>Ga0193752_1002655_pt1 | contig 13081 bp, 18 predicted proteins | sample H1c1metaG_FD_144924 | JGI IMG/M metagenome (GOLD analysis project Ga0193752, IMG submission 144924) | Soil microbial communities from a riparian zone of the East river system, Colorado, United States - H1c1 | ecosystem: Environmental > Terrestrial > Soil > Riparian zone | place: USA: East River... | reverse complement strand
TTTTATTTGATGTTGATGGCAAACGTTATTATGATTTCCTAAGCGGTTATTCAGCAGTAAATCAGGGTCATTGCCATCCGAAGATCATTAAATCACTCATAGAACAGGCATCCAGACTGACTTTAACTTCCCGCGCATTCCATAGTGACCAGATCTCGGAATACGCAAAGTTTATAACCGGATATTTCGGTTATCAAAAAGTACTGCCCATGAATACCGGCGTAGAGGCTGTTGAAACAGCCATCAAACTGTGCCGCCGCTGGGGATACCAACGGAAACAAATAACCGAAAACAAAGCGAAAATCATCGTTTGTGCCGGCAATTTCCATGGCCGTACCACTACCATCATATCATTTAGTACTGACCCCTCTGCCTATACAGATTTTGGCCCTTATATGACTGGTTTTGTGGTAATCCCATACAATGATCTTCCGGCACTTGCCCACGCCTTAAAAGACGAACATGTTGCCGGATTTTTGGTTGAGCCTATACAAGGCGAAGCCGGAGTAGTTATACCGGATGACGGATATCTGGCCAAGGCCAAACAATACTGCGAAGCCGCCAATGTGTTATTTATTGCTGACGAAATTCAGACCGGTCTCGCCAGAACAGGTAAGATGCTCGCCTGTGACCATGAAGATGTGAGACCGGATATTCTCATCATTGGAAAAGCCCTGAGCGGTGGTACCCTGCCTGTTTCAGCTGTTCTTGCCGATGACGAAATAATGCTTACCATTAAACCCGGCGAACATGGATCAACTTATGGTGGAAATCCGCTGGCCTGCAAAGTCGCCATTACCGCGCTTCAGGTTTTATTGGATGAGAATATGGCTGAAAATGCAACCGCCATGGGCAAGCTCTTGCGGGCAGAACTGGAAAACATCAGATCCCCTTTCATAGAAACTGTTCGTGGTAAAGGATTACTTAATGCCATTATTATAAAGCATCCCCTCGCTGACGCAGCATCCGAACTTTGCCTTCAACTGAAAGAAAACGGACTGCTTGCTAAACCAACGCATGGTGACAAGATCAGGTTTGCACCTCCATTAACCATTACAGCAGAACAGGTAAAAGAGTCTGTTGCCATTATAAAAGACAGCCTCAGCATACTTGAAGTATAAAAAGAAATAACTATGGAAGTCTGTTGTTAATCACTATTTTCCGGCAACGCTTTATTGTCAGGAATCACAGCCATAATCATAATAATGACAGAACTTAATAACATGATCCATATTCCTTTCTCCTTTACGGGACAGATTCCGTTATAGCAACCCGAATAAAGAATGAAAGTTTTAATGGCATAAGCCAGGATCAATGCCGCAACGATAAAGTTCCATCGTTTAGCCCAGACTCTTGGAATGAGAAAAAAAGCAATTGCAAAAACGGCAAAAAATATAAAAACATTTCCGGGTCTCCCATAAACATGCGCTTCGGAAAAGAAGCCCGTAAAATATTTATTAAGATCCGGATGCCAGGTCCACGGGAAAAAACAACAGGTCACCAAAATCAGCGTGGCTAAAACTCCGATCCATTGAGAGTATTTCATGTTGCGGCAAATCTACAAATTTATCCACCTTGCACAATCACCGGACCGGACATCCCGGTTCTTTCTCCTTTAAATCTAATTTTTTGCCTGATTTATATCTTTCCGGATATACAACAGATCCGTCTTAATTTTTTCGAGTAAAACAGTATTTCCGCCATTTTCGCTTTTCTGATTTATAACCAATTCAATTTCAGGAATTACCGAATCAATATCCCGGATCAGTTTAAAAGAGTCCGGCCATGAATGTTTATCGCTCAAATAATGGGTAAATATGTTCTGACAAGCCTCAAGCATGCCTGTTTCTGAGTTCATGCAGCAGTATTTAGTGAAAGATCTCTTACCAACTGGTGGGATCAATTCATATACCACAAAATGTAAGGAAATTTTGCTCAAAACAAAGTCATCTGCGAATAAACCGGTACAGGTGCCGGGACAACGGACGCTGAAGCTAACATCCCGCTCGTGTTGATTTCATACACAGGTGTTTCAGAAAATCGTGTTGCCACAATCACAGTGGTTTTACCGGCATTTCTGGTAAATAGTTCATCAACAATTTCCGGACGATTGTTCTCTTTGGAAAGATGAGACAGTAACAGATGGCTCATGTATGAAGGCCGGTATTTAAGAAAAATGTCAAGTGCCTGTGTGTTGGATAAATGACCTTTACCCCCAGTAATTCTGTTTTTCAGAAATGCAGGATAACGACCCTGGCTAAGCATCACTTCGTCGTAATTGGATTCCAGGAATGCCGCATGGCACTTACTAAAATGCGCAGTAACATGATCACATGGCCGGCCTATATCGGTAAATATGCCAATGTTTACTCTGCCATTGGAGACCAGAAAGCTATGCGGATCACAAGCGTCATGAAACTTGGGGAAACCGGTTATCTGTAAACCGCCGATTGTCACCGGTTGATAAGGGCTGAAATGGTTGATCAGGCTGGCATCAAATCGCAGCCTACCATTTCTCAGGGTTGAAGGTGTAATGAATACCGGAATCTTATAACGCTTAAGCAGCGTCGGAATGCCGGAAATATGATCGGTATGTTCATGAGAAACAAAAACGGCCCTGATCATTTCCATCTTCAAACCGAGCCTTTGCATACGCAATTCGAGTTCTTTACATGGAAGGCCGGCATCGATCAGTATAGCTTCCGTGGCATTCCCGATATAATAGCAATTACCGTTGCTACCTGAGTTGAGTGAAGTAATAAATAATGACATAAACGCCCCTCAAAAATACTATTAAATCATTTAGGGGCATAAAAAAGCTTCGGACAATTGTGGATATCCGGAGCAAAATGATTTTTTGATTTTATGGCTTTTCTTCTGTGGTTGTAACACTTTTCACATTGCCATAAGTATCTTTTACAACTGTTGTCGTTTTTCGCGTCCGGCTGCTGCGTGTGCCAAAAACAATTATTAATAATAACAGAAGGATACCACCGGTAACCCACATCCAATTCCTTTCGAACCATGAACCCACATCCTGTCCATTAATCTCTACACTTTCCTGAGCAAAAGTCGAAACATTGACTGCCAGTGTAAAAAACATCAGTGATATACAGGAGATTAGTTTCCGGAAACCGGATCTATTTGAAATGAAAGTTTGATTTGCCATATAAACTGGTTTAAATGGTGATCTGATAGATATTCACATTTGGGGTTTCCAAAATGAGAGAATACCAATGGTCGTAGCCAAATTATCAAAAAATATACCCTGCCGGGTAAAGACCGCAGCGTCGGCGCTAATTATGGACTCTTTTGAATCGTTATTATTATCTTCATTTAAGTTTAGTTATTCTATGAGAGAAAACGCAGATAATCCACCAGCCACAGTTATGGAGACTCATCACTATCAACAGGCATTCCAACTGTTAATGAGGGCCCCTGTGGCCATCTGCATGCTCAAGCTACCCGATTTTGTTATTGATCTTGCCAATCCACACATGCTGGAATTATGGGACCGGGACACAAATGCTATTGGGAAAAAAATTACTGAAGTTTTTACGGAAGTGGACCAACAGGGATTTAGCCAGATGCTTGCCTACGTTGTGAAAACCGGCAATGTTTTTCATGAGAACGAACGCGCAGTCACTATTATACGAAATGGGAAAAGAGATCTGCTGTATGCAAATTTTGTGTTTCAACCGCACTACGATGAAGCCGGTAAAATGATTGGGGTATTAGCAGTTGCCAACGAAGTGACCGCACAGGTTCTTGCAAGAAAGAAAATAGCTCAGGCCGAAGAAACTACCCGTCTCGCTGTCGACGCTGCACATCTTGGAACATATGAAGTGAATCTCGAAACGCAGGAGATCATTGCATCACCCCGGTTTAGCCAGATTTTTGGCCTCGAAAACTCCACACTAAGAGCGGACTATGCAAACCTGATTCATCCGGATGACCGGAATGCCCGCCTGCTGGCTCATGAAGAAGCTTTAAAAACCGGCAATCTCGAATATGAAGCAAGACTAAGCAGGAAAAATAAATCCATATACTGGGTAAAAGTGAGTGGCAGAATTTTATATGACAGCCACGGCAAACCGGTAAGATTGTTAGGAATTGCCCAGGACATAACGGAACAAAAAGTTTTGTCCGATCATCTTCAAATAAAAATAGCTGAAAGAACCAGGGAACTCGAACTGGCTAATCAGCAACTTGCGCGTTCGAATGCTGAACTTGAGCAATTTGCTTTTGTAACATCGCATGATCTTCAGGAGCCACTTAGAAAAATCCAAATGTTCAGCAGTATCCTGCTTGGAAAGTCGGGACCCAAAATTGACAGATCTGAATATACCCGGAAGATTGCTGATTCCGCGAAAAGGATGACTACCCTGATTACAGATCTCCTTGATTTTTCAAGGCTGGCACAACTCGAACCAACATTTTCGAAAATTGATCTGAACAAAGTACTGAAAGATATATTAGCCGATTTCGAATTGATGATCCAGCAAAAAAAGGCAAAGATAAAAATCAATACACTGGCTGTAGTGCCGGGCATTCCTTCACAAATAAACCAGCTGTTCTATAATCTGCTGGGTAATTCTTTAAAATTTTCAGATCCGCAGAAGCAACCCGAAATTTCAATCGATGGCAGATTGTTGCCCGGGGATAAAAAAGCTGAATTTCCAGCCCTGGCTGCAGACCGTGAATATTTCGAGATCACTGTTTCTGACAATGGCATCGGTTTCGATCAGCAATACGTGGACAGGATCTTTGTTGTTTTTCAGCGCCTTAATATATCGCCTGATTACACTGGCCATGGCATTGGTCTGGCCATATGTAAAAAGATCATTGCCAATCATAACGGAATAATATATGCGAAGGGGGCTCCGGGTGCCGGCGCTGTTTTTACCGTAATATTGCCACTACACCTTTAAGACCTGTTTCAAAATTCAATCAAACATGGATCAAAGACTAAGAGCTATCGTTGGAGGTTCAATTGGCAACCTGGTGGAATGGTATGACTGGTACGCCTATTCTGCCTTTTCACTTTATTTTGCCGGAGTCTTTTTTCCTAATAATGACCCTACTGCACAGCTTATCAACACTGCGGGAATCTTTGCTGTCGGATTTATTATGCGACCGGTCGGAGGCTACCTTTTTGGTAAGCTTGCGGATACCCATGGCCGTAAGACGGCTATGACATTATCAGTATTGCTGATGTCGTTTGGCTCATTATTAATTGCCCTGTCTCCGGGGTATGAAACCATCGGCATTTTAGCTCCGGTTTTATTACTTACAGCGCGTTTGCTGCAGGGACTTAGTGTGGGCGGCGAATATGGAACTTCAGCTACCTATCTCAGTGAGGTTGCACTTGCCTCTAAACGCGGGTTCTACTCAAGTTTCCAGTATGTAACACTTATCGGAGGACAGTTATTGGCTGTTGGATTGCAATTGCTTCTGCAAAGAGTTTTTCTGACCAATGAACAGTTGCATGAATGGGGCTGGAGAATACCATTTTTTATTGGCGCAATACTTTCCCTCGTTGCTTTGTACCTGCGTCAAAGCCTGCACGAAACTGCAGCATTTGTAAATCAGCAAAAACCTGGAATAGTAAAAGGAAGTCATATTCAAAGATTATTAAAGCATCCGCGTGCTATTATTACTGTAGTCGGTCTTACATTAGGAGGCACAGTTGCATTTTACACGTATTCTACCTATATGCAAAAATTTCTCGTAAACACCACTGGCCTGACAAAAGATGCTTCTACCCTGCTTACGTTTTGTTCTTTACTTTTATTTGCATTATTACAGCCCGTGTTTGGTGCACTCAGTGACAGAATAGGCAGGAAACCACTACTGATCGGCTTTGGAATACTTGGAACGGCCCTTACTTACCCGTTATGTACGGCTCTTCAAACCGCCGGTAATCTGGTGACTACATTTTTATTGATGATGTCGGCCCTGATCATTGTAAGTGGCTACACGTCGATAAATGCAGTGGTGAAAGCAGAGTTATTTCCAGTGGAAGTCAGGGCGATGGGTGTCGGGCTTCCTTATTCAATTACGGTAGCTATTTTTGGTGGAACTGCGGAATACCTGGCACTCTCGCTTAAAAAACTGGGACACGAATCCTGGTATTATTACTATGTTACTCTTTGTATATTCATTTCACTAATCGTTTATCTCCGGATGGCTGATACAAAAAAACATTCTCTGATCAGGGATTAAATGAAATATTCAATCGTTATCTAAGTGGCACAGCTTTTAAGGCTAATATCATTACATGGAAAAATATGTCACTTACATCGGGATCTTTGCCGGCATATGCACCTGCGTTTCTCTTTTGCCTCAATTACTGAAAATAATAAAAGAAAAAAAAGCAGAAAATATATCCTACTGGATGCTTTTTATTTTGCTGACAGGGGTGGGAACCTGGGCCTGGTATGGCGTTTTGCGTGATGACCTTCCGATCATTATTACAAACAGTGTGTCATTTTTGATTAATACACTCGTTATTATATTCACAATCAAATACAAACAAAGGAATAAATAATTCAGAAGATTTATTTCGAAAACCTTCCAATCTGGCGTTTTGCTGCTTCCAGCCGTCTCACCTGTTTTTTCAATAATTCACGCATATACTGGGGAATGAATACTGATTCCATTGCTTTTGTGTATTCATTACGTGTAGTTTCTTCCACCTGCGTACATTCTTTAAGAATCCGGACCTGGTCTGGTAATGGTGTGGTAGGTTTTGTATTTTCCCGGACCGGGTCTACCGGTGTGTCGGCGTCGATATTGCCTTCGATAGTTTGTATCTCAATGCTTATCCATATGTTGTTCTGGTAGCTTTCACCGGCTACCAGTGCAAAAAATTCCCGATATTCAGGATCCAATGCATTGCCATATTCAAGATAATCCTGGTAGAATTTTATCCGGTCGGAGTTGATCCTTACCAGACCATTTAATATTTCTACAGCATCCTTAGTCCTTGGATTCAGCATGCAAGATTGATTTTTCCCATTGTCAAATTTGTTATTGTCGACCATTTGAAGATAGCACAAATGGGGCAAATCCATTTTCTTTTATGGGAGGAACTTTGTATAAGACTGCCTGATTACGGTCTTTAGCAGATTACGCTTCATATCTATGGGGCCAGAAAAAATAGTTGATGGTTATTAGCCCGGATATGAATTAAAGTATCTGCTTTCGCATCATAAAGGGTATCATCAAGGTGATAAAGATGATCGCCTGACCTTAGCGTTATGTCATGTCCGGAAATACCCTTGATATTCAAATCATTCTGGTCCGTTTTGTGCTGCCCCGTGATAAATTGTTCCAATATCTCCCTATTTGTGCCCGGAATAAGAATAACGTCAAACCTGCCATCACCTGACTCAGACTGTGGATTAAATTCCAGGTTAGTGCCGAAATGCCTGCTGTTCATTATTGACACAAGCAAGTATTCGCCATGATAGTCTTTATTATCGATGGTTATTTCAACTCTGCAAGGCGGAAGTTTTGATAAAGAAAGCAGTAACCTTTCCTGGTCAACTTTAATTTTCTTTTCCGGGTCGTCTTCATGTTTCTTCACATATTCTTCTTTGGCATTACGCAGGTGATGCGCAAACAAACCACAGCCTAATGCTTCCAGAAAAAAGAATTTATTTTTTTTCTTTTCATCGCTGTTTATTATCCGGCCGATGTCATAAGGCTGTATTTTCCATTCGGGCCATTGCTCAATAAGCTGTTTGTAGGTACCGTTAATCTTCAGTGTTTTGGAGAGATTATTTGCGGTTCCAAGTGGAAGAATGGTAATGGGAATTTCATTTTTCAACATACCGGTTTCCAGTAACCATCCCGTTACTTTTCTGACGGTACCGTCGCCGCCTGCAATAACGATCAGTTGTTCACCCGAATTCAATTTGGCGGATTTCCAGTCCCGTTTGGTTGAATAGTACTGAACGGTGTAATTATGTCTCTCAAGAGCTGCGATAAGTTCGTCTTTGTCGTGTTCTGCATCTCCAGATTTGGGGTTATGGAAGACTACGGTTTTCTTCATGGTATATTTTATATAAAAATAGTACCAGTTCGTTTGCTATATTATGCCTGCAGTAGTATGCTGGCATAAAAATGTTATTACACCGTTCATGAATATTCTTGTTACAAACGACGACGGCATTTACAGCCCGGGTATACAAGCACTGGCAGATGCAGCTGCAAATATTGGCAGCGTAATTGTGATGGCTCCGGATGTTGAACAATCAAGTATGGGACATGCGGTAACCCATACGCGCCCACTGGCTTTCAGAAAGTCTCCGGTCAGTTTTTCTACGCCTGATGCCTACAGGGTCAATGGTACACCGGCAGACTGTGTCGCACTTGGAACCCATCTATACGCAAAAACGGATCTGGTTCTGTCAGGAATTAATATGGGACTTAACCTTGGAAATTCGGTCTGGCATTCCGGAACGCTGGCAGCCGCGCGACAGGCAGTATTACTGGGCAAAGCGGGGATTGCGCTCAGTACTCCTGTTGGAAAAGACGGACCTGATTTCGATCTCCTGAAGCCATTTGTTGCTGAGACGTTAAAGATCCTGTCTGTTTTTAAAGGACCGTTGCTATTCAATGTCAATTTTCCAGCGGCTCCTACAAAGATCATCTGGACAAAGCAATCTGTACGGCTTTATGATGGAACGATATTACCAGGCACGGATCCAATGGGCCGAAAACATTATTGGTTTACGGTTACTCCACTTGAGCCTGCAGAAGAAGGAACGGACCGGTGGGCAATTGAAAATGGATACGTATCAATTACACCACTTGAACTCGACCTTACCGATCATAGCTTTCTCAGTGCACGATTAGAGCAATGATACCGGCTGTGCCCTTCCTATCTCCTGGTAGATTTCTTTGCGCGCTTCTTGCCAGCGGATTTTTTTGCTGCTTTCCTGGCGGATCTCTTTCTTGCGGCTTTTTTTGGAGCTGATCTTTTAGTTGCGGACTTTTTCTTTGCAGTTTTTTTAGCTGAAGATTTGTTTGCTAATGATTTCTTCTTTGCCGACTTTTTCTTTGGAGGTACTTTCGCTCCTCCTTTGCGAGCTTCAGACAAGGCAATTGCAATTGCCTGCTTCCTGCTTGTGACCTTTCTTCCGCTTCCTGATTTCAGTTTACCTTTCTTTTTTTCATGCATCACATCCCCAACCTTGTCCTGTGCTTTTTTGGAATACTTTGCCATGAGTTAATATTTAAGATGATATTAAACATTACTAAATATTTGAATCGCATTAACAACTTACGATTGACATCAAAAATTAACTTCAGTCTTATCCGTTTTAGTTTGATCTGTCTGCTCATCTTTCCGATGCTCTTCCGGACTTTGCAGTGTACTATCACCTAAGTGAAGACTGGTGTCTCCGCCACTTGTTTTACTTTTAGTTTTGTTCTGTTTGTTGTTTTCAACAGTTGCATTTGAATTTGTTCTTCCTGATTTAGTATCAGGCGTTTTTCCCGATTTAATATCAGGAACCGAAGTTTTTTTTACAACCTTGCTGTCGGCAGCTTCCTTGTCTTTAGCGGCTTGCCCCTGACTATTGTTACCGGTAGTGTCTTGAACAGCACCAGGTCCACTTGAATGATGTTTTACTTTACGATGATGGTTTTTATTCGCATGACTCATATTAATTGATTTAACTTGTAAATCAGATCATCAATTACAATGCCATGAGGTTCAGGGACTTTACTACTTGAATCGAATGTAGCGCGGATCTTCGCTCGTGGGAAGTTTTAAGAAGACGTCCGCGCTACATTCACTGCATTAATTCTGCAAGCGTTTGACCAATTACTTTTAAAAGTTCTTTATTTCCGGAAACCGGCCTGTCCGTTTGTTCTGTTATTGCCCGGTAGACACCTTCTTCATCAGGTTCGAAAAAGTAATCATGCCCATATACGTGGATCTTAAATCTATGAGTGTAGCCCCACCTGATCAGCTCCATCGGAAATAGGATTTCTTCATTATTGAAATGAACGGGCAGTTCTAACTCCTCAGACATGGGCTAAATGTAAAGAAGAAAAACAACAAAAGCCACCCTGGCTGACCAGAATGGCTTAAGTGCTAAAATCAACAATTAAAATTATTCAGATGTTCAATGTTTATTATGTTTTTTACCGACCTCCTTAGTAGGCTTTTTGTTATGAGTAGTATCATCCCCTTTGAATTCCTGCTCTTCATTTTTTCTGCTGTCCAAATTATCTTTGTTTTCCGGATTCGGTTGTTTGGACTGCGTGTTTTGAGGTTTTGATTGTGGCGTCATGTTGCTTTTCATAAACCAGATTTTAAGTATTGTAATTGTTAATGTGTTAAAATTTATTATCCATCTTCACCATCGGTGATTTCTGTCCCGACACCCGAATCTTTATTATTTTTGTCCTGTTCTTTAAGATTCGAATTTGCTCTTGGATCAGGATTCGCTTTTGGCCCGGCCGCATTATCGTCGGCGTCGTTTGTGTCTTTATGTTCCTTGCCTTTTCGCACACCGGTCGGTTTACCAATAGCGGTCTTAAGCACCTCCCCTTCCGGAGTTTCTACATGTATGTCAGATTTCATTTCTTTTTAGTTTTTAAACGTTTTAACAACATTGCTTTTCTTTTTTTCCAGGTGGCAATCGGTTCAGGTGTATATAATGACTTTCCTTTTTTGTCTACTAAACCTGTTGATTTCCCCAGCGACATACTCAGTTGGTGAACCTTATTATGTACCGGTTTTTTTGCAGCTGCGCTTTCTCTCTCAAAAATTTTTATGGCCTCATCTATTATCGCTGACTCCTTACGATATTCTTTTTGTTTGCGATAAACTATCATCAGTCGGTTATAAGCCAGTTCATTCAATGGATTTTTTTTCAGGATACCTGAATAAATTTTTACTGCTTCGTCAAAATCCTTTTCTGCTTCCAGTTTCCGGCCACTTTCAAGCAACTCCTGTATCGTTCCCTGCTGAGATTTATTTAGATGTGCTATCCTCATCTACCGGAATATATTTAGCGATTATTAATTCCAATTTCTTTTTGAGATCCGGCGGGCAGTTGGTATTGTACAACAGATGAGCCGGGTCAGTCTCCCAATGATAACACTGGCTTGCTTTAATGGTTTTGCCATCGATTTCAATCGCCTGGCTGTCAAGCGCTTTCAATTCTTCCAACAGTCGATTTTCATGATCTTTGCTTAATTTAGCTTCCATTGCAGTTTTTATATTATAAGTATAAAAAATATGCCATCACGGTCTTTCCATGTTTTCAAATCGTAGAATACACACGTAATTATACATTATTATGCACAGTGGTTTGATTTATGTACACCATGCATTACCAAACGACGTGTATAATTTTTTAAAAGATTGTGGAACCTTAACTTTGTCTTATGATTGGACATGTACTCTTAATAGATGATGATCCCGACGAATGGGATATTTTCAATGATGCACTGCAGGAAGTTTGTGAGACCTGTAAGTGTACGTATGCAGATGGAGCATTGGACGGACTTAACATGTTACGTTTTATCCGGCCGGACGTAATTTTTCTCGATATCAATATGTCAAAAGTAAACGGATTTGAATGTCTGGAACGAATAAAGCAAATTGATACTTTTTCCACGGTACCGGTAATTATTTATTCAAACGGTATCCAGGATGGAACGTATGAAAAGGCAATAGGTATGGGAGCTGTGGCCTGTATAAGAAAGCCTACAGGTATACCTGACCTGATCAATGTGCTTAATCATGTAATCAAATCCAAGGAACCCTTAAGTACACTGGGTACCCGGTTTATTTAATTTCTATCTCAAGGGAACTGATCTCATCAAGAATAATCTGGATTTCCTGAAGGCTGCATCCTTTTTGAAGGAAAGCATGTGCCCCCTCCTGAATGGCCATATCAACAGCCCATTCGCTGTTATCTGCAGAAAAAGCAAGTAATTTTATTTCGGGATAGTGATAACTCAGATGTCTGAACATAGAAACATCCGGCATATCACCCAACTGAACTTCACTGATAATTATGGACGGTTGCTCCAGGCTCACAGCGAGTTGCTCTATAAAATCCAGCGTTTCTCCAGACTTTAATATTACATCATATTCGAGGTGGCCAAGTATTTCTTCAAGACATTGCCTGAATATGTGGTGGGGTTCGAGAATCGCAATTGTTTTTTTCAACGGGGTAGGTTTGGGTTAGTGGTAGTAAGATACATGCATGAAAATATTGAGACAATTAAATCGAAACGGAATTTGAAAAAAGTAATGATTTCAGATATCCCCACTAAGTGTTTCTTACTAATTATAATGTGTTCTTAATTCCCGGAAACAGTATTAATTAAATTACTGATTATTAGTTAGTTGAAAAGGCACGCAAACGACAATAGCTCTTGTTTTATTGCGTATCCTGAAGTACTGTCACGCAACTCCTGATTACAAAACAGCCGGATTCACCTAAATTCGACGATAATATTAAATTATATTTCTAATGAGATCTTTTTTACTAATGATTGCACTTGCGTTACCAGCCGTTTTATCTGCTCAGAAATCAGACTCCCGTTATTACGAACTACGCATTTATTACTGCCATCCTGACCGCCTGCCCGCACTTATTGAGCGATTCACCAATCATACTACAAAGCTGTTTGAAAAACACGGTATGGAAAATATTGGTTACTGGGTACCGGTTAACAATACCGAAAACGCTTTGTATTATGTACTTGCATACCCGGACAAACCCGCGCGTGATGCATCCTGGAAAGCCTTCAGCAGCGACCCGGTCTGGCAGGCCGCATCAAAAAAATCTGAAGAATCAGGTAAAATTGTTAACAGGGTTACATCGATTTTCATGGATGCCGCCAGTTTCTCTCCGGCTATCAAAGGTTCGGTCGGGAAAAATGAAAGAAGTTTTGAATTACGTACCTATTATATATTACCTGGAAGAAAAGAAGATCTTATTAATCGTTTCCGGAATCATACAACCAAATTGTTCACAAAACATGGCATGACCAATATTGCTTATTGGACCAGCGTTGAAAAGGAAGGGACGCAACCCCGGTT
>Ga0193752_1002654_pt1 | contig 13084 bp, 16 predicted proteins | sample H1c1metaG_FD_144924 | JGI IMG/M metagenome (GOLD analysis project Ga0193752, IMG submission 144924) | Soil microbial communities from a riparian zone of the East river system, Colorado, United States - H1c1 | ecosystem: Environmental > Terrestrial > Soil > Riparian zone | place: USA: East River... | reverse complement strand
AAGATGCTTGCCACGACTCACGAGGAACTCGCGGCGCTTGAGGTCGGTGAGGATCGTCGCGCGCGTCGCGGACGTCCCGATGCCATCGCCCTCGCGCAGGATTTTCTTATGCTCGGAGTCGGTCACGGTCGTGTGGATGCGCTCCATCGCGCGAACGAGCGTTCCTTCCGTGAACCGGGCCGGGGGCTTGGTGCGCGCTGGCTTGGCCTCGAGGCCATTGCAGCGACACAGGTCGCCTTCTTTCATCCGTGGCAGCGTCTGAAGCTCGTCGCGCTCGTCCTTGTCTTGTGGCTCCTCGTCGCGCTGCGCATCGACGGCTCGCCAGCCTTCGTGAAGCACCACGCGTCCCGTCGCCGCAAAGGACTGGTCGACGACGCACAGGGCTACGTGGGTCTGCTCGTACTCGTGGTCGGGCAGGAATTGCGCGACGTATCGACGAACGATCAGCTCGTAGATGCGCCGCTGCAGCTCCGAGAGATGGGCTTTGGTACCCACGAGCTGGGTGGGGACGATGCCGTGGTGCGCCGTGACCTTGGCGTCGTTCCACGTCGGGGACCGTCGTCGGGGATCTGCTTGGTCGAAAAGCGCTCCGAGCTCCGGGTTTATCGTTCGAAGCGCACTCAGAACGGCCGGCGCATCGGCATGCTGCGACGTCGGTAGAAAGCCCGAGTCGGTCCGTGGGTAGCTCGTGAGGCGGTGGGTCTCGTAGAGCGCTTGGCACGCGCCGAGGACCTCGTCCGCCGAGCAGCCCAGTAGCCGAGAGGCGAGCACCGTGATGTCGGAGAGCGAAAAGCACGGCGGCGGTGGCGTGCGCTTCTTCTCTTGCTTGTATGAAGTGACCGTTACGGTCTGATGCTGCAGCGCTTCGACGAGCGCACGGGCGACGCCGGCGTCGATGAGCCGGCCTTCTTCGTCTAGGCCGAGCTGCTCCTCGGCTGGCTTCCAAGTCGCAACAAATTCAGTGGCCGAGTGCTCGAAGCGCCCGCGGAGCACGAAGTACGGTTGCGGCACGAACGCTTCGATCGTGCGGTCCCGGCTCACGACAAGCGCGAGCGTGGGCGTCTGGACGCGGCCGACGGTGAGCAGCGCGCTCGAGCCGCCACGGCGGGCCTTCAAGGTGTAGGCCCGGCTCAGATTCATGCCGACGAGCCAATCCGCCCGCTGACGCGCTCGCGCCGCGTGCATGAGCCCGCGGTAGCGCTGGTTGTCGGCGAGTGCGGCGAGGCCGCGACGGATCGAAACCGGGTCTTGGGCGCTCACCCAAAAGCGCAGCGTTGGCGCGCGCACGACAAAGTGCTCGAGCACTTCGTCGATCAGCAGCTGACCCTCGCGATCGGGATCGTTGCGAGTTGCTTGCGGGCTTCGGACCGCGGCACGAGCAGCCAACGCGCCGGTATGATCGGCAGGTCCTCTTGTCGCCACAGTTTGCGACCGCCCTTTCCTCGCGGCGCCGCCTCATCGGTGTAGGCGTCGGGCTCGGCGAGCTCGAGCATGTGGCCAAAGCACCACGAGACGGTGTCGGCGCCGCACTGAAGAAAGCCGTCGCCCCTGTGGGTGACGCCGAGCTGCTCGGCGATGGCTTTTGCAACAGATGGTTTTTCAGCGATGAAGAGACGCATGAGGTTGTCCCCAGGTGAGAAGAAGCGTTGCTCTTGCGACGAGCGCGTCGCGATCGAGGGGTCCGAAGTAACGAGCGTCGAAGCCCGATGCGGATCGCTCGGACATCACCCAGATCGATTGGTCCCCGAGAACCTCGAAGCGCGGCATCGAGCGTTGCGGAACGACTCGCCCGTGGGCGTCACGTGCAAGCGGGGTGGATAGCGGCCAAAGCTCCCCGTCGATCCACACGCCGTCTTCGCGCGTCGCTACGCTCGAGCCCTCGGTCGCAGCGAGCACCTTGATCAACTCGCCGTAGCCCGCGCGACATGCACCTGGCGCTAGATAGCCGAGCTCGAGCGCTGTCTCGAAGAGAGCGTTGTGTGGCGGACACAGCGCGACGTAGTCACCGACAGCGGGCGTGATCGATGAATCGACCCAATAGACGCCGAGCGGGACGCTGGGGCTGAGATTGAGCCGCAGGCCGGCAAAGACCGCGACCTGGATCACGCCGACAAGCGCAATGACACACCAGCCAGCGATCCCGATCGCGCGGTTCATGTATTCCTCGAAGGCGCAGGAACGCTCGCGCGTGCTTGAAAGACGGGGTCTTGGAAGTAGAGCGGCTGCTTGCCGTAGATCGCTGGCCGACCCGCCACAAAAACAAGCATGTCGCCCGCTTCAGTGATGCTTCCGCTCGAGTCCTTCAACGGCCCGGGGAGTCGCAAGCACTCGTCCGGCGTGAGCAGCGGCCGCTGCACCCATTGGCGTGATCGCGAGCGCGAAGCCAACAGAGCGGGTCCGGTCCCGCTGATCGTCACTTGATCGTGCGCGACAGTCGTTTGGCCGGTGAGGCGTGAGAGGTGCTCGGCAGTCGTGAAGCGATTTGGGGGGAAAGCGACCTGCAGATGGCAGTTGCTCGTGATCGTCTCATCGCGTCCATAGCCTTCGTTCGCCTGCAGCTGCTCGATGTCCTGGCAGATCAAGTAGGCCTTCAGCCCGTAGCCCGCGATGTACGCGAGCGACTCCTGCAGAATCGCAAGCCGCTTGAGCGCGACGAATTCGTCGAGCATCAAGAGCAGCCGGTGCTTGTAGAGCGCCTTGGGGGCGCCGTTCTCGAATGCGAGCTTGTCCGCCAGCGTGCGCAGCGCCATGTTGACGAGCGTTCGTACGAGCGGCCGTAACCGGTCTTTGTCGGTTGGCTGCGTGACGAGGTAGAGCGTCACAGGACACTCCGCGTGCATGAGATCACGCAATCGGAAGTCCGACGCCGACGTGTTGTGCGCGACGACCGGATCTCGATACAGGGCCAGGTACGACTTCGCGGTGGAGAGAACGGACCCGCCCTCTTCTTCTGGCCGGTCCAACATGTCTCGCCCCGCAGCGCCCACGACGGGATGCACCAGTCCATCGACGTGCGGATAGACCGTCATCTCCTTCCAGAGCTCTGCCGCAGGGCGGGTTGGATCCGCGAGGAGCCGATCCACCTCTGCAAGCGTTGCCGGAGTGCTCTCGACGCGCGCTTTGTGAATGGCGTGCAAGATCACGCCGACCAGCAACGCCTGGGCGGTCTTTTGCCAGTGTGAGTCGAGACCCTTGCCGTCCGGATCGACAATCAGGGTCGCCAGATTCTGAACGTCGGCGATCTCGTGCTCGGTGCCGATACGGATTTCAAGAAGCGGATTCCAACGCACGGTGTGCTCGTCCGCCGCCGGCTCGAAGCGCAGGACGCGATTGCGCGCGTACTGACTTCGCCATCCCGCGGTGAGGCTCCAGAGCTCGCCCTTCAGGTCGGTCACGAACGCCGAGTGCGGCCACGACAGCAACGTCGGAATGACGAGGCCCACGCCTTTGCCAGATCGTGTCGGCGCGAAGCACAGCACGTGCTCGGGCCCGGTGTGCCGCAGGTAATGCTTGCGGCCTCGTCGGTCGACCCACGAGCCTACGTAAACGCCGTCTTGCGCGGCAGATTGCGCGAGAAGGCCTGCCTGACGAATGTCTGCCTCGTCGGCCCAGCGCGCGGAGCCGTGCAGATACGGATTGCCCTGCTCATTTGCGTGCTTGATCGCGAGAAGGAGCAGCGTCCCAGCGCAACACACCAAGAGGCCTGGATTGCCAGCGGCGACGAAAGCGTCCGGGTAGCGTTCGCCCCATCGAACCCACCACGCGATGAACGCCCACGGTGGATACACGCCGGAGAACGAGACGCCGAGCGACGCGTGTCGAGCGAAGTCGGCGGCGCAGAGTTGCGTGGCCGTCTGAAGCCCAGCAACCATGCAAGCAGCAAACGCCAGTGCCCAAGGCCATCGACCGGCCCCATGCCGCTCACGAACATGGGGTCCGACCGAGTTGTTGAAGCCCGCGATAGTGCGTGGTGCGCTCACGACTCGTTCTCCGGCTCGAGGCTCAGGGAACGACGATCTCGTGCGTTGTGGACTTACCGTCCTCGCCGTACACGGTCACGGAGTACGTGCCTGAAACGGGCTGCACGACCTCGAGCAAGATCGTGACGTCCTGCGGGTCACTGCCGATGAACGAAGAGTAGCTACCAGCAACGGTGATGCCGTCCGGGCGTTCCAGAACGATGTCTTCCCTCGACCACCCGTCGTGACCACCGGGTACACCGCTTACGCCGCCCTCCAAAACGAGCATCGCGCTACCTGCTTCGTATGGCTCGTTATCTCCCCGAGACCCGTACTGGATACGCCCGCTCGTGATCTCGAGCGTAGATGGGCGAATGCCTTGAACGGTGAACGCCACGTTTAGGGCGATGTCGTTGAGCGTCGTCGATGACGCCGGCGCCGCGAGCGGGATCACGACCGCGTTCTGCGACGCATCGCCGATCGTGATCGTTGCTGCTGCGATCTGCTCGGGCGAAACGTCCGCTGTCGGAACGAGCCAGCTCAGCTTGCCGATGCCCTTGCGCAACCCCGGCACGTCGTCGGCCTGGACCTCGCCGTAGAAGTACTGGCCCTCGACATCGAGCAACAGCGCATCATCAGACGACCAGAACGTGTCAAAGGGCGCGTGAAGCTCGGGCGACAGGTTCTCGGCGCTGAAGGCGAGCTCGATGCGCGCGCGCTCGTCGTACTGGTAGTTCTCCGGTGTGATCGCAGCTTTCTCAATGAGGAGCCGAAAAGCACCGACCGTGATCGTCTGATTCAGCGCGACGTCGAACGGCTTGAAGCTTGGCTCGACGGCGCCATCCGGTTCCTCGGTTCCGCCGAACCCCGCGTATCCGCTGGCACCGCCGTAGCCGCCCGACCCTGCGGCGCCGACGCCGCCCGTCTGCTCCATCAATTCATCACTCTTCGCTGATCGTCGGTCGTCCGAGCAGGCGGTCATCGCGACGCTGATCACCACGCACGCTGAAAGCCAAGATGTCTTGTGTTCCATTTCTGTTCGCTCCTATCGAGGCGGCCCAAATGCCGCTGCGCGACCTCATCGGCGGCACGGCGCGCGAGTTGCGCGCGGTCACGCATTTTTCTCGTTATGCGCTATCCCGTAAAACACAGCAATGTTAATTGCTGTGTTTTACACGTCATCGCATAGCTAGCTGACGTGCGAGATAGGGACGACCAAAGTGAGATCGGCGGCCGGCGAGTGGACCAAAGCGGCGTCAATTCAACGGGTTAGCGGTATGCGCACCTGAAGCTGGACACTGCTCGCACGTTCAGCTATCCGTCAGAAATGGTTCAAGCGGTTCACCCGATCGACCGCACGCATTTCCGCGCCTACTGCTCCGAATGCCGCGAGATCGGGGAGGTCTTCCCAAAGAAACGAGAGAGCGACGAGGCTATGAGCTTCGCTGTCGATGCCTTGCGGCGCGCCGGATGGCACGCCGATGGGCTTGCCTACGGAGCGCACGAACGCACGGTCAGATGGCTCTGTCCGAAGTGCGCGAAGCATGCGCGATAACTCGAGGCAACGGGCGCGAGCGTCCGCATGTTCTCGGTGGCCGACAGCAGGCTGCGTGTCGTTTCACGATCAACGCCGCGACGCTGCTTCGTCGGCGATTCACTGAATCACTTCGGCCGCGCGAGACTGGCTTACCCTGCCGAGTCGTCCACCTGATGACCAAGGATTCAGCTAAAGTCCACGTTAGGCGGACACCCATAAACGCATGTCCGACAACTCCTCAGCGCTCGTTATCGACGGCTCGTGGGTGAAGACCGCGCGTCCGAACCGTTGGTGGAAGGGCCAGGTCAGCTACACCGATGCGTACGCGCTACTCGTGACGGTTGCACTTCCGGACAAGATCGTCTGGGCAAAATCGAGGACCGTCGGCGGAGCACCACTCGACGTCTCGTTCTACCTTCACGACCTCAGCAACGAAGAGCTCCGCACCCAGGTGATGCTTCGTGTTGGCGACGGATGGACTCAAGATGCCGTCGTTTGCCTTGATCGTTCGGACTACCTGCCTGCGGCGAACTTTCCGTTTCACTTGAAGCCCTGAGCTGGACCGAGATCTTTCACGTGGACGCGACGCCGACTGCATCCGTTGGTTTGCTCGCCCTTCCTCGTGCGACCGTTCACATGGGACGCGCCGGAGTCTGGCGTTCGCACGATGCGTCTCGTCCGGAGATTCCGGATGAACTGCATGAAGCGGTTCGGGCAGGTCGCAAAGGCGTGGCACCGCGCAAGAGTGCCGCCTAACGTGGAGTTGCTGCGGACGCAGGACCGCCCTCCGGTTTCCGAATTCGCCCGGTACGCTGGGCCGCAAGGCTCGTGGTGGAAGAAAACCGCATTGCAGCCCGCGGTCGAGCTTCGCTGAGAACTCAGCGCGGTCCTTCGCCGCAGAACACTGAATCGTTAGGCGGATGCGAGGGAGAGCGTGAACGATTGGCTGCACACGCTCTACTTGGGATGGCTCGGTGCAACACCGTGCCTTGCTGCCTTCTCGTTCTGGTGGTGGAAGGTCACCAAGGGTCTTGACGACTGCAGCTCTTCCGTCGGGTTGACCTCGTTGGCTGTTCTGCCGGGATTTCTACTGTGGCTCGAGCACTGCTCCCGACAGCTTGGCGCGATCGTCGGTCGAAGCCGCGCGTTGCAGGTGTACGACTATCCTACGACCCTGGTCACGGTGCTCTGGGCTCCTGCTCTCGTCCTGCTCTTCCTCGCAGCGGCCTGGCTACGTCGCACGCGTAGTTCAACCGCGCTGACCAACGCGTTGCAAGCGGCGCATTTCGGCTGGGCTTCGAGTTCAACGCTCGTCGCTCTCTACTTTGCTTCCGGCATCTGAGTGCTTCCCTGCAGGGTCCTCGCTAATTTGTTCACAGCCTGACGTTGGTTTGCTGCGCCGCGGACGAAGGACTGCCATCCGCTTCACTCGGAAGCTCCTCCGTGTGCGGGCCCGCAGGCCCGCAAGGCTGTGCTACGAACGAACCGCCGCGGGCCGGTACATTCAATGAAGACCAGTTGGAAAGAGAGGGCGAAAGCGATTGCCGGGCTGCTCGTGCTCCTGACTCTCGTCGCACCCATCGCTGCTGTGATTTTCGTCGGCGTAACGCTGACGGTGAGAAACGAAAGCAAGTCCGTGATCGACCGCGTAACAGTCGACTACGAGCGCGGACTTGCCGAGGTCGGAACGCTGAGACCGGGTGAAGAGTGGAGCGACGATCTCGGAAAGATCGGGGAAGGCGCTGCCTTCTTCATTTCGTTTCGGCAAGGCCGCGCGAAGTTCCAAGAAAACTTCAACGTCTACTTTCTCAGTCCTGGCTTCCGAAACCGGATTGTCTTGCGGGTGCTCGATGATCAGCAAGTCCGGGTAGCAGAGGAAGGCTATGAACGTCGCGCTAGACAGAAGAAGGCGATTCGAATGAGCGATGCACCCTGAGCGCGGCTACTTTGGCTGTCCGAAGCGCCATGGCAGAAAGGCCGCCCCGCCGCTCGCGAATCCGTTGCCCCGCCGGCATCGCTATCGCTTCAACCGGCCGCGAAAGCTGCGGGCCGGTTCAGTCACTCGGTCGGCAGCATGACTCCATCGCAGCTTGTGATGGCTGTCGGTTCTTCGGTCGTCCACGTGAGGTGGTGCATCACGCGGCAGTACGCCTTTAGGCCGTCCTTGGAAGCGAACCACATCGAGCTCGGACACGCTGCGCATATCGGCAAGGGATCCGGGCGTTGCTCTTTCGGCAAGCTCACGAGCGTGGGGCTGATGATGGCCTCTGCGACGGTCGAGGTGCCGGGTCCCGCTACGCTTCTGCGTCCCTCGAGGCGGTCGAGCATGCTTTGCAAATCCTCGCTCTCGTGTTCCATCCTCAAGTCTCCTTGCTAGATCCAAGCGCCGCGCCTCGAGCTGCTCGTTCGCGAAAGTGACGGGCACGTTGCGGTGCGCCGCAACTCGCACGAGAGCGTCGCAAAAACTCGCACCACCTTGCGCCTCGAGTCGCCCACCGTATCGCTGCACCGCCAGGCGCAGTAGCTGCTCGGTTGCGTCGTCCGACGGTTGCCGACTCCTCAGATGCAAGCGTTGACCGTCGTCGCGAATGCTTCCGCCCTGCACCGGATACACGACGACGCCGGCGGACGTTGCTTGCCGGGCTGGCATGCGGTGCGGCTCGCTCGTGCGCGGCGAGCCGCCAAGGACATTGCTCCACGACGGTGGCGTCACGCGCTTGCGAAGCAGCGCGAGTGCTTCGTTGTCGCCTTGCGCAGCGCGTTCGCGTAGCCAATCAAGCCAACCGCACGAAGTGGGTTCGCCGAGGGATCGGCGCCGCGATGCCTGTACACGCTCTCGTGCGAGCTTGCGATCGCGCTCGGCCGCCTTTCGCGCGTACGCCGCCCAAATTGCCCAGCCGACTCGGCCGTGAGCTACGAGCCGTACCGCAGCCCACCGCCGTCGTGTCGTCTGCTCCAGACGCGCAGCGTCTTTCTGACGGAGCTGCTGCGCCCTCACCGCCACTTCGTGTCGGCGTGCTACGTACCCAGTTCGAGCGGCTTGGAACTCGCGATAGAGCCTCTCGCTCCTCAGCGAAGCGACCGGGCGCCGTGAATACGCCTTCGCTCCCATCGGCATCTCGCACGCCTCGAACGGACCGAGTCTCCGCTCGAGCGCGGCCCGGCTCAGCTCTCGCGAGACCGAGCTCGCTTTAATGCCGAGGCCGCTCTGGGCTACGAAAGCGAGGCCATTGCCTCGGACTCGAACAACGAGCCCGTTGCGCGCGGCCGTCGCATGCAGCTCTCGCCACGTGCCCGCGTCGAGCAAGGGCACCAGGCACTCCCGCTGCACCCAGCCGATCAAACTCTCGACGCCAGCGACATGCTCCATGTCGTGCGCACGCTTGGTGGACGGAACCTCGACGAAATCCTGGCGGCCGTTGCCAGCGACGACAGCGAAGGCGCCGAGCTTTCGTTCGAGCGCCGCCCTGCCGAGCTCTCGTGCAACCGTGCTCGCTCGAACGCTTGCGCCGTCGGTCGAACGGATGACAAAGCCGTTGCCTCGCTCTGCGAGGTGCGCGTCGTGCCGCGCCAACACCTGGTGAACCTCGTCCCACGAGGACGCGCCCAGCAGCTGGTCGAGAGCCTGCGCACGGAGCCGTTCACGCAAGCGATCCGCGGCCTGGAGAAGCGGCTCTTGTGTCGTGGTCCGGTGACGATCGGCAAGCAGCCCAAACTCCTGCTCGAGCTGCACGCACGCGCGATCCAGAACAAGTTTCGAGAACGGCGGCCAGTGGCCCTTATGCGTGACCGGGTGCAACCGATCGATGGCGACGTGCACGTGGAGATGATCGGTGTCGTGGTGCACGACACTCACCCGCCGGTGGTCCGCGAAGCCAAGTGCAGCACACGCGCGCTCCTCGATCGCGCGAAGAACGTCAGGCGCTGGTTCTTCGCGAAAGGACAGGAGCAAGTGGTAGGTGGTGTGCTGCGCTCGGCGATTGCGGCCGTGGTGATTCTCCACTTCGAGCACCGCGCTCGGGACATCGGAGCTCACGCAGTTCGTAAGCGAGACCCGGCCTACCCTCTCCGCTTTACCGCGCCCACTGGTCAGATACGTCACGAGGCCTCGGAAGCTACCCCCGGTACGCGGCATCGCGATCTCTTTGGCGATCACGGCTCGCCTCGGTCACGCAATGCGCGCGCGATGACCGCTCGCAGCTGGTCTTGGCTCTCATCGATCCGGTGGAGAGCGGCGAGCACCGCCTGACGCACCTGCCCTGCATCGAACGCTGCCAGCTTCGCGTCGTCGCTGAGCCAGAGCTTGAGTAGGCCGCCGAGCCGGCCGAGGTCACCGTTGACTCGCAGCATGTCGTCGATCCGGTCGCGATCGACGACTCCGCGCGGCTGGTACCCAACCCCGAGCGCGCGCAGGTACGCGGCGACGCTCATCCCGACCGCCCTCGCCTGCGCTTCGATCACTTCTCCCTCTTCGTCAAAGACCGGGACGCGTAGGTGACGAGCTCGTCGCCGCGGCGCTCGCGCGCCCGACTCTCCTCCGTGCTTCGCCTGCGATTCGTGGTCCATCCGTTGAGCGCCGACAGGCGCGAATAAGGGCCCCTTGAGCGCCACCGGCGTGAATGGGATTTTGGAAAGTTAGCCAACTTTCCACATCCTGCCTCGTCGGTGACCGACAACTCGACGTGCACTTTATGCTATCTTTTACTCGACAGCGCAATATGTGGTGGACTAGACACCAATAGTTGCGATTGGTGAGCGTTGGGTGTTGCTCGAGGATCGTGCAGTCGCTAAGAGTTGCGTTGCATGAGCGAATCGAGAGCGAACGGGCGGTCGTCGCTCTCCGCGCGCGTCGCGGAGTTCGTAAAGGCTCAACCGGCGACTCGGCGGTCAGCGCGCGCGCGGGCGGCCGTGATCGCGCAGCGGGACGAGATCTCCCGCGCCATGGCGGATGGCTGGGCGGTCAAGACGATCTGGCAGACGCTCAAGGCCGATGGGGCGGTGACGGTCGGCTACCACGCGTTTCTTCGGCAGGTCGCTAAACTGATTGTGACGGCGCCGCGAGCGAGCGCACCAAAGGCTGCAGAAGCGGGGCTCGCGGCACCGCCCGCGAGCCCTCGGCGGCTCAACCCGACCTCGTCACCAGCGCTTAGTGCGGCTCGTTTCGAACACAGTGCAGCGCCGCAGAAGGAAGAGATTTACTGATGACCACGGCGAGGTCTAGCTTCTGCTGATCGGCTCGATGTCGATGCCCGAGTCCGCCATCCGGTGCGTGCTTACGTTTGCCGCGCCGCCGCAAGACTACGACGTTGTCATCGGCAGCCATGTTGCCGAGCGTCGTTCAAAGTGAGCCCCGACAGCGCCGCACCAGGGGGGATCGGTGCTGAGGCGCCGTCGGGGCTCGGACGCGTGTATGGAGTCGCGAGAGTGACGGCGCAAGTACCGATCGGGAGCGTCAAACCTCGAGTCCGTGCGCGTCACCTGTCCGCATCCCGCGCTAGCGCGATCATCCATTCCGGAAGCGACGAATCCGTGTGCGTCGCGACGCCATCTTCGAACTCTGCAACCTTCCGAAATGGCTGCTCGAGATTCGAGTTGTCGTAAACGCGAACGAATCGAAGCGCCGCGATCGCGCGGTGTAGATTCTCGAGCGAGCGCGGGTAGCGAGCCGCGACCTTGTCTGCCGCGACATCGTGCCCGCCCTGCATCACACGCATCGCTACACGATCGTCCGACGTCGACGCGCTATCGAGCCCGATGAAACAGAGCAGCACCGTATAGCCCCTGCCCTGCGCGTTCTTTAGGAACTCGACCTTCGAGCCCACCGGGTCCGAGAACACGGTCTCAAATACGAAGCTCTCGTTCTGAGTGACTAGCGTTTCGCGTAGCCGATCGGCGAACTCGCTTGCTTCGTACGCATCAATGCCGAGCTCGCGAGCGATATTGTCGGCATTGATGAACCGCAGACCCGTTTGTTGAAGGAACGCTTCGTAGAACGTCGATTTTCCCGCGCCGTTGGGACCGGCGAGGGCGCTGAGCCTGGGCCGCGAGTCGAACGGATCGGCCAAGGCTCAGCGAGGCTCGACGGACATGAAAACGCGTTGCACGAAGCGCCCGATCGTGCGCGTGCCGTCCGCATCGATCTTTACGAGCAAACCCGGTTGACCAGCGGCCGACTCGAAGTGTGGAAAGGGACGCTGTGCCAGCACGGCGGTCAGACGCTCGCGGCCTTCGGGCGTCTCGATGGCTTCGAGGCTCTTCGAAAGAGGAGTCGCATCGCCGATTCGCTTGAGCTTCAGAACAGTATCCGCCCGCATCAGGCTCTCGGCCGCGCGCCCGAGGCGAGCCCAATACTCAACTTGGCTCGCGATCGATCGCTCGCTCACTTCCGCAGTCATCCGAGCGTCGAGCACGAGGTCGTCCGAAAGCTTCACCGGCTGGGCCATGAGATGAAGGTAGCATTTTGACACCCGCGCTTCCAAGCCAAAGGTAGCGATTTGCTACCAGGCATACGCGTCTGGCAAGTGCCTGTTTCCATTCGCAATTCGATGGCCGTGAAATGCTCGCGAGCGTGACCAGCTCGTTTTGACACCGCCTCTCCCGGGCGGCAAGACTGTCATCGTCATGGATCACACCGCTTTTGATGAGCCCTTGGATGCCGTCGCCTGGGCCCAGTGGCAAGCGCGCAAACGTGCTTCCCATGAAGCCGATCAGCGAGCGCTCGACACTGGCGAAAAGAGCCGTGAGCAGCTGGTCGAGGAAAACGGTGCCGTTCCCGCGCATATCGCGCAGGCTCCACTCTCGTGGAACGACCTCCTCTGGTAGAGCCCGCGCGGCTGCAGAGCGTGCTCTAGCGCCTCGCGCCGGTCGCTCAGGACATCGTTTTGATCGGCGGCCAGGCCGTGCACTTCTGGACGAGCCGCTACCTTAATCGGGGCACCGAGTTCCGCGACAACGCGCCCTACACCACCAAAGATCTCGACTTCTGCGGCACGGCAGACGACGCACGCGCCTGCGCGAAGCAGCTCGGCGCTCGGTACCGAGAGTTTTCGCCTAAGGACCGGTCGCCGTGCTCCGCGATCATTGAACTCGGCGACCTTCAGATCGATTTCCTGCGTGTCCCGTACGGGATCGCTGGCGCGCAGCCCTCCACGACCGAAGCGTCCGCTACGCATACGGCCGTGTCATGCATCCCATGCACGTGCTCGAGAGCCGTAGCCAATGTAGCCGGGCTTCCGGACCACCAAACCGGCGCGGTAAAAAGCAGCTCCGTGGCGCCATCCTGTGCATGCACGAGTTGCTGATCGACACCCTCGACCAGTCCACACACGAGCCTCGAGCCGTTCGGAGTGCGCTGCAGCTCTCGGAGAGAATCTTCAAGCTCGCCGAAAGCACGAGCGGCATCGCCGTGTGCGTGCAGCGTGCTGGATGCCGTCGTCCTCGACGAGCGGTTGCCTCGCGCTTTTCTCGAGCAGCGGTTGCCTCAAGCTCAAGCGAAGGTGCTTGAGCTGCGCACGCAGCACGAACGGGCGCTCAAGCCCAAGCCGAGCCCGCCGCCCTGCCATCATCACGCTGCCGAGTCATGTGAGTG
>Ga0193752_1002653_pt1 | contig 13099 bp, 16 predicted proteins | sample H1c1metaG_FD_144924 | JGI IMG/M metagenome (GOLD analysis project Ga0193752, IMG submission 144924) | Soil microbial communities from a riparian zone of the East river system, Colorado, United States - H1c1 | ecosystem: Environmental > Terrestrial > Soil > Riparian zone | place: USA: East River... | reverse complement strand
AACTCAAAACGCGCGGCGAAAAAGTGTATGCCGCAAACTGCGTTGCCTGTCATCAAGCTACGGGTGCGGGCGTGCCGCCGACGTTCCCGGCGCTGTCGGGATCGAAAATTGTTAACGGCCCCAAAGAAGGACAACTGGATCGCGTGCTGAACGGCAAGGCGGGTACGGCGATGGCGCCGTTCAAGCATCTGTCAGACGCGGATCTTGCGGGCGTTATCACTTACACGCGCAACAGTTGGGCCAACAAAACCGGCGAGATGGTGTCTCCGGCCGATGTAAAAACCGCGCGCACTGCTGCTAAATAGTATAAGTATTTGTTTTTAAACAAATTTATTCGATAGAACCGGAGCTAAGATGAGCACCGCTACTCACGATCACGCACCCGCTGGTCATGCCCATGATAGTCATGACGACCACGCGCACGAGCACAAGCCCTACGGCATGATGCGCTGGTTTGGTTCGACCAACCATAAAGACATCGGCACCATGTATCTGTGGTTCAGTTTTTCGATGTTCCTGGTCGGCGGCGTGATGGCGCTAATCATTCGCGCGGAATTATTCCAGCCCGGCCTGCAAATCGTGCGGCCGGAGTTTTTCAATTCAATGATCACCTATCACGGCCTGATCATGGTGTTCGGCGCCATCATGCCGGCGTTTGTCGGTTTCGCCAACTGGCTGATCCCGATGCAAATCGGCGCGCCCGACATGGCGTTCCCGCGCATGAACAACCTGTCGTTCTGGCTGTTGCCACCGGCAGCCATGTTGCTGATCGCTGCGCAATTTGCACCGGGCGGCGGCGCGGGTGTGGGCTGGACCATGTATGCGCCACTGTCGACGCAGGCCGGCCCCGCGATGGATCTCACTATTTTCGCGGTACACATCCTCGGTATGTCGTCGATCATGGGTTCGATCAACATCATCACCACCATCCTCAATATGCGCGCGCCCGGCATGACGCTGATGAAAATGCCGCTGTTCTGCTGGACTTGGCTGATCACGGCGTACCTGCTGGTGGCGTCGATGCCGGTGTTGGCGGGCGCGGTTACGATGACGTTGACCGACCGTCACTTCGGCACCAACTTCTTCAACGCGGCGGGCGGCGGCGACCCGGTGCTGTATCAGCACATCTTCTGGTTCTTCGGGCACCCCGAGGTGTACATCATCGCCATTCCGGCCTTCGGCGTGGTATCGCAGGTGATCCCGGCGTTCTCGCGCAAACCGCTGTTTGGTTACGCCTCGATGGTGTATGCCACAGCGTCCATCGCGATTCTGTCGTTCCTGGTGTGGGCGCATCACATGTACACGGTCGGCATGCCGGTCGAAACACAGCTTTACTTCATGTATGCGACCACGCTGATCGCGATTCCAACCGGCGTGAAGGTGTTCAACTGGGTGGCGACCATGTGGAAGGGCTCGCTCTCATTCGAGACGCCGATGTTGTTTGCGCTGGGCTTTTTGTTCTTGTTCTCGCTCGGCGGATTTACCGGACTGGTGCTGTCCATCGTGCCGGTGGACGTGCAATTGCATGACACCTATTACGTGGTCGCGCATTTCCATTACGTGATGGTGGCAGGTGCGCTGTTCTCTGCTTTTGCCGGCATCTATTTCTGGCTGCCGAAATGGACCGGACGCATGTATAACGAGACATTGGGCAAATGGCATTTCTGGCTGTCGCTGATTTTCTTCAACCTGGCCTTCTTCGTGCAGCACTTCCTGGGCCTTGCCGGCATGCCGCGGCGGGTGCCGGACTACGCGCTGCAGTTCGCGGAGTTCAATGCGATTTCGTCGATCGGCGCGTTTGGCTTTGGCCTGTCGCAACTGCTGTTCCTGTATATCGTGATCAAGTGCATCACCAGCGGCGAAAAAGCGGAGCAAAAACAGTGGGAAGGCGCCGACAGCCTGGAGTGGACGCATTTGCCGTCACCGCCGCCCTACCACAGCTTTGTGACACCGCCGATCCTGAAGTGAGTTGAAGCAGCTAATGAGTGAAGCCATCAGTGAAGAAGCGCGCCAGCGACAAATCAAGCGCAATATCCGCCGTACCGCGGCGGCGTTGTGGCTGATTGTGGCGGCCATTTTCTTTTACATGCTCGCGAAATACTACTGGATATCCAAATGAATCCCGGGCAAACAAAACAGGCAAACCGTAAGATGTTCTTGCGGCTTAGCGTGTTTGCGCTGCTAATGTTCGGATTCGGCTATGCGATGGTGCCGTATTACAAGAAATTCTGTGAAGTGACCGGCATCAACAATCTGTTGCAGCCGAACGCGAGCAAGAGCGAAGTCTCCAATACGCAAGTCGACAAATCGCGCTGGGTGACGCTGGAGTTCGACGCCAACACGCACGGTATGCCGTGGCAGTTCGCGCCGGTGCAACGCAGCGTGCGCGTGCATCCGGGTGAGATGACGCAGGTGGCGTTTGAGATCAGGAACACCAGCGCCAGTACCCTCGTTGGCCAAGCGATACCGAGTTACGGCCCCAAGCATGGCGCAGCATTCGTGAAAAAGCTCGAATGTTTTTGCTTTAAGCAGCAGACGCTGGCGGCGGGTGAGACGCGCTTGATGCCGGTGCAGTTTGTGATTGATCCGGCATTGCCCGCGAGCTTGAATACGTTGACGCTGTCGTACACCTTTTTCGAGGTGCCAGGCGCCGACGTAAAAAAATCGTCGTCCGCGGCGACGCCGGCGGTTGCTGCCGGTAAGCCAGGTTGATGTACCGTGGCAGAATCGCCGGTTGAGCCTAAAACAGCGTCGCTGTTTCAGGCAATCAAGATGGTGTTGTCAGCGTTTGTCGGCATACGCAAACAGAGCGGGCAGCAAGAGATTAAAGTGACGCCGTTGCAAGTGGTGATCACCGGTATTATCGCCGCCGCGCTGTTTGTGTTTACCGTGACGATGGTGGTGCGGCTGGTGTTACGTTAGTCGATAGACGAATGGAATTTTTGAGGAGAAGCGCATGAGCACGCAGCAGAACACCGACAACTACTACCTGCCGGGACTGTCGCATTGGCCGATCACGGCATCCATCGCCATGGGGCTGCTGGGTTTTGGCGCAGCGCTTTCGGTTAACAGCATGGCGGGCGGCAATCTGTTGCTGTTGCTGGGTTTTATGGTGCTGTTTGTCATGTTCGCGGGCTGGTTCGGCACCGTAGCGCACGAATCCGAAGGCGGCATGTATAACAAGCAGGTAGGCATGTCATTCCGCTGGGGCATGGCGTGGTTCATCTTTTCCGAGGTGATGTTTTTCGCCGCGTTTTTCGGCGTGTTGGGTTATATGCGCCTGTACTCGGTACCCGATCTCGGCAGCCTCGAACATCAACAACTGCTGTGGCCTGGTTTCAAAGGCGACTGGCCCACCGCCGGCCCGCACTTCAAGCCCGGTGATTTCACGCCGATGGGCGCCTGGGGCATACCGGCGATCAATACCGCGTTATTGCTGACATCGGGCGTGACCATCACCATTGCGCACTGGGGATTGCTCAAGAAAAATCGCGCGCAACTGATCTGGGGTTTAGTAGCGACCATCGCGCTGGGCATGGTCTTCCTCGGTTTCCAGATTTACGAATACTCGCATGCGTATTCCGAGATGAATCTCAAGCTCACCAGCGGCGCGTACGGCTCGACGTTTTTCATGCTCACCGGCTTTCACGGATTTCACGTGACGGTAGGCACGATTATGTTGTGGGTGATTTTGTTCCGCAGCGTGGCCGGCCATTTCACGCCCGAAAATCATTTCGGTTTCGAAGGCGTGGCCTGGTATTGGCACTTCGTGGATGTGGTATGGGTGCTGCTGTTTGTGCTGGTTTATATACTCTAGCCCGCGCTGAAACCTCTGGAAAAAAGCCGCACCCTCGGGTGCGGCTTTTTTTCTCCAGGGTAGAGCGGCACCCGATTACAGCTTGCCCGTAATAAATCCGAAATGTATACCCGCCATCAACAGCAAAAACAGCGTGACCGAGAGCGCCACGCGCACGGTCAGCGCGCGCACCATGCGCTCGCTGTTGCCGTTGTCTTTCAGCATGAAATAAGCCGCGGCGCCGAGGCTGTAGATGATAAACAGCAAAAAAAGAATGACCAGATATTTCATCGCCGCAGTGTAATCCAAGCCCGTGCGGAGCGCCATTGAGAATCGCGCGCTATGAATTCAGCCCCGCGTGGTGGGCGACGTTGGCGATGGTTGCTGGCGTGGCGCTTACAGTGGCCCTGGGTTTCTGGCAGTTGGGGCGCGCGGACACCAAGCAAGCTTTGCAAAGCCGAATCGACACGTTCGCCCGGCAGCCGCCGCTGGTGATTGGCGCAACTGGGTTAGTGATTGAAGACATTCTGCTCAAGCGCGTGGAAGTGCGCGGACACTTCGAGCCGCGCCACGTGGTGTTTATCGACAACCGGGTCCATAAACACCAGCCGGGTTATGAGGTAATGACGCCTTTGCGCATCTCCGGCACCGACCAGTTTATTCTGGTGAACCGCGGCTGGATCGCGGCAGGTGCCGAACGCAATCGCGCGCCGAGTGTCAAAACGCCCGACGGCGAAGTGGTGGTGCGCGGTACTGCAACACCGTTCAGTACGCGCTTTATCGAGCTTTCAAACAAGGTCGCCGAAGGCAACATCTGGCAAAATATGGTGCTGGAACGTTACCGGCAGGCGACGAAACTGGATGTGCAGCCCATCATCGTGCAGCAGACCGACGCCATCGCTGCAATAGACGACGGCCTGGTACGCGACTGGCCGCCGGTCGATCTCAAGCGCAACACCCATCTGGCGTACGCCGTGCAGTGGTTCGCGCTGGCCGCTGTGATATTTATTTACTACGTGGTTATCAATGTCCGAAAAAAATCCGGCTCAGCACGCAACTGAACGCGCTACGCAGCCCCGAACGGAACAACGCCAGAGCCGGCGCATGTTGTTGTTGGTGGCGGCCGTGTGTATTGCGCCGTTTGTCGCCTCATTCGCGCTGTATTTTTTTTGGCAGCCTTCGGGGCGCATCAACTACGGTGAATTGGTCGAAGGTGTGCACGTGCCTGCCGGCAAGCTCACGCTTACCGGCAGCGGTAAACCGTTTGATTTTGCGCAGGTGCATGGCCGCTGGCTGTTTGTTACGATTGATTCCGGTGCGTGCGATGACTATTGCAAGAATAAACTGTGGAAAATGCGCCAGGTGCGCCTGACGCAAGGCAAATATCTTGAACGCATCGAGCGTGTGTGGTTGCTCACCGATGCGCAAAGCGTGGCGGCTAACCTGTTGAAAGAGTATGAGGGCACATGGATCGCCGGCGCGCAGGGCAACGCCATCCTGAAAGCGTTTCCGTATCACGACGCACAACGCGATCATATTTATCTGGTTGATCCGCTGGGCAATGTCGTGTTGCGCTACCCGAAGGATGCCGATCCCAGCCGCATGAAAAAAGATCTGACGCGGTTGCTGAGGGTGTCCCGAATTGGGTAATAATGCGTAAGTATTTGTTTTTAAACATTATTTTATTTACGACCGTTCTCACCTTTGTGGTGGTAGTGGTCGGTGCATTTGTACGTTTGACCGATGCTGGCCTGGGCTGTCCGGATTGGCCGGGCTGCTACGGCAAAGTGATGCCGTCGCACGCTGCACAGGACATCGCTAAAGCAGTAGCGGATCAAGGTGGTGCGCACGGGCCGGTATCGATCCAAAAAGCCTGGCATGAGATGTTTCATCGTTATCTCGCGGGCACGCTGGGACTGTTGATATTCGCCATTGTGGCGATGGCGTGGACGCAGCGCATGCGCCATGGTGACAACGGGCAATCGCCGTGGCTGGCGAGTGTGCTGTTGCTGCTGGTGATATTTCAGGCCGCATTGGGCATGTGGACGGTGACGATGTTGTTGAAGCCCGTGATCGTGACGCTGCATTTGCTCGGCGGCATGGCGACACTCGCATTGCTGACCTGGCTCGCGCTGCGGCAACTGCAATGGCGCGATGCCGGCGCGGCGTGGTTGCGCCCGTGGGCAGCACTGGGGCTGGCGTTGCTGGTGGCGCAGATCGCGCTCGGCGGATGGGTAAGTACCAACTATGCAGCATTGGCATGCATCGATTTGCCCACCTGCCACGGCGAGTGGGTGCCGAAAATGGATTTTCAGCACGGCTTTCAGTTGCTGCGCGAACTGGGACAAACCGCCGCGGGCGACAAACTGAGCTACGATGCGCTCACCGCGATACACTGGACACATCGCGTTGGCGCGGTGGCGGTTACGCTTTATCTGGTTTTGTTGGCGGCGATGGCGCTGCGTGTGCAGGGCTTGCGTGGCATTGCCCTTGTGCTGGGCGGCCTGCTGGTCACTCAGGTATTGCTTGGGGTCAGCAACATCCTGACGGGACTGAAGCTCGCCGTGGCCGTGGGGCACAACGCGGGCGCCGCGCTTTTGCTGGTGGTGCTGGTGGTGCTAAACTTCGCGCTTTCCAATAGTACCACTAGGCCTCGCTGGTAATGTCCTCCGCCACTGCAAACGCCACGACTGGATCACGCGTCCATCAGTTTTATCAACTGACCAAGCCGCGCGTGGTGTCGCTGATCGTGTTTACCGCGATCATTGGCATGTTGCTCGCGGTGCCGGGCATGGTAGCCCTGCAACCGTTTATCGCGGGCACGATAGGGATCGCGCTGGTGGCGGGCGCAGCGGCCGCAATGAACTGTCTGGTCGAACAGAAAATCGATGCGGTGATGGCGCGCACGCGTGCGCGACCCTTGCCGCGCGGGCAGCTCACCTCCCTGCAGACGCTGGTGTTCGCCGGCGTGGTCGGTGGCATCGGACTGGCGACGCTGTATCACTGGGTTAATGCGCTGACGATGTGGCTCACGCTCGCCACCTTCGTCGGCTACGCCGTGATCTACACCGTAATACTCAAGCCGTTGACGCCGCAGAATATCGTCATCGGCGGTGCATCGGGCGCGATGCCACCGGTGCTGGGCTGGGCGGCGATGACGGGCGAGGTAACGGCCGAAGCGCTGACCCTGTTTCTGATTATTTTCGCGTGGACGCCGCCGCATTTCTGGGCGCTGGCACTCTACCGGCGCGAAGAATACGCCAAGGCGGGCGTGCCCATGCTGCCGGTGACGCACGGTGAAAAATTCACGCGGCTCAATGTGTTGCTGTACACCATCATTCTTGTCGTTTGCTCGGTGTTGCCGTTTACGGTGAAGTTGTCGGGCCTGATTTATCTGGCCAGCGCGCTGGCGCTGGGCGCGGGCTTCATGGGGTACGCAATAAAAATTTATCGTGAGTACAGCGACCAACTCGCGCGCGAGACCTTTCGGTACTCGATCATTTATCTCACGGCGCTGTTTGCTGCGCTGCTGATCGATCATTATTTCCGCATTACGCTGTAGCAACGTGCGAACCCTCATTGCCGCGACCCTGATCGCCCTGGCAGCCGCATGCGGGCAATCTGCCGCGCCGAAATTCCAGTTGACCGATGTTACCGGTGCGAATTTTGGCAAGTCGCTGGCGCTCACCGATCACAGCGGTAAATCGCGCACGCTGACGGATTTTCAGGGCAAGGTGGTGGTGATTTTTTTCGGCTTCACGCAATGTCCGGATGTGTGCCCGACCACGCTCGCCGAAATGGCCAAGGTGGTTAAAGAGCTCGGCACTGATGGAGAAAAAGTGCAGGTGCTGTTCGTGTCCGTAGACCCGGAACGCGATACGCGCGAGCTGCTCAAGCAATACGTCACTGCGTTTCATCCGTCATTTCTGGGACTGTCCGGCGATGCCGACGCCACCACGCGCGCCGCCAAGGAATTCAAGGTTTACGTGCAAAAGCAGCCCACTAAAACCGGCGGCTACACCGTCGACCATTCGGCAGGCACGTTTATCATGGATCAACAAGGCCGGTTGCGTCTGTTTGCGCAATACGGTGCCGGTGCGCCGATACTGCTGGGTGATATCAAAACGCTGCTGAAGCAAGCGTCTTGATATTCATGGCACAAAAAATCCCGGCAGACGCCGGGATTTTTTGTGCCTGTGCTGCACTCAACTTACGTTGCAGCCCTCAGCGCCGCCATCGATTCTTTCATTTTGCCCAGCGCCTTGCTTTCGATCTGACGTATGCGTTCTGCGGATACGCCGAATTCGCCGGCCAGATCGTGCAATGTTGCCGGGTCTTTCTCCGCCAGCCAGCGCGCTTTGATAATGCGGCGGCTGCGCGCATCGAGGTTTTCCAGCGCTTGTTCGAGACCTTCACCGCGCAGGCGCGCGTTTTGTTCCTGCTCGATCACCACGCCGGGCTCGGCATCGTCAGCAGCAAGATACGCGATCGGGCTGTAGGTCTCGTCGTCATCCGCGCCGCCGGGTTCGAGCGCGACATCCTGTCCGCCGAGGCGCGTTTCCATCTCGACCACTTCTTCGGCTTTCACGCCCAGTTGTTTGGCAATGGATTTGACTTCATCGCTGCCCAGCGTATTCAATCCGGGCTTCATACTGCGCAGATTAAAAAACAGTTTGCGCTGCGCTTTGGTGGTGGCGATTTTCACGATGCGCCAGTTGCGCAGAATGTATTCGTGCATTTCCGCGCGTATCCAGTGCACGGCAAACGACACCAGCCGCACGCCGCGTTCCGGGTCGAAACGTTTAACGGCCTTCATCAGGCCGATGTTGCCTTCTTGAATCAGGTCGGATTGCGGCAGGCCATAGCCCATGTAACCGCGAGCAAGGGCGACCACGACTCGCAGGTGCGACACCACCAGTTCACGCGCGGCATCCAGATCGCCGTTATCGCGAAAGCGCCGCGCATAACCCGTCTCCTGCTCCTGCGTCAGGTAGGGGAAACGGCTGACCGACTGGATATACGTATCCAGACTGCCCCCCGCCGAAGGAATGGGTAATGTTAGTGTAGACATGTTGCCTCCGTAATGGTCAATAGTTTAGCACTCCTGTGATTAGAGTGCCAATCGGTTAGGGAGTTCCCGCGAAGCTATTTACATAATATATTTTAAATACAAATACTTATGTTCTATTCCGGATCGAATTCCGCCAGATTCCGGCTCACCGAAAGCCACGCCCCCAGCCAGCCAAGCGCTGCAGCAAACAGGCATAGGCTGGCGGTATCACTCATAGACAGGTGGTGAAGCGTGAGGTTCGCGCCATAAAGCTGCGCTAAACCGGCCAAACGCTCATTCAGCAGGCGCAGTCCGCCCCACACGATGAGCCAGCCGGTAATGCCGCCGGCGAGGCCCATTATTGCCCCGTAATATACGAATGGGCGGCGGATAAACGGGTTGGTAGCGCCGATCAGCTTGGCGACTTCGATTTCGGCGCGTTGCGTGACGATTTGCAGGCGTATGGTGTTGAAGGTTACCGCCACCAGCGCGAATGCGAGCAAGGCGCCTAGCACCAGCACAATCAGACGCCCCAGTTGCAGCGTGGCGTCGAGCCGGCGCACCCATGCCGAGTCGAGTTGCACATGTTCGATCTTGGGCCACGCTTTAAACTCATCGCGCAGGCGCTCCAGCGCGACGACGGAATTTTCTTTGGCATCGACCACAAAACCGTCGGGCAGCGGATTGCCCCCCAGGCTGCCGATCACATCCGCCAGCCCGGATTTGGCTTTTAAATCCGCCAGCGCCTGATCGCGCGCGATGAAACGATATTTGGCAATCGCAGTATGCTTTTTCAGGCGGTTCTCGATCTCGCGCGTGTCCGCGGTTTGCGCATCCAGTTTCAGAAACAGGCTGACCTGCGGCGCCGGCGCCTTGTCCTGCGCGAAGCTTTGCAGATTCACTAAGACAATGTAGAAAGCCAGCGGCAATGCCAGCGCCACGCCGATCACCCCGATGTTAAGCGCGCTCGCCAGCGGCGTGCGCGCGAGCCGCGTGAAGGTCGCCGCGAGACACAGCCGGTGCTGGCGCAGCCAGTTTCTCACGCGCTCACCCGTCCTTGCGCGAGCACGATGCAGCGCGGCTGCAAACGTGCTTCGAGTTGTTCATCATGCGTGGCGATCACCACCGTGACGCCGACCTGATTAAATGAGCGCAGCAACTCACCCAACTCCACGGCGTACGCCGAATCCAGATTCGCGGTGGGTTCGTCCGCCAGCAAAATCGCCGGCCGGTGCACGATAGCGCGGGCAATCGCGAGTCGCTGTTGCTCACCGCCGGAAAGCGTCACCGGCATGGCTTTTTCTTTGCCCAGCAAGCCCACTTTGTCGAGCGCAGCGCGCACGCGTTTGGCGGCATCGGCAGCATCGTAGCCGATGATGTTCAGCGGCAGCATCACATTCTGGTAGACGTTGCGATCGTAAAGCAATTTGTGATCTTGAAACATCAGGCCAAAATTCCGCCGCACAAAAGGCATGGCCGAGGCGCGCAAAGTGCCGACATTCTGACCATTGACCAGTACCGTGCCCGAAGTCGGGCGCTCAATGGCTGCCATCAGTTTCAACAGCGTGCTCTTGCCCGCGCCGGAATGCCCGGTGATAAATACCATTTCGCCAGGCTGTATCTCCAGCGCCACGGACTTCAGCGCTTCATAGCCACCGGGGTAGCGTTTGGTGACCTGACTGAAACTGATCACGCTTGTTGGGCCTGATCCAGTAAGGCTTCCACAAACTCGGCCGCCTTGAACGGACGCAAATCCTCCAGCCCTTCACCCACACCGATAAAGCGCACGGGGATCGGTTTTGCGCCGGACTTGCCAGAGGTACCCGAGCGCATATGTGCGATGGCGGCGATTACACCGCCTTTTGCGGTACCATCGAGCTTGGTGAGTACCAGTCCCGTGACGCCTAGCGTTTCGTCGAACGCTTTCACCTGCGCCAGTGCATTCTGGCCGTTGTTCGCGTCGAGTACGATCAGTGTTTCATGCGGCGCGCCGGGCAACGCCTTGTCGATCACTCTTTTTACTTTTTTGATTTCTTCCATCAAATGCAGTTGCGTGGGCAGGCGTCCGGCAGTGTCCGCCAGCACCACATCGACGCCGCGCGCCACTGCCGCCTGCATGGCGTCGAACATCACCGCGGCTGCGTCGCCCGATGCCTGACTGATCACCGTGACGTTGTTGCGCTCGCCCCACACCATCAGTTGTTCGCGCGCTGCCGCGCGAAAGGTGTCGCCGGCAGCCAGCAACACTTTTTTGCCCTGCGCCTGATAGTAGTGCGCGAGTTTGCCGATGGAGGTGGTTTTGCCCGCACCGTTCACGCCCGCAAGCATGATCACAAACGGTTGGTGCGTGCCGATATCCAGCGGCTGTTCGATGGGTTTCAACATCGCGGTGAGATTATCCGCCAGCGCTTGCTTGAGTTGTGCCGCTTCGGTGTAACGCTCGCGCCGCGCCTGCGCGCGCAAAGCGTCTATCAGATACGCGGTCGCTGTCACGCCGACATCGGCGGAGAGCAACACCGTTTCCAGTTCTTCGTAAAACGCGTCGTCGAGCTTGCGTCCCGCGCCGAACAGCCCGGCCACCTGTGCACCGAGTTTTTCGCGCGTTTTGGTCAGGCCCGACTTTAACCGCGTCAGCCAGCCGCCTGATAAAGGGGCGGCATCGGGCGCTGTAGCGGGTGTCACCGCGGCGGCCGCGTCTTTGTCTTTGGGTTTAAGGAAACCAAACATCGGAAGTTGTGTCAGAAGCTAGCAGTAACTCAATGATTCCAGGTGAGTGCCCTCGGCACTGCTTAATTGGATACAATTCTACCCGAAACGTTTTTGCAGGTTCCTCCCAGGTGACGTTAATCGTGAATAAATATATATGGCGGCGCCTCGCGCTCATAGTGTGTGCTTTTGGATTACCCATCACGGCACACGCTGCGGCCGCGTCCGTAGGCGAACACACCTTGGCGAACGGCATGCGTGTGATCGTGAAAACCGATCGCCGCGCGCCGGTGGTGGTTTCGATGGTGTGGTACAAAGTGGGCAGCGTGGATGAGGTAAACGGCGTCACCGGCGTTGCGCACGTGCTGGAGCATATGCTGTTCAAGGGCACGAAAAACAACCCCAATGCGGATTTTTCAAAAATAGTAGCGGCCGTGGGCGGGCGCGACAATGCGTTTACCAGCCGCGACTACACGGGTTATTTCCAGACCGTGCAAAAATTTCAGTTATCGCTGATGCTGAAGCTGGAGGCGGATCGCATGGTCAATGCGCTGATTCCGCCCGAAGCATTCAAAAAAGAAATCAATGTCATCATGGAAGAGCGCCGCTGGCGCACCGATGATCGTCCACGCTCGTTGACGTACGAACAACTGACGGCGACGGCCTTGCGCGCGCATCCGTACCGCACGCCGGTGGTGGGCTGGATGAACGATCTGCAGAATATGCGTGCTGAAGACGCGCGTGAATTTTATGAAAAATGGTACGCGCCTAACAACGCCACGCTGGTGGTGGTGGGCGATGTGTCGCACGAAGAAGTGTTCAAGCTCGCGCAGCAGCATTTCGGTCCGCTCAAATCCAAAACACTGCCGCCACGCAAACCGCAGGAAGAACCGGCGCAGACCGGCATACGCCGCATTACCGTCAAGGCGCCCGCCGAGCAACCCTATATGTTGATGGCTTACCGCGCACCCAAGCTCATCGATGCGGAAAAAGACTGGGAACCCTACGCGCTGGACATGCTCGCCAGCGTGCTCGACGGCAACGACGCATCGCGTTTCAGCCGCGAGTTGATACGTGGCACGCAAATCGCTTCCAGCGTCGATGCGAGCTACGACGGTGTAGGCCGCGGCCCCGCATTCTTTTATTTCTCGGGCGTGCCGACCGCCGGCAAAACGCTGAACGAACTGGAGCAGGCGGTGCGCCGCGAAGTGCAGAAAGTCATCGACAACGGTGTCACCGAAGACGAGTTGAAACGCCTCAAAGCACAAGTGACAGCGTCACGCATTTATGAGCGCGATTCGATGTTTTTTCAGGCGCGGCAGATCGGTTCGATGGAAGTCATTGGCTTTTCTCATGAATCAATTGATGTGATGACCGAAAAATTCAAAGCGGTCACCGCCGAGCAAGTGCGCGAAGTCGCCAAAAAATATCTGATCGATGATGCGCTCACTGTCGCTTATCTTGATCCTCAGCCGGTGGGCGACAAGAAACCCGCGGCACCGCCAGCGGGAGTACGCCATGCGCAGTAAGTATTTGTTTCTATTGAT
>Ga0193752_1002652_pt1 | contig 13121 bp, 8 predicted proteins | sample H1c1metaG_FD_144924 | JGI IMG/M metagenome (GOLD analysis project Ga0193752, IMG submission 144924) | Soil microbial communities from a riparian zone of the East river system, Colorado, United States - H1c1 | ecosystem: Environmental > Terrestrial > Soil > Riparian zone | place: USA: East River... | reverse complement strand
AGCTCTCCGAAATCGATCGGTTTTGCCTGTTGAGCCATATAAGATAATGCGTGGAATAAATTGGCAACGTAAGCATTTGCAGTGGCAGACGGAACACCTTTGTTGGCGGTCCAGTTGCTCAGGGCGAGAAGCATGTCATAATATGGAGTGATGAGGCCGGTAAGTGTCCACAGCGCATGTAACTGGTCTTCGTCATTCACTTCCAGCGGCTGCCCGATATAGTTGAATAAGCTGGTAATGGCCGGCGTGGAATGAAAGACAGGTATGGGACATTGATGTTCTTTAGCTGTAGGCAATGGTATGGCCCTGCAAATAGTATTTGCTGGCCCGGAAGCATCGGTCAGTGTCGCAAACTTCAAAAAAGGTACAAAAGAAACAACACTATGTCTTTTGTCAAATTTTAATTCACGCATGACCGTTTCGGCTACTGCAGGCCTCACAGCTATGAAAATGATATCTGCCTGGTTCAGTACATCCTGATTACTTTCCATTCTGGCCACGACCGGATATTTATCAGCAAGCTGTTTCGATTGCGCTTCATTTCTGGGAGATACATATATGGCGAGATTTTCAATCCCTGCAGTGCAAAATCCTTCAATAACCGCACTGGCAATATTGCCCGTACCGATAAAACCTAATTTCATTGTGTATATCTTATATGAAGTATGAGATGAATTCGATGTTTGGCCGGTCTGGCTATCCGAAATTAAACAGAAAAAGTTCTCCGTACTTTACCAATACTTGCCAAAACCAACTACCAATTAACATACAGTTGATAATAGTTCATAAATCCCTTGTTTGATTCTGGCAAATGTATGTCAGATAAATTTGAGCAGTGCGAAGCTATCTGCGCCACAATTACCCAACTGCTGAACAATCGAATCAGCTATTGAAACTTCTCTACATCCTAAATGGATTTAGTTCAGGTTATTCCAGATAATTGCGATTTTTTTTTCGTTCTTCTTCTAAGATCTTTTTTTACGAGTTTTTTTTCGTCGTCAAATTTATTAACTCGTTCAATTTCAACAGCATTTTTTGTGGCATTTAAATGGTTTACTCTTATATCAATGGCATCTGCTTTTGTCACCTTTAAATTTTAGAAACATGCGGGATTATAAAAACCGATACAGTCAGCCACGATATCAACAACCCTATTCCAATGAATCTGACCTGGAACTGGATCCTGAATTCGACCAGGAAAATGAGTACGACCGTAATTACGAATCGGAAGGGAATTTTGATATGGAAATTGAAAGTGAAGATGAATTTGAGTCTGATTATGAACTACAGGATGAATTCGACATGGAAGATGAGGCCGATTATGAGAACCAGTACAATATGGAATCAGAGTCTGACTATGAAGAGAATGAAATGGAACAGCAGTATGAAGGCCCGCACGATGAAATGGAGGCGGAACTCGAATATGTAACGAACGAACTGGAGTTTGAAAGTTGGGTGAAAAAGGTAGTGACAAGAGATCACAGAAGATTAACGCCAGTTCTCAGAACCCCGCTAGGCCGAAGAGCCATAAAGCAGTTTTCAAAAATTGCTTTCAGAAAACTGCCGTTCATAGGAAGGAGAAGACCGGGATGGAAAAGGCCAAACCAGTATCGTGGGCCAAATTACAATCGACACGGGCGGCCCGGTCACAGAAGATGGCAAAACCGCCGGCCATGGGGGCAGGGTGTTCCTATGCAGCCATTCCAGGATCCTAACATGATGCAACAACCGCAAGGCTTTCCAGGTTCAGACGTGTCGCAACAACCACAGCCATTTCAGAATACTGATGGACAACAGCAGCCGCAGATTCAACCGGATGGAAGTTTTAAAAATTTTATTTTGGATACCATAAAAAATCTCTCAGAACAAATTTCCCGTGGTAATGAAAGTATTTCAGCACTTAAAAATTCCATGACAAATTCCGCTGTCAATAATTTTCCTGCTATAGTACAACCAAAAAATGATTCCCCGGATCAACCGGCCCCAAATAGCCAGACACCTCCGGTTTCGGATATGGCACAGACAGCGCCGGCACCAACAGGTGAATATGAATGGGAAGATTACGAATTCGATAACGAGACCAATTATCAATATCAAAATGAAACAGACGGTGAAATAGCCGACGGTGAAAGTAGCTTTAGCGAGGAGACAGAAATGGAGCTTGCGTCTGAATTGCTATCCATAAACAATGAAATGGAGTTGGACCACTTCCTGGGGAAATTATTAAAAAAAGCGGTGGGAGGCGTATCTAAACTCCTGAAATCTCCCGGAGGAGCCTTATTGAAAAAAGGTTTTTTAAAAATACTTGGTACAGCACTTCCGATTGTGGGAGGAGTGGTGGGCGGCCCCGTAGGTGCAGCAGTTGGTGGTACTATCGGATCGGCTGTTTCAAAAGATCCGGTTGAAGCAAGGGAGTTGTTTGATCTGGAATTGGAAGGATTAAGCAATGAAGACAGTGAATTTGAAATAGCCAAAGCTTTCGTTCGATTCGCTGGTAATGCTGTAAGAGAAGCTAATGATAATGAAACCGGCAACCCGGTTAAAGATGCAGAGCATGCTATGATACGTGCCGCACGGAGGTTTGCACCTGGTTTATTACGTCGCAAAAATTATGGTTACAATCAAAATCGTTCCAGGAATCCCTATGACCAGAATGATGATAATAACAATATGGGGGATAATAATATGGGGGACAACGGCAGGTGGTATCGGAGAGGAAACAAAATTATTATACAGAACGCATTCTAATAGCAATTCGTGCCAACACTCGCTAAATATCCACTTGATTATTTAATTAACGAAGCCTACTCTTTGTTATCGAGGCTGCAGCAAGTGAAACCATTTTCAATGACAATGCCTATGGTAAAAGGCGCATCCGTTTCAGATAAATCGCTTAAGACTGTAATGGAGTTGCTTGAAAAGGGGACATCTGAATTGAGAAGCCGCGCTTATTTGTTCATTGAAAAAGTAAAAACAGCAGATGATAATCCTTCCAGGATACAAAATTTGCAGGCCGGTTTCACAATTTTGAAGTTACGCTTCAACAGCATACTTGATCAGCTTGATATTTTTGCAGATGTACTGTCCCAGCGTTCCGAACACGATGTTGGCGTATGGTTGTCAGGTCTTGATGTTTTAGCTGAAGATGGTCTGTCCATTGTAAAAGCGTTTTCCGAAACACCTTCCTTAATGGTGTATCTGGATCGAGGGCATGGAGCCGCAATAAGAAGGGCCAGAACCAGGCTACCGGGCGGAGATGAAAATCCTGTAGCTGTTATTCAAATTCCGCGGGAGAGAATGGTGGGCAGTGGCATTGCTTCATCACTTATACATGAGGTGGGTCACCAGGCAGTTGCCTTGCTGGATCTTATTCCTTCATTAAAAAAAGATCTTATAAAAATTCAACAGCAGAGAAAGGGTACAGTTGCCTGGAAATATTTTGAACGATGCATTTCGGAAATCATCGCTGATGTTTGGTCAGTTGGTCAGCTCGGGATTTGCGCCACACTGGGATTGATGGGAGTAGTAACACTACCAAGGTATTTTCAATTCAGGCTTGATTTAACGGATCCGCACCCGGCACCATATGTAAGAGTTCAGCTGACCTGCGCATTTGGTAAAAAAATTTTCCCACATGCTCAATGGGACAAGATCTGGAAGTTGTGGAAAACATTCTATCACCTGGAAGGGTTAAAAAATGAAACTCTTCAGGTATTATATGATCTGGAAAAAGAAATGGATTCTTTTGTTGATCTCGTTCTTAACCATTCAACTGCTGAGATGAAAGGCAAAAGACTCATAGAACTTTTTCCCGTAATGGAAAGAAAACCGGAAAACTTAAAAAAGTTATATCATTTATGGAAAGGGAAAAAGGCAAGTTTAAATACAATGTCGCCAACGCTGGTATTTGCCCTTATGGGACAGGCTAAGTTTGATTTCGCTATTAATGCACCAGAAGAAAGCGAGGTGCTTAGCAGGCAATTGCGACAATGGGCATTTACAAGAAAATAAAAATTCATTCATACCAAAAAAATATAAAAATGGCAAAAATTATTATTCTTCCAGTCGACGACCAGCAGGTTCTTGACCCCAGTGACCTGGAGGTTTCTATTCAAAGAAAAATAAAAGATGATCAAAGCCGTACTACAAAAATCAGGCTTAAAGAAAAAAATTTTATTTGGGAACGCTTAAAGAATGAAGATAAAATTGGGGTAACGTACAAAGGTATGCCTCAAAACATTGATATCGTAAAAGATGATAGTACAGAATCTCCAGGATCTCCGGAATCTCTATATCGAGTGAATTCAGATGATGACAAAGATCTTATTCTGTATATAAAAGGCCCGGCGTCATTTGAGAAAGCACAATCACAAACTATTGAGAATGATGTGGACGTAAATCTCAAATCTATTAATTTAAAACAACCGCTCGAAGTTAAGTTAACAACCTCCACGGGCGATGCAACCAAAGACCAGTCGTTCTGGGATGTTATTAACGATCACAAACTGGACTTTAAACACTACCGTAAATTTATAGATGATATCCTGAGTTTTGACCCCAACGATTATTCACAAACAAAAAATGAACATGGCAGGTCGAGAAAAGGTCCACAGATTGAATATCCGGATGATGAGATAAAAGCTGATGCCAAGCGTTTGCCGTTCAATCGCACAGAAGCATATAGTTTGTTAAAGTATGCTACCGAGAAATATGTGGAGTACGTATTTAGTCTTTCAAATTTTATTGATGATGATTATGACAGCAATGACGAGGGAAGAAGGAAATTTGATTTAGATGATTACCTGGGGAAGGATAAAATTATACCTTATTACAATTTGATTAAGGCGAAAATCCAGGAATATTTCCGTCATGATCGCAGGAATCGCGGTGGCTTTTTAAAAGGAAAAACTGATGTATCACTTATCGAATTAATCTGGAGCTACTGGCATGAAGAGGGAATGGTAAATCAAACAATGCTTGCCCTGGCCAAAAGATTCCAGAATATTAAGAGTGGTTATAAGGATCCCCTTTTGAATTTCGTGCTGGATCCTCTTCGTCCGCTGAATAATATTTTATGGGGCTATATTCAGGATGCCCAGCACCGTTTGACTCCGACGAGAAGAAATTATGAATACGCAAGTGAGTACGACATGGTTGTCATGAGTACGATGAAACCAGGGTTTAATCCAGCAGATCGAAGATCTAAATTTTTGAAATCTTTTCATCGACTGATTTATGAAGCCACAGAATATTTTATCCAGGCTGACAATACAATAATTAAACCAGACGGCTTTAAACTCCTGAATGCCTTGCAGGATACACACCGGATTTTGTCTGAGGGTGCGCATAACCAGTTTGGTGATCTTCCAACAGTTGCAAGAATTGAAATGTTGATCGAACAATGGATACTCTCACGATCTGAGGTGCGTGAATTTTTAGGCGGCAGAACAATGGTTCCAAATGAGGAGCCATGGATGGATCGCGTGGACAGCATGAAAGCTTTGCAGGGATGGGACAATACAAGTATAACTTTCTATCGTGATCTTGCGGTATATGGTGAAAAGATCATACTAGGCATTCGTTATGGTAACTGGACCGCTGTAACCCGGAGAGACAATGCTACAAACTGGGCGGATGCTTTCAGAGATGCGATCCAACGATATATTCACAGCTATTATACAGTAACGGGTATTGATCTTGCTGCTCAAAATGTGAATATAAATTCGGCCGAAAAATACACATTGCCAGGGATGCTTATACAACAGAGACTTACCAATAACAGACGTTTCATTCGCAGAACCTAGCTTACTTTTTCGTTTGCTGATTTATTTTTATGATTATCGATTGTCATTGTCATGCAGGTAAGGGAGATGGCTTATCCGGGCCATGGGATACAGATGCCCCGCTAGATAAATACCTGAAATGGGCCAATGAATACGGCATTACTAAAACGGTACTCTTTGCAGCTTTCAATTCCAATTATGAAAAGGCGAATTACCAGGTAGCAAAAATTGTAAACAGTAACCGCAAACGCTTTTATGGTTTTGCTTTTATACATGCCCAAAGAAATGCAGGCAATGTTTTCAGAATGGTTGAAAAGGCAGTAAAGCAATATGGTTTCTGTGGAATAAAAACTCACCGGTATGATGCAAGGATAAGCAGGGAAATATGTAACACGGCGCGGCATTTCAGGATACCCATTTTATATGATACGATGGGTGAAATTTCGACCATTGATCTCATAGCTACAGAATATCCAGATGTAAATTTTATTATTCCGCATCTCGGCAGTTTTGCAGATGACTGGAAAGCGCAACTGGCATTTTTAAGTCCGCTGGAACGATACAGGAATATCCACACTGACACATCGGGTGTTAGAAGATTTGAACTTATAGAAATGGCAGTAAAAAGAGCAGGTCCACATAAAGTTCTTTTTGGTTCGGATGGGCCATGGTTGCATCCGGGAGTTGAGCTGGAAAAGATAAAAGCGCTGCATTTGAAAAGTGAGGATGAGGAGAAAGTATTGTATAAGAATTTTTTGCAGTTAGTCACTGGTAACAACGTAGTAAAGTCAACCTTGTATTATTGATTTTTTAAAATAAGGTATTATGTGTAATTGTAAACAATTAACCAGAGAATCACCGATGAACAACGAATTCGAGCTGATCCCCGAACTGCAGCAGATACTTAAAAGCAATTCAGGGAGGCATTATTATAAGTCTGCAGGAGAAGTTGATTACGAGGTGATCGAATCAGATGAACGGATGCCCGTAGCTAACAGTGTATGGGCACCATTCAGATATATATGTCAAATCACGGCACACCTCAGTAAACCAAGAACTAAATCAATTGGTACCGGCTTCTTTATTGGCCCCAGGACAATTCTAACAGTTGCTCATAATGTTTGGGATCCGTTTGTTAGCGCCAATGGGGGAAAGGTCCCTCCGGATAAGGTGGAGATCGCCCCGGCTAGAAATGGTGAAAACGATAGACCATTTGGCACATTAAAAGCTTCAGCCGTCATATTGCCCTACAGTGATTTTAAAAGTGCTGATATGGGCAAGCATAAAGATTATGCAATCATTCATATTGCAGAACCAAAAGGATCTGAAACTGGTTATTTTGGAAGGGGGGTGTGGGCTAAAGATAGTATTGGCAGCACAAGCCTTAAATCTCCATTTTCCTTTCCGTGTCCTCTCGAATGCCAGTCATTGGGAGTGGCAGGATATCCCAGTGATAAGGATAACAGAAAAGCAAATAAGTTATATAAATCAACTGACATTGCATTAAGATTAGATGGAAAATTCCTGTTGATCAGGAATGATACTTATAAGAGCATGAGCGGTTGTCCTGTTTGGATGAGAAGAGATCCCAGACACGGGGGAAGAACAGTTGTGGGGCTTCTTTTGGGAGCTGGCGATAAAGATCGCCAAGGCCGGTATATATTTAATGTAGCCCGTTATATTGATGATGAAGTAAGAAAGTTTATAACTGACAACTATAAATAATCATTCTGTTTTTTTAAGGTTTCTTATAGAAATGGGGTTCTTAAGCGATCGGCCAGCCAAATGTAATTCCTGATTATTCACTATAGCTAACATGGATAATTTATGTATAACATCTACAGACCATATTCGTATGAGTTGCTTCCGGAATTCGAAATGAGTGATGAATACGATCAGGAGATTCTGGATGATAGGGAGTTTTATGAATACGAATATGAAGGCAAGGCTCCCGTGGCCCCTCCAATGCCTTCATCTATTAATCTTTATGATACGGATTTGAATGCACCATGTTTTGCAGGTAATTTCAATTTTATGTTCGATGCAAACACCAACAAAGCTACAGCTACTTTCAATACCGACCTGTCGTTTAAATCCGCAGCGATAGATAAGGGGAAAGTATTCGCCAGATTACAGGAAGCAGCCAACTACTGGACCAATGCAGCTGCACTGGAGATAAAAGATAAAAATGGCAACTACAGCCGCCGGATCGATCTTGGTTTTCAGGTAAAGACTGTCGCCAATCCAAAGTATGCAAACAAGCGAACCTCCGTGCATCCGGATGGCTCCAAAGCCATTTTACTTATGCAGAAAGACCGGGAAGTGGTGTCCCTGGAAATGCACATATTCGCCAGTTCATCACCACTTGTAATTGCTCATGAACTTGGTCATGTATGGGGACTAAAAGATGAATATAAGGATAGCGGGAAAATAGGATGGGTAACTATGAAAGTCAGTCCGTGTCATGTAGGAACCCGATCTCCTCTGCTCAATGATACAAATGCCCTTATGAACGGGGGCAACGAATTCAGGACGAGATATTTTAAGCATTTTGGAAGGGCGATCTTAAATGCTTTCTGGAGAATGCCTAATCACATCATTCCGGTCATTCGGAACGGACAGGTAATCGGCAAAACTATTCAGGGTAGGATTAGATTATTGAAAAAAACAGTGACCGGTGGTGCCCACAATACATTCGGACCACTCAACCCTCAGTTCGATATAATACAGGTAGCAAAACGATAATAGGATGGTTAAATTTTTTTGAGTTAACAACTGATGTAAATCAGAATAAAAAACGTTATGTGTAATTGCAAGCATGAGAATTTGGCATTAGTACCGGAAGTTGAAGAAGTCTTCAACGAATTTCAACTAGAATTATATGCCAGGGCAAAACCTGATTTTCAATCTAATGAAGGTTCAATCTTTTCTTCGGTAAAACGCAAAAAGTTCAACGAGGACGAGCAGTTAGAATTTGAAAGCGTATTGCAAAAAGCCGGAGTAACAACGGAAAGGCTTGTAGATAAAAATACTCCGGTGATCATTCAAAGTCTCATACAGCAGAAAACCGTACTTACTCCTTTTATCGGAAATAAAATTTCCCAATTATCAATACCAAAGAGTTTTTTCTATTACCCCTGGGATGAGACATTTACTGAGAAATATAAAAAGTTACATAAAATTGTAGTTCCATTCGGTTCCCGCGAAGAAAAGAATTTACTTAATATCCGCGGGTTTTATCATCCTGCGGACGGTACCATCCACGTTAGACCAAAAACAAATTTCGGGCTAGTACTATTACTATCTATTCAAAAATTATCGCAGCCCGGGTTCAGAGGTTTTTTTGGAACTGATGTATACCAGGGCGTCAGCCAATACTTCGCAAATGCTGTGTTACGTGAACAAGGGCTTGAACCATTAAGGATTGAGAACATGGCAGACCGGTTAAATTGCGCAGAAGACTTTGCGGGTGTCGTTGGCTTTGCTATGATCGGTAAGGCGTATTTTCAAAATCATATAGACCTGGTAAAACATCTGCAGGCTAAACTCAGTATTGGACCGGTTAGCACTACAGAGTTAGCAGGCGGCGCCCTCTTAAAGTCCAGACTTTTGCGTACAGCCAGATTCGCTGCTAATCGAGTGGAGAATCTGATAGGGGTGGGGCGAACAGGACCACGGTCGGTCCGGCTTTGGATGCGCAGCGCAGTTGTAGGACCACACGAAGTGCTAATTAGCGGAGGATCAGGCAGCATCAAACGGACTAAAATTGTGATTCCGTCGGGTCAGGCTGGAGATAACACACTTGCTGTGAACTACCCGAACTCGCCCAACGATCCGGCTCTCGATCCGCTTACGAACTATAAATATCGAATAATTCGAACAAGCGACAGGATAGTACTCGGAGAAGGATCTTTTGAGACATCACCAGCCGTCGACAAGGACACTCCTGAAAAAGTTGTTATAGCCCTGATGAGTTGTCATCAACCTTTTACTGATAGAGGAACCCTTGATCCACGGTCAACCCGAATGCTAAAGATATTACCGCGGGTCCTCAAAGAAAATAATGTAAAGTTCATTATCTCTTGCGGCGATCAAATTTATTCAGACAATCCAGGGATTTTTTCAGTTTTCAATAACCCCTACCTGGTGCGTCAGGTCGTTCCCGGAAAAACTGATATAATGAATTGCAGAGCTGATGAAGTTCGCAGGCTTTACGATATGAGATATCGTACGTGTTGGTCCATGAAAGCTATTCGGGAGATGTACGCTAACTATCCCAGCTATACAATAATGGACGATCATGACATTAAGAACAGTTGGGGTACGAGGCAGGAACACTCCGAACCCAAATATTCAAACATTTACAAAGGAGCGTTTGAAGCTTACTACGATTACCAGGCTTCAAGGGTTTTGCCAGGGATGCCAGGTTTGCCTGGCTCGTTTCACTATAATTTCAGCTACGGCAACATCGGTGTCTTTGTTATGGATTTGCGATCCGGGCGATTTTTCCGTTCCCAAAGGCAAACACGGATCTACGGCACAAAACAACTTGATGATCTTCGCCAATTCCTTCTCAAAAACACACATAAGAAAGTTTTGTTCATTGTAACCAGCGTGCCTGTGTTTTTCGTGCCTGAATGGATGGCGCATCTTGGTTCGAAGGTTAAGTCCGATACCTTCGAAGATCATTGGTCACATCCCAGGAACATTCCGGACCGGGATGCTCTTCTTAAACTAATACATGCCCACCGGCAGGCTAATCCTCACCAGGTACTTACCATCCTTAGCGGTGATGTGCATATAGGAAATGCATGCTCCATCAACATACAAGGATCAGCAAAACCCTGGCTTTATCAGTTTACTTCCAGTCCGCTCACAGTCAATGAAAGTAGTTTTACCAAATGGCAGGTAAAACAAGCCCCGCTCCTCGACACAACCATAAACTCTACTTTCAATTTTCCCTGTGGCCAGTCTGGTAAACGATGCTCTGGACGAGTTTCACATCTTCCGGGCGCAAAAGGTGCCGATCGCAATCCATTCGTAGATATGAATATTGGATTAATAGAAGTACAACGCACCGGAAATACCTCCAAAGTAAAATTCAAACTGGTTGGTTACCACCCAACAGAGGATCGACCGGTCACATATTTTGAAAGTAACTGGTTAGGCTGAATTTATATAAACGGGAATATATCACTGCCTGTATTTGTTTATCCGCGCTTCTTCACATACTGCTGAACAGTTCTAACGTCTACCCCTAACCGCTCAGCAGCCTTTTGCTTATTGTTATTTTCTAACTCAAGTGCAACAGAAATAGCTGTTTCAGATATTTTGTCTTTTAACTTCCACCAGTTTTCACCTGTTAGCAATGCTTTACGTATGAGTTCTTCGATACCTTCAATATTGTTCATAGCTTTATTATCACTGTGATAAATCCTGTCACTTTCAGGCACCTCACCGATGGTAATTTTTTTGTGGCGGACATGTTTCATAGCAATTCTTTGATCCAGCTGCTTTAACTCACGAACATTGCCCGGATAGTCTCTTTGAACCAGGTAATCCATAACAGGTTTATCAACTTCCGGACATTGATCTTTTGGAAATGACTTTGTAAGAAAATAGTTAACCAAAAGCGGTACATCATCTTTTCTCCCAGAAAGGTCTGGCACTATATATTCGCAGTCTGCAATACGGAAATAAAGATCCTGTCTGAATCTCCCTTCTGCAACAGCTTTTCGTAAATTTTTGTTTGTTGCACAAACCAGTCGGAAATTGGTTTTTTGCCAGGTATTGCTGCCCACTTTTTTATATGTTCCTTCCTGCAAAACCCGTAGTAATTCAGCCTGCAGTTGAACAGGCAATTCGCCTGCTTCATCCAAAAAAAGAGTGCCTCCATTTGCTAATGCAAAAGCCCCTTCCCTCGATTGGACAGCACTGGTATAAGACCCTCTTTCATGTCCAAATAATTCGCTTCCTGAAAGCTCCGGAACAATAGTCGTACAATCGACAATTATCAATTTCTTTTTATCTGCTCTTATATCAATTGCATGAATCAGTCTTGATATAAGCTCTTTCCCTGTGCCTGATCCTCCAATTAGTAAAATGGATGCTTGTGAAAATAACGTTGCCTCGATTATGTCTGTAAGGAATCTTTTCCAGATAATGCTTTTACCAATCAGATTTTCTGTAACAAAAGATGATTCGAGAATTTCAGTGATCGTCTTGTTTCTTTCGAACCTGGACGTAAGATATGATATCATCTCATCTTCATCGCTCCAGTCAATTACATCTTCAAAACCAAGTTCCAGAATATGCCAGTAGTGGGAACGATCTTTTATACTTTTTTCTTTAACAGCAAGTATAAACGGCCGGTTATGTCCGCTAAAAAGTTTCCCCTGGTCAATGGTAATCTTTAATTCCTCATCTGTCGGCAAATAGTCACTAAAAATAATAATCGGAAAAACAGGAATTAATTTTTTCGAATCGAGATAATCTGTGAGCTTTTTGTTGAGTGCTTTTTCGTCCTTTGTTTTAAGGATGAGTTGGTAACAATGGTCGTGTATAGCCGAACAATTTGTGGTCATTGATAAGGGGCATTAAAGTCATTTGCATGGAGGATACAAAATAAGAAAAATTACTTATATGTAAAATAAATCTTTTTCGATGTGATAACCTGGCGCAAATCAGTCGGCTAAAACTAAAAGGAGATACAGCCAATAAATAAACCGAAAGCAACATTGTGTATCGACGGAAGCGCATATCTATCTTATTTTATGAATTTGCTGTAACGTATTCCCGCCGCCGACTTGAAAATAGCCAGATAAACTCCCGATGGCATGTTACAATCGATGGTAATCCGGCTTTTTGAGATAGAAGTAACGACCGGTTTTTTTGCCAGTAAAACACCTGCGGAATTATAAATTGCTAAATCGCCCTCCTCAATGGCAGGAGTACTAAGCGAAACATTTACTGAATTTTGACCTTGTTGTGAAAAAGCTAACATTAAGTATTCATCATTGTTTCTCCCGGCCGCCTGTTTGTCAGCCCTGGCTAAGCTTGATGATGAAAACTCAACAAAGAGCAAATGATCCGGAACGTTTAAATTAATTGTATCCTTATTTACAAATGTATATATAGGCTCTGCTGAATGAAGCGGCTGATAAACATTTATAACCGCCGCTTTAAAAGGTAGGATTAGCTTAACATTCTGACTATCCGCCGGAAGATCCTGAAAGTTTGGAAAGTCATAACAGACTCCGCGGTTAATACCCTGCCATATACCTAAAACATAATTCCCGGTGCTTCTTTGAAACAATGAATTTTTAAGTCCGGTAGTGT
>Ga0193752_1002651_pt1 | contig 13124 bp, 10 predicted proteins | sample H1c1metaG_FD_144924 | JGI IMG/M metagenome (GOLD analysis project Ga0193752, IMG submission 144924) | Soil microbial communities from a riparian zone of the East river system, Colorado, United States - H1c1 | ecosystem: Environmental > Terrestrial > Soil > Riparian zone | place: USA: East River... | reverse complement strand
CGCAGCACGGGCAATCAGCCGACGTACTATCTGCTGCGCCATGCGGCGTTTCTCGCCATCAGCGTGACAGCAGGTTTGATTGCGTTTCAGGTGCCTACGCGCGTGTGGCAACGCTTTGCGCCCTATTTGTTTGTATTCGGTCTTGCCTTGCTTGCACTGGTGCTGATCCCGGGCGTGGGACGCGAGGTGAACGGCGCGCGGCGCTGGATTCCGCTGGTGATATTCAATCTGCAGCCGTCGGAGTTGATGAAGGTCTTTGCGGTGCTCTACGCCGCTGACTATACGGCGCGCAAAGCGGCGTTCATGCACAGCCTGCGCAAAGGTTTTCTGCCGATGTTCACGGTAATGCTGCTCACCGGTGGCCTGTTGTTGCGCGAGCCCGATTTCGGCGCGTTCGCGGTGATCACGGTGATCGCGATGGGTATTTTGTTTCTCGGCGGCATGAACTGGAAGCTCTTCGCGGGGCTGTTCGTGATGCTGGTGGCGGGATTTTTTGCGCTGATCTGGTTTTCGCCTTATCGCATGCAGCGCATCATCGGTTTCATGGACCCGTGGGCCGATCCGTTTGGCGCAGGCTATCAGTTGTCGCATGCGCTGATCGCGTTCGGCCGCGGCGAATGGCTCGGCGTGGGGCTCGGCGCCAGTGTGGAAAAACTGTTTTATCTGCCGGAAGCGCATACCGATTTTCTGCTGGCGGTGATCGCCGAAGAACTCGGTTTTGTCGGCGTACTGGCGATTGTGCTCATGTTTGCGTGGATTGTGCAGCGCGCGTTTGCCATCGGCCGCCGCGCCGCATTTCAGGAGCGTTTCTATGCGGCGCTGGTGGCGCAGGGCATCGGCTTGTGGATCGGTGTGCAGGCGATCATCAACATGGGCGTGAACATGGGTGTGCTGCCCACCAAAGGTCTGACCTTGCCGTTGTTGTCGTTCGGCGGCAGTGCGATCACCGCGAATTGTGTGGCGATTGCGATTTTGTTGCGCATCGATTGGGAAGGCCGCCAGATTGCGCGCGGTTTTAAGGTATGAGCCGTACTCTGATGATCATGGCAGGCGGCACCGGCGGACATATCTACCCGGCGATGTCGGTTGCGGACTATATGCGCGAGCAAGGCTGGCAGATTGTCTGGCTCGGCTCGCAAGCGGGCATGGAAGCGCGCATCGTCCCGCCCAAAGGTTATGCGATGGTATGGATACGTTTCTCCGGTGTGCGTGGCAAAGGGCTGCTGCGCGCCGTGATGCTGCCGTTCAATCTGCTGATCGCCTGCTGGCAAAGCGCGCGTGCGATCTTTGCGCATCGCCCCGAGGTGGTGCTGGGCATGGGCGGCTATGTGGCGTTTCCCGGCGGATTGATGGCGGCGCTGCTGCGGCGTCCGCTGGTGATTCACGAACAAAATTCGGTCGCGGGGTTGACCAACCGCGTGCTGGCGCGGTTTGCCGATCGCGTCTTAACGGCATTTCCAAATTCGTTTAAATATAATAAGTTATCGCAATGGGTCGGTAACCCTACGCGCGCCGATATTGGTGGTGTTGAGGCGCCCGACGCGCGCTACGCCGGGCGCGGCGCAAAACTCAATGTGATGGTGCTCGGCGGCAGTCAGGGCGCGGCGGTGTTGAACGACACGCTGCCCAAAGCGCTGGCATTGATGCCTGAAGGGCAACGCCCGCAGGTGACGCATCAATCGGGCGCGGCACACATCGACGCTTTGCGCGCGGCGTACGCGGCAGCGGGCGTGCAAGCCGAAACGCTGCCCTTCATCGACGATATGGCCATGCGCTACGCGGCGGCTGACTTGATTATTTGTCGCGCGGGTGCATCCACCGTGACTGAAATTGCGGCGGTCGGCGTGGCCTCGATCTTGGTGCCGTTACCGTGGGCGGTCGATGATCATCAAACCGCGAACGCGCGCTATTTATCCGATCGCGGTGCCGCGATTTTGATACCGCAAGCGGAATTCAAATCTGAAAGACTGGCGCAACTTTTACAAAGTTTTGCGCGTGACAAACTGCTGGAGATGGCGCGTGCGGCGCGCACAGCAGCCAAACCCGATGCGACGCGTGAAGTCGGCGACATTTGCAGGGCGCTTGCCCATGCGGCATAAAGTCAAGCACGTACATTTTGTCGGCATCGGCGGATCCGGTATGAGCGGCATCGCCGAGGTGCTCCTCAACCTGGGGTACGAGATTACAGGTTCGGACCTCGCGTCAAATGCGGCAACACGGCGGCTCACGGAACTTGGCGCAATCGTGTTCGCGGGACATGCCGCGCAAAACATCGCGCGCGCCGACGCGGTGGTCGTGTCCACGGCGGTCAAATCCGATAACCCTGAAGTGCTTGCGGCGCGCGAGAAACATATACCGGTTGTGCCGCGGGCGCTGATGCTGGCGGAATTGATGCGTCTGAAGCAGGGCATCGCTATCGCCGGTACGCACGGCAAGACTACCACCACCAGTCTGGTAGCGAGCGTGCTGGCGGAAGGCGGGCTCGACCCGACGTTTGTGATTGGTGGACGCCTGAACAGCGCCGGCGCGCACGCGCGCCTGGGCGCCGGCGATTTCATTGTGGTCGAGGCCGATGAGTCCGACGCGTCGTTTCTGCATCTGCAGCCGGTGCTGTCGGTGATCACCAACATCGACGCCGATCATATGGAGACGTATGGCCATTCGCTCGACAAACTGAAGCAGGCCTTCATCGATTTCACCCAACGCCTGCCATTTTACGGCATGGTGGTGCTGTGTCAGGACGATGCGAACGTGCGCGACATCCTGCCGAAAATCACCAAGCCGGTGATGACCTATGGTTTCGCGCCGGAGTCGCAGGTGCGCGCGGTGGCGGTGCATCACAGCGGCGGTCAGATGCGGTTTCTTGCCGTGCGCTCTGCGCATGAGGGCGCGGCTGATCTCGACATCGCGCTCAATCTACCCGGCATGCACAACGTGCTGAACGCGCTGGCGGCGATTGCGGTGGCTAGCGAAGTAGGCGTGCCCGACGAGAAAATCGTCAAAGCGCTGGCGGAGTTCAATGGCGTCGACCGGCGCTTTCAGCGTTATGGCGATCTGGAGCTCGCCGGCGGCGGCCGCGCGGCGGTGATCGACGACTACGGCCACCATCCGGTGGAAATGGCCGCCACGGTAGCTGCGGCGCGCGGCGCGTTTCCCGGCCGGCGGTTGATGCTGGCGTTTCAGCCGCACCGTTACACGCGTACCCGCGACTGCTTTGAGGACTTCGTGAAAGTGCTGTCGACGGTGGACGCGCTGGTGTTGAGCGAAGTTTATGCCGCAGGCGAAGCGCCCATCGTGGCCGCCGATGGCCGCGCATTGGCGCGCGCGGTGCGTTTGCTGGGCAAGGTCGAGCCGCTGTTTGTGGATGGGGTGGATGGCGTGGCGGATGCGATACGCAGCGCTGTGCGTGATGGTGATGTGGTGTTGATCATGGGCGCGGGATCGATAGGCGGCGTGGCAGGTGCGCTTGCGAAGCGTGACGGCTAGTTCCGGCAATGGCGATATGAACATGGCGGAAGTACTGCATCTGCAACCCCTGCGCGGCGAACTGCGCTTGAACGAGCCGATGGCGAAACATGTCAGTTGGCGTGCCGGGGGTTCGGCTGCGCGCACCTACGCGCCGGCGGATGTGGACGATCTCTCTGCCTTTTTGCGTACGCTGCCGCGTTCGGAGGGCTTGTACTTTTGCGGACTTGGCAGTAACCTCTTGGTTCGCGACGGCGGCGTTCGAGCCACCGTCGTGTTTACGCATTGGGCGTTACGGCGAATCGAACTGCTAAGTACGGGAGAACGCGAAATAAAAATTTACGCCGGGGCCGGCATCGCCGCCCCCAAGGCTGCACGATATGCCGCGCTGCATGGCGCGGAAGGGGCGGAATTTCTCGCGGGAATTCCGGGCACCATCGGCGGCGCGCTCGCCATGAACGCGGGTTGCTACGGTGGTGAGATGTGGAATCTCGTTTCTAGCGTGACCACGATCGACCGCGAGGGGCGACTGCACGAGCGTCGCCACAATGAATATCAGATCGGCTATCGCAGTGTCGCCGGCCCCGCAGACGAATGGTTCGTTGCCGCAATACTGCGTATACCGTCTGGCGAAGCTAAAAAATCTCTTAATAAAATCAAAGAGTTACTAACGAAGCGCATCGCCAGCCAGCCGTTGCAGCAACCCAACGCAGGGTCAGTGTTCCGCAATCCACTGAATGATCATGCCGCGCGTTTGATCGAAGCCTGTGGGCTGAAAGGTGCTCGCGTCGGTGGTGCGGAAATCTCGCGTAAACATTCCAACTTCATCGTCAACACCGGTGACGCGAGTGCCGCTGACATCGAGGGGCTGATTGATCTCGCGCAAAAAGCCGTGCGTGAAAAATTTGGTGTTGAGCTTGAGCGCGAAGTACGCATTATCGGAGAGCGCGCTTGAGCGACTTTGGAAAGGTCGCTGTTTTGATGGGTGGCCGTTCGGCAGAGCGTGAAATCTCGCTCAAAAGCGGGAATATGGTGCTCGCAGCATTGCAACGCAAAGGTGTGGATGCCCATGCCTTCGACCCGCGCGATCAGAGTTTCGAACAACTGCTGGCGCAGCGTTTTGCGCGCGTGTTCATCGCGCTCCACGGACGCTTTGGCGAGGACGGCACGGTGCAGGGCGCGCTGGAAGTCTTGGGCATTCCGTACACCGGCAGCGGTGTGATGGCGAGTGCGCTGGCGATGGATAAATGGCGCACCAAGCTCGCGTGGCTGGCGTCCGGCATACCCACGCCGGTGTATGAGTTGCTGACGCCGGATTCGAGGGCGGCCGACGTGGCGGCAAAGCTGGGCCTGCCGCTGATGGTCAAGCCGGCACACGAAGGTTCGAGCATCGGCATTACCAAAGTCGAGTCCATCGAGAAAATCGACGTAGCGTACAGCCTGGCTGCGCAGCATGACGGCCTCGTGATTGCCGAGCAATTTATCGGCGGGCGCGAAGTGACCGCGGCGATTCTGAACGACGAAGCGTTGCCGCTGGTGCGTATTGAAGCGCCGCAGGGCAACTACGATTATCACAACAAGTATTTTGGCGAAGCGACGAAATATCATTGTCCCAGTGGCCTGTCCGCCGAGCTCGAGGCGCGCATTCAGCAGTTGGCGCTGGCGGCGTTTCGCATCATCGGTTGCCACGGCTGGGGACGGCTGGATCTGATGCTCGATGCTGAAGACCGCCCGTGGTTTCTCGAAGTGAACACCATACCGGGCATGACGGATCACAGCCTGGTGCCGATGGCGGCGCGTGCATGCGGCATCGCGTTCGATGATCTGGTGCTGCGTATTCTGGAGACAGCGCATGTGGGATAGCGCCCCTGCGTTAAATCGCATTTCCGATGTGCTGTTCGCTGCAGCGGCGTTACTGGCTTTGTACGGAGCAATTCGGTTCGCCATTGTGCAGCCGATATTTTCGTTGAACGAGTTACGCGTGGTCGGCGCAACCGGGCATATCGAGCGTGCACAGGTCGAAGCCATTGCCAAGCGCGACATAAAAGGCACGTTTTTCACCTTTGATATCGTGCAGGTGCGTGATTCATTCGAAAAACTGCCGTGGGTGCGCAAGGCGGATGTGCGGCGGCAATGGCCGCATGGTATCGAAGTGGTGATCGAGGCGCACCAACCGCTGGCGCGCTGGAGCAGCCACGGTAATGACGGGCTGGTCAATCTTCACGGCGAAGTTTTCAAAGGGACTTATGGCGGGACGCTGCCGGTGTTTTCCGGACCGGCGGGCACGTCGGTGGAAATCGCCGTTCAATATGATGTTTTCCGGCGAGAACTCGCTGCCGTCGGACGCGAGCCGGTGCAGGTGCGTCTGTCGCCGCGTCGCGCGTGGCAAGTGCGTTTGGACAACGGCATGACATTGGAGGTGGGCCGCGAGCAGGTGCCGGCGCGCCTGGCGCGCTTTTTGGCGGCTTACCCGCACACCATCGCGCCGCTCGGACGCAATGCCGATTACGTGGATCTGCGTTACGCCAATGGTTTTGCAGTGCGCGTTCCCGACATGGCGAAAGCAAAGGGCGGTTCGCCCAAGTCGCAAACGGCGCAGCCCAGAGCATGATGCGATGAGTAAAGCCCGCGAAAACAAAAGCATTATCGTCGGCCTGGACATCGGTACGTCGAAAATCGTCGCCATTGTTGCCGAGGTAAAACCGGACGCCAGCTTCGAAATCATCGGCATGGGCACGCACCCGTCGCGCGGGCTGAAAAAGGGCGTGGTGGTCAATATTGAAACCACGGTTGCCGCAATACAGCGTGCGCTGGAAGAAGCCGAGTTGATGGCCGATTGCAAGATCAGCGATGTGCATACCGGCATCGCGGGCAGTCATGTCAGGAGTTTCAATTCGCAGGGCATGGTGGCGATCAAGGACAAGGAGGTTGCGCAGATCGACATCGACCGTGTGATCGAGACCGCCAAGGCGGTGCAGATTCCGAATGACCAGCAGATTCTGCATATCCTCAATCAGGAATTCATTATCGATGGGCAGGAGGATGTGCGCGAGCCGTTGGGCATGGCAGGTGTGCGGCTTGAGGTCAAGGTTCATATTGTTACGGGCGCGGTGTCGGCGGCGCAGAACATTGTCAAATGCGTGCGCCGCTGCGGGCTGGAAGTGCGCGATCTGGTGCTGCAACCGCTGGCATCCGCGATGGCGGTGGTATCGGAAGACGAAAAAGACCTTGGCGTATGTCTGGTCGACATCGGCGGCGGCACCACGGACATCGCGGTTTTCACGCATGGCGCGATCCGTCACACCGCGGTAATTCCGATTGCCGGCGATCAAATCACCAGCGACATCGCAATGGCGCTGCGCACGCCGACCAAGGACGCCGATGACATCAAGATGAAGCACGGCTGCGCGCTGTCGCAGTTGGCGGATCCGCAGGAAATGATCGAGGTGCCGGGCGTGGGTGATCGCGGCACTAAACAGTTGTCGCGCAAAACACTGGCTGAAGTGATCGAGCCGCGTGTGGAAGAACTCTATTCGCTGATTCAGGCGGAATTGCGTCGTAGCGGTTATGAAGAGTTGCTGTCGTCGGGCATCGTGCTTACCGGTGGCTCGAGCATGATGCAGGGCATGGTGGAACTCGGCGAAGAAGTGTTTCACATGCCGGTGCGCGTCGGCCAGCCCAGCTATAGCGGCGGGCTGGCGGAAGTGGTGCGTCATCCGCGTTATTCAACGGCGATGGGTTTGCTGCTCGAAGGCATGCAGCAATACCGCCAGCGCGAACTCGCGCGTACACAAACCGGCGCGCTGCATCAACTGATAGATCGTATGAAAGCCTGGTTCAAAGGAAATTTTTGATTAACGTAAGTATTTGTTTTTAAACGGTTTTATTTTTAACAATCGACGCAAAACGGAGGCACAAAATGATAGAGCTGATCGATGCGCAATCGCAGGAAGCAATCATCAAGGTTATCGGCGTAGGCGGCTGCGGCGGCAATGCCGTGGATCACATGATTGCGCAAGGTGTGGCGGGCGTGGAGTTCATCTGCGCCAACACTGACGCGCAGGCGCTCAAACGCAATCAGGCCAAGGTGCAGTTGCAATTGGGCACCAACGTCACCAAAGGTCTGGGCGCCGGCGCCAACCCGGAAGTAGGACGTCAGGCTGCGATGGAAGACCGTGAGCGCATCGCCGAACTTATCAGCGGCGCGGACATGTTGTTTCTTACTGCAGGCATGGGCGGCGGAACCGGCACGGGAGCAGCGCCCGTCGTCGCGGAGATCGCCAAGGAACTGGGCGTGCTGACCGTCGCGGTGGTGACCAAGCCATTTGCTTTCGAAGGCAAGCGCCAGCGCATAGCGATGGAAGACTTGGAAGCGTTGTCGCAACACGTGGATTCGCTGATTGTGATTCCGAATGACAAGCTTACGCAGGTGCTGGGCAATACGGTGACGCTGGACGAGGCCTTCAAAGCAGCCAACGACGTGCTGCACGGCGCAGTCGCGGGCATTGCCGAAATTATCAGCAGCCCCGGCATGATCAACGTCGACTTTGCCGACGTGCGCACGGTGATGGCGGAAATGGGCATGGCGATGATGGGTTCGGCCAAGGCCGCAGGCCCGGATCGCGCGCGTGCTGCGGCCGAACAGGCGGTAGCGTGCCCGCTGCTCGAGGACATCAATATTTCCGATGCGCGCGGCGTGCTGGTCAATATCTCGGCCAGTAAAGCGACCTTCCAGTTGCAGGAAATGTATGATGTGATGGAAACCATCAAAGCCTTCGCCGCGGAATCGGCAACGGTGATTGTGGGCACGGTGTACGATGAAAGCCTTGACGACAATCTGCGTGTGACGATCGTGGCCACAGGTTTGGGCAAGCCCGTCGGCCGTAGCCAAATGAAGCCGCTGCAAGTGGTGGCGCAAAAGACCGGCACCGATAATCAGCCGCTCGAAGTTAATTACGACGACCTCGAACAGCCTGCCGTAATGCGCCGGCGCAATCGTGACGCAACGGTGGAAGCCATGCGCCAGTCGGGCGTGGAAATGCTGGATATTCCCGCCTTTTTGCGCAAACAGGCCGATTAATAACCCGCGCGACGTTTGACGCCTTAACCCATCCGAACGTAGGGAAACCCGCGTCCGGCTGTTGGTTTTTGCACGATTTGGAACCCACGTTAAGTCGGTTGTCGTATGGTTGTATGACGATTTGCTTTCAGTCGCGTTAATGCGCATGTTATAATTCGTATCTTATTGAATTTAAAGACTGTTTTATTATTTTCGAGGTACGGAGATGCGGAAAAATTCCGCATCGTTAAACTATGATTCGGCAACGTACGTTAAAAGACGTAATCCGCGCGACGGGCATCGGTCTGCACACTGGCGAGAAAGTGAGTATGACGCTGCGTCCGGCTGCGGTTGATACCGGTATCGTATTTCGGCGCGTCGACCTGCCGCAGGTAGTGGACATTAAGGTTGATCCGTACGCAGTGAAAGATACGCGACTGGCGTCATGCCTTGAAAAAGACGGGGCTACCGTCGGTACCGTCGAGCATTTGATGTCTGCCCTGGCGGGCCTGGGTGTGGACAATCTTTATGTCGAACTTTCCGCCGCCGAAGTGCCCATCATGGATGGCAGCGCAGGGCCGTTCGTGTTTCTGTTGCAATCAGCGGGCATCGAAGAACAAAAAGCCGCCAAACGCTTTATACGCATACTCAAAACCGTGGAAGTGCATGATGGTGACAAATGGGTGAGGTTTGATCCGCACAACGGATTCAAGATCGACCTTTCCATAGAATTCAACCATCCGGTGTTCGAGCGCTCACAGCAGACCGTAAGCTTCGATTTCTCCGCCACGTCTTACATCAAAGAGGTGAGCCGCGCGCGTACGTTTGGTTTCGTGCAGGACGTCGAAGCCATGCGTGCGCAGGGCTTGGCCATGGGCGGCAGCCTGGATAACGCCATCGTGATGGACGAGTACCGCATTCTCAATAGCGATGGCTTGCGTTACGACGACGAGTTTGTCAAACACAAGGCGCTTGATGCCATCGGCGACTTGTATCTTGTGGGCCATCCCATCATCGGTGCGTTCAGCGGATTCAAATCCGGTCATGCCTTGAATAATCGGTTACTGCGCGCGCTGCTCGAAGACAGCGAAGCGTGGGCGTACTGTAGTTTCGCCAAAGCCGAAGAAGCACCGCGTTACCTGGTTTGGCAGCCGCAAGCTGCTGGCGTCTGACGCATTGTTTACGCCCGGTCCGTCGTCCGGGCTGGGTTCTACGAGCCCTTTTTAGGCCGCTTACGCACGAAGTTGGTTATCGCTAACTTTAGTTGCGGATCTCTGATCTCGTGCATGAGACTCTCAAATTTATCAATAAAATCAATGGGTAATTCTGGTTTCTGAGATTTACGCTGGACTGTGCGTGATGGGTCACTTACTTGCACCTCCACCTTAATTCCAGTAATCTCCGCTTCCAGTTTACGGAATACGGGCAGCAGACGCGGCAGCAGTTGCCGTAACTTCGCGGCGACCGCTGCATGATCCGCCACTAAGTAAAGTGTACCTGCCTTGATGTAACCCACACGACTTGCTTGAGTCAGATAAGCGAATTCGACCGGGGTGTAGTCAACAAAAGCCTGTTGCAATGCCGCTTGTTTCTGCGCCTGAATGCGAACGGATGCCAGTTCCGCCGAAGTATCGATCAGGTGTCGGATGTCACGTAGCGGCACGTCTAGTAACCGGGAGGTAAAAGTTGAACATTATTCTCGTTTCTGGACAATTTACTAAGGCTCGTACCATTACGCTGGATGCCAGGCATATCGCGGGCATGGCCGCAGGTATGGTGCTTGGCATAGTAGCAATCGCGGGCGCGCTCAATTTCGTGATGCTGCAGTTTGCCTCTGAGCTGCACTTTATGCCTTTTCTGCAGAATAAGGTGCTATCCATTCAGCAGACCCAGCAGCATCAGAACGAATCCTACATGCGCGATAACCTAAGCGCGATGGCGAAGCGGCTGGGTGAAATGCAGGCGCAACTGCTGCGTCTGGACACGCTGGGCGAGCGGCTGGCCAAGCTGGCGGGTTTCAAACCACAGGACTTGCAGTTTAACGAGCTGCCCGGACGCGGCGGCGCAATTTCCACGGTGCCCAGCCGCGACTTTAGCCTAAGCGATTTGTCACAACAGGTGGATATTTTCACACTTAAGGTCGACGACCGCAGCGACAAGCTCGGCGTTCTCGAATCACTGCTTACGCTGGAAAGCGCGAAAAAGAAGCTGATTCCCACCATGTTGCCGGTGATCGGCGGATCCTACAGTTCGAACTTCGGTTGGCGTATAGACCCCTTTAATGGTCAGCACTCTTATCACGAGGGCATCGATTTTTCGGGCAGAGAAGGCACCCCCATAATGGCTGCGGCCGGGGGCATTGTGGTCTACGCAGAACGCGACCCTCAGTATGGTAATATGTTGGAAATCGATCACGGTAACGATTTGATCACGCGCTACGCCCACGCGGTACGGTTGCATGTCAAAGTGGGCGATATGGTGTTGCGTGGAGCGAAAATCGCTGAAGTCGGGAATACGGGCCGTTCAACCGGAGCGCATTTGCATTTTGAAGTGAGGCAACGTGGCGTTGCGGTGAATCCCACCCAATTCTTGCGGTTGCCGGGTTGAAATCGAATACGGCTCGTAGTAGATAGTAGACTGATAGTATAAAACGCGAGGGGTGGGGATTTCCCCGCCCCTTTTTATTTGCGCAGGAGCTTGAAGCAGTCCATGGTTACCGGAATTCTAAAAAAAATCTTTGGCAGCCGTAATGACAGGTTGCTCAAACAGTATCGCCGCAAGGTTATAGCCATCAATGCGCTGGAGGCGGCCATATCCAAGCTTTCCGACGACGCTTTGCGGGCAAAAACGGACGAATTCCGTGGCCGCATTAACGCACATCTCGCGAAGCTAGAGGAGGGTGCTGGCGCGGAGCGAGGCAAGACCGCGCTGGAACAGGCGCAAGAACGCGAACGCCGCGAAATTCTGGAGGAGCTGTTGCCCGAAGCGTTCGCCGTGGTGCGGGAAGCCTCCAAACGCGTGCTGGGTATGCGCCATTTCGATGTGCAAATGCTGGGCGGCATCGCGCTGCATAACGGCAAGATTTCAGAAATGCGTACCGGCGAAGGCAAGACGTTGATGGCCACATTGCCGGCGTATCTGAACGCGCTGGCGGGGCGCGGCGTGCATATCGTCACAGTCAATGATTATTTGGCCCAGCGTGACGCGGACTGGATGGGCACCATTTACCGCTTTCTGGGCCTCACCGTCGGTGTGAATCTGTCGCAGATGGCGCACGACATGAAGCAACAAGCGTACGCGGCGGACATCACCTACGGTACCAACAACGAATTCGGCTTCGACTACCTGCGCGACAACATGGTGTACCAGACTTCGGAAAAGGTGCAGCGTGTGTTGAGTTACGCGATTGTGGACGAGGTGGACTCGATCCTGATCGACGAAGCGCGCACGCCGCTGATTATTTCGGGGCAGGCCGAGGACACCACCGATCTTTATATCAAGATGAACACCGTGGTGCCCAAGCTGGTGCGGCAAAAAGAAGAAAAGGGCGAAGGCGATTACTGGGTCGATGAAAAAGCGCATCAGGTGATGCTGTCCGAAGACGGCCATCAGCACGCGGAAGAACTGCTGGAAAAGGCCGGCATGCTGCCTGAAAACAGCAGTCTTTATGATGCCGCCAACATCAATCTCATGCATCATCTTAATGCGGGTTTGCGCGCGCATACGCTGTACCACAACGAGCAGCAGTATGTTGTGCAAAACGGCGAGATCATCATTGTCGATGAGTTTACCGGGCGTCTGATGGCGGGCCGGCGCTGGTCGGAAGGCCTGCACCAGGCGGTCGAAGCCAAGGAAGGCGTTGAGATACAGAAGGAAAATCAAACGCTGGCGACGATTACCTTCCAGAATTATTTCCGCATGTACAAAAAATTGGCGGGCATGACCGGTACAGCCGACACCGAAGCCTATGAGTTCCAGCAAATTTACGGGTTGGAGACGGTAATCATCCCCACGCATCACCCGATGATCCGCAAGGACATGAACGATCTGGTGTACCAGTCCACGCCGGAAAAATACAAAGCGGTGATTCAAGACATCAAGGATTGCTACAAACGGGGTCAGCCGGTGCTGGTGGGTACCACCTCGATTGAGAGTTCCGAGTTGCTGGCAGGCCTGTTGGTGAAAGACGGTGTCCCGCACAACGTGCTGAACGCCAAGCAGCACGAGCGCGAAGCCGAGATCATCATTCAGGCGGGCCGCCCCAAAATCGTGACCATTGCCACCAACATGGCGGGGCGCGGGACGGACATCGTATTGGGTGGCAATCCCAACCCTGGAATCGAAGCGGTGAAAGCCGACACCACGCTTGACGAACCGGCGAAGAATCGCAAGATAGACGACATCAAGCTGGACTGGCAAAAGTTGCACAACGAGGTGGTTTCGCTGGGCGGCCTGCATATCGTGGGCACCGAGCGGCATGAATCGCGCCGCATCGACAACCAGCTGCGTGGCCGTTCCGGCCGCCAGGGCGATCCGGGTTCATCGCGCTTCTATCTGTCGATGGAAGACACGCTGATGCGCATCTTCGGCGACCCCAACC
>Ga0193752_1002649_pt1 | contig 13128 bp, 10 predicted proteins | sample H1c1metaG_FD_144924 | JGI IMG/M metagenome (GOLD analysis project Ga0193752, IMG submission 144924) | Soil microbial communities from a riparian zone of the East river system, Colorado, United States - H1c1 | ecosystem: Environmental > Terrestrial > Soil > Riparian zone | place: USA: East River... | reverse complement strand
TCACAATTAATACCGCTCACGTGGAATATGCTACTGACAAGCGTCACTATGCACACGTTGACTGTCCGGGTCACGCCGATTATGTTAAGAACATGATCACGGGTGCTGCCCAGATGGATGGTGCTATCCTGGTAGTTGCTGCTACTGATGGTCCTATGCCTCAAACTAAAGAGCACATCCTTTTGGCCCGCCAGGTAGGTGTACCTCAGATCGTTGTTTTCATGAACAAAGTTGATCTGGTTGATGATCCTGAATTACTGGAACTGGTTGAAATGGAGATCCGTGAATTGCTGACTTCTTATGGTTTTGATGGTGATAATACACCGATCATCCAGGGTTCTGCTACCGGCGCTTTAGCTGGTGATGAAAAATGGGTTGCAAAGATCAATGAATTAATGGATGCAGTTGATAGCTATATTCCTTTACCTCCACGTCTGGTTGACCAGCCGTTCCTGATGAGTGTTGAGGACGTATTCTCAATCACCGGTCGTGGTACTGTTGCTACAGGTCGTATCGAAAGAGGCCGTATCAAAGTTGGTGAACCAATGGAGATCGTAGGTTTAATGGAAAAACCATTATCTACAACTTGTACAGGTGTTGAGATGTTCAAAAAATTACTGGACGAAGGTGAAGCTGGTGATAACGCAGGTCTTTTATTACGTGGTATTGAGAAAACTCAGATCCGTCGTGGTATGGTACTTTGCAAACCAGGTTCTATCACTCCGCACACTGAATTTAAAGGTGAGGTTTACGTATTGAGCAAAGAAGAAGGCGGACGTCATACTCCATTCTTCAACAAATACCGTCCTCAGTTCTATTTCCGTACTACAGACGTAACTGGTGAAGTTACTTTGAATGCAGGAACAGAAATGGTGATGCCGGGTGATAACACTTCATTAAATGTTGTGTTGATCCAGCCGATCGCTATGGAAAAAGGTTTGAAATTTGCGATTCGTGAAGGTGGCCGTACAGTTGGTGCCGGTCAGGTAACTGAAATTGTAAAATAAGAGAAACCTTTATTCTCTGTAAATAACGCAGAGTTTATTGGATGCTTTTTAATATCTTTGCAGAGTACTTAGGCCAAAAGCTTAGGTACTTTGCTTTTTTTAAGGGTCTGTGTTTCAGAATAGTTACATAAATACAGGCAAGCTCTTTAAATTATTATACTCTTTCCAGGTTCCCCCTTTAGGGGGCGGAGGGGGCTTCACACGGGCATGGTGCAACGGTAGCATACGGGTCTCCAAAACCTTTGATCTGGGTTCGAATCCTAGTGCCCGTGCTAAATGTTAATCCGTTAATCCGTTAATTCGGGGAAACGGATTAACTAATTAACCAATTAACGGATTAACAAACTAAGAACATGAATAAATTTACTGCATACCTTAAAGATTCTTACAAAGAATTAGTGCATAAGGTAACCTGGCCAAACTGGGATCAGTTGCAACAATCAACCATGATCGTGTTGGGCGCTACATTAATGATCACCGCAATGGTGTGGGTTATGGATTTTGTAGCTAACAATGCCATGAAATTTATTTACTCTTTATTTAAAGGATAATTATTATGGAAGCAACAACACCGATAGTAGAAAAGAACGAAAAAGCTGAGAAAGAAAGCAAATGGTATGTGCTCCGTGTAGTAAGCGGTAAAGAACGTAAGATCAAAGAATACCTGGATAAGGATATTGTACGTAACGGCTGGACAAATATTGTAAAGCAGGTTTTTTTACCGGTTGAAAAAGTATACAAGGTTTTAAATGGTAAAAAAGTAATGCGTGAGCGTAACTTTTATCCCGGCTATATCATGATAGAAGTGGCAGACGGAAAACTGAATGATGATATGATCCAGTCGATGAGCAATATCAGCAACGTGATGCACTTCTTAACTGACGGTAAAGGATCAAAAGGCAATATCATTTCTTTGCGCAAAGCAGAAGTTAATAAAATGCTGGGTAAGGTTGATGAAATGAGTGACGCCGGTGGAATGACCATGAGTGAGCCTTTCATTATTGGCGAAACTATTAAGATCATTGACGGTCCGTTCAACGACTTTAATGGGGTTATTGAAGAGGTTAATGACGAGAAGAAAAAACTTAAAGTTCAGGTTAAGATATTTGGCCGGGCTACCCCGGTTGAACTGAGCTACATGCAGGTTGAAAAAATTGTTTAAATTACAAGCCACGTAAGTGGCTTTTTTACTTATAAAAACTTATAAAATGAAAAAATTATTATTAACTATCCCGGCTTTATTGTTAGGCATTTTTTTAATGGCGCAACCACCTGAAGGAGATGCAAATGCAGGTATGGTATTTGGCGAAAAAACCACTGCTGACGGCGCTATACCGGTAAGCGAACTGCCAGGTAAATTAGATGGCTCAAAACCTGCAGAGGTAAAAGTAACCGGTAAAGTAAAAGAAGTTTGTAAGGCAGAAGGTTGCTGGCTGAAAATGGAAACAGCAAATGGCACGATGATGATCAAAATGAAGGATCACAAGTTTTTAGTGCCTTTATCAATGAATGGTAAAACAATTGTTGTAGATGGAACAGCTACACTTAAAGAAACTTCAGTTGATATGTTGAAGCATTATGCAGAAGATGCCGGAAAGACCAAAGCGGAAATTGAGGCTATAACTCAGCCAAAGAAAGAAATTACCATGCAGGCTAAAGGTATTTTGGTACTGTAAGGATAAACTATATTTTTATTATCCCCTGATGCATGATCGGGGGATTTTTTTTATGTATGGAGCAACCTGCATCCGGTAAAAGTTTACATTTGATTATAAAACCAGCACACTAAAATTACATTCATGAAAAAGTTTTCCCTGATCATTGTCTCAATATCATTCTTACTAACTTTCTCCGTTACTTCATCAGCACAGTTCATTAATTCTGCACAAATAGATTCACTTGCTGAACTTACTTTAAAAACCTTTGACGTACCCGGTATATCTGTTGGTGTTATAAAAGATGGTAAACTCATTCATGCAAAAGGTTATGGCGTTCGCTCCTTGCGTACCATGCAAAAAGTAGATGAGAATACGTTATTTGGTATTGCAAGTAACAGTAAAGCTTTTACCAGTGCGGCTTTGGGGATGCTGATAGATGAAGGCAAATTAAAATGGGATGATAAAGTAACAGATCATATCCCTGAATTTAAAATGTACGATCCATATGTTACAGATGCTTTTACCATCAGGGACCTGTTAACACATCGCAGTGGCTTGGGACTTGGTGCCGGCGACCTTATGATGTTTCCTGACTCAAATAATTTTACAAAAAAAGACATTATCCATAACCTGCGTTATTTAAAACCTGTTTCGGCTTTCAGAACAAAATACGATTATGATAACAACCTCTACATTGTAGCAGGTGAAGTAATTGCAAGAGTAAGCGGCTTGAGCTGGGAAGATTTTATTGAACAACGTATTATGCAACCGCTCGGAATGACGGCCAGTAAAGCTTCTATCAACAGGTTACCCAATCGTAACAATATTGTAATGCCACATGCACCTGTTAATGGCAAGGTAAGCACCATTGATATTGAGTGGAGCGAAACAGCCAATGCAGCCGGTGGCATTGTAAGTAACATTACTGACCTCAGTAAATGGCTTATTATGCAAATGGATAATGGAAAGTATGGAGATGGAAAAAAAATGTTCAGTGAAGAAGTGCACGGAGATTTTTGGGCACCACAAACTATTATTGATGTTCGTGGTCCATCTGCCTACAACACACATTTTGCATCCTATGGCCTGGGTTGGTTCTTAAGCGATGTAAAAGGGTATAAGCAGGCATCGCATACGGGAGGCTTAGCGGGTATTGTAACACAGATCACGTTGATACCGGAATTAAAACTGGGCATCATTGTATTGACCAATCAACAATCGGGCGCTGCTTTTACCGCCATCACCAATACCATTAAGGATAGTTATTTGGGTGTAAAAGGCATAAACAGGGTGAAACAAATGCACGACCGTGTATTAAAAAATGAAGCTGATGCAAAAAAGATAACCGATACTATCTGGGCAGGTATTGAGGCACAGCAAAAAAGTAATACGCCGAAAGCGGACATAAACAATTTCATTGGCACTTATAACGATCAGTGGTTTGGCGATGTAACCATTTCAATTAAAAACGGGAAACCCTGGTTTGACAGCAAACGTTCTCCAAAACTAAGTGGAATATTACTGCCTTTCAAAGGCAATACCTTCGTTGCCAAATGGAACGATCGTAGTATGGATGCAGATGCTTACGTAAAATTTGAGCTGGATGAAAACGGTAAAGCCTCCGGGTTTAAAATGGCTGCTATATCACCATTAACCGATTTTAGCTTTGATTTTCAGGATCTTGACTTGAAAAGAGTGAAATAATGCTGTTATTGCTGAAAAAAATCTCAAATTGGCAATCAAAAATCTAAAATAATTACCTACCTTTGCCGCCCCAAATAGTTCTTTAGTAGAAATTATTGACTTGGGAGTTTCGGTCATTGCCGGAACGTTATCACCAAAAAAAGTAAAAAAATGGCAAAAGAGATCACCGGCTATGTCAAGCTCCAGTGTAAAGGAGGACAAGCCAATCCGGCACCGCCAATAGGACCTGCCTTGGGTTCTAAAGGTATCAACATCATGGAGTTCTGTAAGGCGTTCAACGCAAGAACCCAGGACAAACAGGGTAAAGTGCTTCCTGTATTGATCACCGTTTATGCTGATAAGTCTTTCGACTTTATCATTAAAACTCCACCAGCAGCTGTGCAGTTAATGGATGCAGCTAAAATTACCAGCGGTAGTAAAGAACCAAATCGTGTAAAAGTTGGAAAAGTTACCTGGGCTCAGGTAGAAGAGATCGCCAAAGACAAAATGGAAGATCTGAACGCTTTTACTATTAACAGCGCTATGAAAATGGTAGCCGGTACTGCACGCAGTATGGGTTTAACTGTTGAAGGTGCAGCACCCTGGGACAATTAATTATCAACCTAAAATTTGTAAAAAATGATTACGAAAAAAAGAAAAGTAGCAAATACTAAGGTTGATATTAATAAAGCTTATTCCTTAAAGGAAGCTTCAACTTTAGTTAAAGAAGTAAACACAACAAAATTCGACAGTTCTGTTGATCTGCATATCAAATTAGGAGTAGATCCTAAGAAAGCTGATCAGGCCATTCGTGGTACGGTATCATTACCTCATGGAACCGGTAAAACAAAACGTGTATTGGTTTTATGTACACCAGAAAAAGAAGCCGAAGCTAAAGCAGCCGGAGCTGACCATGTTGGTTTGGATGAATTCATTACCAAGATCGAAGGCGGTTGGACAGATATTGATGTAATTGTAGCCACTCCATCGGTGATGCCAAAGATCGGTAAACTGGGTAAAGTGTTAGGTCCACGTAACCTGATGCCGAATCCTAAAACAGGTACAGTTACCAATGATGTTGCAGGTGCCATCGCTGATCTGAAAGGCGGTAAAATTGCTTTTAAAGTAGATAAAGTGGGTATCATCCACGCATCTATCGGAAGGGTAAGTTTTGCTCCTGAAAAGATCGCAGAAAACAGCCAGGAATTAATTAATGCTGTGGTTAAATTAAAACCATCTTCAAGTAAAGGAACTTATTTGAGAGGAGTTAGTATGGCCAGCACAATGAGCCCTGGTATTGCAATTGACACAAAATCTGTTCAAAACTAAATTTCGATATTTATCGGGATGACAAAAAATAATTGATATGACAAAACAGGAAAAAAATGAAGTGATCGAGGTGCTGAAAGGCAAGTTTGCCCAGTACAACAACTTCTATATAACCGATACAGAAAGCTTAACAGTAGCACAGGTTGGCAAATTGCGCAACCATTGCTTTAATAAGCAGGTAGAAATGAAAGTGGCTAAGAACACTCTTATCCGCAAAGCATTAGAAAGCATCGATGCTGAAAAATACAGCGGCGTTTTTGATTCACTGCACCAGGTAACAGCCCTGATGTTCAGCGAAAATCCGAAAGAGCCTGCAATGATCATCAGCAGCTTCCGTAAGGAGAACAACAACGAAAGGCCTTTATTGAAAGCAGCTTTCATTAATGGTGATGTATTTGTTGGTAACGATCAGCTGAAAGCATTAACCCAGATCAAAACCAAGAATGAATTGATCGGTGAAGTGATCGGCTTATTGCAATCTCCAATACAACGTGTATTGGGCGCTTTACAAAACAAAGATGCAGCAAAAGCAGTAGCTGAAGAAGCTGCCGAACCAGTTGCAGAAGTTGCTACAGAAGCACCGGCTGTTGAAGCAGCTCCTGTTGCAGAAGCACCGGCAACTGAAACACCAGCAGCTGAAGCAGCACCAGAAGCTCCGGCTGCTGAAGAAGCAAAAGGTGAAGATGAAACACCACAGGCTTAATTTAAACTGCCTGTAAAAATTTGAAATAAGCTAATTAGTTAGCTCATTAAATAAAGTAACAATTTTTTAAAAACTCTCCGACGGACCCTCAAGGGTGTGAAGCCGGAAAAAAAACAAACATTATGGCAGACGTAAAAGCATTAGCTGAAAACTTAGTAGGCTTAACAGTAAAAGAAGTACAGGAATTAGCAGAATTTTTAAAATCAGAGTACGGTATTGAACCAGCTGCTGCTGCTGTTGTAGTAAGTGCTGGTGGTGGCGAAGGTGCTGCTGCTGCTGAAGAGAAAACATCTTTTGATGTTATCTTAAAATCTGCAGGCGCTAACAAATTAGCGATCGTTAAGATCGTTAAAGAATTAACAGGATTGGGACTGAAAGAAGCTAAAGATCTAGTTGACGGTGCTCCAAAACCAGTTAAAGAAGGTGCTGATAAAGCAACAGCAGAAGAAATTAAAGCTAAATTAACTGAAGCTGGTGCTGAAGTTGAGATCGCTTAATTGATTCCTTAAATAGCTTAAAAGGCCGGTCTGCATCAAGCAGACCGGCCTTTTCTGTATTATGAATTAACCCTTTTTAAGAAATATAACGGCCTTAATTTTATTAGGTTACTTCCGTTTCTCTTACATAATTATAATATTTCTGGCATGTGGTATAGAATTTGACCATCCTATAATAAATTAAATTTATGGGAAGGATCTTGACTCTAATAATACTAGTTTCGATTTTTTCATCGAATTCTTATTGCCAATACACAGATTCACCGGAAAAAAAATCAGAAAAGGATAAGTCAGAGCACATGTATAACATAAAGCCTTGGATAGATATACCTGCTACGGTTGTATTTGCAGGGTTTTCAATGTATGGTTTCAAGGTCATTTACGGGCGGGATAGTATTTCGGCCACCACGGTTTTATCTCTTAATAAAAATGATGTTAACAGCTTTGACAGGTCATCAACAGACAATTACTCTGAGAAGGCAAAAAACACCAGTGACCTTTTCTTTTATGGAAGTATGCCTTTGCCGCTATTGTTGTACTTAGATAAAAATGTAAGAAAAGATGGCTTAAGGGTTGGATTGTTATATGTGGAAGCATTGGGCATTACAGGTGTTTTTTATACAGGAGGTGCCATGATTGCCAACAGGTACCGCCCTATTACATATAATCCCAATGTACCCATGAGTGTAAGAACAAGCGGAGGCAATAAAAATTCATTTCCAGGTGGGCACCCTGCGCTGGTGGCAACTTCCACTTTCTTTATGGCCAAGGTTTATGCAGATTATCACCCCAACATGAAATTTAAATGGGTTTTATACACCGTAGCCGGCGGCTTAACTGCAACTACAGCCTACCTGCGTTATAAAGCAGGATACCATTTTAAAACCGACCTTATAGCCGGTGTTGCTTTTGGTACACTTTCAGGTATCCTGGTGCCGCATTTTCACAAAAATAAATCGAGGAATAAGAATATTGCAAAACTTTCAATATTTCCGAATTACCAAAACAACAGCACAGGGTTTACCGCCTTTTATAAATTGGGAAATTAGAAATTAAAATTAAGTTTATTGATTTGTTTTAAATCACAAAAAAAATAGTTTTAAGGCCGAAGAGAAATCCCCCGACTTTTTGTACTTTTCTATAGATAATTAAAGAATGATCACAGGATTATTAATTAGTCGGAACTTCTAGCTTTAACAATCTTTAAAATTTGATAATCATCAAAATCATTTTTTTTGTCACTATAAACCGGATTAATTTCAATAGGTGTATAAGGATTAACTTTTCTTGAGCTGTTAGGACCATTAATTACAATTGGGTCTTTAATTTCTGAATTTGCTTCTATTTTATATGAAGCATCTTCATAGTATATGCCTTTAACATTATCATATAGTTTCCAAATTGCAATTACAACAATGTCATAGTCACAATTGTTTTTAAAAGCGATTCCATACTTAGTATGTGTCTTGGTTCTGGTAAATGGTCGGCCATTTATATCTCGGTCTTCAATAGTTTTTATATAACTTCTATCAATTGTTTCCTTTGATACGCATTTACATTCTGTTGTTGAATATTTGCTTTTTTGAAAGTTTATCAGTTCTGCTGCAGTTTTATATTGCTCCGCTATTACAATACCATTTAATTTATTGACTTTAGCTATTTCTACAGGAGTTAATGCTACCTGGCCTAATGTCCCCTTTCGTGTAGTAATAAACATGCCACGAATGCTTTGATATTGATATGGAATGCCCTTCTCAAAGTAAATAGCAATATACTCTTTATAACCATAACTTGTATCGTTCTTAGCATTAGGAGTAAAATATACGCCCCGAATAAGCGTGAAATAATTTTCTTTATCCCTTGATATAACGCTATAATAAATTAAGGATTTATCAACTTGAAAATTACTGTTAGGTTTCAAATAATGCTCATTGCTTCCAAAATAAGAAATCATATCTTTAATATACACATCTTCTTTCATCCCTTTTTTATATGATACCAAATCAACAGTTTGAGCATTGATTGATATAATGAGAAAAAAATTAGCGATAAAAAAGTAAAAATATTTTCTTTGAGTTTTATTCATTTTGAATTTATTTTAGACTATATATAGATAATTTATTTATATCTGTAATTACTTTTGTGTGGTTCAAACGAAAAACTACTTTGATATTTTTTTAAAATTATTGGCGGATCTTATTATAGTTCAGTTTTTCTATACGCAATAACATTTTTGTTGTTATTGACTTGTGACATATAAAGAAAGGTGTAACCAGTTTCCTCTTTATCCACCTGAACCTCCCATTGTGAGGTTGGGTCTGATTTATATATCAACAAATTATTTTTAAAGTAATAATAGTCTTCTGCTCTTACTTTATTTTCGTAGTAAGCTATATTGTCGAAGTAAGTTATTTTTTTTGTTTTACTGAAAACTATAATACTTTTATTGTCATTTACAAGAACCCATGTGCCTATGATTTTTGATTTATCAAAAGGCTTGGTTTTAGATTGGCTGAATCCATTTAAAGTGTATAATAAAACAAAAAGATAAAGAAATACTTTTTTCATTTTATAAGTTTTAGTTATAATAAAGGTAAATTGGGAGAAACTTAAGTAAAAAATAATTAAAATTCACCGTTATCCACAAAAACCCTTCCAAATCCCCAAAAAATCGTAAATCGTAATCAATAAATAGCAAAATAATCCCTACCTTTGCCCTCCTTTAATTTAGGGGCAGTGGCGCAAGTTGTTCCAAAGCCCTGAAACAAAGTATCTTCTGCACACTAAAAACGTCTTAATTACAATATGTCTGCAACAAAAACACCCGCTGCTAAACGTTTCAATTTCGGTAAAGTTGAATTTTTAGCAGAAACACCCGATTTGCTGGGAATCCAGATCCAATCATTTAAAGACTTTTTTCAGTTACAAACCACTCCCGACAAACGTAACGTGGAGGGCTTGTTCCGTGTATTCAAGGAAAACTTTCCTATCACTGATACACGTAACATTTTCGTACTGGAATTTTTGGACTATTTCGTTGATCCTCCACGCTACACTATCGAAGAGTGTATCGAAAGGGGCTTGACCTATGCTGTTCCTTTAAAAGCAAAACTGCGCCTTAGTTGTAATGACGAAGAGCACGTTGATTTCCAGACCATCGTTCAGGACGTGTTTTTGGGTAACATCCCTTACATGACCCCACGTGGTACTTTTGTTATCAATGGTGCTGAAAGGGTTGTAGTTAGCCAGTTACATCGTTCACCTGGTGTGTTCTTCGGCCAGTCTGTTCACCCGAATGGAACCAAGATCTACTCTGCAAGAGTTATTCCTTTCAAAGGCGCCTGGATGGAGTTTGCAACCGACATCAACAATGTGATGTTTGCTTACATCGATCGTAAGAAAAAATTCCCTGTAACAACTTTGTTACGTTCTATAGGTTTTGAAACCGATAAAGACATCCTGGAATTATTCGGTATGGCTGATGAGGTTAAAGCTGATAAAAAGAGCCTGGAGAAATGTATTGGCAAGCGTTTAGCTGCACGTGTATTGCGTACCTGGGTTGAGGATTTTGTGGATGAAGATACCGGTGAAGTTGTTTCAATTGAAAGGAACGAGATCATCCTGGAAAGGGATACCGTATTGGATGAATCTAACATTGCGATGATCATCGAAATGGAAGTGAAGAGTGTGTTCATTCAGAAAGAAGAAGTGAGCGGTGATTACGCCATTATCTACAATACATTAAATAAAGATACTTCTAACAGTGAACTGGAAGCGGTACAGCACATCTACAAGCAATTGCGTGGTGCTGATGCCCCTGATGATGAAACTGCACGTGGTATTATTGATAAATTATTCTTCAGTGATAAGCGTTACGATCTTGGTGAAGTAGGCCGTTATAAAATTAACCGCCGCCTTGGTCTTGATTTCCCGATCACTAAAAAAGTATTAACTAAAGATGATATCATCGCCATCATTAAAACATTGGTGTTACTAACCAATGGTAAGAGCGAGGTTGATGATATTGATCACTTAAGTAACCGTCGTGTACGTACTGTGGGTGAGCAATTATATGCCCAGTTTGGTGTTGGTTTGGCCCGTATGGCCCGTACCATCCGTGAAAGAATGAACGTACGTGATAACGAGGTGTTCACTCCTGTTGATTTGATCAACGCCAGGACACTTTCTTCTGTTATCAATTCATTTTTTGGTACATCACAGTTATCGCAGTTCTTAGATCAAACCAATCCTTTAAGTGAGATAACGCATAAGCGTCGTATCTCCGCACTCGGACCCGGTGGTTTAAGTCGTGAGAGAGCTGGTTTTGAGGTACGTGACGTTCACTATTCTCATTACGGCCGTTTGTGTACTATTGAAACTCCGGAAGGTCCAAACATTGGTTTGATATCTACACTTTGTGTGCATGCCAAGATCAACGACATGGGCTTTATTGAAACGCCATACCACAAAGTAACCGATGGTAAGGCTGATATGAAGAAGATCACTTTCTTAAGTGCCGAAGAAGAAGATACAGCGAAGATCGCACAGGCAAATATTGAAATGGATGCAAAAGGAAACTTTGTTGACGACAGAATTAAATCACGTCAAACAGGCGATTTCCCTATTCTTGATAAAACAGAAGTGGAATACATGGATGTGGCGCCAAACCAGATTGTTGGTTTGTCTGCATCATTGATTCCGTTCCTGGAGCATGATGATGCTAACCGTGCTTTGATGGGATCGAACATGCAACGCCAGGCTGTTCCTTTGATAAAACCTGAAGTACCTATCGTTGGTACCGGCTTAGAAGCTAAGGCTGCCCGTGATGCAAGGATCCAGGTTCATGCTGATGGCGAAGGTGTTGTTGAATATGTAGATGCAAACGAAATTCATGTGCGTTACAAACGCAACGAAACACAGCAGTTGGTAAGCTTTGATGAAGACCTGATCGTTTATAAATTAACCAAGTTCGTTCGTACCAACCAGGAAACATGTATCAACCTGCGCCCTGCCGTTGTTAAAGGACAAAAAGTTAGCGAAGGCGATTTCTTAACCGAAGGTTATGCAACCAAAGGTGGTGAGATCGCTTTGGGTCGTAACATGAAAGTGGCCTTCATGCCATGGAAGGGTTACAACTTCGAGGATGCGATCGTAATTTCTGAAAAAGTGGTTAAAGAAGATCTGTTTACTTCATTACATATTTCTGAATACGAAATTGAAGTACGTGATACCAAATTGGGTGAAGAAGAACTGACCCCGGATATTCCGAACGTAAGTGAGGAAGCTACCAAAGACCTGGATCAGAACGGTATCATCCGCATTGGTGCTCATGTAAAAGAAGGCGATATTATTATCGGTAAAATAACTCCAAAAGGTGAGAGTGATCCTACACCGGAAGAGAAACTGTTACGTGCAATCTTTGGTGATAAAGCCGGAGATGCAAAAGATGCTTCTTTAAAAGCGTCAAGCGGAACAGAAGGTGTTATCATTGATAAGAAATTATTCCAACGTGCCAAGAAAGATAAGAATGCTAAGGTTCGTGAAAAAGCACAGATGGATAAGATCGAAAAAGTGCACGAAAAAAATGAAGCTGACCTGTTGGAATTATTGATAAACAAACTGCAGACCTTATTGAAAGATAAGAGCAGCGCAGGTGTTAGCAATAACTTCGGTGAAGTGCTGATCGGTAAAGGTGCAAAATTCAATGCAAAGAATTTAGCTAACATCGATTATCAAAACGTAAATCCTTTGGGATGGAGTGGCGATGAAAAAGTGGATGAACTGATCAACGTATTGTTGCACAATTACAACATCAAATTCAACGAAGAATTAGGAAGATACAAGCGTGAAAAATTCAACATCTCTATTGGTGATGAATTACCAGCCGGTGTATTGAAACTTGCAAAAGTTTACATGGCTGTTAAGCGTAAGTTGAAAGTGGGTGATAAGATGGCGGGTCGTCACGGTAACAAAGGTATTGTTGCCAAGATCGTTCGCCAGGAAGATATGCCTTTCCTTGAAGATGGAACACCGGTTGACATTGTATTGAATCCATTGGGGGTACCTAGTCGTATGAACCTTGGACAGATCTATGAAACAGTACTTGGCTGGGCTGGTGAGAAATTGGGAATACGCTTTGCAACACCAATCTTTGATGGTGCAAGTGTTGAAGAAATTGATGCAGAGATCACCAAAGCGGGCTTACCTAAATTTGGCCACACTTATTTATATGATGGAGAAACAGGTGACCG
>Ga0193752_1002648_pt1 | contig 13129 bp, 9 predicted proteins | sample H1c1metaG_FD_144924 | JGI IMG/M metagenome (GOLD analysis project Ga0193752, IMG submission 144924) | Soil microbial communities from a riparian zone of the East river system, Colorado, United States - H1c1 | ecosystem: Environmental > Terrestrial > Soil > Riparian zone | place: USA: East River... | reverse complement strand
CATCCTTTGGTTTGGAGGCAGTCTGGTTTTGCAAAACCAGGTGATGAAACCCACCGATTTCATCACTTACATAGTTCTTTTTACACAGATCATCAGCCCCGCCAAATCGCTGTCTACGGCGTTTTACAATGCACAGAAAGGCAGTGCCGCTATTCAAAGGATTGAAGAGGTCCTGGTTGCGCCGGTTGTTGTGGAAGAGGCTGCCAATCCAAAAATACTTACGCAGTTTTCGGACCGGATCGAATTTCGTAATGTCACTTTCAGGTATGAGGATATCGTAATTCTCGATGGTATAAACCTGGTAATAGAAAAGGGAAAAACGGTTGCACTGGTGGGTTCTTCGGGGGCGGGAAAATCTACGCTTGCCGACCTGATACCCAGGTTTCATGATGTAAGTGGCGGCGAATTGCTGATTGATGGTGTAAATATCAGGGAATACTCATTGCATTCGTTGCGCGACCAGATGGGTATTGTTACCCAGGAGCCGATACTTTTTAATGACAGCATTGCAAATAATATCGCGCTTGGAACTCCTGCGGCAAACATAGCCGAAATTGAATCTGCTGCCCGGGTTGCCAATGCTCATGATTTCGTAATGAACAAGGATGACAACTATCAAACAAATATTGGTGATCGCGGGGGTAAACTAAGCGGGGGTGAAAGGCAAAGGGTTACTATTGCCAGGGCGGTACTTAAGAACCCGCCAATACTTATTCTGGATGAAGCTACTTCTTCACTGGATACTGAAAGCGAAAGGCTGGTCCAGGATGCTATTAATAAGATGATGCAAAACAGAACCAGTATTGTGATTGCCCACAGACTCAGTACCATCAGGCATGCCGATGAAATTGTTGTATTGCAGAAAGGCAAAATAGTTGAACGTGGAACCCATGATCAGTTGCTGATGCAAAACGGGTTTTACCGAAAATTGGTGGATATGCAGGAGGTGAGGTAAAGGAAAAGGGGCTGGGGTGGTTGTTTATCTTTAAGATGCCCTCCTGCGAAGGAGGGCGGCGAGCGTAGCGAGCGGGTGGTTGTTTTTTGGTAACCGCAAATTATAACGATGCAGTTACCAAAAAACAACCACCCCTGCCGTCTTCGACGTCTTCCCCTCCTTCGCAGGAGGGGAGCTTTTTATTTATTCATCATCTGCTTCGCCTCAATGCTCAATGTAGCATGTGGTACTGCACGTAAACGTGCCTTATCAATGAGTTTACCAGTTACCCGGCAAATTCCGTAAGTTTTATTTTCAATACGCATCATGGCTTTTTCAAGGTGATCAGTATAGTTGATCTGGCGACTTGCCATCTGGGCAAGCTGCTCTCTCTCCATACTCATACTCCCGTCTTCCATAGTAAGGTAACGGTTATCCGTATCGTCCCCGCCCATTTCATCCTTACGGGTAATTAAACCCTGAAGATAAGTAAGCTCTTTTTTGGCCTGATCAAGCTTTTTTTGGATCAATTCCCGGAATTCCTGCAATTCACCATCGCTATACCTCATGGTCGGGCCTGAATTATTATTCTCGGGCTGGTCCAGAACGGATTTTGTGAACTCAGGTTCGTATTTCCTTGATGTTGTAGTATTGATCTTTGGAATCTCAAGTACTATTTGTCGTTTTCTTCACTTCAACTTTTTTAATGGGTTTGGCCGCCACAATTGGTTTGGCCGGTACAGATTTCTTAGATGCAGTAGCAGGTTTCACGGCCTTTTTTGCCGGCGCTGGTTTGGCGGTGTGAGCTTTCGCTGCAGGTTTTGCAGCTTTGGCAGGCGCTTTCGCAGCTGGCTTCTTGGCAGGGGCCGTTTTTTTCACTGGTGTTGTTTTTTTAGCAGTCTTGGCTGCTTTTTTGTTGATTGCCATGTCGTTAGGCTTTTTTTGTAACAAACACTTTTAATGAAAGGTCATTTACTTCAATTTGGGTGCCATAAGGTAATTCTGTCACCACTTCTAATTTATCTGCTAAAATTTCCGCGCAAATATAGTCATTAAATTGAGCCAGCGAGGTACTAAATTGCTCGTTAGCCATTACTTTAACAACTATTCTGTCCGTCAGTTCAAAACCACTGTCTTTCCGGATTTTTTGGATGCGATTAACCAACTCTCTGGCATTCCCCTCGCTGAGAAGCTCATCTGTAATATTGATGTCAAGTGCTACTGTCAGAAGATCCTTATTTGCTACCATCCAGCCATCAATATCTTCGCTGGATATATCAACTTCCTGAATATGTAATATTAAGCGTTCGTTATCAATTAACAATGGATACGAACTATCTTTTTCCAGCTGGTTAATCTGTTCCTGAGAAAAATCTGCAAGCGCTGCAGATACCGCTTTCATCTTCGGCCCCAGTTTTTTTCCCAGCGCTACATAATTCGGTTTGATCTTTTTGCGGATAAACCCTTCATTGCCGTTTATATACTGAATTTCCTTCACATTTACTTCACTCTTAATCAAATCAGCAATCATGGCTATTTGCGATTTCATGCCCGGATTAAGTACCGGAATCAAAATTTTCTGCAATGGTTGTCTGACCTTGATATTCACTTTTTTTCTGAGCGACAGCACTAAAGATGAAATATCCTGAGCGAGTTGCATTCTTTCTTCCAGTATTACATCGATCCTGCTTTCGTCAATTGCGGGGAAATTGGCATGATGAACGGATAACACCTTATGTAATCCGGTCACAGCATTCAGATTCCTGAAAACCATATCGCTGAAAAAAGGCGAGATCGGGGCCATCAGGCGGGTAATTGTTTCAAGGCACTCATAAAGCGTCTGATAAGCACATATTTTATCCAGCTCATATTCGCCTTTCCAGAACCGGCGGCGGCAAAGACGCACATACCAGTTGCTGAGGTGTTCATCAACAAATTCCTCAATTGCACGGCCAGCCTGGGTGGGCTCATAATCGTCCATGGCAAGGTTCACTTTTTTCACAAGCGAGTTGAGGGAAGAAACTATCCAACGGTCAATTTCAGGTCGTTCGGACAGGGGTACAGTTTTTTCCCTGAACGAAAATCCATCCACATTCGCATATAATGCAAAGAATTGATACGTATTATAGAAGGTTCCAAAAAACTTCCTCTGAACTTCCTTTATTCCATCAAGGTCAAACTTCATGTTTTCCCAGGGAGAAGCATTCGTTATCAAATACCATCGGGTAGCATCTGCCCCGAATTGTTCGATAGTCTTAAATGGATCCACAACATTCCCGACCCTTTTGCTCATTTTGTTGCCATTCTTATCGAGCACAAGTCCATTCGAAATGCAGGTTTTGTAAGCAACGGAATCAAAAAGAAGGGCTGATATGGCATGAAGAGTGTAAAACCAACCCCTGGTCTGGTCGACGCCTTCGGCAATAAAATCTGCCGGATAGCTCTTGTCAAAAGGCTGCCTGAACGGCCTTGGATCGCCGGATTTGAGCTTGTCATAATCGAGTCCCCATTGAGCATATGGCATCGAACCGCTATCAAACCAAACGTCTATAAGTTCCGGCACACGGGTCATTGGCCGGCCGGTATTACTCACTAATTTAATTGAATCAACAAAGGGTTTATGCAAATCGATTTCTGCATCTGCTTTTCTTACGGCTTCGGGATTCAAATCGCCGGCTTTCGCAATTTCCTCTTTGAGTTCCTGCAAATGGGCAATACATTTTATCTCTGAACCATCTTCTGTTTTCCAGATTGGCAGGGGGGTGCCCCAAAAACGGCTACGACTAAGATTCCAGTCAACCACATTTTCGAGCCAGTTTCCAAAACGACCTTCACCGGTAGATTTAGGCTTCCAGTTGATCGTACCATTGAGCGCCACCATCTTTTCACGCGCAGCGGTCGTTTTAATAAACCAGGCATCCAGAGGATAATATAAAACCGGTTTATCAGTTCTCCAGCAATGCGGATAGCTGTGTTCATATTTTTCAACTTTAAAAGCCCGGTTCTCTTTTTTGAGTTTTACGGATATATCGATATTTACATCAGCATAATCATCCTGATCCTTATAATTTTTTACATACCTGTTGCTGAACTCTCCCAGGCCCTCTACAAATTTACCTTGCCGGTCAACCATCGTGAGAATGCCGATTCCATACTTACTTCCTATCTTATAATCGTCTGCACCAAAAGCAGGAGCGGTATGAACAATACCCGTTCCATCCTCAGTGGTCACAAAATCACCGGTAAGAACCCGGAAAGGATCGCCCCCTGCAATTTCCGGGGAATTGGCTTCGTAAGGCAATAATTGCTCATAACGGCATCCTTCCAGTTCAGCACCCTTAAATGTCGCAACTATTTTCCAGGGAATAACTTTATCACCCTCTTTAAATGAAGCCAGATCAGCATTTTCACCTTCAGGTTTGAAGTATTTGGAGACCAGGCTTTTAGCAAGAATAACATTAACAGGTATGGAAGTGTAGGGATTAAAGCTACGCACCAGAACATAGTCGATCTTAGGCCCTACCGTTAACCCCAGATTGGATGGCAAAGTCCAGGGTGTGGTTGTCCAGGCAAGAAAAAATATCCCGCTGTCTGAAGCCAGCCCTGCGAGACTGTCGTACAGAAAAGAAGATTGCTTATTCTGAACCGCTTTAAACATGGCAACCACGCTGGTATCTTTTACCATTTTGTAGGTTCCGGGCTGGTTCAGTTCATGTGAGCTTAGTCCGGTTCCGGCAGCGGGGGAATAAGGTTGAATGCTCACGCTTTCATACAATAACCCCTTTTTAAACAGCTGGCTAAGCAGCCACCAAAGCGTTTCGATATATGAGTTGTCAAAAGTGATATAGGGATCCTCGAGATTTACCCAATATCCCATTTTGGTTGTCAGATCATCCCACTGGTCTTTATACCGCATTACTGCTTCCCGGCATTTAAGATTATATTCCTCAACGCTGATCTTTTTACCGATATCTTCTTTGGTAATGCCAAGCTCTTTTTCGACCCCGAGTTCGATGGGTAATCCATGCGTATCCCAACCCGCTTTACGGTTTACCTGGAAACCCTTCATTGTTTTATAGCGGCACACCAGGTCTTTCAGAGTCCGGCCAATCACATGGTGAATCCCCGGCATACCATTGGCACTCGGAGGGCCTTCGTAAAAAACAAATGGCTTTGCTCCTTCCCTAAGTGAAATGCTTGTTTCGAAAGCCTTATCTGTATTCCAGCTACTGAGGATTTCCTGCTCCATAGCAGGTAAATTAAGCTGCGAAAATTCACGATATCTTACGGCCATATTATTTTGATTCCTTGTACTTGAAAGCGGTTAAAAAGTGTGCAAAGTTACTTAATTTATATGTATCGGTCAGGTCGCAGGTTTCAATATTCCTGCTTCTAAGATTTGCTGAAAATTTAAATAAAGACAATTCACTATAAATTGTGAAAGGATGAATTTTTGGCAAGGTATTAGTGATAGAGAAGACAGTTCTTTATATCATAAAAAAAATAACGGTCGTTTATATAATACTTGTTGGTCGCATATATGTTACCACTTACTTAGCGGGCCAATAATATTAAAAACTTATTAAAACGGTTTTAAATAAAGGTTGATCTAAGCGTTTTTCCTCATACGATTTTGCTTTTGGCATAATTTATGGAAAAGAGTAAGAGTTGTTATTAACACTCTATAGCAAATGCTATTTGATATATTATTACAGGAAACCTTTTCTACGGTTTAGGGTTTAGGGGTTAAAAAGGGGAGTATTCCTACTCCCCTTTCCTTTAGTCTGAATTGGGGAAAGGTTTTCTTAGTTTTGTCAGATCTACCCGTTTTTAATCAAGTTTTTTTGGTAAGTTCGACAGAGCCCGCCGGAATAACTAGTTATTCCAATTATTTTCTAAGAAGAACCAGTAATCCAATTTCGTTTGAAATTCAGACAAAATCCAATTTCGGAATTCCTGTGATCCATTATTCCAAGAAAACTATCATGCGTTAGAGGCCGGGTCTCCGGAAAAAAAAATTATCTTATCCCGATAAAAAAAACCTTCTCATGGGAAGGTTTTTTTTATCGGGATTTTTAATTGTATTGCCCGGGGCTATACTTTCTTTACTATTTTGTATTCTATCACAGGCTTTCCCCGTTCTCCGGCGTCACCGCCACCACCCCAGCTAATAAATTTAAGTTTGTAAACATTCCCCTGCGGATCCCTCACCACATAGTACCGGTCATGTTTAATGCTGCCTGGCCCACCTGGACCTGCACCCTGGCGCCATTTACTGCCAATCGCATCTCTGGTGCCCGAAAAAGTTACAGATCCGATATTTAATTCAGCGAAAGATTCATACGTAAACTGTGTTTCCAAAACCTCTGCTGCCTTAACACCACCGATGTTGTTTGTCAAAACCAGATCCTGAAACCAGTAAGGAGATCCAAGCCCTGAGTTATAAGTTCCGTAACACCAGGCGATATCCCAGTTCTGCTTTTTGGGTTCAACCTGTACTGTCTTGTTGGTTTCAAGGGAAACAAACTGAAAATTAGTATCGGCGCCTTTGGGAACATCCAACTCTTTGATAGTTGTTTCTCCAACTTTTGCATATTGGATCTTGTAACCCGATCCGTTTCGGGTTAATCTAAGTTTATAATATTGATCCCCGTTTTTATTGCCTTCAAAACTTAGCAGGTAAACTTTGTTTGAAGATTCTGTCGATGAAATCTCTGCAACAGCCGTTTTTGCAAGATCCCCATCCCAATAATCCACAAGCGATACAGTAGCAGGATCGTTTATATCGTGATTCAGAAAAACGCCGGCAGTGTCGGCCAGCCCCACACTGTTAATATCAGTTTTTGCAAGTGCCTTGATCGTGGACTGGTAAGATTGATTAAGGATGACGCGGAACATAGCGCCATTCGAAAATCCGAGATTCCAGCTTTTTCTGTCAACAGGCGTCGACTGATTATTGCTGAGATCCACATAAATAACATTCGCATAGTTTGATGCTGTCGTTTTTCCCTGCAAAGTTAATTGGGATCCTGTTGAAACGATGGCGGAAAATTTAACCGTCGATGAATCTGTATCACCGGCTATCGCGGTAGCGGGAACGCCTTTAATAACAAAACTGATACTTTCAGTTCCTGAAAAGAACACTCCTGCTTTTTTGGTGACCTTAAACGATCCGGAACTTGCCCCGGCTGCAATTGTAAGATCGATCCGGTTTGAAGAAGCTTCCGGTAAGGTTGTGAACTCGACTCCGTAAGTTAAACCGGAAGGAATCAGATCAATTGAGACAGGCAGAGCAGTTTCGGCAGTCCGGGATAAAAATATTTTCACTTCTGACTCATTTGCTTCCGCCGTAAGGCCCTGTTCCCTCGATTCAAAATTTAATTGATTAGCCGACAATGGCGGATCGTCTTTTTTACAGGAAACAAATAACAGTATAGAACAAAGTATAAAAATGAGACTTTTGATAATTTTCATGTATAGTTTTGATTTGATATTTATAATTTTATTTAGGTATTTATAATTTTTTAATTAGCGTGTTAATTGAAATGCGAGGCCAAGAAAATAAGATCTGCCTGCGGCTTTCAGAACCGGTCCCGAAGTACTGTGTGCGCCGCCCGAGTCTGTGGAGGTATTATTGAGCCTTGTAACGTCAAATATGTTTTTGATCCCCGTATTGATCATCAAATATTTACCTGCACGCTGGCTGATTGTAAAATCTGCAAAATGAAACGCTGCAGTTTCTGCCAGATTCAATTGCTGTTGTCCATTTATATAGCTGATCTGGTAAACCGGGGTTTTGCCAGTGTATTTATAAAATAATCCAAGATTCGTCCCTGTTGGTTTAAAGTCGTAAGTAAGATTTGCACTGAGTTCAGGCGACCAAACAAAACCAGGCAGGTCCTGATCCTTATAGTCCGGCTCATCGCTGTAACGGTTATACCTTCCTATATAAAATAAACCAACTGAGGTATACAGGTTCTTCCAGGCAAAGCTGTTCTCCCACGAACCCCCTGTGGTTTTAAACTTATCGACGTTTACATAAACCGATAAATTGGGGCTTGATGGATCGTTCGCGAGTGAAGTTGTAATTTGATTATTAAAATCATTATAGAAACCTGACAGTACAGATTTAAAACTTCCATTTGTGCTGATCGCTTTTGCCCAATTCAACGAAGCATTAAAACTGTTTGAATATTCTGCCTTCAGATTTTCATTGCCATTTATGTCATGGTTTGCGTCATGGAAATCAAAATATAATTCCCTTAAAGCCGGCGCACGAAACCCACGGGCATACGATAATCTCAGATCCAATTGCCTGCCCAGTACAATTTTAGTATTCAGTGAAGGGATCACAGGCGGAGCATCATATTGGGAATTTTTACTAAAACGAAGTCCGGGTCGTATGTTCAACCAGGTCACCGGCTTCAAATCCCCTGAAACAAAAAATGCATAATCAGTTATCGATGGAGTTCCCTTAATGCGCTCACCGGTTGCCTGATCGTTCTTAATTTCAATACCTGGCTGAAAAGTCAGTTTATCTGAAACTTCATACTGACCGGTTGAACGAAAAAATAATGAGGTGAAACTTGAAATATCCTGTCCTCCTGCAAGATTAATATTCAGGGTTTTGTTACCTGTGTTCAAATCTATATCAGTCGTTCTTGTCCGACGCTCATAATCCTGATAAGAAGCAACGTTATTAATGCTGAATCTTTTACTTATGCGCCAGTCCGCCTGCAGCTGACGAGTAAGCCTGTCGGTAATATATTCCTGGTCGGTTGCTTTATTGCCAGGATTTATCGATCCCGGAATAGTAATTATCTCGTTCAGATAATTCAACCGGTACCAGAACCTACTCCGCCACTGGTGAGCCACTGGTCTTTTGGTCGCCATTCCTTGGTGCGGCCGGTTTCTTTACCTTGCCATCCGCCCATGTTATTGCGTGTTAACGAACCCGAAGCGTTCCAGTTCTTATAGCCCCAACCGAGATTAATGTTCTCATTGTGAATTCCCTTATCTGTAAATGGATCGTATTCTTTACCCACCGTTTCTTCCTGTACGCGCGCGGCTATGGATAACCGTGAGCCCGCCTTTGCTTTTTTGGTAATGATATTGATCACGCCGGCAAGCGCATCTGAACCATATATTACACTCATCGGGCCCTCAACAATTTCAATTCGTTCAACAGTATTAATATCGATCTGGCTAAGGCTTTGTTTGGTATTTCCCCTGTCGGCAAGTGGTATTCCATCAAGCAAAACTTTTACATTCTGTCCACCCATACCCATTATACTAATGTCACTTTCGCCTAAAGCATAATCGGTAGAAAATCGTATTCCAGGCTCATTGTTCAGAACGCCGGCAATATCTGTTGCGGCACGTAGCTGTATGCGTTCCCTGGTGATAGTTCTGATTTTGTAAACGGATTGCCGCATTGACTGTGGCTGAAACTGACCGGTAACAACTACCGGATCAAGCTGACTGGCGCTGACAGAATCATTTTGGGCAGCCAGCGTGAAAACGCCTGAGAATATTATAAAACTAAAAATTTTTTTCATAATCAGTTAGATACAAAAAAGTATCCGGTCTATTGCAAAAAGCGGGTAAGGATCGACGTTATCTTACCGGGTAACTGGGTTTCAGTAACTGTCTGATGCGTGAATTCATTCTGGGTGTCGAAAAGATATTGATACAATAATTTGTTATCAACCTTTGTTTGCACATGAACAATTGATTTATCTTTCAGCAGCGCGTCCCAGGATTTGCGAACCGTGTTCCAGTAAGTTTTGTTTTTGATCCACCAATTTTTGGCCACTGCGCATTTTGCATCATCAACCTTCCTGTAAATGTTATAGCCTTTTTCCTGTGCCAGCAAACGATCAGGCGCACCGTTCTTACGGACTATCTTATCATTATCCTGTTCATGAACCCATCCGGTATCTGTGACCCTGATACGGTTGCCCCTGCGCATCACGTTGTAATCATTTCTTTTAGTGTATTCGCGCCTCGGCAAAGGAGCATCTGTAGTATTTTCCCAATAATTTTTTCCGTCAGCATGTATCCAGCTCGCCGTACCCATATAGCGGGGTGCGTCATCCACCTCCCATACACTTTGAGTCCACTGCCCTTTAACTTCTTCTGGCTTTAGCATTACCGGCCTCCATTGTGCTGAATGCAAAAACTGCAGTTGTTTCACTTCCTGGTATACCCAGTCTTCACGCCAATGTTTTATCACATCATCTTCAGCTACCAGCAGATGCTGTAATACAAATTTCGCCGGGCTTGACTCTTCAGCAACAACATATTCCAGCCCTCTTGCCTGGTATTTATTGCTGAATTTATAAGCTGTATCGGTTGCAAATGTTTCGGCATACATAAAGTTTACCTCGAAACATCCGCAAAGTGATTGAACACTCTTAATGTCTTCTTTATTCTGAGCGAAACTATTAAGGGAAGAAACAGGATCAGGGAAATAGCAATTAGAAGTTTCATCCGTTCATTTTTATTTTTTATGGTCGAATGGAACGCCGTGTGAAGATTCCCTGCTTTGCCTGCCGAAGCGCAGCGTAGGCAGGTGTGCGAAAAGATTTACATGGGCGTTTCATATTGTTCTTTAGACATTGCAAAAGAACAATAAGAACCGGAGCCGGATGATCCCAACGAGGAAAAACGAATTGCGAGAAACGGAAATATTAAAAATTACTTTTTATGGGCAGGAGATTGCATGATGTCCCGGTCGAAAAGATATAATCCGCTTTTATCATCGCCGATCATTTCGAGTTTGTCATTCATGGTACGGGCCAGTCGTTCCTCCTCCATCTGCTCATTAACATACCATTGCAGGAAGTTATGAGTGGCATAGTCTTTTTCCTTTAGGGAAAGATCAACGATATCATTGATGCTTTCACTGACGGCCACTTCATGCTTCAGCAATTCTTCAAACGCTTTCTTCAAAGATACAAAGGTAAGAATGGGCTGGGCAAGTGCCGGAACAATTGCATAACCGCCCCGCTCATTCACATAATTCATGAGCTTGAGCATATGCATTCTTTCCTCATCAGAGTGCTTGTAAAAAAAATCAGTAACACCCTGAAGACCTGGCTGGATCTCAGCCCAGCTGGCCATTGCCAGATAAGCCTGTGACGACTGGGCTTCCATTTGTACCTGTCTGTTCAAAGCATCCTGCATTGTTTTACTGAGCATAATATCTGGTATTTAACTGATGATAATTTGAAGAAGACTACTCTTAATGAAAAAGCAATTCACAGGTTAATGAAAAAGCAATTCACAGGGTTTTAAACCCGTATGTTTTTTAAAGGCAGTAGAAAAATGAGAGATGGATGAATATCCCAGCATCATGGAAACTTCAGTAACGCTTAATCCTTTTTCATACAAAAGATAACGTGCATGTTCCATACGCTGACTTTGATAAAAATCGAAGATGGTTGTGCCAAACATTTCCTTGAACCCTTTTTTCAAATAACATTCATTAATGGCAACTTTCCGGCTCAGCTCCTTGATCGTGATGGGTTCGCCAATATGCTGTATCAGCACTTCCCGGGCCTTTGATATTTTGCTCCGGTCAGCTTCATTGGCAAGGAACTTACATTGAAACGTTTCAACTTCCTTGTCCCCAAGCATACATTCCAGGCTGTAAAGTAACAGCATCTGGATCTGCGCGTTTATATAAATGTTCTCAAGGCTATCGGTATAGCTATGGTTAAGCAAAGCTTCAAGCACCATGCGGGTTCTTCCGCAAAGAGAAAGTATCTTGGTAAAGGAGGATTTATGTTTGAAGTCCAGTATATTTTCTGATAAGGTATTCTGAGATTTACCCGGCCTGACAAATTGTGATAAATGTACCGGCGAAAATCTGAAACTTAGTAAATCGATACTGTCCATCCGTGAGCCACAATTATGCGTGGCATTCAGTTTACAACTATTGCATTCTGTTCCTTTTTCTTTGCAATAGACATTTCCGGAAATACAAAAACGAAGTTCAAGTGAATGTTCAGTGTCAGTCTCTTTGGAATAATGATAAACCAACATGCCGGTATCTTCGATATTCCATTTCGGACTTTTCAGATGTCTTTTGATATTATATTGAATGGAACCGGGGATTTGCTGGTCCTTTTCATGTAAAAGCTCCATTTGCCCGTGCATGATGGGTTGTTTATACGCAATAGACAAAATATCGGGAGCCTGAAACATGCGGGCAAATTTATGGTGAAAAAAGCATCCGGCAGCCAAAGTTCACTGAAAATCTAAAATTGAACAGTATTATGACAAATGCCAAAGTTTATGACATGTGCATGACTATCAGTATGATACAAAAAAGGTGGTTAAACTTTGACCTAAACTAAACCAAAGGTTTGTTGATCAGGGACTCTTAATCGAAACTTTGGTTGCTGGCTGCAGCCATTTTCAGGATCTGATCAAATTGCTCAGGCGTCAGATCGTTATAGAAGAAGTAAACGGGATCAATCGGGCGGCCATTTTTATGAACTTCATAATGGCAATGAGGACCAGTGGATTTACCGGTGCTGCCAACATACCCGATAATTTCACCGCGTTTCACCCTGGTGCCATTTTTAATTTTGACCTTAACCATATGTCCATATAGGGTTTCATAGCCATATCCATGGTTCAATATCACATAATTGCCGTACCCGTTCCCTGCGTTTCCCGCTTGTTTGGCAACACCGTTGGCCGTAGCATAGATGGGCGTGCCCTGGGGAGCGGTAAAATCAAGGCCTGCATGAAATCGCACTGTTTTATAAACCGGATCAATCCGGTAACCGAAACCTGATGCTACCCTTTTTAATTCTTTATTGCTGATTGGCTGAATCGCCGGAGTACTGGCCAGTAAAATTTCTTTGTTCCGGATAAAACCGGCGATCTCAGTATACGACTTTTCCTGCGCAGCGATCCTGCTGGAAAGATTATTAAGCGTCACAATAATGGATTGTTCAAGATCAAAACGGTTCATGGCCTGAACCAGTTTTATTTCCTGTTGTTGTTCAAGTTGTTTCGACCTTGCACTATCAGGAATTGGATTTGATTCGAATATCTCGCGGTAAACTTCATTATCTCTTTTTTCAAGAGCTCGCATCTGGCGTTGAAGCTCAAGTGTTTTGTCGTCCAGTACCAGGTAATTTTCCCTTAATCTTTCGTTGGCTTGCAACAGGCGCTTTT
>Ga0193752_1002647_pt1 | contig 13131 bp, 11 predicted proteins | sample H1c1metaG_FD_144924 | JGI IMG/M metagenome (GOLD analysis project Ga0193752, IMG submission 144924) | Soil microbial communities from a riparian zone of the East river system, Colorado, United States - H1c1 | ecosystem: Environmental > Terrestrial > Soil > Riparian zone | place: USA: East River... | reverse complement strand
CCTGGTTTATCTGGTGTACCATCACCTGCATCAATAATACCATTCCCATCTAAATCTTTATATTTCACATCTCCTGGCCCAGGGCTGGCAAAAAACGGATACTTTACCTTTGCTTTATAGGCATCCGCTTCTGCCTGAGTTTGGAAATAGCCATCTGTTTTATATCCCCAAACACTGTTTAATGAATATCCTTGCAACAATGGAATATTACCACCTGAACCAATAGAATTTTTACCATCATATTTCGTCAGTTTATTTTGGTTATCAGCAATGCTAAATCCAATATGATACTCACCATTTTTAACCTACATTACTGCTTGGAATACCCACACCTATAATACTAGGCAGGTTCAAAGTAGCTAACATGTTCTTATTGTATTTTTGATAGTATTCTGCTGTAACAGTTAACTTGTTTTTAAACAAGCTGGCGTCAATACCAATATTACTGGATTCTACAGTTTCCCATGTTTTACTTTTGGAAGCTAAGTTTTTCTGATACAAATACTGTGCTTTAGCTCCATTAAAAACCAGGTTTGGCTGATTTTTCGTGTCATCTGTAACAGTTAAACCACTAGTAATTAAACTAATATAATCGTACAAACCTAGTACTGAGCCATTACCTTGCTGCCCCCACGAACCACGTATTTTTAGATTATCTACAAAATGCACGTTATTTTTGAAAAACGGTTCCTCACTAATACGCCATCCGGCAGAAAAAGCAGGGAATATCTGGAAACGGTTATCAGGTGCTAAGCGCGAGCTACCGTCACGTCTTACAACAGCTTCAAACAAATATTTTCCGTCATAATTATAGTTAAACCTTCCAAACAGTGAACCAATTGCCCATGTTTCTATATTGTCGCTATTGGTCTTACTAGCAGGATCTCCGAAGTTCAGACTAAAGAAGTCATTGGTCACCATACTAGTCGCACTTGCTGCATTTTCATCCTTACGATATTGTTCAAACGAGGCACCACCTAATAATTTTAAATTATGCTTATCAGCTAATTGAAGATCATAAGTAAACTGTCCCGTAAGGTTATCCTGATAACTTTTATTCTTTAAAAGATCGAGCTGATTAGGTGTATTGAGTGAATTTCTAATCGTATTAGTACTTCTTCCATACCAATTTAGCGTTCTTTTTTCTGATCTGGAATTATAGAAATCCTGATTTCTGGAGGCCGATACATCAAAAGCTAATCCTTTAACCAGGTTTCTGATATTCAGACTCACCTTACCTAAATAACTTTCATAAGTTGAGGTTTTAGTCCCTGCATTTTTTTCTATATCGATAGGGTTCAATTGTAAATCACCATTATATTGCTGACCAGTTACATCTTCTGGAGGTGTAAAAACTGACTGCCTGGTACGAACTCTGTATAATAAATCTATGATATTACCTGAATCATAAGAATTTTCATGGATCGTTGAATTTACATATCCAGCAATCAGACCAATGCTCAAGTATTTATTTATTTGTGAATTTACTGATAAGCGTAAATTCTTTCTGGAATTATCATCAGGACCATAGCGTAACACACCGTCACGTTTATAGAGAGATCCAGATAATAAATAATTCAGTTCTTGTTTTCCACCACCTACAGAGAGCGCATAATTTTGAGAGGCATTTACCTTACTCATCCCCTCTTTAATCCAATCCGTATTATCGTAATAATCCCAGCGATCTGCTGTTAAGCTTGGTCTGTAATTAAAGTTTGGATTTTTAAGCCATTCAACCTGCTCATCCGTAAACTCTTTTGCTCCGGTTGCATTAAACCTCGCTTCGTCAATAAGAGCTTGTTCATCCCACGAGTTTAATCGTTTTGGTTGTCTGGCAGTAATATTTAAACTATAATTATTACTAAAATTGATTTTTGTTTTACCACTTGTCGATTTTTTGGTAGTTACCAAAACTACTCCACCAGCCGCTCTTGCTCCATAAATAGAAGCTGCAGCCGCATCTTTTAAGACCGAGATGTTCTCGATATCATCAGGATTTACAAGTGCAAGATCCATTTCCACTCCATCTACTAATACCAAAGCTTTGGTATCATTGGCGGATGAAAAACCACGGATACGCAAACCGTAGCTTTCAGCTCCTGGTTTCCCGCTATTTCTGGTTACAGTTACACCAGGTGAAATTCCCTGAAGTGCGGCAATTGCATTTGGTACAGGTCGGTTTGTCAGTACATCTCCATTGATCTGAGCTACAGAACCAGTCAGATTTACTTTCTTCTGTGTACCGTAACCTACTACAACGACTTCATTCAGTCCTTGTGCATCTTCGTCCAGAGTAATATTAACATTTGATTTTCCATCAAATGAAAGTTCTTTTGGAAGAAAGCCTACAAAGCTGAACATAATTATACCACTGTTATTAGTTGAAGAAATACTGTATTGGCCATTGCTGTTAGTGAATGTGCCAGTTTTAGTATTTTTAATTTTTACACTCACACCAGGTAAGGGTAAACCCTTAATGTCTCTCACAGTACCTGTTACCTTTTGTTGTGCAATAGCAGTAAGGGAAAGGCAACAGAACAACGAGATATATAGAAAGTAGCTGTAAAGTTTATCCATAATTTTTAAATATTTGGTTGATTTGCTTGTTTAGCCCAATTATGGAATTGGAAAGACCATAGATTTATAGCTTATCTTATATCGGAAGGGCTTGATTAGTTTGCAGATTAAAAGAGGATACATAGAGATGCAGGCATCTCTGGAAGAGGTTTAGGGAATTCATTATATTTGGTTTAGTTTAATTAGGAATTGAAATTAAACAACAGCATCCTAAATGGTTTGAGCTAAATCTCCAAAAACGGGTCAAAGGCCGGTTTTCCATCATTTCAAGCGTTTGAAATAATTTGAAATATATGGGCGATAAGAATTAAATACATAAGCCGCAAGACTGGTTAATGGTCAATGATTCCTTATAACAGATTTAAAATCTGCTATTTCAAATTTCTCGATCAAAAGCGATAATATTTATTTATTTATTTTACCAACCATCTAACTTAAGACAAACTATAACATCATATTCCTAAAAATCAACCTATGATCTTAGAAATTAATAATCTCACTAAGAAATACAACAAACATAAAACAGGGCTTTCAGACTATTCCATTACACTTGAAAATGGAATTTTAGGTTTGCTAGGGCCAAATGGTGCAGGTAAATCGACACTAATGAAAATTATCGCTACAATCAGCAAACCGACACAAGGCACCTTGGTTTTTGACGGCGTAGATATTGTGAATAATCCTGGTCACATTCGCAAAGTTCTTAGCTATCTGCCTCAGGATTTTGGTGTTTACCCTAATCTTAATGCTTATGAATTCCTGAAATATATTGCCGCGATGAAAGGTGTTGGTGGTAAAGGACTGAACCAGCGTATCGGCATTGCTCAAGCCATGCTTAACGATCCTAAAGTATTAATATTTGACGAACCAACCGTTGGGCTTGACCCTGAAGAAAGGTTATGTGATCGTAGACTGGGTTTCTCCTCTCTTGTATGACTGTACGTTTCCGGTCGCTTTATGTTCATCAGTGAACAGTTAAATTAATCTGCATTACCAAGATATTGATTTAAAGCTATTTATTGATTAATTTACTATTGGCATACCATTAGCTAACCTGATACATATTACTAATAGCTAATTAAATAACCATGTTCAAGTTAAATTTGAAGATTGCATGGCGAAACCTTTGGAAGAACAAAGGTTATACGCTCATTAATATATTGGGCCTTTCTATTGCAATGGCAAGTTGCATTCTCATTTTTATTTTTATCCGTTATCAGTTGAGTTTCGATGAAGGTTATAAAAATCAAGACAGAATTTACAGGTTTACAACCCATTGGAAATATAGTAGTTTCGAGGATGACACTCAGGGTGTGCCAATTGGCAGGTTTAGAAAAGGCTGCAACTATAGTAAGATCCAATGGTATTCTTCAAATTAAAAATAAGAATGGAACGGATTGGATAAAAACTCAGGAAAGGGTTTATTATGCTGAAACTGACTTCTTCAACATATTTAATATGAGCTGGCTTACCGGAACTCCCCAAACGGCTTTATCTGACCCCAACACTGTAGCGCTATCTGAAACAATGGCAAAGAAGTTTTTTGGCACTACCGAAAATGCAATGGGAAAAAGCATTGTTTATGAGAATAAAGTGAACCTGAAAGTTACGGCCATATTTAAGGATATGCCCGCAAACAGCAGTATGCCTTTCCAAGTTATTATTAGTTATCAAAATTTTTATGAGAAAAACAATAAAAACTGGGATTCTGTGGGTTCACAAATTGAATGTTATGCTTTATTAAAAAATGGTGTAACCGCGGTCGATTTACAAGAACCACTGAGGTTATTTAATAAGAAATATTATCAGGACAAAAAAATTGAAGGCAACCAGACTAACGGTCTACAAGCCTTAAGAGATATCCATTTTAGTGAACGGTACGGCAATTTTGCTGATTTGACCATTACAAAAAAGGAAATTTATGGATTGGCTATTATTGGCTTGTTTTTAATGATTACTGCCTGCATCAACTTTATTAACCTGACTACAGCACAATCAATCAACCGTTCTAAAGAAGTTGGTGTACGTAAGGTAATGGGCAGTAAACGCAAACAATTAATTGTCCAATTCTTAACCGAAACTTTTACGATCACAGTTATTGCATTAATCTTTGCTTGTATTTTAACTGAATTAGCACTTCCACAAATGGAGAATCTGTTTAAGGCTCAGATCTCATTTAGTTTCCTTCAACATCCAATCATTTTTGCATTCCTGATCAGCCTTGTTATTGTGGTAAGTTTAATGGCCGGCTTCTATCCTGCACTGATCATTTCTGGTTTTAGTCCAGCCTTAGCTATCAAAAATAAAATAACCGTAAACTCAGGAAATATGAGTTTGCGCAAAATTCTAATCGTGATACAATTTTCGATAACAATCATACTGATCATTGGAACTGTTGTTATTCTGCAACAGATGGATTATGTCCATAAAAAATCACTAGGATTTAATACCGATGAGATTGCAATGATAAATGTCCCGGCAGATAGCTTGAGCCAAACCAAATACAATACATTTAAAGAACGGGCACAGCAAATAAGTGGTGTACAGCTTGTCAGCTATTGTCAGCGGGCTCCCCTTTCAGGTGACGTAAGTTCAACTAATTTCACTTTTAATGGCCATAAAAATGATGATTTCGAGTTGAGAACGTCTATGGCGGATGCTGATTATTTTAAAGTTTTTGACTTGAAACTGATTGCGGGAAAGATATTCTTAAAAAGTGACACGAATAATGGCTATGTCGTTAATGAGACGTTTCTTAAAAAAATGAGTATCACCAATCCACAAGACGCCATCGGTAAAATATTACTTCAAAATGGACAAAAAGTACCTGTGGTGGGTGTAGTTAAAGATTTTAATGATAAATCGCTCAAGGAAAGTATTTCCCCACTGGCAATTTTCTCCCAAAAGAATGCTTATTATAAAATAGCGGTAAAAATGGATAAAAATCAGCTTATGCCAGCGATGAATAAAATGGAAGCTTTATGGAACAGTACTTTTCCTAACGGAATTTACAGCGCCGAATTTGTAAATGATGATATTAACCGGTATTATGAAAGTGAACGGGTCATGGGGATATTATTCCGTGTCTTTGCAGGAGTTATTATTTTTATAGCATTTATAGGATTGTTTGGACTAATCTCTTTCGTGGCCACACAGCGTACCAAAGAAGTTGCTATAAGAAAAGTACTGGGCGCATCAACGCTGGAATTAGTAAAAATGCTTAATGGCTCCTTTTTACTCATGGTTTTCATCGCCAATCTGGTTGCCTGGCCTTTGGCTTATTTATTTGTTTCAAAATGGTTATCGGGTTTTGCCTACCGCATAGATTTAAGTGTATGGCCGTTCGTACTGGCCTTTGTGCTCTCTATGCTGATCACTTTGATAACTGTTAGTATCCGGTCTTATAAAGCTGCTATTGCCAATACAATTGATGCGCTTAAATATGAGTAATATTATTTATTAAAGAATAAGCTGACTTCATAATACCAATTGGTATATTTATACTTAAAGACAAGAATATGAAAAACGACACTACTCAAATCAGACAAAGTCTGATCGATCAGCTCGGGCAAACAGTAACAGATTCACCATCAGCACTTATGTTATGGCTTGCACCAGTCGTTAGAGAAATTGATCAGGGTAGTATGACTTTTGAATACTGCATCAGAAAGGAAATGACCAATCCTATCGGGACATTACATGGTGGTGTCGCCGCGGCCATAATGGATGATATGATAGGTGCTACTATTATTAGTCTGGGTAGAGAGCACTTTTATACTACAGTAAATAATGTCATTGATTAAATAATGTCATTGATTATTTCGCAACAGCCAAAATTGGTGATATTATTACTGGTAAAACAAAAGTAATTAAGGCCGGTCAGCAAATTATAAATGTCCAGTTTGAGTTGTGGAATATGGATAAAGAGCGCTTCTGGCAAGAGGCTACTCCAATGCATTAAAAACAGACCATAAAATAAACGGAGCATAAAACATTAAATAATGAAGATCAGTTTGCGAATTGATTATTCAATTTTTTCTTTATGCAAAGAGTCCTCTCCTGCATCAGTTTATTTCTCTTATTTCCTTTGCTTTTACAAGCCCCCCTTCTTCTGGTAAAGCAGACATGCATAGATCGGGTAATGGACTCTTGTATTAAAAGGAATATTAAATGATGAAAATTATTATAACTAAGATTCAACACTTTAGCCAAAAAAAACAAAACAACCTGCTTTATTAGTATTTAAAACGCATTAATTTAATTTAAAATGATACTTTTGCATCACAATAAACGGATACGTTTAGAGTATTGTTATGAAAAGAATGATGATTCCGTAGCTCAGCTGGTAGAGCATTACACTTTTAATGTAGTGGTCCTGGGTTCGAATCCCAGCGGGATCACAAAATTCATCATCAAAACGTATAAAACCCTGCAATCGCACGATTAGCAGGGTTTTTACTTTTAGGGGAATGCCAAAACGTGCACCAATTCACATAAAAAAGGTGAGCGATTCGGTGAGTAGTTTTAAAGATTTGTCTTACTCAACGAATTGAGCATAACCAGTTATTAAACAGGTTGTTATAAATCGAACATCTTGTAGACGTTAAGCAGCAAAGCTAAATTTGTTTCACTCTTAATGATTGAATGATGAAAACCAATTTTAGCCTGCTTTTCTATCTGAAAAAGCAAAAGAACTACATCAGTGGCAATGTTCCTATCTATATGAGGATTACCGTTGGGGGCAAGCGTGCAGAAATCACAACCGGCAGGGATTGTGAGCCGAAAATTTGGAATGCCAAAGTCGGGCGGATTAAAGGCACAAAGGAAGAATACAAAATGCTGAACGCCTACCTAGACCAGTTACAGACATTTGTTTACGGTGCCCACCAGTCATTGATTAAGGTCGGAGAAGTGATTACAGCCGATGCCATCAAAAATAGGTACCTCGGTAAAGGGGAAAAATCACATACCCTAATGGAAGCGGTAAGAGACCACAACGAAAAAATGAAGGCATTGGTGGGCAAAGAGTTTGTACAGGGAACCTTGAACCGTTATAAGGTCTTGGAAAAGCATCTGGAAAACTTCATCCATTCAAAATATAATGTTACCGATATATACATCTTTCATCAGCGATTTAGATTTTTATTTAAGGTCGGATAAGAGTTGTGCCAATAACTATGTAGTAAAGAACATCAAAAATCTGGGAAAGATCATCCACATCTGTTTGGCGAACGGCTGGATGGTAACAGACCCATTTTTAGGCTATAAGGGCAAATCCAAAAATGTAGACCGTTATTATATCGACAAGGAAGAACTACAGAGGATAACAGTTAAGCAATTTATCTCTGAACGTCTTGGAGAGGTTAGGGATGTGTTTCTGTTCTGCTGTTTTACCGGACTGGCTTATGTAGATGTATTCAAACTAAGGGTAGAGCATATCAGCAAGGGCAATGATGGGGAACGCTGAATTTTTACCAATCGTCAAAAGACTAAAGTCAGGTCTGCCATTCCGCTATTGCCTACCGCTATTCAAATTATAGACAAATATGCCAAACATCCTGTATGTGTTAATAAGGGAACGTTACTGCCTGTTCCGAGCAATCAGAAAATGAATGAGTATTTAAAGGAAATTGCCGGCCACTGCGGAATAGATAAGAAACTGACCTCACATATTGCCCGACACACTTTTGCCACTACTATGACCCTGTTAAACGGTGTACCGATAGAAAGTGTATCAAAGATGCTTGGACACACCAATATCAGGACTACCCAGCATTACGCCAAGATACTGGATATTAAGGTTGGGACAGATATGGCATTATTAAAACAGAAATTGACCTAACCCTAACGTTTATGAGCTTTCAATTTAACACTGAACCCGCTTTTTTGCCAAGCACCGATGTTATATGCCGCTTTTCTTTTTGAGTTCTGCATATATCTTTATATAAATTGGTGTTTCTAAATTATATTTCCTTCCCTCATTAACCACATATTCTGTCAATGATTTTAGTTCGTTGGCAGGTTTGTTATTTTGAAAGTCTGAATGCATTGAAGATGTTGTTTCAAAAGGCAATGCTTTTAACTTGTTCAAAGTTTTTTCGGTTATGTCTTCCGAAATAACAATTTGTTTTGCTTTTGCTATCTGTTTAACTTCTTCTATTAACGTAACCGTCATTGTAAGTTTTTCGTTGTCAGCAATAAGTTCGCCTATACACGTGTCAAAATAGGTAGTTGCGTTTACAGTCGGTGAAAGGAAAATAAATTTTTCCCAAATGATTGTAGAAATATTTTTTGATAGAGATGCTTCAATGTTTGCTTCCTTTAATAGCCTTTCAAGTAAGAGTAATCGTTCATTTACAAAATTGTCAAGCCCGAAATGAAGTGTTTGAATGTTGCCACTATTTTCAACTACACCAAATTGTCTCAAGCGGGAAACTATATATGCACAACCGTCTAAAACGATGTTGTCTTGGAATATATTTTTTATTCGTTCTTTGCTGTCCACTCCATTAAGTAGTGGCAAAATAATGGTGTTTTGATTTACGCAAGGTCTTAGTTGTTGAATAATTGTCTCAAGGTCATAGCTTTTTGTGGCAATTATTATAAAGTCTACAATTCCAATTTCAGATGTATTGTCTGTCGCAATATGTGGTTTGGCAATAAATTCGTTTTCGCCTTTTATTACTTTAAGTCCATTTTTTTGAATTTCTTTCAGGTGTTCACCCCGAGCAACAAAACTGATTTCAACATTTTCATTGTCATAAAAATGTTTTGCTAAAAGTCCACCGAAGTAACCACCGACTCCTCCAATTCCTGCTATAATTATTTTAGTTTTTGTCATAGTTGTTGTGTCATTCTAAAGTGGCATATAACGTTTTGGGGCTTTGCGTTCGGGCGGGAAATCGAAGCACAAAAGCTGATAATATTACTAAGGTTCAATTGCACTAATGTTCAATTTACCACGTCAGCCCGCCTGACGCAAAACCCGTGTTAGCGGTTTTTTGTCTGGATTCCAAAATGGTTTTGTCTTTATTTGCTTCGTGTCCCAATTTAATTCTCGTCTGAAATATTGGTTTAGAGCAACGCAAACTCTGCTATCGCCAGCAACATAAACAATTTTCTTTCCTGTCAATTTGGGAGCAATTTTTTTTACTTTATTGATAATTTCTTCTGTCGGATTTTGAGGCAGTTCGTAAAAGTTGAAAGGCGTTGTTCTGTCAATGTCTGCGTAGAGTTCGTTTTTATGTTGGCTGTATAAAATGCTTTCTACTTGTTTGTCTTTTGGTAAATTTCGTCTAATCATATACAAGTGAGATAATGCAGATAAGTCGCCAATGAACAAATAACTGTCTGCACTGTCGTCTAAAATAAAGTTTCCTTTTTTCCAAGAGAAGTAAACTTTGTCGCCAACTTTTCGTTGTTCTATCCAATTTGCACCCGAACCTTTGCTGTGTGTTGTGATTGCCACGTCAAGCGTTCCGTTGGTTTTGTCAATGTTCCAAACCGAATAACTTCTCACAAAGTCTTGCATTGTCAAACTTTCTTCTGTCAAACCGATGCCAACACGCAAAAAGTAACCTGCAACAAATTCAACGTCTTTAATGTTGTCGCTTTTTACACGAATTTTGTATGCAGTTTCCGATATTTTTTCTTTCTCTACAATGGTATTCTCTTTGAGAACTCGTTTCAATATATTTTTAATTATTCCCATTTCTGTCTGTTTTAAATTCTTGTCGTAGTGTCGTTTTAACTGACCGCTAACTCTCAAATATACGCAACTATCCGTAATTCCAAAATTAAACAAAAGTACTACCAAAGCCATTTTAATGCCTATTTTAGCTTTTTATTTATGCGTTTTTTGAGTAGGCTTTTGCCAAAAGCGTACTCAAAAAACGCAAGTTTAGATATTGTTAATTTCATAAGAAAACATCCATATAATAATATCCTAGAAAGAGATTAACAACAGGGTTATGGTTAGCTCAATTTTTAATAAGAAAAAATAATTTACGCTATATCAAATGATTAAAGTAAAAAACAAAAATTGTGTATTACATTTTTTTTCCAAAGGGTCTTCAAGCAAATAAACTAAAGGAATTTCTTCAATGTGAATACGTAAATATTAAGTCTAAATTCTAATAGTTCGTTTAGCTATATTATTGATTTTTCATCAAATTATATACCTTTGAAGTTCTAAGTTAACTAATGAGCAAACTGAGTTAAATATACAAATTAAGAATCAAGCTGACTTCAAAAGAAGAGATTCACTTTACACGGCAAAAAACAAAAAATATTCTGAGGTAATTACAAAATATGTAAATGACTGTAATGTAAAAATTGGAAATAAAACTATCACTTTGGATGAATTTATAAAGTTATATATAGATTTATCAAAAGAAAAAAATAGTTTAATTGATTCGGTTGTTAGGACTCAACTTAATAGTTATAGAAAAGAAATTGATCTAACGGAAAAACAGATAAATCTAGCGCAAAAACTAAATGCATCATATAGGACTACAGATTCACTAAGCTTATTTAAACACTATTATCAATACGCTCAAAATATTTACGGTGTTGATTTGGAGACTGAAAAGACTTCTACTGGATATGTTATTTCTCAGAGGGGTATTTCTAGAGCAGATACTGCTGCCATTCTTTACAAGGTTTTAAAACCCAAAATGAAAGCAGGAGAAAAAGGAAGATTTGTTTTAGATATGAAAGGACTAACCTTCACTATTGAATTTCAGTAGTTAGCTAAACCCATTTAAATAATATTTAAAATTTGTACGGCATCTAGATTTTTCGTATATTTATATATAGTATTTGCACCTAAAACGTATATAAAAAAGGTGAGCGATTCGGTGAGTACTAAATCCAAAACCTCCCAGATAATGAATAAACGCTGATTTTAACATTAGGTGTTAATCCCAGCGGGATCACAGAAAGGCTTAGAGAAATCTAAGCCTTTTATGTTAAAGACATTTTACACAATGCCTCAAGCACCATTTCTTATATGATATTTGTTATAATTATAGGAATTTTTTTGGGGGGAAAATGAAATTTAAGCATAAATTTTAAATAGCCTGCATAGGAAAAATTTAACATCCCTGACTCCTCTGGAAGTTGCCCTGAATGCTTTCACCTTTGCATTGAACGATTTGGCAGATGCATTGGTCGATTTGTTAGTAAAAAAGTTTAAAATAGATAAGTAATGTGCCTTGATAGATCTGAATGCTATCCTGAATGCTTCAATTCCTGAATACTCTACATCATAATAGCAACCGTGCCTTTGATCATCGCCACAATAGTACCTTTACGCCCTTTTGTCCCTTATTGGTGACGATAGTATAGAGTTCGTCCGTTGGATAAAGCGTTCGTCGATACTCAAATATGGGCTAAGGTTCTTTGTGAACAACATCCATTCATCTGCATAATCTTTCTGTTCCCAGACGTTGTAATCACTGAGATGATCTTTGTATTGTTCTTGGAGTTGCTTGCCATCTATTTGAAAGTAATACCCCAAATGATAGCAGCTGATCGGGGCTATATTCTTCTCTTCAAAATGGATATTCCGCATCTTTTCTACTTTATCTACCTTGCTTAACTCAAAATAATCCAGGATACCTTCTGGTAAGAATAAACTGATCAGGGCTTGTTCGGCTTGACTCAAAATGAAAATTGTAGTTTGATTTACAACTGCAAAAGAAAGAATTTATTTTATCCCCCCAAGAATTCCGCTCCTAATTATATCAGGAGAATTCCGTTAATGAATCGATGAAATTGTATCTTATATTTTAATAATAATTATCTAAAGTTTCAGCTTCATGAAAACATCTTTAATTGTAGACAAGTTTAAAAAAAACATGCTGTATGACTTAGGGCGCCAACGAACATTTGATTAAGTTTAAGGAACTTGCCGTAAAAAGTGGATTTAAACTTAAAAAGTAACAATAAAGCTACAATAAGGTGCTTTCATGCATTATGATAGCGTTTTTACGTTGAACTATGTTACCTTTGATGAATTATGAAAAAACTATTACTTCCCTTGCTAATTGTTTCAATTGCCACAATCAGCAAGGGAAGCAAAAAGGATTCACCAGAGACTTTAACTAAATATTTTGTTAGAGCCAATCCACTTATTTCTGACACCTCAAAAGCTGGGGCTCAAATCCCTGTGGTTGCAATTTTAGCCATACCAGAAAATCTAACTAATATTTCGCGTTATAAACAGTTACGTGCTTCTGGTGTAACGGCGAGTTACTATCATTTTTCAAATGCAGATGCTATGCAGGCGGCATTGAATGTGGGACAGAAAGCCGGGATTAAGTTGTTTGTAGCTTGTCCTGAGCTTATCAGTGATCCGGAAACGACTGTAAGGCGTTTTATGAATCATCCGGCGCTTGCTGGTTATTTTTTAGCAGATGAACCATCACACAAGGATTTTTCTCAATTGGGAAAATTGGTAAAAAAGATAAGAGCGATTGATGATAAACATATTTGTTATGTCAATCTTTTTCCAAATTATCAGGTGGAAAAATACTTGGGCATTAGAACGTA
>Ga0193752_1002646_pt1 | contig 13136 bp, 11 predicted proteins | sample H1c1metaG_FD_144924 | JGI IMG/M metagenome (GOLD analysis project Ga0193752, IMG submission 144924) | Soil microbial communities from a riparian zone of the East river system, Colorado, United States - H1c1 | ecosystem: Environmental > Terrestrial > Soil > Riparian zone | place: USA: East River... | reverse complement strand
GCATGATGCACGAGATCTCGGGCTCGCTCGCCGTGCAGACGGCGGCGCGCCTGCTGGAGAGCGGGGCGGGCGGGCGCGGCATCGTGCTCGGCGGGATCTCGGGCGTGCCCCCGGCCACCGTCGTCATCCTGGGGGCGGGCGTCGTCGGGGAGTGGGCCGCCCGCACGGCCATCGGGTTCGGCGCCCACGTGATCGTGCTCGACAACGACCTCAAGGCGCTCCGGGCGCTGGAGCACTACCTCGACCGCCGTGTGACGACGGCGATGGCGAACGCCCCCTACGTCCGGCAGGCGCTCCGCTCCGCCGACGTGGTGATCGGGGCCATGATGGCCGTCGGGCAGCGCTCGCCGATGGTCGTGACGGAGGACATGGTGCGCGGCATGCGCTCCGGCGCCGTGATCGTGGACGTGGTGATCGACCAGGGCGGCTGCATCGAGACGGCGCGGCCGACGACGCTCGCCGAGCCGACGTACACGATCCACGACGTGGTCCACTGCTGCATCCCGAACCTCCCCTCGAACGTCGCCCGCACGGCCACGGCGGCGCTCTCGAATGCGCTCGTGCCGTTCCTGCTGGAGATCGGGGAGGCCGGCAACATCAACGACGCGCTGTGGAGCAACGTGAGCCTGCGGAGCGGGACGTACGTCTACCGCCGCCACCTCACCAAGAAGAGCCTCGCGGCGATGTTCGGGATGCCCCACCGCGACATCGAACTGCTCATCGCGTCGGGAATCTGAGGGGGTGGAGTGTCGGGCAGGCAGGCGCGTGCGATCTTCCCGCCCCCTTCCGCACCCCGCCCATGCGCCTCCTTCTTCTCGCCCTCGCCTTCCTCGCGGGCCCCGTCGCCGCGCAGACGATCCGTGCCACGACGGAGGAGGGCCGGCCGGTGCTCCTGCGGCGGGACGGGACGTGGGTCTATGAGGGGAATGAGGCGGCCGGCACGAGCGAGACACGGGAACGACGGGTGGTGGAGCGGCCTGAGGAGGCGACCCAACTCGTCCGCGGCGACCGGCGGCTCTACGGGGTGTGGCACACCGACGAATGGCGCCAGGAGGCCGAGGTTGACAACGAGGACGCCGATTTCGGCCTTGAGCACGAGAGCGAGGCGCTCTACGCGCTCGCAATCTCCGAGCGAACGCCGTTCCCGCTGGAGGTCATGCGCGACATCGCCCTCCGCAACGCGGAGGATGCCGCCTCCGACGTGCACCTCGTGTTCGAGGAGCCTCGCACCGTCAACGGTGCCGACGTGCTCTACATCGAGTTCGAAGGGATGCTTGAGGGGGCCGTCTCCATCACCTTCCAGGTGACCTTCTATTCCGACGACCGGGGCACCGTCCAGTTCATGACCTGGACGGCGACACAACTGCTGGATGAGGTTGGCCCCGCCATCGAAGCCCTACACCGCGGCATCGTGGTGTTCGAGGACTAGGGTACGTGGAGCCCCGGACGTTAAAGGACGTGCTCAGCGGCGTGCTCGCGGCCGGGCGGGCCGCCGGAACGCTCCCTGAGGCGATGCGGGTGGTGGGGAAAGGAGAAGAACGGCTCGCCGTGCTCGCGGCGCGGCTGGGGCTGGACCGGCGCACCGGCACCATCGCGGGGCGGCCGTTTCCGGCGGCGGCGCTCATTACCGCGTTCGACGCTGACACGGTCACGCTCGCCGGGCGCTGGGGGCCGGACCTGCTGGAGAAGGCGGGGGCCCGCCCGCTCGGTCCGGCGCCGGGCGAAGGGGACGCGGTGTGGAGCCTCGATACACTCGTGCGGGAAGCGCCCGCCGTGGTGATCTTCGCGGGCGACGAACCACCCTCGTCCGACGTGGTTAGCCGGTTCCGGGCCGGGCTCCCCGGCGTGCGCCTGTTCCACATCGACGCTGCGCGCGTGAACCGGCCGGGCCCCTCGCTCGTTCGCACGGTGGAACTCCTCGCCGCGGCCGTCCACGGGGCCGCCGCAGGCATCACGCCCACGCCCGGCGAACTCGTCCCTCTCTGACTGCCCGTCTCTGACCGCCGTCCGTCCTTGAGCCTGCTCTCCCTGCCGTCCACGCTCCACCGGCTCGCCCCCACGCGCGCCGAGGTGGACCTCGACGCCGTCCGCCACAACGCCCGCGTGCTGCGGTCCCGCGCGCCCGGGGCCGAGCTGATGGCCGCCGTCAAGGCCGACGCCTACGGACACGGCGCCGTCGAGGTGGCGCGTGGGGGCGCACGGGCTGCTCGATCCCGGAGGGGCTGGAACTGCGGCAGGCGGGGATCGAGCAGCCCGTGCTCGTGATGGGGGCGCCGCTCCCCGAGCACCTTCCTTCCTTTGCGCGCTATGGACTGACAGTGACGGTCACCTCGCCCGAGGTCGCCGACGCCGTCGTCGAGGCCGCCGAGCGGGCGGGGCCGCTCACGGTGCACGTCAAGGTGGACACCGGGATGAACCGGCTCGGCGTGGAGCCCGCCGACGTGCCGGGCGTGCTCGCGCAGCTCTACGGCGCGCCCGGGGTGGAGGTCGAGGGGCTCATGACCCACTTCGCCACCGTCGACCGCGTGTTCACGGTCGCGCAGGCCGAGCGGTTCGACGCCCTGCTGGCGGCGCTGGGGGAGAGCGCGCCGCCGCTCATCCACGTCTCCAACAGCGGCACGCTGCTCGTCGTGCCCGAGGTGGCCGCCGTCGGGCGCCCCATCGTGCGCGCGGGCGGCGCGCTCTACGGGCTCGTCTCGGACCGTGTGGCCGAGGGCCCGGCGGCCGGGCTCCGCCCCGCGATGCGGCTCGTCAGCCGCGTCGTCCACGTGCAGACGGTCGAGGCCGGCGAGGCGGTGTCCTACGGGCGGACGTGGACGGCCGAGACCACCCGGCGCATCGCCGTGGTGGCGTGCGGCTACGGCGACGGCCTCCCGCGCGCGCTCTCCAACAGCGGCACCGTCGGCGTCGGCGGGCTGCAGTGGCGCGTGGCCGGGCGCGTGTGCATGGACATGCTGATGATCGACCTGGGCGAAGCGGACGGCCCCGGCGGCGACGTGCGGCCCGGCGATGAGGCCGTGCTCTTCGGCGAGGGCGGGCCGTCGGCGCAGCGCGTGGCCGAGCAGGCCGACACCATCGCCTACGCCCTCACGACCGGGCTCACCGCGCGCGTTCCGCGCGTCTACGTCGGGGTGCCCCAGGAAGCTCCTGAGGGGGTACCAGCAGGCGTCCCCGAACCCCACGCGAATTCAGGCGTTGCTGGCTAGCTTCCGGCCTCTTCTCACCCCGCACCTCCCGTCATGGCCACCTCCACCCCTTCCGAGATCAACATCCTCGTCGTGGACGACGAGGAGGACGTCGCCGAGGTCATCGCCCACTTCCTCCGTGAGGAGGGCTACAACGTCACGACGGCCCACGACGCCGACGAGGCGCTCGAGAAGGCGACGGCGGACAACGACTGCATCGTGCTCGACGTGATGCTCCCCGGCATGAGCGGGTTCGAGATCGCCCGCCGCCTCCGCGGCCGCGTCGAGACGGAGACCATCCCGATCATCTTCCTCACGGCGAAGACCGAGGAGGCCGACCAGCTCGAAGGGCTGGCGACGGGGGACCAGTACCTCACGAAGCCCGTGAGCCCGCAGGTGCTCCTCGCCAACATCCGCGCCGTGCTCCGCCGCACGGGCACGGAGGAGAGCAAGACGCTCAGCGTCCGCGGCCTCATGATCTACGAGGACGAGTACCGCGCCACGCTCGACAGCGAGGACCTCGGCCTCACGCTGACGGAGTTCGAACTCCTCCGCTACCTCGTGCGCCACCCCCGCAAGGCGTTCACGCGGCAGCAGCTGCTGGAGACGATCTGGAAGGACGCCATGATGGTGACCGAGCGGACCGTCGACGCCCACATCAAGAACCTCCGCGAGAAGCTGGGCGACTTCGCGCGCCACATCCAGACGGTGCGCGGCGTGGGCTACCGGTTCGTCGAGGAGGAGCCCATCGAGGGCTAGACGCCGGGTACGTAAAGACCGGCGGCGGGCCGCACCCCTGCGGCCCGCCGCCTCCCGCCGTCTGCCCCCCGAGCCATGCCCCGCTGGCGCGCGCTCTTCGCCCCGCTGCTCCCGCGCCGCGCTTCGACGCAGACGTGGATGATGCTGACGTTCGCCCTCTTCGTGGGGGCGGCGGTCGTCGGCGTGGGGTTCTACGCGTTCGTGGTGCTGAGTGCGCAGGTGCGTGAGGCGGCGCGCGAGACGCTCCAGCGGCAGGCCCAGCGAGTCGTGGCGCTTCTCGACGCGCAGCCCGAAGCCGCCGCGTTGATCGCCCTCGACGCCGGGTTCGGCGGGATGCAGAACCTCGAACTCACGGTGGCCCACGTGGCGGCCGGCGAGCGCCGCGTCGTCGATGCGTGGGGCCCCCACGCCGTGGACGACCCCGCGGTGTTCTTCCGGCAGCCGGAGGTGGCCGAGGCGCTGGCCTCGCCCGCCGGCTACGGCTACGCCGAGCGGCAGCGGCAGGGGGATGAGCCCGGGTCGGACGAGGTGCTCTACGTCGTGCTCTCCAGCAGTGAGCGCGGGTACATCGTGCGGCTGGGCGAGCCGACGCCGCCGCTCTATCGCGTCGTCCAGCGCATGCAGGCCACGCTCGTCGTGGGGATGGGGCTCGCCCTCGCCTGCGCCCTCCTCGGCGCGTGGATCGCCGCGCGGCAGGTCGTCCGCCCGCTGACGGCCATCACCGAGAGCGCCCGCCGGGTCAACGAGGGCGACCTCGACCACACCATCCGCGTCAAGACGCGCGCGGCGGAGTTCCAGGACCTCGCGCGCAGCCTGAACCGGATGGCGACCCGCTTCCGCGCCGACATCCAGGAGCTGCAGCGGATGCACCGGGTCCAGAACGAGTTCATCGGCAACGTGAGCCACGAGGTCAAAAATCCCATCTTCGCCGTGAGCGGGTTCATGGAGGCGCTGGGCTCGGACCGGCTGCCGCCGGAGCAGCGGGCGTCGTACTCGCAGAAGGGGATGGCGAACCTCAACCGCCTGAACCTCCTGTTCTCGGACCTCATCGAGATCGCGAAGCTGGAGTACCGCGACGACCTCATCCGCCCGGAGCGGTTCGACCTCCAGGGCTTGCTCGCCGAGGTCGTCGAGACGGTCCGCCCGAAGGCCGACGCGAAGGGGCTGGAGCTGTTCTGGGAGAACCCCCCGCTGGACGTCCACGCCGACCGCAACCGCATCCGGCAGGTGCTCACGAACCTCGTCGAGAACGCGGTGAACTACTCCGAGGAGGGGAGCGTGCGCGTCCGCATGCGGCGCCACCGCGACAAGGCGCGCGTGGAGGTGGTCGACACCGGCCGCGGCATCGCCGAGGAGCACATCGACCGCGTCTTCGAGCGGTTCTACCGCATCGACTCGGCGCGCAGCCGCAAGATGGGCGGGACGGGGCTGGGGCTCGCCATCGTCAAGCAGATCTTGGAGGCGCACGGCGAGACGATCTACCTGGAGAGCACGCTGGGCCGCGGGAGCCGCTTCTGGTTCGAACTCCCGCTGGCCGAGACCACCGCGCCCCCGGCCGGCGACGGCGCCGCCACGGCGCCGGCCGCGCCAATAGCGCGCTAGGACTTCGGACTTCGGTCTTTGGTCTTCGGGGAAATGCCCCGTGGTCCAAGCTCCCAGCCCCCATGAACCGTCATCCCCGCGCACGCGGGGATCCACGGATTAGCGAGGAGCAACCGTGCCATTCAGTGGATCCCCGCGTGCGCGGGGATGACGGGTAGGGGAGGGTGAGGCGGAAACGAGACGAACCAGACAGCCTCGGAGCGGAGCGAAGGATGTCAGGGGAGAGGATGCAGGTGAAGCAAGCGCCGGGCGTGCGCGCGGTGTGCAGGGAGTGCACTATGGGAAAGCGCTAGCCGACAAAATTCCAGCGGGATAGGCGTCTGTGGCGTGGTCGGCCGTGGCACGGCGGTTGCCGATCTTGGGGTGCCCCTCTCCCGTTTCGCTATGCGCCTCTTTACGCTCCTCGCAGGGCTCGCCCTCCTCGCCGCGCCCGCGCGGGCGCAGTGGGTGCAACTCGACGGACCCAAGCCGCCGCAGGCGTTCGCGCTGGGGCGCGCGGGCACGACGACGCTGCTCGGCACCGACGAGGCCGACCAGGGCGGCGTCTGGACTTCAGCGAACGACGGCGGGCGCTGGGCCAACGCCCGGCTCCAGCACGGCGGCGCGGGTGTCATCCACACCGACGCGCACGGGACCGTGTGGCTGGGGACGTACCTCAGCGGCCTCTTCCGCTCCAACGACGACGGGCAGACCTGGGCTGAGGTTACGATGGGGCTCGGCTTCAGCCCGACGGTAGAGGATATCGCCAGCGTGGGCGACACGCTCTACCTCGCGATGACCGACGGCGCGCTCGAATCGGTCGCGCGGAGCACCGACGGCGGTACGTCGTGGCACTTCCTCTCCGGCGCCCCCGAGTTCGGCCGTCCACGTGCGTTGTTGGCCCGGCCCGGCGTGGTGCTGGCGGGCGACTTCCGCGTGGGGCTGCGCCGCTCTGTGGACGGCGGGCAGACGTGGACGACGCCCGCAGGCATCCCGACCGTGAACACGGACGTGGGGGCGTTTTTGCAGCACGACGGGGCGCTGTGGGCGGGGGTGTTCACGCTCACCGACACGGCAGCGCGCGGGGTGTACTGCTCCACGGACGGCGGCGCCACCTGGGCCCGCGTGGCGTCTGACCTGACGACCAACCTGCCCTTCGAGGACCTCGCCGTCCATGAGGGCGTGTGGCTCGCAGCGCTGGGGCGCCAGGGCTTCCGGCGCTCCACGGACGGTGGTGCGACGTGGACGGCCGCGACGGGCCTCCCGGCCACGTACGAGGCCCACGACATCCTCTCGACGCCCGGCCTCCTCCTGCTCGGTACGGATCGCGGCGTGTTTCGCTCCGACGACGCGGGCGCCTCATGGACGCTGGCGAGCACGGGGGCCGTCGGCGTCTCCGTGATAGACGACATCATGGTCGAAGGCGATGTGCTGTGGCAGATCCTGCACGACTTCAACGGCGGCGGCAGCGGGATGGGCCTCTTCCGCTCGTCCGACGGGGGGGCGACGTGGGAGCGCCGGATGGGCGCGATGACGAGCGGTTCGACCCCGACGGGGCTCGCGCGTCACCGCGGCGCGCTCTACACGGCCTGGAACGCCGGGGGCCGCACGCCCTACCGCTCGACGGACGAGGGGGTGACGTGGACACTCACGGCGGCGACGGCGGGGAGCCAGGAGGCCATGCTCGACGTGTTCGCCGACGGCGACGTGGCGCTCTACGCCGCGAGCAACCTCGCCCTCTTCCGCTCCACCGACGCCGGGCAGACGTGGGTGCGGCACGCGAACGTGGGGTGGCCGACCTCCCTCGTGCGCGTGGGCGCGGCGCTCTACGTGGGCTCGTACGACCAGGGCGTCTACCGCTCCCTCGACGACGGGGCGACGTGGGCGCCGTTCGGCACCGGCCTGCCGCCGAGCACCTTCGGCAAGGTGAACGCGCTGGCCCTGCATCACGGCGCGCTCTACGCCGCCATGCAGGGCGGGGGCGTCTACCGCCTCGACGGCGCCGTCTGGACGCCGACGGCGATGGCGAACGGGTTCTTCGATACGCTGCTGAGCGTGCGCGACGTGCTCGTGGTGACGGGGTACGGGCGCGACGGCACGCAGCCGGTGTTCGTCACGGCCAACGACGGCGCCACGTGGCTCCCGTTCGGTCAGGGGATGTCCGAGACGCAGGCCGCCGCGGTGGCTGCGACGGCGACGCACCTCCTCGTGGGCGGGAATGGATTCGGGGTGTGGGCGCGCCCGCTGACGGACCTCCCGCTGGCGACGGCGACGCCCCCCTCACCGGAGACGGGCGGGCTCACGCTGGCCGTTTTTCCTAATCCGGCCTCCAGTAACCGTCCGCTCCGTCTGGCGTTTACGCTCCCGGAGCAGGGGCGCGTACATCTCGCCGTCTACGACGCGCTGGGGCGCCGCGTGGCGCAGGCAGCAGAGGGGGAGATGGGAGCCGGATCGCACGAAACGGTGCTGGCCGCGGGCCTCGCACCCGGCGTGTACGTCGCCCGACTGGAGAGCGTGGGCGCCACGCACAGCGTCCGCTTCGTCATCAGCCGCTGACTGGCTCGCCCTCTGCTCATTAGCCATCACCCATTACCCATCACTCAGGCGCGCCAGCGCGAGGCCAGCCACGTGGCGGCCGATGGCGAGGCTGGCGGTGGCGGCGGGGGAGGGGGCGTTGATGACGTGGACGGCGCGGGCGTCGGCCTCGATCACGAAGTCGTCAGCCAGCGAGCCGTCGGGGTAGACGGCCTGCGCGCGCACGCCTGAGGGGGCGACCTGGAGGTCGGCCGCCGTCGTCTCCGGCACGAGCCGCTGCACGGCGCGCAGGAAGCGGCGGCGAGAGAGTGACTGGGCCAGTTCGCCGAGCCCCATCCGCCAGTGCCGGGCCGCCAGCCGCCGGAAGCCGCCGTAGCCCAGCGACTCGGCCAGTTCGCCCGGCCGGATGGTGCCGAGGGTGTACCCTTCGCGCGCGAAGGCCAGCGCGGCGCTCGGCCCGGCGTCCACCTCGTCGTGGACGGTGCGCGTGACGTGGACGCCGAGGAACGGGAAGGCGGGGTCGGGGACGGGGTAGATGAGGGCGCGGCACAGCCGCTGCGCCTCGGGGCGGAAGAGGACGTAGTCGCCGCGGAAGGGGATGAGGCGCACGGTGGGGCGGGCCCCGAAGAGGCGGGCTACGCGGTCGGCCCACAGCCCGGCGCAGGTGACGACGACGCGGGCTTCAACGGTGCCCGCCGTCGTCTCTACGGCCCAGCCCGCAGGGAGGGGGCGGGCACGTAGGACGCGGGCGCCCGTGCGGACCTCGCCGCCGGCTTCGCGGAGGCGCTCGGCCATCCGCACGGCCGCGGCGCCGAAGTCGGCCACCCCCGTCTCGGCCACGTGGAGTGCGGCGATCCCGGCCGCGTGAGGCTCCACCTCGCGGAGTTCGTCCGGCCCCAGCCGCCGCACGGCGACGCCGTTGGCCGTGGCGCGCCGTTCCAGTTCGTCGAGCCGCGGCACCTCCGAACCATCCACCGCGACGATCAGCTTGCCGCAGCGGCGCCACGGCACGCCCTCCTCCTCACAGAACCGCTCCATCGCTTCCTTCCCCTCGCGGCAGAACCGGGCTTTCTCGGAGCCCGGCCGGTAGTACACCCCGGCGTGGAGGACGCCCGAGTTGCGGGCTCGACTGTGGCGGGCCACGGCGTCCTCCTTCTCCAGCACGACGAGCCGGAGGTCGGGGTGTCCTTCCAGAAGCGCGCGGGCGGTGGCGAGGCCGACGAGGCCGCCGCCGACGAGGGCAACGTCGTACATGGGCCCGGGGGGGCGTAGAGAGGGGCGGAAACGGCCGGCGCCCGGCCCTGTTAGAAGGGGCCGGGCGCTGGAGTATCGGCCGTGGGGCAGGGGCCCCTTAGCGCGTTACTTGAGGAGGATGACGCGGGTGGAGCCCTGCACGTTCTCCCCTTCGAGGCGGACGACGTACGTCCCGCCCGGCAGCGCCGTCCCGTCGACCCGCACGATCTCCTCCCGGTTCTCCCGGGCGTACCCCTCGAACAGCACGGCGACCTCGCGGCCCGTCACGTCGTAGAGCTTGACGGTGACGTACTGCGCCTCGGCCGTGCGGAAGCGGATGCTGGTGGTGGGGTTGAACGGGTTCGGGCGCGCGCTCTCCAGCACCAGCCCATCGGCCGGGGCCTCCGGTCCACCTTCTTCCTCACTCCCCGTCGTGACGAAGTTCTGCGGGTTCAGCGAGGGGCCGACGATGTCGCACTCCCACGGGTCGCCGCCGACGTGGAGCGCCGAGGAGCGGTACCAGAACACCACGTCCTGGTTCGCCAGCGTCTCGTTGTTGGCGAGCTGGGTGACGTTCGGGCTGATGGGACAGCTCGGGCTCCCGTCGTCGTAGTTGCCGGCGACGTAGCGGACGGCCATCGCGTCGAGCTTCGAGAAGCTGTCGATGGGGAGCATCCGGTCCACCGCCGAGGGGACGATGTCGAAGCCCGCGTTGGTGTCGCCGTCGCGAACGGTCCAGTAGACGCCGTCGGAGGCCGTCCCCCACGTCCGCTGCACCTCGTTCGTGAACGTCGTCGTGGTGGACGTGGTGGGGTTCACCTCGGCGATCACGTCGTTGTTCGGGGTCCCGTCGATGTCGAAGTCGAGGCGCCAGTAGGCGTGGTGGCGGTGGGTCTGGTTCGTGCACGAGGCGCTGGCGGCGGAGTAGGAGTACTCCGGCCAGATCCGCCCGTCGGCGTAGAAGTGCCACTTCATGCGGTAGCGGTACCAGCCCGCCTGCATGTTGCCGGTCATCACCATCTCGTCGCCGAAGTCCTCGACGGCGATGCCGGTGAACTGGCCGGGGTTGCCGCCGGCCGCGCCTTCTTCGTTCCGCTCGCAGGTGGTGTAGACGTTGCCCGGCGAGGCGTTGTAGATGCACGAGGAGGGTGTCGCGCCGGTGCAGACGGCGCTGGCGCCGGAGCCGGTGCGGGGCGTGACGCAGTAGCCGGTCTCACTGTCGCTCCAGTCACGGAAGCAGGAGCACCCGGCGCCCACGTACTCCACGTTGAGGATCGGGACGTGGCCGCGCTTGAGGACGAGGCGGCCCCGGTACCTCACGTTGAGGATCTCGAGGCCGGAGCCGTCGAGGCCGGAGGAGCGGCTCGGGCGGACGACGTCCATCTCCCAGATGGGGTCGCCGGCCGGCCAGGCGATGTGCCCGTTGGTGGTGGCGCTCGTCGCGCAGTTGAGCGCGGTGATGTCGATCTGGGCGGCGGCGGGGCGGACGGCCGTGAAGGCGAGGGTGCCGACCGCCGCGAGGCACGCGAGGAGGTAGGGGGTACGCATGGCGGGGGCAGCCTACTGGCGGTGGAGGGGGTTGGCGAGGTTGCCCTCATTGGCGATGTCGAAGTCGTTCGAGACGACGCGGCCCGTACGGAGATCGACGACGACGTAGCGGATGAGTTCGACCTGACGCGTGGCCGCGTCCACATCCACGACCTCGTACTGGAGGCAGCGACTGCCGGGTCCGCAGGGGTGGCCCTCCTCGCGGAGCAGGATGAACCCGCCCTGCACGACGGGCTCGTCAGCGGCGGCGATGAGCCCGGAGAGCTCGGGGTCGGCGCGGAGGAGCGCCTCGGCGGCGGCGACCTCCTCGGCGTTCGGCGCCATGAGCGTGCCGACGCGGACGGTCCGCTCGATGACGGCGCCGGAGGCGTCGGTGACCGTACGCACGGACTCGCCGGAGCCGGGGTCGTAGGTCGTGACGATGTGCCAGACGGCCTCGGAGCCGTCGGGCAGCTTCACCTGATCGTAGATATCGCGGATGACGCGGACGCCGACCGGGAGGCCCGGGGCGGCGGCGTCCTGCGCCTGGGCACAGAGGGGGGCCAGGGCGCCGCTCACGAGGAGCGCGGCGATGGCGAGGGGGCGGAGGACGGGCATCGCAGCCGGGCAGAGTGAGAGACCCAAGTTGCGAGATTTTCTCCGTCTGTGCAACCCGATCCCTGCCCCGGGAGGGCCCTTATGCCGCGCGCCCGGCTCCCCATCGGGGGAGCCGGGCGCGGCGTGTGACCTGCGGTCCCGGTCGGCCGGGCCCGGTCGTTGTTTCAGCGCGTTACTTCAGGAGCACGACGCGGGTGGAGCCCTGCACGCGCTCCCCCTCCAGCCGGACGATGTACGTCCCGCCCGGCAGCGCCGTCCCGTCGACCCGCACGATCTCCTCCCGGTTCTCGCGGGCGTAGCCCTCGAACAGCACGGCGACCTCGCGGCCCGTCACGTCGTAGAGCTTGACGGTGACGTACTGCGCCTCGGCCGTCCGGAAGCGGATGCTGGTCGTGGGGTTGAACGGGTTCGGACGCGCGCTCTCCAGCACCAGACCGTCCACCGGGGGCGCGGGCTCGCCGCCCGTCTGCGTGGTGGTGTAGCCCTGCGGGCGGAGCGAGGGGCCGACGATGTCGCACTCCCACGGGTTGCCGCCGTTGTGCAGCGCCGAGGAGCGGTACCACACCTCCGTGTCGACGCCGACGATGTTCTCCGGGGCCGTCGACGCGCCGGGCGTGTCGACCATCCGCTCCTGGTGGATGGCGCAGTCGCTGAGGCTCGTCACGCCGTCGTCGTAGACGCCCGCGTGGTACTGCAGCGCCATGAAGTCGAGCTTCGAGAAGCTGTCGATGGCGAGCAGCCGGTCGACGGTCGACGGGACGATGTCGTAGCCGACGTTGCTGTCGCCGTCGCGGACGGTCCAGTAGACGCCGTCGGCGGCCGTGCCCCACGTCCGCTGCACCTCGGTGGTGAACTGCGTCGTGGTCGAGGTGGCGGGGTTCACCTCCCGGATCACGTCGTTGGTGGGCGTGCCCTCGAGGTCGAAGTCGAAGCGCCAGTAGGCGTGGTGACGGTGCGACGCCGACGTGCAGGTGGCGCTGGCGGCGGAGTAGGAGTACTCCGGCCAGATCCGGCCGTCGGGGTAGAAGTGCCACTTCATGCGGTAGCGGTACCAGCCCGCCTGCATGTTGCCCGTCAGCACGAGTTCGGTGCCGAAGTCCTCGATCCCGACGCCGCGGAAGCTGCCGGGGTCGCCGCCCGAGCCGCCCTCCGCGTTGACCTCGCACGTCGTGCGGACGTTGCCGGCCGTCGCGATGCCGACGCAGGAGTTCGAGCCGGGGAGCAGGGTGCCCGTGGCGATCCCCGCCTCCTCATCGGTAGCAGTTGCAGCCGGCGCCGGACTCGTAGAGCACGTTGAGGATCGGGACGTGGCCGCGGTTCATGACCAGCCGGCCGTTGTAACGCACGTTGCGGAGCTCGAGGCCCGCGCCGCGCGTGGTGGTGTTCGCGTCCGGGCGGACGAAGTCGAACTCCCAGATCGGCGTGCCGCCGGTGTTGGGCCAGCGGATGTGGCCCGTCGGGGCCGTGGAGCAGTTGAGGGCGGTGACCTCAAGCTGGGCGCGGGCAGGGCCGGCGCACAGCGCCGCGACGAGCGCGGCGGAGGCGAGGAGGGTAGCAGTACGCATCGGGGGGGTGCGGCGGTCCGGTTCAGTAGTTGGCGACGCGGGGCTCGAGCGGATTCGCCGAGTTCCCTTCCGTGGCCGGGTCGAAGTCGCGGTCGAGCACGCGGCCGTAGCGGAGGTCGACGATCACGTAACG
>Ga0193752_1002645_pt1 | contig 13136 bp, 16 predicted proteins | sample H1c1metaG_FD_144924 | JGI IMG/M metagenome (GOLD analysis project Ga0193752, IMG submission 144924) | Soil microbial communities from a riparian zone of the East river system, Colorado, United States - H1c1 | ecosystem: Environmental > Terrestrial > Soil > Riparian zone | place: USA: East River... | reverse complement strand
ACTGCGAATTTTGGTGCAATCATTTTTTTCTTAAGTAAGCAGTAACCAACCGGCAGTGCCAATAAGCCGCTGAATACGTCAAAATTCCCACCTTCAAAAGTCATTTGAATGGGAAGCCGGTTTGCCAAAAAAGCAAACCACAGCAACAATTCTACAATAATCCTAAAGGATTGCATGAGTACCAACCATTGCGGCGGAACCTGTTGTAAAAATTTTGTGCCTTTTTTTGAGAAAGCGAGTAACAAAACAAAGGGTAAAGGAAGCAATAAAGCCAGCAAGACTTTGGGTGGCATTTTACTGAAATCACTAAAAAAATCTTTGTATGCTAAAACAGAAAGCACGCAAACCCATACAAGTATAACAAAGCTTGTTACAAAAAGGATCCTTTGTCTTTTTCCTTTTTCCAAGGATGTTTTCTGTAATACTTTATGCAAACCATATATGATGATCAGTATGCAGACCAGGGATAATAAAGGCCATAAAAAAGCCGGTGCGAAGAAATTATTTTTCATTGTTGTGTTTTAATAAATAATTAATACACAAAGGAAGCATGATAAAATGGTGATACACTTGGCAATTGGCAAGAAATGAAAACCGGACTATTTTTTTGAATATGCTGCCCTGATGCGGCTTAAAGAAGTGTCGGTTATGCCGAGGTATGAAGCGATATGTTTTAAAGCAGCATGCTGAAATATTTCAGGACTTGTTTTCAGCAGGGCATCATAGCGTTGTTCGGCTGTTTCGGTTATCATGGATAACATTCTTGTTTTAAGGGATGCAAAACCTCTCACCAACATAGCCCTTCCAAATTCCCTGAATTCGGGCATGGAATGAAAAAGATGATTAAGCTGCTCATAGGTAATGTGCCAGCCCGTGCAATCGGCCGTAGCCCGTATATTTTCCCTTGATATGCTACGGTTAAAAAAAGAAGATACTTCAAACACAACCTGGTTGGCCGAGTAAAAATTGGTAGTTATATCATTGCCATCTGTATCATATGCAAAAGCCCGCATGAAACCGGCCTCAAGAAAAAAATATTCATCACTCAATTTTCCTTCTTTAAGTAGAAATTCATTTTTACTTATTTCCTTCTGTGCAAATGCAGCTGCAATTTCTGTTGCTGATTGCAGCGAAACTAGTTGTGAATGCTGCAGGAACTGAATTAGTTTTTGATAACTCATTTTAATATCTGGCTTAAAGGAAAAAATTCCACAAGCCTGAAAGTAAGAAATCTTAAACAGGATTACTAATAATTTTCCTTGAAAAATGAGCAGTGAACGCAACTGTTTCCCTTTTTCCGGAGTCTGATATATTGTAAGCAGCACCAGGATATTTAATTTATTAAAAAACTGGTTTTTGAGTAATATTTTATAACCTAAAACAATCAAAATGTTGAAAAATTTAATTAACCTCCGGCTTTTTAAGCATGCTTTTCTGTTATGTATATTAACCATAACAAAAGCCATAGTATGGGCACAGGATAGCGCTGTGGCTTCAACAACAACTACAACCTCAACTAAATCGGAAACACAAACCTGGTATACCGAACCTTGGGTTTGGGCGGTAGGAGCAGGCGTATTGATCCTGCTTATCATTGCCCTGGTAAAAGGAGGCGGTAACAGTAGTAGCAGCACCAGTTCACGTACAGATAAAGTAACTGTTACAAAAACTACCGAAGTAGAATAGTTTTCATCCTGGAAAATAAAAAAGCCTTGCATAACAAGGCTTTTTTTATTTCTGAAACATACTCATTATTTTTTTGAACCACCACGCAGCAATGCTACCAGCAGCAATATAAAAACAGCCCCTCCAACTACCCACACCCATGGCTGGGTAAAGAAATTACTATCGCTTTCAGTTTTTGTATTAATGTCTATATCAACTTTTTTTTCCTGGGCAAAAACGTAGCATGATAATACAAGTGTTGATATTAACAGGGCAGCCCTGTTAAATATTTTTTTTGCCTGCAGGCTAATGATCTTTTTCATGATGTTAATATTTGGTTTTAGTATGATAAATACAATAAATATCATGCCGTGTATTGGTAATGGCCAGGTAAAAGGGTCCTCATTAGTACGAGTAAAAAGACCGCAGGATAATTTTGTAATTTTTTGTTTCAATTATATAAGAGTGGCGGTGATTGGGATGATTTTATAAAAATGAAAAAAATTGCGTACTATTTTTTTAGGGATGTTAACTGCTATAGCCATATTAGCTCTGCCAACAATTGCACCTGCATTGGCGAAGACTGAAAAAGTAATTGAAAACTTTCCTGGCTAATACGTTTTCATGAAGAAACCAAAGTGCTGCAATTGGCTGGCCGTATTTCTGGGTCGGAGTGGAGTATGAATTAATGCAACCGTCATATCCCCTTCTATAAAGCTCAATAAAGCTTTAAAAGTATAAGTGAGTGACACAACGATGTTGCACAAAGATTTTATGCCCGTTACATAAAAAATTATATATCTTCAGTACAAATTTTACAACTATGGAATATTTAAAAGATTATTGGTGGGTCGCACTATTGGTTTTTGCCTTTTTAGGTTGCTTCGTAACCATTAACCAGGGTTTTATTGGCGTGATCACTATGTTTGGTAAGTACCAGCGTATCCTGCGCCCGGGGCTGAGAATGAAAATACCTTTTATAGAACAGATATTTAAAAAAATAAGCGTGCAAAACCGTTCAGTGGAGCTGGAATTCCAGGCCGTAACAGTTGACCAGGCGAATGTTTATTTTAAATCGATGCTGTTGTATTCGGTACAAAATGAACAGGAAGAAACGATCCAGAAAGTAGCGTTTAAATTCATCAGCGATAAAGACCTGATGCAGGCTTTGATACGCACGGTTGAAGGAAGTATCCGTGCTTTTGTATCTACCAAAAGGCAAGCGGAGGTTTTAAATGTTCGTCGTGATATTGTAGAGAACGTAAAAGAACAGGTTGATGTAGCCCTGGAAGGGTGGGGATATCACCTGCAGGATCTGCAAATAAATGACATCACTTTTGACGAAGCCATTATTACCAGTATGAGTAAAGTGGTTGCAAGTAATAACTTAAAAGCCGCTGCTGAAAATGAAGGCCAGGCTTTATTGATCACTAAAACAAAAGCAGCAGAAGCGGAAGGTAATGCCATTAAAATTGCAGCAGAAGCAGAAAGGCTTGCTGCTCAATTACGTGGACAGGGTGTGGCTTTGTTCCGTGAAGAAGTGGCCAAGGGTATGAGCCAGGCTGCCAGCGAAATGAAGCAAGCCAACCTGGATACCAATGTTATTTTATTCAGTATGTGGGTGGAAGCGATCAAGAACTTTGCAGAGTATGGAAAAGGCAATGTGATCTTCTTAGATGGCGGCAGCGATGGTATGGAAAAGACCATGAAGCAGATCATGGCTATGCAGCAACTTGAATCTAAAAAATAGAAAACAAATCTTCAGATATCTAAACCCCGGTACACCGGGGTTTTTTATTGTACTACGTTAAAAAAATCAAGATTAACATTTTGTTATGCAGCTATTGAGGATTTGTTTCGTTTCATTGCATAATTGAAATAGTTTTGGCACAATTATAGCGCCATGAATCAGGAAAAATAAAACCCGGCACACATGTTTAATATTCTATTGCAGATCGACAGTACAGGAATTGCAACTTCTTCTTCAGCAGGTAAAGAATCTTTGTTCTCATTATTGGTAAAAGGTGGTGTATTGATGATCCCGCTGGCGATCTTTATGGCCATGGCCATCTTCTTTTTTATTGAGCGCCTGATAGCCATACGCAAGGCCAGTAAGATAGAAGATAATTTTATGAACATCATCCGTGATCATATTGTAAATGGCAATATAACAGCGGCCCGCAGCCTGGCAAAAAATACACCTAACCCGGTTGCGAAGATGATCGACAAAGGTTTGCAGCGTATTGGTAAACCTATTGATGCTATTGAAAAAAGTATGGACAATGTAGGTAAGCTGGAAGTTTATCGCATGGAAAAAAATCTGCCTGTGCTTTCTGTAATTGCACGTATTGCGCCGTTGTTCGGTTTTGTGGGAACCATTATCGGCCTGGTAATGTTATTGAGGGATTTTGCTACGGCAACCAATCCATCCATCACCGATATTGCCGATGCGATGTATGTAAAGATGATCACTTCTGCAACGGGATTGATCATCGGTATCATTTCTTTTTTGGGATATAGTTACCTGAATACACAGATCGATAAAACAGTTCATAAAATGGAATCGGCCAGTGCTGATTTTATAGATATTTTGCAGGAACCGACAAGGTAGTTATGAATTATGAGTTATGAATGATGAGTTTTACAAATTCAAACATTCGCAACTCATAACTTATATCTCATAACTTATAACTTTTAAAAATGAGTTTAAAAAAACGTTTAAGGGATAATCACAATGAAGTGGATGCTGGTCCGCTGAATGATGTGCTGTTTATTTTACTGATGTTCTTTTTGTTGATCTCTACATTGGCTAACCCGAATGTGGTTAAGGTGAGTAATCCCAAGGGTAAAAGTGATACCAAGGTGAGCCAGAATATTGTAGTTACTGTAACCAAAGATCAGAAAGTATTTATTGGTACGCAGCAGATCGATATGATGTACATTGATTCTTTATTGAAAAAAGAAATTGAAAAAGATAAAAGGTTTATTGATACGCCAACCGTTGTCATGAATGTGGATACGGGCGCTTACTATGGTATGGCTTTTAAGATCATGGAAGCTACAAAACGGGCCAAGGCCAAGCTGGCGGCTAATATCAAGCAGTAATAATGATCATTCGCTCTTTACTGTATATATCTTTCTTTATCATCACCGTTTGATAGTTGTTGTGAAATAAAGCTGCCGTTTCTTTAGCATAATCCTCATGCGTTTCTAAATAAATCTTTCCGTTGGGTAATAAATGATCCCTGCCGAATGCGGCTATCTTTTCATAAAATATCAAGGGTGACCTGTCGGGTACAAACAATGCCAGGTGTGGTTCAAAATCGGTAACATGTTTATCCAGCTTTTCTTTTTCGGTAATGGGAATATATGGCGGGTTACTGATGATAATGTCAAACATGCCAAGCCCGGCCCAGTTTGTTTTATCCAGAAAATCAAGCTCGGTAAAACTGATGTGGGTATTGTGCAGGACAGCATTTTCCTTTGCCAGTGTTAATGCATCTTTACTTATATCAATGGCAGTAAGTTTTGAAGCCGGTAAATTCTTTTTTATGGCGATGGGTATACAGCCGCTACCGGTTCCAATATCCAGTATGGCGGGGTCAGTAAGTTTTGATTTACGGTCTTTGATCAATTGTTCAACCAGCTCTTCTGTCTCGGGCCGGGGGATCAGCACATGCTCGTTCACTTTTATTTTCATGTGATAAAACCAGGCTTCGCCCAAAACATATTGTATGGGCTTATGTACCAAAAGTTCCTGCAGTGTGCTTTGTATCAGTTCACCGGCAGCCGGGGTTATTATTTTTTCCGGGTTTTTTAAGATATCCGAACGCTTCAGTGAAGCCGTTTTTTCAAATACCCAGTCAGTGATAACCGTAGCTTCACTCAGGCTGTATATTTTTTGCAGCTGCACTAAAAAATTTCGATATAGCTCTTTGAGCATCATTAAAGCAAACATACTTTATTTATTGATGCGTATTTTTGTTACTTGTCAGAACATGAACAATATATGCAACGATGCCTTCATCTGGCGGCTATAGGGGTCGGGCAGGTAGCACCCAATCCCATGGTGGGTGCTGTATTGGTATATGCCGGCAGGGTTATAGGAGAGGGGTATCATCAAAAATACGGGGAAGTACACGCAGAAGTGAATTGTATAAACAGTGTTGCTGAAGCAGATAAGGAATTAATTGCAGAGAGTACCATGTATGTTTCGTTGGAACCCTGTGCCCATTTTGGCAAAACCCCACCCTGTGCTGATCTGATCATTAAAAATAAAATACCCCATGTTGTTATTGGTTGCAAGGATAGTTTTGCAGCAGTGGATGGAAAAGGAATAGAACGCTTAGAGGCTGCCGGTATAAATGTTATTCCCGGTGTTTTGGAAAATGAATGCCGTGAGCTAAACAAACGATTCTTTACTTTTCATGAAAAGCAAAGGCCTTACATTATTTTAAAATGGGCGCAAAGCAGTAATGGAAAAATAGGAGCCGATGAATCATCAAATCTTAAGATCAGCAATGAATTTACAGACCGGTTGGTACATCAATGGCGCACTGAAGAAGCAGCAATTTTAGTTGGTACAAACACAGCCCGGCTTGATGACCCGTCTTTAACCGCAAGGCTTTGGCCAGGCAATGATCCGCTACGATTGGTGATCGACCTGGAGTTAAAACTGCACGGCCATTTGAAATTGTTTGATGAAAGCGTAAAAACGATTGTATTTAACTACAATAAGCAGGGTGCAACTGAAAAACTTGTTTATCATCAATTAAACAAAGCTGAAAATGTACTTACACAGATCATGTCTGCACTTTATGGTATGCAGGTACAATCGGTTATCATAGAAGGAGGCTCAAAACTGCTGCAATCTTTTATTGATGCCGGTTTATGGGATGAAGCCCGTGTGATAACCAATTCAACACTGGTGATACAAGAGGGGCTTGATGCACCGGTTTTAACAAACGATCAGCTGGTAGAAATAAAAAAAATAAAAAATGATATCATCGAATTCCATAAGCATGGCTGAGATAAAAAGTATAATAAATGAGTGAACAGGATTTTTACACAACGATAGAAAAATCATCCACTGCTGAGTTTAAAGACCGTGGCAGCAAGTTCATTGCTTATGCTTTTCCCATTGAAACTGCTGATGATTTTAAAAAGCAGCTTCAGGTCCTGAAAAAAGAGCATCCTAAAGCAGTGCACCATTGTTTTGCTTATCGTATTGGTACTGATAGAAATAATTTTCGTTCCTCTGATGATGGAGAGCCTTCCGGTACTGCCGGTAAACCAATATTGGGACAGATCGACAGTAAAGAGCTGGTAAATGTTGCGGTGATAGTGGTGCGCTATTGGGGCGGCACTTTACTGGGTGTGCCAGGTTTGATAAATGCATATAAGGCTTCGGCTGCCATGGCATTACAGGTTACACCCATTGTTCAAAAACAGGTGGAGCTCACATACAATATCGAATTTGATTATACACAGATGAATGATGTGATGATGATATTGAAGCAATTCAACTGCAGGGTTATTGCCCAGGAAATGCAGTTGTTTTGTATGATAAAAACCGGTATCCCCAAGAATCGGCTTGATGAGGTATTGTACCGCCTGAATGACCTGCAAAGCATATCTGTAAAAAAAATCGGATAATAAAAAGGGATTTAGTAATTTTCTAAAAACAATTTTATGGCAACAGAAAAGAAGTATAAGAGTTTCTGGAGTTTTTATCCCTATTACTTGACCGAGCATGGCGATCTAACCAATCGGACCTTACATTTTATTGGCACAGCCGGCTTGTTGGTTATTTTGGTTATGGCCATTGTTTTACAAAAATGGTGGATGCTGGCGCTGATACCAGTTTGTGGTTATGGCTTTGCCTGGGTTGGCCATTATTTTATAGAGAAAAATAAACCTGCAACATTTACTTATCCGTTGTATAGCCTGGCAAGCGATTTTGTAATGTTCTGGCATATACTTACCGGGCAGATCGGGAAAAAACTGGAAGAAGCAAAAAAGACAATTGCTTAACATGAATATTGAAAGCTTGCGTGATTACATTTTGCAAAAACCTTCTGTTACAGAAGGCTTTCCGTTTGGAGAAGATACTTTGGTGTTTAAGGTAAAAGAGAAAATTTTCCTACTGGCAGCTCTTGATACAAACCCTCTGCAATTCAATGTAAAATGCGATCCCGATAAGGCAATTGAATTGCGGTACGAATATCCTGAAACTGTTTTGCCGGGCTATCACATGAATAAGAAACACTGGAATACAGTGATTGTTGATGGCAGGTTATCTGCAAAGCAATTAAAAGAGATGATTGATGATTCGTATAAATTAGTAACGAAGACTAAATAATTTTTATGGAAAAGGATGAATTATTTTCAGAAGACCCCCAGGAAAATTTAAGAATTGAAAATGATTTTTTAAAACTTAAATTAAAGGCACAATTCGGAGATGCTTTTTTCATGGGGAGTAACGAAGATTTGCCGCCTGAAATAGAGAACCAGTTTTTAAAAAATATGATGGCATTTGAAGATGCGCATGCCAAAGCAGAGTATACAACCGTGTATGAAAGTATTGGCAAACCTGAATACAAAACTGCCACCACATTAACTGCCGCAGAAATTAACATTGAGCTGAAAAGGATAACGGCTATTATGCAAGAGCATCATATTGCATTGGATATTTGTGATGGCCCGTATGATGATGAAGTTATCTATAAATTTATTACCGAAGAATTATTTGCACATGAGATAGAAAAAACGCCTGTCTTTGGTGGTGGATGGCATTTTATTTACGAAGAGTTTCACCCGAATGATAGAGCGGATATTGAAAAAAATACCCATGAATTTTTACGCCATTGGTTTGCCGGAGGCTTTAATGAATTCTCTTCAGAACTGAGTTATGATTTTATAACCGCAGATGGCCGGCAATTAGATAGGGAAGCTTTTATAGAAAAGATAAAACCATTTTTTGATTCCTTTAATGAATTTAAAGACGATGGTTATAATATTGATGAAATAAAATTTGAACTACAGGATGAAGGCCGTGGGCTGGGTCATTCGGAAGGAATGCTTAAATATGATGCGGTAATGGAGAACGGAGAAATAATCCATTTTGAAGGGCCTTATAAATTATATATGCAGCGGGAAGATAAATCGTGGACGATATTTTATTTTGTAATGCCAGGATTTGAGTGGTAGCCCTTGTAAGAACTTTAGACATTTATTTCCTTTCGTATTTCCAGTTCCTTCCTTTGCCTTCAGCGATCCATTCCAAAGCAGTTTCCATTCTTTTATTCCTCGTTTCTTCCGTTTTTGCTTCGGTGATCCACCCCAGGTATTCTTTTTTATGGGAGTAGGCAAAATTTTCAAAAACCTGTTTTGCTTTTTTATTTTTGGCCAATGCTTTTATAAAATAATCAGGCACTACTAATTCCTTTTTCTCAGTCGTTTTCGCTTTTGACGGCAATTTAACTCCTTTATCGGTAAGCTGCATCGCTTCTTTTATCCAGGCTGTTATTTTTTTGTCAGACGGAAGATCTTTCAGGGCGGTGATCCTTCCCAAATGCCCCATAGCTGTTTCTGATCTTGCAGTTTCAACCAATACCGGGTCCTTCATCAATGCTGCTTTCCAAAAACCAAATGCAGCATGCTGTTTGAATGCAGCCATGCTGCACATCATTTCGCCCTTATAATCAAAATGCGGAAAACTCCATTTCATTTTTTCTTCTACATCCGGGCAGGCTTTGTGAACCAATTCCCGGATGTGAAGTAAAATAGGTTTTGCAAAATCGGCCGACTTTGCAATGTATGCATCGATCTTTTTTTCTTTAGTTGCCATGGTTAAATTTAAGAAAAACTAGAAACTATATAAATACCATTTACCATCTTTCTTTTGCATCTTTAATGTTTCTTCTTTTGTTCCGTCAGGCCCAAATGTAATATTAACACTTGCTTCCTCTCCTGCAATAGTGGGTTCTCCTACTACTTTTCCAGTTGAAAAATATTCTTTAAAGCTTGATTTACCTTTTTCATCCCCATCTGCTATTTGGCATACTTTTCTGCTATCTCCATCTGATACCAGCGAGTCGTGGCACAGATTTTTTAATTGACTGTAATCGCCGCTCTTGGCAGCATCAAAAATCATGTTAGCCACACCGGTTGGCGTAGTTTGGTCTCCTCCTGAACCAGAGCCCGAACCTCCATTACATGCAGCTAAGATAGATGCTGCGATCAAAAATGAACAAATGATTGTCTTCATAAAAAATGTTTTTAGTTGAGTGATTGAAAGTTTGGGTAAAATAGTAAAATAACTATTTGCTTGTATGTAGTTGTGGAAAAAAGATGGCTTTTTCTTAAAACTATATAACGATTACCATAAATTGATAACTAATTAAAGAAACAATACTGCTGTAAATAGCTATCCAATATTTCTTTGTTCATTTCATCTGCTACCAGGGCTATATAATTATCTGGCCTTACCAAAATATATAAAGACTTTGTTACTCCAAATGATTTCCAATCTTCTAAATTCGATATTACCGGCTTTACAAATTCATGCATGGTAAACGAAATGTTGGTATTGCCGATCATCAACAGGTGAAAAACCGGTTGCATTAGCAATGTATAAACACTCTCGCTGGTTTGGCCGGTATTTATCAGCACATAAGGAAGCCTGTCGCCTGCAGTGAATTTTAATTTTTGAGCCGATCTATTCTTTGAGACCGAACAATCCTTGTAACTCCATTTTATCTGCGAAAGCGTTTTGAACATAAGTGGCCTTATAAATGGTGATTTCAGAAAGATCTTCAGCATTTGCGGTACAATATTATTCCTCAACCAGGATATAAAAATATTGCTGCTGGTCATGATCCCAAAAAAACGGTCAGTGAATTTCAGCAGCCATTTGGCAAATGGTAAACGTTCTTCATTATAGGTTTCCAATAATTTTTCACCGGCAATATTTTTTATAACCAATGCCAGTTTCCAGCTAAGGTTGTAAGCATCCTGTAAACCAGTGTTCATGCCTTGTCCGCCGGCAGGGCTATGTATATGTGCTGCATCGCCTGCTAAAAAAACATTTCCTTTTCTAAATGTATCTACACTCCGGTGATGGAGTTTATAAACCGAGAACCAGTTCATGGCTTCAATTTCCATTGGGAAATGAACAGTTTCTTTAATAGCTTTTTCCAGGTCATCAAAGCTAAGATCAGCACGATCATTCAATACTTTGGGAACAGTGCCGATGATCCTGTGACTGTTGGAACCAGCCATTGGAAAGAACCCACAGAAATTATTGCGGCTGGGACAAAGTATCAACTTATTAAAACCTTCCTGCCATTTTAATTTGGTATCGGCAACATAAAATTGCTGTTCGTAAGTACCGCCTTTAAAACTAAAATTCAGTAAATGACGAACCATGCTTTTGGCACCATCACACCCGATCATATACTTTGCAGTAACTTTTTCAATGGGGTGACCTGGTTTTGATAAATGTTTAAGATCTGCTTCGATCTTATCCTGGTGTTGAACAATATTCTCCAGCTCAGTATTCCAGCAAACTTCCTTGTTATAAGCAGCCAGTGTTCTTACCAGCAGTTCTTCGTTTTTACTTTGTTCAAAAGCAAGCAGGTAAGAAAAATCTGTAAGTCCCTTTCCAAACTCACCCACAGTAGCCAATGCTTTTTGCTTGCCTTTTACGAAAATGGCAAATTCGGTGATGAACCTTCCCTGTTCAATGGGAACATTGCTGATACCAAGCTGCTGGTAAATTTCCATGCTACGGGCAGTAACTACAATAGCCCGTGATTGATCTGTCGGACCTGCTTTACTATCTACAATTAAAAAACTAATATTGAACCTGGCCAGTTGTGTGGCAGCCATCAGGCCTGTTGGGCCTGCTCCAATGATAATGACATCGTAATGGTTCATCGATCAAGAAAATAAAACCTGGTGATTGAAAGAAGTATTATACTAAGTTAATTGTTGTTGATGAGGCAACAATGGCAAATTCCCGGTTGATAAAAAAGCTGTAATTTTAAACATAATTGATGCCATGAAAACATTACAAAAATTAAGATCAGGTTATCCCTTTTTTTGCATTGTATTATTTATATCTCTTGCAGCAACCGTTTCCAGTTGTCAGCCTGACTATGTTCCACCTGCACCGGCTCCACCAACTGCTTCATTCAGTTACAGCAGTACAAGAACATTCCCGGTAATGGTGCAGTTTACCAATCTTTCAACAAACCCTTTCCCCGGCAGTTCAGGCTTTATCTGGGATTTTGGGGATGGGAGTTCTTCGACTATTACAAACCCTGTACACCTGTACACAGTAGCGGGCACATGCCAGCTGGTATTGATCCAGATCTATCCAAACGCAACAAGAGATACTGTAACGAAAACGATGCTGTTGAATGCAACCGGCCCCGGTGGCGTTTCTTCCAAAGTTGGAAATATTGCAGCAACTGATTTTTCTTTTAATGTTCCTTCTTCGTACCTGGTTAGTTTTACAAACAATTCAACAAATGCAGGAAGTTATTTATGGGATTTTGGGGATGCAACAAGCTCTACTTCTACCGCCACTACTGTAACACATCAATATACTGGCGCAGGTCCCTTTAATGTAAAAATGTTTGCTACAGGTGCCGGAGGAACGGATACCTGCAGTGCACAGATAGTTTTTTAGGATAATTCAAGGCTGGCTAGTTTTACGTAGCCAATATGCAGTTCATCTTCAGGTAGGAAGTCGTTTTTCTTTTCGATCAAAAGGCTGTATTTAGTTTTTATGTCTTCAGGCAAAATATCAGCTATTTCATAAATATCATCAACATCCACACCATACTTATCATCAATGTGTGATTCAGCACCTTTAAAACCGGTGTGCAGATAAAAAGCTGTTTTTTTTGCTGATTGAATGGCTGTCGTCTTTGTATTGGCTACTGAAAGTAATTTGTAATGATATTCTTCCAGATCGTTTGGTTTGTAGCCGCCAAGATTTAGAAAGAATAATTTATTATCAGACACTTCTTCTGATTTCGGTACTACCCGGATTGAAAATCCATCTACTGACGTTACTTCACGCCAGGAATCAATATGTATTTTACCTCCATCCGGCCAGAATGTATTTATTTGCGGTAACAGGTCATTTAAAGTATTACCAACGCCAAAAAACGTATCGTGCTGTTCGGTATTTCTGCCTTCAGGCTTGCAGCCAAGTATCAGGAGAAAGAGTTTCATTGATTATTTTTTAAACCTTTCACTCACTACCAAATCCTTACTCCCTGCGGTATAAGTATAAAATCCTTCTCCGCTTTTAACACCTAATCTGCCTGCTAAAACCATATTTGCCAGCAACGGACAGGGAGCATATTTTGAAGTTCTGAATCCATCCTGCAATACTTTTAAAATGGAATAGCAAACATCCAGGCCTATAAAATCGGCTAGTTGCAACGGCCCCATTG
>Ga0193752_1002643_pt1 | contig 13154 bp, 10 predicted proteins | sample H1c1metaG_FD_144924 | JGI IMG/M metagenome (GOLD analysis project Ga0193752, IMG submission 144924) | Soil microbial communities from a riparian zone of the East river system, Colorado, United States - H1c1 | ecosystem: Environmental > Terrestrial > Soil > Riparian zone | place: USA: East River... | reverse complement strand
TGCGTCGCCGGCGTCTCGCTGCGGATCGACGGCAACGTGCGCCCGTGCAACACCGCCACCGTGTATTCCGCGCCCGTGATCCACGGCTCCGCGAACACGTCGGGCTCGAGCAGCGCGGCGGCCTGGTAGGCGCCCGCCAACTGCTCGGCTTTCTCGACCTTGGTCATGCCGACGGACGAACCCTGCGTCGCCGGTTTCACGATCAGGGGCAGCCCGAGCCGCTCGATGCAGGTGTCGAGGTCGGCGGGTGAGCGCAGCACCATGTAGTCGGTGGTGGGGATGCCGACGGCGGACGCGAGGCGCTTCGTGCGCAGCTTGTCCATGCCGATGGCCGAGCCCATGACGCCGCTGCCGGTGTAGGGCAGCCCCAGGAATTCCAGCGCGCCCTGCACCGTGCCGTCTTCGCCGCCCGGACCGTGCAACGCGATGAAGACGCGATCGAAAGCGCGCTGTTTCAGTTCGGCCAACGGTTTGTCGCGCGGATCGAAGGGATGCGCGTCGACGCCGCGTTTCACCAGCGCCGCGAGACAGGCATTGCCGGACTTGATCGAGATGTCGCGTTCGCTCGAGGTGCCGCCGAACAGCACCGCGACGCGGCCGAACTCCTTGGCTTCGGTAACGTGCCGGACGATCTTGGGATCGTGACGCAGGCGCATCAGACCTGCTCCCCGACCGTACGGAACTCGGGGACGAGCGCGATGTTGAACTGGCGCTGCACTTCTTCCTGGATGTGCGCGACCAGCTTCTCCACGTCGGCGGCCGTGGCCGCTTCCACGTTCAGCAGAAAGTTCGCGTGCTTGGGAGACACCATGATGTCGCCGATCCGGAAACCCTTGAGCCCGGCGGCTTCGATCAACCGCGCGGCGTGTTCGCCCGGCGGATTGGTGAAGGTCGAACCGCAACTCCATTCGCCGATGGGCTGCGTTTCCTTGCGCTTCGCCAGCAGCTCGCGCATCGCCTCGTCGGTGAGGCCGGGCTTGTATTCGAATTCGAGCGTCGCCGCGAGGAAGTACTCGCCGGCCGCGGGCGGCACGATGTGCCGGTAGCCGTAGGTGTATTCGCGCGCGTCGCGGCGGCGGTCGAGGCCGCGCGCGTCGCACACGTCCACGCTGCGCACGCGCGGCCAGGTCTCGCCGCCGAACGCGCCGGCGTTCATGACGAGCGCGCCGCCGAGCGTGCCGGGAATGCCGGCCAGGAACTCGGCGGGGCCGAGACCCCACTTGATGCACTGGCGCGCGAGGCGTGCGCACGGCACGCCGGCCTCGCAGGTGACAGTGGTGTCGTTGACGCGTTCGAGCCGCGTGAGGCCGCTCTGCGTGTCGATGACCACGCCGCGGATGCCGCCATCGCGCACCAGCAGGTTGCTGCCGAGGCCGAGCCAGAACAACGGCGTCCCTTCGGGCAAAGTCCCGAGGAACTGGAGCAGATCGGCGCGATCGCGCGGGCTGAAGTAGACATCGGCGGGGCCGCCGACGTGCCACGAGGTGTGGCGCGACATCGGCTCGTCGCGCTTCACGCGCGCATCGAACTGCGCATCCACGACGAGCATGCCGGCGCTCATGAAGGCTGCCTCGCGCGCGGGTTTTCTGAGCGCGGTGCGCACGTCACGCCTGCCTCCGGGCCGACGCGGCCCCCAACTTCCCGGGCAGCGCATGCGAGACCGCGCTGATCGTGCCCGCCCCCATGGTCACGAGCACGTCGCCCGCCTTGAGCACCGCGCGCAGCGCCTCGTGCAGGTGTTCGACCTTTTCGACGAATACCGGCTCGACCTTGCCGCGGGTGCGGATCGCGCGGCAGATGGCGCGGCCGTCGGCGGCGGGGATCGGCGCCTCCCCGGCGGCGTAGACCTCGGTGACCAGCAAGACGTCGCCGGTGGACAGCACCGTGGCGAAGTCATCGAGCAGATCGCGCGTGCGGGTGTAGCGATGCGGCTGGAAGGCGAGCACCACGCGGCGCCCGGCGTAGCCCTGGCGGATCGCATCGAGCGTCGCCGCGATTTCCGTGGGGTGGTGGCCATAGTCGTCGACGATCGTCACGGCATCGCCGCCACCGGCGAGCTTGACGTCGGCGACGTGGGTCAGCCGGCGATCGATGCCCTGGAAGTTCGCGAGCGCGCGCTGGATCGCTTCGTGCGCGATGCCGATCTCGAGCGCAACGGCAATGGCCGCGAGCGAATTCAGCACGTTGTGCACGCCGGGTAGATTGACGGTGACCGGCAGGCGCAGCGCGTCCGAGCGCCGCACCACGTCGAAGTGCGTGCGCAACCCTTCACGGCGCAGGTTCTCGGCGCGCAGATCCGCGCCTTCGGAGAAGCCGTAACCCACGACCGGACGATTGACCTTCGCAAGGATGCTGCGGATGTGGGCGTCGTCCACGCACAGCACCGCCAGACCGTAGAACGGCAGGTTGTGCAGGAACTCGACGAAGCTCTGCTTGAGCCGCTCGAAATCGCCGTCGTGTGTGCCGAGGTGGTCGTTGTCGATGTTGGTGACGATCGCGATCATCGGGTTCAGGTGCAGGAACGACGCGTCGCTCTCGTCGGCTTCGGCCACGAGGTATTTGCCCGCGCCGAGCCTGGCGTTCGTGCCCGCGCTCTTGAGGCGTCCACCGATCACGAAGGTCGGGTCTTCGCCGCCCTCGGCGAAGATCGAAGAGGTGAGGCTGGTCGTGGTGGTCTTGCCGTGTGTGCCGGCCACCGCGATCGCGTAGCGGAAGCGCATGAGCTCGCCGAGCATCTCGGCGCGCGGCACCACCGGGATGCGGCGCGCCAGCGCGGTGACGACTTCGGGATTCTCCTGCGAGACCGCGCTCGAGGTGACCACGACATCGGCCCTGCACTTCGTACCCCAGGTTCAGCAGCACTTCGGCGATGCCGCTCATGCCGCTGCCGCCGATGCCGACGAAGTGGATGCGATGGATGCGGCGCATGCGATCACTCATGCGGCCGCCAGCTGTTCGAGGCAGACGGCCGCGAGATCGTCGGCGGCGCGCGGCTTCGCCACCAGTCGCGCGCGCTCGGCCATGGCGAGTAGTTTGCCCCGGCCCACACACAACACCTTCAGCTCGGCCGCCAGGCGCTCGGCGGTCAGGTCGCGGTCCGCGATCAACACGGCGGCGCCCTCGCGCACCAGGAACTGCGCGTTGACGGTCTGGTGGTCGTCCACCGCCGCGGGAAAGGGCACCAGCACCGCGGCCACGCCGACGGCGGCCAGCTCGGAAATCGTCAGCGCCCCGGCGCGGCAGATCACGAGGTCCGCCTCCGCGTAGGCGCGGGCCATGTCGTCGATGAACGGCGATACGTCGGCGGTCACACCCGCCTGCGCATACGCGGCGCGCGCGGCGTCGATGCCCCGCTCGCCCGCCTGGTGCCGCACGTGCAGCGCGAGACCGGACTGCTGAATGGCAAATGGCACGACGGCATTGAGCCGCGACGCGCCCAAACTACCGCCGACGACCAGCAGGCGCAGCGCGCCTTCGCGGCGCGCGAAGCGCGCGGCCGGCGTCGGCTGCATGACGATCTCCGCGCGCACCGGGTTGCCAACCACGCGGGCGTCGATGCCTTTCGGGAAGGCGTTCGGGAATGCCGCGAGCACCTTGCGCGACAGGTGCGCGAGGCAACGGTTCGAGTAACCGGCAATCGCATTCTGTTCGTGGATCACGAGCGGCCGGCGGGTGAGCCAGGCCGCGACGCCGCCCGGGCCGGTGACGAAACCGCCGAAACCGACGACCAGCGCGGGGCGGCGGCGGCGCATCACCGACAGCGCCTGCCAGATCGAATGCGCGAGCTTGAACGGCGCGGCCAGCAGCGTGGCGAAGCCCTTGCCGCGCAGGCCGCTCATCGCGAGCCACTCGATGTCGATGTTCTCCGCGGGCACGACGCGTGCCTCGAGCCCGCGACGCGTGCCGAGCCAGATGACTTCATACGAGGCGTTGCGCAGCAGGCGCGCCAGCGCCAGCGCCGGGAACACGTGGCCGCCGGTGCCGCCCGCCATGATCAGGATCGGATTCTTCACGGCGGCGCGGCTCACGTGCTCGCACCCGCGACGCGCACGGAGCGCGCCTCGTCCGTACCACGCACGCTGGCCATCCCTCGCGTGTTCTGCATGGCCTCGTGATAGACGCGCAGCAACAGTCCGATCCAGGCCAGGGTGACGATCATGCTCGAGCGCCCATAACTCATGAGCGGCAGCGTCAGTCCCTTGGTGGGCAACACGCCCATGTTCACGCCGATATTGATGAGCGCCTGCGCGCCCAGCCACAGGCCGAATCCGGCGGCCAGGTACGCCTGGAAACGCATCCCCGCGCGCGAGGCGAGCTGCGCGATCCAGAAGCTGCGCCACACCAGTGCGATGAACAGCGCCAGCGTCAGCGCGACGCCGACCAGGCCGAGCTCCTCGGCCAGCACCGCGAACAGGAAATCGGTGTGCGCCTCGGGTAGATAGAACAGCTTCTGCACGCTTTCGCCCAGGCCGACGCCGAACCACTCGCCGCGCCCGATCGCGATCAGCGACTGCGTGAGCTGGAAGCCGCTGTTGAACGGGTCCGCCCAGGGATCGAGGAAGGACGTGACGCGCGCCATTCGATACGGCACCAGCATCACCAGCAGCGCCATCGCGCCCGCGCCGCCGGCCGCGGTTACAACCACGTAACGCAGGCGCGCGCCCGCGATGAACAGGATGCCGAAGCCGGTGATGAACAAGACCGACGCCGCGCCGAAATCCGGCTCGGCCAGCAACAGCAAGGCGACGAACCCGAGCAGGCCGATGGGCTTGATGAGCCCGATCGCGGAGCTGCGCAACTCCGCCTCGCGGCGCACCGCGTAGCTCGCGATGAAGATCAGCACCAATACCCGCGCGAGCTCCGAGGCCTGGAAGTTGAAGCCGAGAATGCGGATCCAGCGCCGGCTGCCGTTGACGACGTGGCCGAGCCCCGGGATCAGCACGAAGAACAGCAGCGCGATCGCGGCGATCAGCAGCGGCCAGGCCATCCTTTCGAGGTATTCGGTCCGGATGCAGAACACCAACCCCGCGAGCACGAAGCCGATCAGGCACAACACCAGCTGGCGTTCGAGGTAGGAGAACGCGTCGCCCGATTCCTTGCTCGCGATCGAGATCGAAGCCGAGGTGACCATGATCAGGCCCAGCAGCACGATCGCCGCGACCAGCGACAGCGCGACCGCATCGATGTGCAGGGTGCGGGCTTTCGTGCTCATGTCGCCTCCCTCACGAGTTCCTTCACGGCCGCGGAGAACACGTTGCCGCGGTGCACGTAGTCGCGAAACATGTCGAGGCTCGAGCAGGCCGGCGACAACAACACGGTGTCGCCGGGTTGCGCGAAACGCGCCGCCGCGTGCACCGCTTCTTCCATCGAATGGACTCGCGCGTTGTGGCAGATGCCGGCCAGCGCGGTCTCGATGAGACCGGCATCGCGCCCCAGCAACACGGCGGTGCGCACCTTGCCGCGAAACGCCTGCGCGAGCGGCGTGAAATCCTGGCCCTTGCCGTCGCCGCCGGCGATGACCACCAGCGGACCTGCCAGGCCGTTCACCGCGGCCAGCGTGGCGCCGACATTCGTGCCCTTGGAATCGTCGATGTAACGCACGTTGCCGATGTCCGCGACCCATTGCGAGCGATGCGGCAGCCCGGTGAACTCGCGCAGCTCGTCGAGCATCGGCGCGATCGGCAGTCGCAGCGCGTCGCCGAGCGCGAGCGTCGCGAGCGCGTTCGACGCGTTGTGCCGGCCGGAGATCTTGAGCGCCGCCAGCGGCAGCAGCGCCGAACCGCGCCGCGCGAGCCACGGCTGCTTGTCCGAAGGCGGCGTGAGCAGGCTGAAATCGGCGGTCGCGTCGCGCAGGCTGAACGAGATCACGCGCTGACCCGCGCGCGGCATGCGCAGCACCTCGGGCTCGTCGGCGTTCACCACGGCGGTCTCGCTGTTGGCGTAGACGCGCGCCTTCGAGGCGGCGTAGTGGTCGAGTGTCGCGTAGCGATCCATGTGATCGGCGGACACGTTGAGCACCACGGCGGCCTTGAGCTTGAGCGAGTGCGTGGTGTCGAGCTGGAACGACGACAGCTCGAGCACGTACAGATCGGTCGGCCCGCGATCGAGCAGGTCGAGCGCCGGCTGGCCGAGATTGCCGCCGACGCGCACGCGCACGCCGGCGCGCTCCGCCATGCGGCCCAGCAACGTGGTCACGGTGCTCTTGCCGTTCGTGCCGGTGATTCCGACCACCGGCGCATCGGCGGCGCGCGCGAACAGTTCGATGTCACCGACGATGTCGAGGCCGCGCGCCCGCGCCTGCACGAAGAACGGATCGTCGAGCGGCACGCCGGGAGAGGTAACGACGATGTCGGCCTTCTCGAGCAGGTGCGCATCGAAACCGCCGGTGCGCGTGACGACGGCGGAACCGAGCGCCTTCACGCCGGCCAGCTCCGGCGGAGCCTCGCGGCTGTCGGTCAAGGCGATTCGAAAACCGCTGCGCTGCAGGTGCCGCGCCACGGACAGGCCGGTGCGGCCCATGCCGACGATCACTGCGCTGCGCGCGGTTTGTGCGGCCTGGGCGGTCAACGCAGTTTCAGGGTAGCTAGCCCTGCCAGTACGAGCAGAAAGGCGATGATCCAGAAGCGGACGATTACCTTGGGCTCGGTCCAGCCCTTGAGCTCGAAGTGATGGTGGATCGGCGCCATGCGGAACACGCGCTTGCCGGTCAGCTTGAACGACGCCACCTGGATGATCACCGAGGCGGTTTCGATGACGAATATGCCGCCCATGATCAGCGCCACGACTTCCTGCCGGACGATGACGGCGATGGTTCCGAGCGCGGCGCCGAGCGCCAGGGCGCCGATGTCGCCCATGAACACCTGCGCGGGATAGGTGTTGAACCACAGGAACCCGAGGCCGGCGCCGGCGAGCGCGCCGCAGAAGATGAGCAACTCGCCCGCGCCGGGAACCGCCGGTATGTCGAGATACTGCACCAGCTTCGCGTTGCCGCTGGCATAGGCGAACACGCCCAGCGCCACCGCGACCATCACGGCCGGCATGATCGCGAGGCCGTCGAGTCCGTCGGTGAGGTTCACCGCGTTGCTCATGCCGACGATCATGAAATAGGTGAGCAGGATGAACGCCGCGGCCGCCATCGGCACCGCGAAGTTCTTGAAGAACGGTAGATAGAGAGTGGTCTCGGCCGGAGTCTTCGCGGTGTAGAACAGGAAGACGCTCGCGGCCAGCCCCACCAGGGACTGCCAGGAATACTTGTAGCGCGCGATCAGGCCCTTCGGATTCTTCTTCGCGAGCTTCAGGTAGTCGTCCCAGAAGCCGATCAACCCGAAAAAGAGCGTGACGCCGAGCACCACCCAGACGAAGCGGTTGGACAGGTCCGCCCACAAGAGCGTGCTCACGAAGATCGCGACCAGGATCAGGATGCCGCCCATCGTCGGCGTGCCGGCCTTCGAGAAATGCGACTTCGGCCCGTCGTCACGCACGACCTGGCCGATCTGCCCGCCCTTGAGGCGCTCGATCATCCACGGCCCGATGAACAGCGCCAGCAGCAGCGCGGACATCACCGCGAAGATCGCGCGCAACGTCAGATACGAGAAGACGTTGAAGGCCGAGAAGTGAGGCGTGAGTTGTTTGGCGAGCCAATAAAGCATTTTTTCAGTGTCCGTGACTTGCGCCGCTGCCGGTCAGGGCCTCGACCACGCGTTCGAGGCGGTTGCTGCGCGAGCCTTTGACCAGTACGCAGACCTCGCGCGTCAACTCGGCATTGACCGCGCGCGCCATCGCTTCCGTATCCGAGAACCATTCGCCGCCGGAACCGAATGCCTCGACCGCCAGCGCCGACAGGGTGCCGGTCGCGAACAGGCGGTCGATGCGGTGATTGCGCGCGAAGCGGCCGATCTCGCCATGGCTCTCGACTCCGTGATCGCCGAGCTCGCCCATGTCGCCCATCACCAGCCAGCGCCGCGCGTCGACATTGGCCAGCACTTCGATGCCGGCCTTCATCGAACTCGGGTTGGCGTTGTAAGAGTCGTCCACGATCCAGGCGCCGCTCGGCGCGGTTTTGAACTGCAATCGGCCCGGAACCGGGCGCATTGTGGCAAGCCCCAGCCGCACGTCATCGAGCGAGGCGCCGGCCGCGCAGGCGGCGGCAGCGGCGCACAACGCGTTCGAGACGTTGTGCTGCCCCGCGAGGTGCAATTCGATCGGCGCCGTCCCGAGCGGCGAGAGCAACTTGAAGCGGGTGACGAAACCGGCGCCATCGATGGCGGTGTGAATGTCGCTCGCGGAAAAATCCGCCGGGCCCGCGATGCCGAAGGTCACGACGCGCGCGCGCGTCATGCCGCGCCACAGCGGCGCGAACCCGTCGTCGGCATTGATGATCGCGGTCTGCGCGGGGTCGAGGTCGGCGATCATCTCGCCTTCGGCGCGTGCGGCGCCCTCGATGCTGCCGAACCCTTCGAGATGTTCGGCGCCCGCATTCGTGATGAGACCGACGGTGGGCCGCGCCAGCTTGCACAGCGCCGCGACTTCGCCCGGATGATTGGTGCCGATCTCGATGACGGCGAACCGATGGCTCGTCTCGAGCCGATGCAGCGTCAAAGGCACGCCGATGTGATTGTTGAGGCTGCCTCGGGTCGCAAGCGTCGCACCGGCGCGCGCCAGGATGACGCCGGTCATTTCCTTGACCGTGGTCTTGCCGTTGCTGCCCGCGACCCCGACGACGGGCAGCGTGAATTGCGCGCGCCACGCGGCCGCGGACTTCGTCAGGGCTTCCTGGGTGTCGCCCACGAGCACCTGCGCCAGCGGCCGGTCGACCCGCGTGTCCACGATGGCGCCGGCGGCACCGGCGGACTCCGCCGCGGCGATGAAATCGTTGGCGTTGAAGCGCGGCCCGCGTAATGCGACGAACAACTCGCCCGGCTTGAGCGTGCGCGTGTCGGTGGAGACGCCGGAAAACGCGCGATCGGCGCCGATCAGCTCGCCGCCGCAAACCTTCGCGAAGGCAGAGAGGCTGCGGTTCATGCGGCACCACCGGCGCGCGCGCCGAGCGCGGCCGTGACGACCTGCTGGTCGCTGAAGGCGCGCTTCTCGCGACCGTAGATCTGATAATCCTCGTGGCCCTTGCCGGCGATCAGCACGACGTCACTGGACGCGGCGCCCGCCAGCGAAGCGGCGATGGCGTTGCCGCGATCGTGATCGACCCGGAAGGCGCGACCCGCCGGAATTCCCTTCGCGATGTCCGCGACGATGGTTTCGGGCGACTCGGTGCGCGGGTTGTCGTCCGTCAGCAGGATGTCATCGGCGAGCTCCGCCGCGATCGCGCCCATGAGCGGGCGCTTGCCGGCATCGCGATCGCCGCCGCAGCCGAACACCACCGTCAGGCGGCCGGTGCAATGCGCGCGCGCCGCGGACAACGCCTTGCGCAGCGCATCGGGCGTGTGCGCGTAGTCGACCACCGCCAGCGGCGCGTTCGTGCCGCCGAAAGTTTCCATCCGGCCGGGCGCGGCGCGCACCTGCGACAACACGCGGATCACCTGGTCGAGATCCAGGTCCCAGTCGAGCAACACCGCGATCACCGTCAGCAGGTTGTCGACGTTGAAGTCGCCGACCAGCGGCGCGGTCAACGCGCCCGTTCCCCAGCTCGAATCGAATTCGACTTCGATGCCGTGCGGGGACAGCGAGACGTGCATGGCGCGCACGAAACCCGCGGCGGAGCGGGTGTGCGACTGGTGTCCGCGGCTGGTCACGATCAGCCGGCCGCGGCCTTTCGGATCGATGGCCAGCTGGCGTCCGAACGCGTCGTCGACGTTGATCACGCGCGACTTCAGGTCCGCGCGCGTGAACAGGCGCGTCTTCGCGGCGCCATAATTTTCCATGCTGCCGTGGTAGTCGAGGTGATCGCGCGTCAGGTTGGTGAACGCGGCGGTGCGAAAGCGCACGGCGCCCACGCGCGACTGGTCGAGCGCGTGCGAGGAGACTTCCATCGCGACGCTCTCCGCCCCACCCCGCCGCAACTCGGACAACGTCCGCTGCACGGTGATGGCGTCGCCGGTGGTGAGCGCGCTCGCGCGCAGGGCGCGCGGCCGGCCGGTGCCGATCGTGCCCATGTACGCGGCCGGGCGGCCGGCGATCTCCAGCGCCTGCGCAAGTAGATAGGCGCAGGTGGTTTTGCCGTTCGTGCCGGTGACGCCGGCGATGGACAAACCCTGCGACGGCGCGCCGAAGAAGCGGTCGGCAATCGCACTGGTGTGTTCGCGCAGGTTGGGAACCGGCGCAATGACGATGTCGGAAGGCAGGTCGGGCACGACCGCGACGGGCGCGGGCTCCCACAACACCGCGCGGGCGCCGTTGGCCACCGCCTGCGGCGCAAAGCTGAGGCCGTGTTCGGCGCTGCCGCGCACCGCCAGGAACGCACAGCCCGGGCGCGCGGCGCGTCCGTCCTGCGTGAGATCGCTGACTTCGACGTCGCGCGGCAGCGGCGCGAGACCGTCCAGCAATCTTGCGAGGCTGTGAGTGACGGCGCTCATCGCGTGGCCAACTGGCGGTTCGACGCCGGCGGCTCGGTTTCGTCCGTCACGGGCGCGTCGGGTGGCACGGCCAGCAGCCGCAACGCGCCGCCGACCACTCCCGAGAACACCGGCGCGGCCACATCGCCGCCGTAGTATTTGCCCGCGCCCGGCTCGTCGATCATGACGACGGCGGCGAGCCGCGGATTGCTGGCCGGCGCCACGCCACCGAACACCGCGAGATATCGATCGGTCGCGTATCCACCCGCCGTGGCTTTCCACGCCGTGCCGGTCTTGCCGGCGACCGTGTAGCCGGGGATCGCGGCGTGTTTGCCGCCGCCATCGGGCGCGACCACGGCCTCGAGCAGATGTACCAGCGTATGCGCGACGCTGTCGTCGAGCGCGCGCTCTCCCGGCGGCGGTGTCTCGACGCGCAGGAAAGAGATCGGGCGCGAGATGCCGAAAGACGCGACCGTGGCGTAGGCGTGGGCCAGTTGCAGCGGCGTGATCGACAGGCCGTAGCCGCGCGACATCGACGAGATTCCCACCGGCCGCCAGTGCGAGTAGTGAGGCAGCAGGCCCGCGGACTCGCCCGGATATCCGCTGGTCGTCACCTGGCCGAAGCCGAGCGCGGCCAGCGTGCCGTACATCTGCGCCGGCTCGAGCGACAGCGCCACCTTGGTCATGCCGACGTTAGAGCTCTTCGCGAGGATGGTCGCGAGGCCGATCGCGCCGAGGTTGTGCGGATCCTCGAGCAGTTTGGCGCCGACTTTGATGTAGCCGGGATTGGTGTCGATGATCGAGTGATCGGTGAAGCGTCCGGACGCGAGCCCCGCCGCCACGACGAACGGCTTGATCGAAGATCCGGGTTCGACGATGTCGGTGACCGCGCGATTGCGATAGACCTTGGCGCTGATCTGGTCGCGGTCGTTCGGGTTGTAGGTAGGCTGGTTCACCATCGCCAGCACTTCGCCGGTGGCGACGTCGAGCACGATCACCGAACCCGACTTGGCGCGCTGGTCGCGGATCGCCGCCTTCAGCTCGCGATACGCGAGGTACTGGATGCGCAGATCGATCGACAATACGAGATTGCGCCCAGGGCGCATCGCGCGGATCTCCTCGACGTTCTGCACGATCTTGCCGTAGCGGTCCTGGATCACGCGTTTCGCGCCGTCTTCGCCCGCGAGCCAGTGATCGAACGCGAGCTCGAGGCCTTCCTGTCCTTCGTCGTCGACGCTGGTGAAACCGAGAATGTGGCCGGCGACTTCGCCGGCCGGGTAGTAGCGGCGGTACTCGCGCATGAGATAGACGCCGGGGATTTCCAGCGCGCGGATCTTCTGCGCGTCGGACGGCTGCATGTGGCGCGCGAGGTAGAGGAATTCGCGATCGAGATTCGAGGTGAGGCGGCGCGCGATGTCGTTCTTGTCGCGCTTGAGCGCCTTGGCGAGCCGCGGGATCTGGTCGCTGGCGAGCGCGAGTTCCTTCGGATTCACCCACACCGAATCGACCGGCGTCGAAACGGCGAGTGGCTCTCCGTAGCGGTCGGTGATCGTGCCGCGGGTCGCCGTGATCTCCGCGACGCGCGTGAAACGCGCATCACCCTGCCCCGCGAGGAACTTGTGATCCTTGAGCTGCAGTTCGACCGCGCGCCAGGTCAGGCCCAACGCGCCGCATACCAGCAGCGCCAGCACGAAATTGGCGCGCCAGCGGAAACCCTGCGCGTCGTCGCGCGGCGTACCCGCACTGCTCTCGCCGCGGCCGCGCGACTCGCGGCGCTTTCCCTGGAAAACCTTCAAGGGGACACCAGCTCGATGTCTTTCGGCGGCGGCATCGCCATCTTGAGCTTGGTGCCGGCCACGTTTTCGACGAAGGCGTGCGTAGACCAGGCGCTCTGTTCGAGCTGCAGCTGGCCCCATTCGATTTCCAGGTTGTCGCGCCGCACGTTGAGGCGTTCGAGCTCCACGAACAGCTCGCGCGCGCGATGCTTCGAGTAGATAGCGCCGGCCGCGGACGCCAGTGCCGCGGCCCACAAAATCGGGACGACCAGCCACAGCAGCTTGTTGGACGGGCCGGCCATCAGCGCAATTTCTCGGCGACGCGCAGCACGCTCGAACGGGAGCGCGGATTGGCGGCGGTTTCGGCCTCGGTCGCGCGCGTCTTGCTGCCGATACGTTTCAGCCGGGGCTGCGCGGAATCGGGAATGATCGGCAGGCCCGCGAACACCGGATCGACGGTCGAGTGGCCCTGGATGAATTGTTTGACGATGCGATCTTCGAGCGAGTGAAAGCTGATGACTGCGAGCCGGCCGCCTACGCTCAGCAGTTCGAGCGCGCCCGCGAGCGCGCGGCGCAACTGGCCGAGCTCGTCGTTGACGTGCATGCGCAGCGCCTGGAAGGTGCGCGTGGCCGGATTCCTGCCCGGCTCGCGCAGACGCACGACGCGCGCAACGAGCTGCGCGAGTTCGAGGGTGCGCGTGATCGGATGCGCGGCGCGGTTGGCGACGATGGCCGCTGCGATGCGCCGGGCGAAGCGCTCTTCTCCCAGTGTCGCGATCACCTCGCGAATCTCAGGCTCGCCCGCTCGCGCGAGCCATGCGGAAACCGGTTCGCCGCTCGTCGGGTCCATGCGCATGTCGAGCGGGCCGTCCGC
>Ga0193752_1002642_pt1 | contig 13158 bp, 7 predicted proteins | sample H1c1metaG_FD_144924 | JGI IMG/M metagenome (GOLD analysis project Ga0193752, IMG submission 144924) | Soil microbial communities from a riparian zone of the East river system, Colorado, United States - H1c1 | ecosystem: Environmental > Terrestrial > Soil > Riparian zone | place: USA: East River... | reverse complement strand
CGGCTGCGGCTTCGACTACGTGTCGGCACAGGGCCAGGCCAGCATCAGCGCCGTGATCGCGGCGCTCGACAACGGCTTCTGCGCTGACTTCGAAGACGGCTGCGATCGCATCATTCCGCCGTGCGTACCGCCCGAGCCCGGCGAGTGCCACAACGGTCAGTGCTACCCCGCGGGCGAATTCGGCGAGATCGTCGACGGCGGCATGAGTGGTCAGTGCGATATGGACTACTGTCTCGCGAGCGAGCTCTCGTGGCGCACCACCAGCGCGGGCATCCTGCCGGCGCTGCCGAGCCCGGCGCCGTTCAAGCTGAGCGGCTGCAATGCGCTCGAGATGTACGCGCCGGACGGCGCGCCGTGCACCGCGAGCGTGCCGCAGTGCTTCGAAGACGCGTCGCGCGGGGCTTCGATCAAGTCGATTCTTGCTGCGATGTCCGACCCCGACGTCGTGGCAGCCTTCGAAGCCGGTGGCACGTTCGGCGAGACGCCGGAGCGAACCGGATTCGTGTACGAGCTGACGCTGGGCAACTCGACGATTACGTACAACTCGTGTGCCGGAGCAGGCGCCGGCGTGGTGTGCGAGCTGAGCGCGCTCGAAACCCTGATCGGCTGGCTGGAGCTCGTGAGGGCACAGAGCACGTGCGACGATGCTCAACCGGTGGACTGCAGCTCCGCGTTCGAGATCGGCGACTGCGACGCGGCGATTCCGGTGTACTGGCACGATCCGAACAGCGGCGCATGCGTGTCGCAGACATACGGTGGTTGCGGTGGCAATGGCAATCGCTACGCCGATCGCGCGGCGTGCGAGGCCGCGTGCCCGCCGCCGACCGCGTGCCCACCGAATCGCATCAACGTTCAGGACTGCTTCATGTGCGGGCTCGGCGGCGGTTGCGTAGAGATGGGCGACTTCTGCGCGCTGATCTGCACGACCAACGCCGACTGCGAATCCGAGCCCGGCGCGATGGGCTGGGGCACGCAGTGCGATATGACGACGGGCGTCTGCGAATCCGCCGGTGTCTGCATCTAAGCCAGCTAGTCGGCTACTCGCTCGCGACCGGCGCGTTCTCGTGGCGCGCCGGTTGCTTTTTGTCGCGGCCGAACAAGCGCCGCACCCGCGCGAGCCCGTGGTCGGCGCTGACGTAGAACGCCGGCACCACAAACAAGCTCAGCAACGTCGAGACGACCAAGCCGCCGATCACCGCGAACGCCATCGGCGCGCGCACCTCGGAGCCCGGGCCGAGCGCGAGCGCTGCCGGCACCGCCGCAGCGAGCGTCGCGAACGACGTCATCAAGATCGGTCGCAAGCGCACCGGGCCCGCGCGCAACATCGCGCCGAGTGCGTCGAGCTTGTCGCTCTCGCGCACTTGGTTCGCGTAATCGACCAAGATGATCGAGTTCTTCTTGACGATGCCCATCAAGAGCAAGATGCCGATCATGCTAAAGATGTTGATCGACTGATTCCCGATCTTGAGCGCGAAGATCGCGCCGGCGATCGATAGCGGCAAGATCGTGAGCACGGTCAGCGGGTGGAGCAGCGAGTTGAACTGCGAGGCCAGCACCATGTACGCGACGATGATGCCGAGCACGAGCGCGAACAAAAGCCCCGACATCGACTCGCGGAACGAGCTGCTCGAGCCGCCGAGCACCACGCGATAGCCGTCCGGCACGTCCTTGCCGATCTTCTCGACCAGCGCGAGCACCTGGTTCTGGGCGTAGCCCTCGGCGACGTTCGCGTACAGGTTGATCGCGCGTTCGCGATCGCGGCGGGTAATCTGCTGCAGCGCCGGCCGCATGTCGTTTTCCACGAGCGATGACAGCGGCACGAGGCTGCCGGCCGCCGTCCGCACCTGCAGGCGCGCGAGGTCTTCCGGCCGAGCGCGTTGCGACTTGATCAGCTTCAGCCGCACGTCGACGCGACGGCCACCCTCGCTGTACTTGCCGACGCGTGCGCCGCCGACCAGCGCGTTGATCGTGCTGGCGATCTCTTGAATCGGCACGCCCAAGTCGGCCGCACGATCGCGGTTCGGCGTGATCCGCAGCTCGGGCATGCCCAGCTCGTAGTTGGTGTCGAGGTCGACGACCATGCCGCTCGCGCGCAGCTGGTCCATCATCTTCTGGCTCGACTCGACCAGCGGTCCCCACTCCGGCCCTTGCACCGAGAACTCGATCGGGAAGCCGCGCTGCGCGGTGAAGCCCGATTGCGAGAGGTCCTGCACGACCGCACGCAGACCGGGATAGCCGTTGAGCTCCTTGCGCAACGCGGCGGCGACCTCGTTCTGTGTGCGCTGGCGATCTTTCGGCTCCTTGAGCGTGACGAAGAACATGCCGCTGTTCACACCACCGCCGCCGAAGCCGCCCACGAACCCGAACACGCGATCGACCTCGGGTAGGTTGCGCGCGAACGTCTCGGCGCGCCGGACCAGCAGGTCCATTTCGTTCAGGTCCGAGCCCACTTGTCCGGTCAAGCGCACCTGCAAGCGGCTCTGATCCTGCGACGGCACGAACTCGCTCGGCAGCGTGCCGATCGTCTTGTACGCGCCGAAGAAGATCGCGACCGCGCTGGCCAATACGATGATCGGGTGCTTGAGGCCGATCGCCAGCACTCGCGCGTAGCCGCGCGCGAGCGCATCGAACGCGTTGTCCACCATCCCGCCGAAGCCTTTGCGCTCATGGCTGTGGCTGGCGCGGACGAGCTGCGAGGTGCGCGCGGGCGCTAATGTGATCGCTTCAAGGTACGAGAGCGCGACCGCGATGCTCAGCGTCACGCCGAACTGCATGAAGAACAGGCCCATCAGGCCTTCCATGAACACGACCGGCAAGAAGATCGCGATCACCGCGATCGTCGCCGCGAGCGCCGCGAACGTGATCTCCGCGGTGCCTTTGCGCGCAGCGGTCAGCGGTGGCTCGCCGGCTTCGATATGCCGGTAGATGTTCTCGAGCACCATGATCGCGTCGTCGACCACGATGCCGACGCTGAGCGAGAGCGCGAGCAGCGTAAACGTGTTCAGCGTGTAGCCGAGGAAGTAGATGATCGCGATCGTGCCCAACAAAGACATCGGGATCGCGAGGATCACGTTGAGCGTGCTGGACAGCGATCCGAGGAACAGCCAGCACACCAGCGCGGTCAGCAGCACCGCCATGATCAGCTCGTGCTCGATCTGCTTCACCGACTGCTCGATGAACGTCGTGCTGTCGAAGTTGACGCCGAGCTCCAAGCCGTCGGGCAGGCCCTTTTGGATCTCGACCATCGCCGCGCGCACGCCCCGCGCCACCGCGATCGCATTGGAGCCGCGCTGCTTCTTGATGCCCAAGCCTTGCGCCGGCTCGCCGTTGATCCGGGCGATGCGCCGCACATCCTCGAAGCCGTCCTCGACCAGCGCGATGTCCTCGAGCCGTACCGGCGCGCCGTTCACTTGGCGCACCACCAGCCTGCGCAGCGTCGCGAGATCGATCGCTTCGCCTAGGATACGCACGTTGATCTCGCGGCCCTCGCTCTCGAGCCGGCCGGCGGGCAGCTCGACGTGCTCGCGCTGCACCGCCGCGATCACATCGGTCACGGTGATGCCGAGGCTCTCCAGCTTCGTGCCATCGACCCAGATGCGCACGTTCCGCTCGAGGAACCCGCCCATCTGGATCTCGCCGACACCTTCGACGGTCTGCAGCTTCTCCTTCACCACGTAGCGCGCGGTGTCCGAGATCAGCTGCGGCGACACCGGCCCCGACAGGCCGACCCACATGATCGGCTGGTCCTCGGGGTTCGTTTTACGAATCGAGGGCGCTTCGACGTCGATCGGCAGCCGCCGCTGCGCCTCGGACACGCGCGATTGCACGTCCTGCAGCGCGAGGTCGACGTCGCGCTCGAGATCGAGCTCGATGGTGATGTTCGCGCTGCCCTGGCGCGACGACGACGAGATCGTCTTGACGCCTTGGACTTGCGTCAGCGACTCCTCGAGGATCTCGACGACGTCCTGCTCGATCACCTCGGGCGCCGCGCCCTCCCACTCGACCGAAACGTTGATCGTCGGGATATCGACGTCGGGAAATTGGCTGGTGCCGATGCGCGACAGCGCCACCGCGCCGAACACCACGGTCGCGGCCATCAGCATCCAAGCAAGCACCGGCTTGCGTATGCAAACCTCGGTAATGTTCACGGCGCTGCGACCTCCGTAGGTTGCTCGTCGGCTTTCTTCGCCCGCGGCGCGCCGGCTGCGCCTTGCACGCGCACCTCGGCGCCTTCCTTGAGCGCCTCGCCGCCGCGGATCACCAGCTTCTCACCGACCTTGAGGCCTTCGCGCACCTCGACGTGACCGTCGCTGGTGTGCATGCCGAGCGTCACGATCCGCTCGCGCGCGACCGGCTTGCCGCCTTTGTCGTCGATCACGAACGCGAGGAAGCCGCGCTCGCTCGGCCGCACCGCGATCTCGGGCACCACCGGCGCATTGCTCAGCGCGCCGACCGACGCGGTCACCTCCGCGAACGAGCCGGGCCGCAAGTTGTCGCGTTGCTCGGGCGCGACCTCACCGGTCACCGGCACCATGCGCGTGGTCATGTCGGCCAGCGCGGCGATATGAGTAAGCGTCGCGCGAAACTCGGTCGGGTCACCCTGCACCTTGAACACGACGACCATGCCCTTCTTGAGCTTGCCGGCGTCCGCCTCGGGTACTTGAAACCTCAGCAGCAGCGGGTCGCGCTGCACCAGCGTCGCGAGCACGACGCCCGGCTGCATGTATTGGCCGGTCTGCACGTTGCGCGTCTCGATCGTGCCGGTGGTCGGCGCGCGCACGTACGCGTCGCGAAGGTTGAGCGCGGCCTCGTCGTAGCGCGCTGCAGCCTCGGCTTGCTCGGCAGCCGCGAGGCTGCCCTTGGTGCGCCAGGTCTCGAGCTCTTCCGCCGGGATCAACCCGGGGCTCTTCTCGACGGCCTGCTGGCGGCGTTGCAAGCCTGCGGCCGCCTCGGCCTGCGAGGCCTTCACACGCTCGAGCGCCGCCTTGGCCGAGCGCACCGCCACTTGATAGCGCTGCGGCTCGATCTCCACGAGCACCTGACCATTCTTGACTTGATCGCCTTCGGTGAACTTGACTTGATCGACGACACCCGAAACGCGCGCCGTCACCTGCACGCGTTCGTACGCGTCCACACTGCCGACGGCGGGGATCACCAGCTGCACGTCGCGCGCTTGCACCTCGGCGACCTCGACCGGAAACGCTTGCGGGCCTTTCTTCGGCCCGCCCTTACCGCCGGCCGGCTCTTCCTTGCCCGCCTTGGCCTTGTCGCCGCACGCCGTGGCCAGCCCGGCGAGGCTCGCCAGACCGATTAGCGCGCAGGCGTGAAAGAGGTGTTTCATCGAGCAGGCTCCCTACCGAAAGGATCGAGTCCGTACGCGCGGCGCAGATCGATCAGCGCGAGCGCCATGCTGTACCGAGCGCGCGCCAGTGACACCTCGGCGTCGAACAGCTGCGCATTCGCGTCGGCGAGCGCAAAGGCCGTCGCTAGGCCCTGGCGATACAGCTCGCCGGTCTCTTCGCCGTTTTTATGTGCAATTTCCGCGGTGCGCTCGGCTTGCTCGAGCACGCTGCGCGAGGCCGAGAGGCTGAGCATGGCGTCCCGCGTCTCGGTGCCGGCCCGGCGCGCCGCGGCATCGGCGTCGAGCTGCGCGACCGCGGCCAGCGCGAGCCGCTCGTCGCGCTCGGCGTAGCGCTCGCCGCCGTCGAACAGCGTCCAGGTCAGCGTCACGCCGAGCGAGCCGTAGTACGCGCCGTAGGCGAGCGCCGCGGTCGGGGCTAACCGCCAGTTAGGCTCTTCCGCGAACGCGTCGGCGGCTTCCGCACGCTTATCGAGCGCGGCGATGTCCAAGCGCTTACTGTTCTGTCCGGCGGCTGCGATCGGCTTGGCATCCGATGCCGACTGCGCGAGCGCTTCGCCGAGTAAGCCTTCGGGCACGACCAGCTCGCCCGCGATCTCGGCGTCGATGATGTGCGCGACGCGCAAGCGCGCGCGGTTCAGCTCTACGGCCGCGGTCGCGTGATCGCGCTCGGCCGCGGACAGCTCGAGCTCGACGCGCGTCACGTCATTGCTGCTGACGAGGCCCGCCGCAGCCCGCGCGCGCGCATCCTCGGCGCTCGCGCGCGCCAGCGTGACGCGCGCTTCGGCCGCCTTCCGCACGTTGTCTTGGCTGAGCGCGGCGAGAAACAGCGACGCCGTGTCGTACGCCACGATCAGCTTCTGCTGCGCGGTCTCGAGCTTCTGCGCATCGCGCGCCAGCTTGGCTTGGCGGAGCAGCGGAAAGCCGCGGCCATCGAACAGCGTCGCGGTGATGGTGAGATCGCTGCGAAAGCCGGTGCCGCCCGGGATGTTGCGCTCGGTCCACGACGGGTCGTACAGCTTGTAGGTGTAGCCGGTGGAGGCGGTCAGCTCGGGGTAGAAAAAGGCTTCGGCGCGATCGACCCGCGCCTCCGCGGCGAGCACCTGTTTGTCGGCGGAGCGCGACGTCTCATTGCGCGCGACCGCGCGGCGCACCGCCTCTTCTAGCGTGAGCTTCGGCCGCGTGACGGCGGGCGTGACCACCGGGGTGACAGCCGGCGCAGCCGCCGGCGGCGGCGGCGGGCCTGTTTCTTGAGCGCGCACCGCTCCCGCCCCAGCGAAACCGAGGCTAGCGAGGGCAAAAAGCCCCAGGCGGCGTGTTTGGCCGGCGAGCAGCATCAAATCGAGGCGCGGAACCCGGGCACCCGCGCGCGCCACCATTCTGGCGCGAGCGAGCACAACGCGCGAAATACGGCGCTATTCCTGGGCTGGTTATGGCACCGGCGACCGGGCGTCAAGCCTAGGCTGAAGGACGAGCGGGGGGCGGTTTGCGGGCGTCGACCCGGGTTGCGGCGATGCGCGAGACCGCATCCTTGAGCGCTTGCACCTCGGCCGTGCTGAGCGCTCGGTCGCCGTAGCGCGCCTCCATATAGCGGCGCGTCACCAGCGCGACGTCGTCGCTGTACGGCGCGCCGCGCTCCGCGAGCAGCCGCGCGTGCTCGAGCGGCGTGACCGCGGCGTCGCGCGGCTGGCCGTGCTTACGCAGCGCGCGCTCGAGATCGCGATACAAACGCACGACGATCGCCTGCTCCGCCTTGAGCACCGGTCCGCTCCGGGCTCGCCTGCGCTGCACGACCCAGAAAGCGGCCGCGGCGATCAACACCGCCGCCAGCACCGCGAGCGTGCGACCGGCGCGCGACAGCCAGGTCTTGAGCGTGTCCTTGTCGTCGTCCGAGTCGCCGTCGCCGATGCCGCTCGTATCCGGTTGATGCGCTGCGATCCAGCGCCCGATCTGGCGCAAGAGACCTACCTGCGTGCGCAGGTCGTAGCCGACGACCGTGGTCATCCAGCGCATCCGCATCGCGTCGATCAGCGCGTTGACGTCGGACCACATGCCGATGCGCGGGCCGACCGCCGAGCGCGACGGCGGCGTCGGGTCGTACGTCATCCAGCCCTGGCCTTCGATATAGACCTCGACCCAGCTGTGCGCGTCGCCCTGGCGCAGCGCGTAGTAGCGACCATACGGGTTGAAGCGACCGCCGACGAAGCCGGTGACGTTGCGCGTCGGGATGCCGAGCGTGCGCAGCATGATCGCCATCGCGCTCGAGAAATACTCGCAGTGGCCGGCCTTGGCGTCGAACAGGAACGCCTCGAGCGGGGGCTTATTGCCGACGTTCGGCTGCTCGAGCGTGTAGCGGAACGTGCCGCCGTTGAGCCAGCGCTGGACGCGCTGCGCTGCGATCGCCGGAGAGGTCGCGTCGCCTGCGATCTGCTTGGCCAGGTCGGCGATTCGCTCGTGGCCCCGTGGCAGCTGGAGATACTTCGCAGCCGTCTCGCGGATCAGCGAGCTGACCGGCTGCGAGTCGGCGTCCGGCGCCACGTAGGCCGTGTACATGAGCCCGACGCCGTCGGCGTCGTAGCGCAGGTCGAGGCCGGCGCCGGTCATCAGCTTGCGTTGATAGCGCTCACCGCGCTCGACGCGCGCCGGCACCTGCAGCGCGACCGTGCCCTCGGGCAGGAACACCACCGGCTCATCCAGGTGCTCGAGCACGATTTGGTACGCTTCGTCGCGGCCGCGTACCGGCGCGCGCGCGATCTGGAACAGGTCGTACGACGCCGAGCGTAACCGCTCCATCACCGCCTGGGTGCGCGTCCAGCGCCGGCCGTCATAGTGATCGAACGACGTACCGCGCAAGCGCAGCGATACGCGCTGCGCCTTCTCGTTCATCAGCTCGGGAGTCACGCGCACGACCACCGTCGGGTCGTCGCGGATCACGCCGAAGCCGCCGAGCTCGACCTCGTTGCCGAAGCCCGCGACGCGCTGGCCGCCCTCGCGCTGAAAGCTCAAGAAGCCTTTGCCGACGCGTGGCACGACCACGAAGATCGACAGCGTCATCGCGAACAAGGGCACCGACAGGAACGCGGTGCCGATCAAGAACCTCGGACCGACCACGCGGCGCGAAGCGAGCACGCGTGCCAGGCCGGTCTGTGCCTCGGGCGTCGCATTGCTCGACGGCATGTAGTTGCCCTCGATCTCGCGGCGCAGGTGCGAGAGCGCGAGCATCCACGGCGTCGCGACCACGAAGCCGACGAACATCACGCCGTAGCTGAGGCTCGTCGAGAGCACGGTCGCCGCTACGAGGTGCACGAACGCGAGCACGGCGATCTGCTGGTAATCGACCGCGGTGCGGCGCGTGAACAAGCGCGAGATCTGTAAGAACGCCGCGAACTCGATCGCCAGGCCGAGCGTCGGCGCATCGACGAGCGCGCGAGCCACTTGGATGAGCAGGCCGACCACCACGGCGGTGGTCCAACCGGTTCCGTAGCCGGCGGTTCGGATCCGCGGACCTTCCGCAAACCAGCTGGCCACATAGCCGATCGCGATCGCGATCGTAGAGACCGACGTGATCTCTTCGCCGAGGGTCAGGCCGAACAGACCCAAGCCTGAGATCAAATACGCGACCAGCTTATGGAGCCGAGAGAAGCTCATGCCGCTTGCGCCGGGTTTACGCGCACTTCGACGACGCGGCTCTTGCCGTTGGGCGTGAGCATCGGCTCGGCGCGGTCGAGCTCGACGTGGTTGAGCAGCGCCAAAAACCGGAGCACGGCATCGGGCGCGGTGCCGGGCATCACCACCGCCGAGCGCATGCCGCGGCAGATCACCTCGACGCTCAAGTCGCGGCGTAGCGCGGTGACCGACAGCGCCGCGGCGCGCGAGACCGCGCGCTCGAAGCCCGCGCTCCACGCGTCATCCGCGTTCTTGGGCCGGCCGTTGTCGAGCAACACCGTGAGATGCGCGGTCGTGTCGCGATGGCGCTCCATCACCACCAGCTTGCCGAGCGAAGCGGAGCGCTTCCAATGCACCGCACGCATCTCGTCGCCGGCTTGATAGTTGCGCAGCCCTGCGAGCTCCGTGCCGTGACCGATCCGCGAGCTGGCGGTGTCGGCGCCCGACACGTTTTGCTCGGCGTCGATCAAGTCCTCCTGCTTGAGCTCCGGATAGATCAGCATGTCGTCGGGCGCATCGAGCAAGCGCCACTTCTCGATGATGCCGAACGGGTAGCGCGTGGCGACGCGAAAGCCGGTGAGCCGGAGCAAGCCGCGCTTCTGCGGCACGCGCCGATAACCCGCCACCTGCACGCTCTTCTGCGCGACCTTCAAAAAGTAGCAACGGCGCTCGCTCGGCGAGTCCGGCGAGAGGTCCTCGACCTCGAGCGAATATGATGCCGAGCGCTGCTTCTTGTTCTCCAGCTCGAGCTCGACCAGACACGTGGTGCGCGCGAACGCCCGCTGCGGCAAGCGCCGCGATAAGCGCAGGTCGCGCAGCGCGATCTCACTCATGATGCCGCTCAGCACGATCAAGCTGAGCATGAAGCCGAAGATCAGAAACAGCAGGTTGTTGCCGGTGTTGATCGCCGCGAGGCCGACGCCGCCGGTCACGAAGATGAATGCCTTGCCTTCGCGCGTGGTGCGGAAGTAGCGCTTCCACGGCTTGGCGTTCTTACCTGGCCGCGCGCCGCTTCCGGGGCCCTGTAAAAGGAGCGGAGGCGTCGAGGGGCTGGACCCGCGTGGAACGGTCGGGCTCGTGCTCGAGCGCCGACCATCGGTAGAGGCGGGGCTAGCCATTCGCTACACCGGCACGGGGAGCGAAGCCAGCAGCTCGCGGATCACGCGCTCGCCGTCCGACGCCGCGGACACACCATCGCGAGCACCCGAAGGACGCACGCGGTGCGCGAGCACGGCGACCGCGACCGCTTTCACGTCGTCGGGGATCGCGTAGCTGCGGCCGAGCACCAGCGCGTACGCGCGCACCGCGCGCTCGAGCGCCAGCGCACCGCGCGTCGACACGCCGATCGACAGCAACGGCGTGGCGCGCGTCGCGAGCACGATCGAGTGCACGTAGTCGAGCAGGTCGTCGGTCGTGCGCACGCGATCGACGGCTTCCTGCGTCGACAGCAGCTCGCGCTCGCTCGCCACCGGCTCCAGCTCGTCGATCGGATCGGCGACTCGCCTTCGCGACAGCACCTGGCGCTCGACGTCTTGTGGCGGGTAACCGATCCGCAAGCGCATCAAGAACCGGTCGAGCTGTGATTCAGGCAGCGGATACGTACCGTAGAACTCCTCGGGGTTCTGCGTCGCGAGCACGAAGAACGGCTCGGGCAGAATATGGGTCCCGCCATCGATCGACACGCGGTGCTCGCCCATCGCCTCGAGCAACGCGCTCTGCGTTTTGGGCGTGGTGCGGTTGATCTCGTCCGCGAGCAGCACGTTGGTGAACACCGGGCCTTTGCGGAACGTGAACTGACCCGTTTGACCGGAGTAGATGCTGCCGCCGAGCACGTCGGCCGGCATCAAGTCGGAGGTGAACTGAATGCGCCGGAAGTCGAGGCCGATGCTGGCGGCGAGCGAGCGAGCGAGCGTGGTCTTGCCGACGCCGGGCACGTCCTCGATCAGCAGGTGGCCGCGGGCGAGCAGCGACGCCACCGCCAGCTCGATCACCTCACGCTTACCCTCGAGCACGCGCTCGACGTTGGCGCGGATGCGTTGAGCGACTTCGACCGTGGAGGTCGCCGCGAAGCCACGCGACGGCGGCGATGAGGTGGACGAGGAGCGTGCTTCCATAGAAGGACTTCAATTTACTGCGATCGCGGAGCAACCCGCCATCATGACGTAGTCATTCCCGGCTGGGCGGCGTTTCAGCGCCATCGAGCGGGATCGACAGCGTGAAGGTCGTGCCCGTATCAGCGCGACTCGATAACCACACGTCCCCACCGTGTGCCCGGACGAGCGCCCGGGCCAGCGCCGGCCCGACGCCGAGCCCGGCGATCCGCTGACCGGAGGGGGCAAATGAGGGCCGAAACGCCTCGAAGAAGCCTTCATGGTCGGCGTCGCGGACCAGCAGACCTTGGTCGCGTAGATGAAACAAAATCCGCCTCGTGCCCAGCTCGGTCGGTGGCGGCTGCTCGATGTGCAGCGTGATCTCGGAGGCCCGACCGCTCCGGATCGACGGGTCGAGCACCCCGAGCAGCGCCGCCAAGATTTGTTTGCGATCGACCAGCAGCGTGACCTCGGGCAGCCGCGGCACCCTTAAGACGACGCTGCGACTGGCCGCACGCCGCTCCGCCTCGGCCTGGACCTGCTGGATCAGCTCGGCTGCCTTAATCGGCCTGCGATCGAGCGGCAGCGGCCCGGACTGCAAGCGCGCCCACGCGATCATTTGCTCGAGCAGCGCGAGCAAGTCTTGGGCGGCGCAGCGAATGATCTCCACGCTGGGCCGCTGGCTCTCGCGCACGCCGCGCATCTCGCCGAGGTTGTCCATCACCAGCAGGTCGGCAAAGCCGACGATGTTGTTGAGCGGGCCTCGCAGATCGTGACCCATCGAAGCGAGGAAGCTCGCGCTGAGCTGCTCGGCTTCTTCGATCGCGGCGCGCGCGACCGCGCCTTCTTGATCCATCTTGCGCGCGCGCTGCGACAAGCGCATCAGCGCGTAGTACGCCTGCTCGAGCTCTTCGTGCGTAGGCGGCGCGATCTCCTCCGTTGCCGGCGAGCCATCGAGCGGCAGGATCCGCGCCAGCTCGATCGCGTCACGGCGCAACGGCTTGAGCCAGATCAGCGCGAGGCCCACTGTGCCGGCCGCGATCCCGAACAGCGCGGCAGCCACCGAATACGTCTCGACCTGCTTGGGCAAAAGCAGCCACAAGATCGCGGCGTGCAGCGCGAGCACCGCCATCACGCGCAACACGAGCATCCGGGTGATGCGCTCGGCGCTCATGGCGCGGCCACCTTGTCTGCGCTCGAGCGCGGCGCCGGCATGCTGCTCGCGCTCGGCATCGGCAACCACAGGCCGAAGCGCGTGCCCTCTTCGGCGTTGCTCTCGATGCGCGCGAAGCCGCCGTGCTCTGCGGCGACGCGATCGCACAGCCGCACGAGCAGCCGCGCATCCTCGCCGAGGCCCTTGCGGCGCGTGCGCGGCGCGCCTTGCGCACCCTGCAGCGCCGCGAGCTCGTCGGCGGCGAGCACGCGCGCCGGGTCGCGCACGTACACCACCTCGTGCTCGTTTTCGATCTGGCTGCCGAGCACCAGCACGTGGCCCGTCGAGTGCTCGAGCGCGTGGCTGGCCAGCGCGAGCAGCAGCTTGTGCAAGCGCTCGGCGTCGCCGTACAGCACGTGCTTGCGCTGCGAGCTGCCCGGCACCCGGTCGAGCAGCGAATCGGGCGCGGCCTGCGCGCGCCGGATGTGCACCGGCCGATCGCCGCGCACCGCTTCGAGCGCCTCCGCGACGCTGTCCACCAGCTCGACCAGATCGAGCTCACCATGTTTGCGCGGGCTCTGATCGGAGGCGAGCAGCGTCAGCTCGATCACCTCTTCGAACAGCTGCGACAAGCGCGCAGCCGAGCGCCGGATCATCGTCAGGCTCTCGCGCTGATCTTCGCTGAGCGACCCTTCGAGACCGCCGAGCAGCACGTCGGCAAAACCGAGGATCGAGTTGAGCGGGGTGCGCAGCTCGTGGCGGATCGAGCGCAGAAAGCTCGCCTTGTACGTGCTGGCTTCTTTGGCGCGCGCCCGCAGCTCGCGGTGGGCCTCGAGCTTCTTGGCGGTGCCGACGAGCCCGGACGCGAGCGAGCCGAGCTGCGCCCGCGC
>Ga0193752_1002641_pt1 | contig 13164 bp, 12 predicted proteins | sample H1c1metaG_FD_144924 | JGI IMG/M metagenome (GOLD analysis project Ga0193752, IMG submission 144924) | Soil microbial communities from a riparian zone of the East river system, Colorado, United States - H1c1 | ecosystem: Environmental > Terrestrial > Soil > Riparian zone | place: USA: East River... | reverse complement strand
GCTCCGCCACCATCGTGGTCGAGCATACCAGCGAGGAGAACGAGGACACCGACGCGCTCCAGCTCATCGCCGACTTCTGGAAGAAGATCGGCATCAAGCTGCTGTTCAAGCCGCAGACGGTCGAGAACTTTCGCCTGCGCGCCTTCGACGGCGAATCCATCATGACGGCCTATGCCGGCCTCACCACGGCAGTGCCGAACGTCAACACCAGCCCGCGCGAGTTCGCCCCCACCCAGCAAGGCGGCCTGCAATGGTCGCGCTGGGGCATGTACGTCCAGTCGGACGGCGCCCAGGGCGAGAAATGCGACATGCCGGAGGCCATGCAGCTACTCGACCTGGTATCGGCCTGGGCGCGATCGATCGATCCGGCGGTGCGCCGCGATGCTTGGGGCAAGATCCTCGAGATCAACGCCGACCAGCAATTCTCCATCGGCACCGTGAACGGCGTCCTGCAGCCCATCGTGGTCTCGCCCAAGATGCGCAACGTGCCGAAGAAGGGCTACTTCGCCTGGGATCCCGGCGGTTTCATCGGCCTCTACAAGCCCGATACATTCTGGATGGAGTCCTAGTCACCCCCTGTCGATGCCACCACGTCAAGTGCGCACGATGGCGGGACGCGGATCAAGGCTGCAAAACTATCATCGATCTGGCCAATGAACCTCGTCGTTTGCGGTGCCTGTCGTATCCGCAGAGAATGCCCAGGCGTGAAACAGGTGAACAACCGCCTGTGCTCGATCCTCCACAGCGCGAATATGGGCGTGTAGTCACACCGTCCCAGGAATGAGCCCAGCGTTTTAAACCTGGAGATGTATCTCTGCTGCTGACTGCATCGCATCCGTCGCGCTATATACGCACGATCGATCTCTGCTGGGCATTTGGATTGCAGGCGCTCAGTAAGCGTCAGCGAATCACCGAAGGGTTGATAGAACAAAAGAGGAGATACGGATGCGTTACTTTTACATTGGCCTGGTTGTCGTCGTAACCGCCGTCGTACTGCTGTTTAAAGTTCAGAACCTGTCGGCGGTTACGGTTTCTCTCTTCAGCTTGAGCCTGACGCTGCCTGTATCACTGTTGGTCGTCGGCGTTTACTTCCTCGGAATGCTCACAGGAAGCGCGCTCTTGAGCTTCCTGCGCAGCTCGATACGCGGCGCAACGCGCAAGCCGGATTGACGTTCTCCTTTGCCCTTACCGGGATCGCCTTAGCTCACGAACACTGCTCGGCCTTGCAGGGTCCTCTCAAGGCTCGACCACGCGGCAATAGACGTGATCGACGAAGATATCGCTCTTCGGGCCGTAGACGCTGAACCCCACACGTTCACCGGAGCCAATAGGCGGAAGCAGTCCACGTGTCTCCTGTACGAGATTGCCGGCATTGGTGAAACGGCAGCCGATCACCGAGGCCATCGTGAAGGTGCTGTTGTTGTTCAGGTACAGCACGGCCTGCCAACGCTGTCCGGGGACCACCTTGAGCGAAATGGCGTCGATATTGACGAGCGGCACCGTTGGGCCGGCCGTGATCGGCACCGTCCCGATGCGTGTGACGCGAACATTCTGATCCACGACACCTCTGACCACGATCGCCTGTGCGAGCGGATCGAAAGCACGGCTGGCCGCATCGGTGGGCGGGGGGCCGCCGCCGACATTCTCCGGAGTCCATACCTGACCTGTCTTTGGATCGCGGAATTCAGGAAGGCCGGATGACGCCGCGGCATCGACGCTGCTGCGTGGAGCTTGCGCGAAGGCCGCCGATGCCACGGTCAAGCCGACGAGACAGGCGACCACTTTCAGACTTGAAGCATAGTTTTTCGACATGGCTACTCCCCCCGAAATTGATCAGACACCTGCCGGAATAGCGGCCCAAGCCCGGACCAATTCATACCTGCTACGGGGTATGCTAGTGTCTCCATTTTGTTGAATCTAGCGAAAATGGCGACGCTAAGAATTCCGGTACTGCAATCTGCAGTTTTACCAAGAACGCACGGCCGCCTGGATTTCGTTATCAGAACGAGCCGAAGAACGAGCCGAGGACGATGACGGCGGCAAGGGCGATCAAGGCTCCGATAATGCCGACCATGACGATGTCGCGATAGCTTTCGCGATGCGTCGATCCGCAAACGGCGAGCAGGGTCACCACCGCCCCGTTGTGCGGCAGGCTGTCGAGCGTGCCCGACCCTATGACCGCGACACGATGGAGCAATGCAGGATCCAGGCCGATCTCCGCCGCGCGCGCCATGTAGGTCGCTCCGAGAGCGTCGAGCGCGATCGTCAGTCCGCCCGACGCCGAGCCGGTAAGCGCGGCAAGCACATTGGTCGCCACCGCGAGCGATACAAGCGGCCCGCCTCCGATTCCGAGCACGGCGTCGCGCACAACGCCGAAAGCGGGCATCGCCGCCACCACGGCGCCGAATCCAACCAGACTTGCCACACTTACCGCCGGAAGCACCGAGGCATTCGCTCCCGCGTCCATGGTCGCGCGCAAATCCCCAAGCCGCCGATAGCTGACGACGAGGACGGTAGCGATGGCGCATGCCAGGGCCGTTACCACCGACCACACACCCGCGACCGCGGACAGGGTTGTCCCGCCCCAATGAGGCTCGGCGAGGAACCCGGTATCGAGCGACGGCAGGATGAACAGCGACATGGCGAGGTTGACCACGATCACCACGACGAGCGGCAGCGCGGCGGGCACGATCGGCGGCGGCGTGTCGGTCGCCTTTCCATGGATGATCTCCGCCGGATCGAATTCGTGCGAAGCCGTGGCACGCTCGCGCAGCTTCTCGTCAGTGGCGAGGCGTTCAGGTGACAGGGGATCTCCGTCGCCGAAACTCTCGCCTTTCCTGCGCGCCGCGGCCTCTTCGCGCCACAGCCACCACAGGCCGAAACCGAGCATTATCAGCGAAGCAACGACGCCCAGTCCCGGCGCGGCGAAGGGCGTGGTGCCGAAGAAGGGCATCGGAATGGCGTTCTGGATCGACGGCGTACCCGGCAGCGCCGACATGGTGAAGGTCGACGTGCCGAGCACGATCGTGGCCGGCATCAGGCGCCGTGGTATTCCCGCGGCACGGAAGAGCTCCTGCGCCATCGGCACCAACACGAAGAAGGCCACGAACAGGCTGACGCCGCCGTAGGTGACAAGCGCACCGGCGAGCACCACGGCGAGCACGGCGCGCCGCGTGCCGAGCTTGCGCGTCATGAAACCGGCGATCGCCGTGACCGAACCGCTGTCCTCCATCAGCTTGCCGAAAAGCGCGCCGAGCAGGAACAGTGGGAAAAATTGAGACAAGAAGCCGGCGGAGCTGCCCATGAAAGTCTGGGTCCAGTGGGCAAGCAGCGGTTCGCGGGAGAATAGTGCTGCGATCAGTGCGGCGATCGGCGCGAGGAGAAGCACGCTCCACCCCCGGAAGGCGAGCCAGATCAAGAGGCCGAGCCCGAGCAGGATGCCGATGAAGCCAGGCAGGTTCATGGCATCAGATCTCCTCCAGCAACACGTCCAGATCGGATGTCGAACGCTTGCCGAGATCGTTGCCGTGCAGCGTGAGGAATTCTTCCGCGCTACGCCGCCCATCCGCTTTCAGCATCGTGACGAACTCCCACTCGGCGTTGAGCTTCGACGAAGCGCCGTACGCCGCGAGTTTGTCCGTCATGATGCGGTGTGTCCGCATGCCAGCCCAGCGTGCACCCTCGCCGGTGCCGGGATCGGCCACCTGACGCAGCAGCGCGATCATGCGCAATTCCTTCATCAGCGGCGAATTGAAGGAAACCTCGTTGAGGCGATTGAGAATCTCGCTTGCCGAGCGCGGCGCCTCCGGCCGTTCGCGCGGATTGATCTGCACAAGAATCGTGTCATGCGCATCGCTTTCCCGAACCAGCGGCGTGATCGTCGGATTGCCCGAATAGCCGCCATCCCAATAGGGATCTCCGTCGATCTCGATCGCCTGGAACATGGTCGGCAGACAGGCCGAGGCCAGCAGCACATCGGCCGTGATATCCTTGTTGCGGAAGATGCGTCCGCGGCCGGTCCGCACATTCGTCGCCGTGATGAACAGCTTGATCGGCGCGGTGGCGAGGCGGTCGAAATCGATGCTCTCCAGCAAGAGAGAGCGCAACGGATTGACGCCGAGCGGATTGAGATCGTAGGGCGAGAGCATCCGCGTCATGATATCCATGGCGAGATAGGCGGGCGATGTATCGAGCGTCCAGCGGCCCATCAGCCGATCGAGCGGGGAGCGCTGCAACGGGCTGAACGCCGCGGCGCGCGACACGCGCTGCCAATAGGCATCAAGTGCCGCTCGCGCGCCTTCAGCCCCACCCTTCGTCCATCCGTCCGCAAGCACCGCCGCGTTCATCGCTCCCGCGGACGTACCGGAGATCGCCTCGATCTGAAGCCAGGGCTCCTCGAGCAACCGATCGAGCACCCCCCAGGTGAACGCCCCGTGGGAACCGCCGCCCTGCAGGGCAAGGTCCACCAGAACGGTGTCGCGTGCAGTTTCGCCTGGCTTTTCTAGACTCATCCTCATTATCTCCCATCGAGCATGAAATCTTGATTATCCATCAACTGCCAGACTTCGATTTTGTTATAGCGCGAAGATGCGCTGATCGTGATCTGTATTCTGGGCATTGGCTGGCTACTTTAAGGCTGCGGCTTTAAGACAATGCAGTGAATGGCGTCCGGCCTCGATTGGAAAGTCACCGTCGGTAGCGGGATTGCCGTATTGATTTCAGCCGCACCGATCAAGCGAGCGTCGCCTTCGCCCTCCTCGCACTCATGTTTTTCACTGATGCAATCGGCATGCCGAGCAAAGCAAATAGGCGCATGTCGACAGATTGTCGCTTGTCGAACCATCGGCAGCCTGCTTATTCAGATTTGACCGGCCATGGACGCCGGCGAGCACAGAGGAATTCGCCATGAAACTGGGCTTGGCAATTGGGTATTCAGGCGCGCGTCTCGATATTCCAGTGAAACTCGTGCAGCGGGCCGAGGAGCTGGGCTACGAATCCGTGTGGACGGCGGAAGCCTATGGATCCGACGCCGTGACCCCGCTTGCGTTCCTTGCTGCACATACCAGCCGCATCAAACTCGGCACCGGGATTATGCAGCTTGCCGCCCGCACACCGGCAAATGCGGCGATGTCTGCGGCAACGGTCGACGCCATGGCCGGCGGCGGCCGCTTCATTGTCGGACTCGGGGTATCGGGCCCACAGATCGTCGAAGGTTGGTACGGTCAACCTTGGGGACGGCCCTACTATCGCATCCGTGATTATGTTGCGATCATGCGCAAGATATTCGAGCGTGAGGCCCCGGTCGTGCACGAAGGCCGCGAGATATCGCTGCCTTACGCTGGCCCCGGCGCGATGGGGATAGGAAAGCCGCTAAAATCCATTCTGCACATGAATCCAAACATACCGATCTATCTCGCGACGGGAAACGAAGCGACGGTGAAGCTCACGGCCGAAATCGCCGACGGCTGGCTGCCAATGGGATTCGTACCCGGCGCCATGGACGAATACAGGCCATGGCTCGAAGAGGGCTTCCGCCGCGCTGGCAACGGAAAGAGTTTCAAGGACTTTTCCATTCAGGCTTCGGTGCATGTCGAGGTTGACGACGATGTGGCGGGCGCACTGGCTCGGCTCAAGCCGGAGGTGGCGCTTTATGTCGGCGGGATGGGGCACCGCAGCAAGAATTTCCACAACGACATCATGGTGCGCCGCGGCTTTGGGGACGCCGCGAAGCGGATCCAGGAACTCTATCTGGCCGGTCGAAAGGACGAGGCCATCGCCGCCGTGCCTGACGAATGGGTCGACATGAAATCCCTCGTCGGTCCTCCGGCCCGTATCCGCGAGCGATATCGAGCTTGGGAGGATTGCGGCGCGGACGCCCTGAGCGTGCGTTCTCGCCAGCCGGAAGCGCTGGAGGCGATGGCGCAGGCGGCAAGACTCAACTGACAGGACGGGCGTCGTGGTCCCGAGGGGACCCTAGGCTGCCACATTTTGCGCCGGGCGCCAGCGCAGCAGGTAGGTCTGCAAGCGCCGCACGAGCGCCGACAGGATCATGCCGACGATCATCAGCACGAATACCGCCACCATCATACCGGCAGCCTCGCCCCGTGCCTCGGCCTCGATGATCATGCGGCCGATGCCGTGCTCGGCGCCGATGAACTCACCCACGATCACGCCGATCAGCGAGAAGGAGATCGCCGGCGACAGCGATGCGAACAGCCACGCCATGGTCGAGGGAATGATCACCGTGCGGGTCACCTGCCACTCGCTGGCGCCCAGCAAGCGCGAAGCGTTGATGTGGTCGCGGTCGACCGAGCGCGCGCCCTCGAAGGTGTTGAAGAAGACGAGGAACACCACGACCAGCCACGCCGTCATGATCTTCGAAGCATCGCCGATGCCAAAGGCCAGGATGATGATCGGCGCCAGCGCGATGCGCGGCACCGAATTAAAGGCGGTCACATAGGGATAGAAGATCTCGCTCAGTCGATCCGATCGTCCGAGCAACAAACCCAGCGCGAAACCCGAACTGACGCCGCAGACGAATCCCCAGAGCGTGTTCTTCAAGGTGAAGTAAGTGGCGATCCAGAGATTGTTGTCAGAGCGCCCGAGGCAGCGGGTGAACGCTCCCGGCACACCGAAAGTCCATGCGCCGTCGGTAGAGACCAGGCAGCTCATGCCCAGGAATTGGCGGAAGATGTCAGATGGCTTGGAAACGAAATAGGGATCGAACAATTCGGGCACCAGCCAGGGCACGCGTTCGTGGAGGTCCCAGGCCCATTGCCAGATCGCCAGCGCCGCGACGCCGATACCGATTTGCCAGAGCAGTGTCGAAAGCCGCCGACTCATGCGCTGTGAGTCCGGGCGAATTCCTCGCCCAGCGAGTGCCAGATGCGCGAGAAGAGCGCCGCATACTCCGGAGTTTCGCGCAAGGTCACCGCGTTGCGCGGTCGCGCGAAGTCGACGCGGAAATCCTGTTTCACCCGCCCCGGCCGGGCAGACAGCAGGATGATCCGGTCCGCGAGGGTGAGCGCTTCGCCGAGATCGTGAGTCACGAACAGCACGGTCTGGCGCGCCCGCTCCCAGATGTTGAGCAGCACCGAATGCATGTCCAATTTGGTGTGGGTGTCGAGCGCGCCGAACGGCTCGTCCATCAGGAGAATTTCCGGCTGGACGATCAGCGTGCGCATAAGCGACACGCGCTGGCGCATGCCGCCGGACAGAGACGAAGGATAGAAACGGGCAAATCCGTCGAGCCCGGCCTGGTGGATCGCCTCGTCGACCCGCGCGCGGCGGTCCGCGGCCGGAACACCGGCGAGTTCGAGGGCATAGCCGATATTATCCTCGACGGTGCGCCAGGGAAACAGCGTGTCCTTCTGGAACACATAGCCAACCTGGCGTGTCGGGCGCCCTGGCACCACGGGAATGCCGTCGACGCGGATATTGCCGCCATTGGGCGTGATCAGCGTCGCCACCATGTTGAGGATTGTGCTCTTGCCGCACCCCGAGGGACCGAGCAACGCCACGAACTCGCCGTCGTTGATGCGGAAGGACGCATCATCGACCGCCAACACCTCCCGGCCCTGGGCGAGGAAGGTCTTGCGAAGCCCGTTGATATCGATGCGACAGCGCGACGGCAGCTCAGGCTGGGTACTTGGCATGCGCCGCCTTGAGGAACTTGTCCGAGAACGCATCTTCAAGCTTGACGGGCTTGATACCCGTAAGATCGCTGTACCAGACTTTCTCGCCGCGCGCATAGGCCTCGGCACCGATCAGACCGTCGGGATCCGTCACGTCTTTCAGCTCGCCGATCTCGAGCAGATTGGCTTCGGGCGAAGTGCTGCCGACATAGCGTTCGATCGAGCCCAGTATTTCCTGGGGGCTGTGCTTGTTGATCCACTGCGTCGCCCGCCAGATTGCATTGGTGAAGGCCTGCACCTTCTCGGGTTCCTTCTCGATCGTGGAAAGCAGGCAGAAGTTGGTGTTCACCGGCACCGGCCCGCCGATGATCTCGTTCCAGGTCTTGAGTTCGCTTGGTGCATAGATCTGCTTGCCCCACCCGTTCTTTTCCGATTCGCTGATCAACGACACGGCAGAGCTCAGCACGTCGATCTGCTTGGTCTTGAACGACCCGAGCATGGTGTCGGTATTGCCGACGCCAATCCAGGTCACCTGATCGGCCAAGCCGAGCCGTTCCATGAAATAGTGCGACCACAGATGCGACGTGCCGCCGATCGAGGAGACGCCGAAGATCGCCTTCTTGCCGTCGGGACGCTTCCAGGCGGCAGCTTTTTGGATGGTGTTGACGCCCTGGTCGTAGAGATCCTTGCGGACAGCGAAGCGGACGCCCGGCGCGCGCGTGTCGACCGCATTCAGCGCCCGCGTCGGCCGCCCGTGATTGTTGAGCTGCAGTACGTGCAGGATGTCGGCGATGGCGAAATCAGCCTGGCGCGAAGCCATGATTTCGCGTGTCTTGACGCCGCTGCCGCCCTGGATAACACGGAAATCGTAGCCTTCGTCCTTGAAGAAGCCCTGCTGCTGCGCGACGAATTGCACCTGATAGGTAGGCACTGCGACGGGATAGACGGTGCTTGCCTTTTTGTCCTGGGCGCGAGCACCTTGCCACCCTCCGGCGGACAAGGTCGCAGCGGCTGTAGCGACGCTCACGATCTCGCGGCGCTTGATCAGGAAAGCCATGTCGTACTCCGTTTTCGCAAGACGATAATCGGCAGATCAGGCAGTCGGATAAAGCCATGGCGTGCGCTGACGCGCTTTTGCCTGATGGGCGGCGATTTCGTTCTCGCGCGTCAGCGTCAACGCCACCTCGTTCAGTCCCTTGAGCAGGGAGTCCCGGCGGATGCCGTCGACCTTGAAGACGATGCGCCGCCCGCTCGGCGTCGTGACGGTGCGATTTTCCAGGTCGACGCTGAGGCGTGGCTCGCTGTTGCTGCCCGGCCGCGCCGCGCTCTCGAGTTCGGCGGCGATCGCCTCCACGTCTGCGCGATCGAGCTGGATCGGCAGCACACCGTTCTGGAAGCAGTTGTTGAAGAAGATCGGCCCGAAGCTGGGTGCAATGACGCAGCGGACCCCCATGCCCATCATCGCCCACACCGCGCCCTCGCGTGAGCTGCCGCAGGCGAAGTTGTCCCCGGCAACGACGATCTGCGCGCCGCGAAAGGCGGGCTGGTGCATGAAGAAATCCGGGTTCTCGCTGCCGTCGGGCAGATAACGCCAGGGCTCGAAGGCGTAGGGGCCGAGATCGGCCTGCGCCACGTCGCGCAGGCGGTGGATGGGAATGATGATGTCGGTGTTGACGTTCTGGCGCATCAACGGCGCGGCCAGGGCATCGAGAACGGTGAAGGCTTGCATGGTTTCCCCGGCAGAGAGAGCTGCGTTGGAGTGCGAGCGCCCTAGAGAGAGCGTACGTCGGCGATGCGTCCGGCCACGGCGGCGGCGGCGGCCATCGCCGGACTGGCAAGGTGCGTCCGTCCGCCCGGCCCCTGCCGGCCGACGAAATTACGGTTCGAGGTGGAGACGCTGCGCTGGCCGGGTTCGATCGTGTCGCCATTCACTGCCAGGCACATCGAGCAGCCCGGCTCGCGCCACTCGAAACCGGCATCGAGAAAGACCCGGTCGAGCCCTTCGGCTTCTGCCTGGCGCTTGACGTTTTCCGAGCCCGGCACGACCCAAGCGCGTACATGGCCCGCCACTTTCCGGCCTTTTGCAACCGCCGCGGCGGCGCGCAGATCCGAGAGGCGCCCATTCGTGCAGGAACCAATAAACACCCAGTCGATCTTGGTCTGGTCAACCGGCGTGCCAGCCACGAGACCCATATAATCGAGCGCTGCCTGCATGGATTTCTGCCGATCCGGATCGGCCACCGAGGCCGGATCGGGGATGTTCCCGGTGACCGCGATGACATGCTCCGGGCTGGTGCCCCAGGTGATCTGCGGCACGATCTTGGATACATCGACCTGCACTTCGACATCAAACACCGCATCGGGATCGCTCGCGAGCGTTCGCCAGTCGGCGACCGCTGCGTCCCACATCGCACCCTTGGGCGCGTAGGGGCGGCCCTTGAGAAACTCGAAAGTCGTGTCGTCGGGCGCCACCATCCCGATTTTGGCGCCGAGCTCGATGGAGAGGTTGCACATCGTCAGGCGACCCTCGACCTCCAGCGCGCGGATCGCGCTGCCGGCATACTCGACCGCATAGCCGGTGCCGCCAGCGGTGCCGATCTGGCCGATGAGATAGAGGATCATATCCTTCGGCGTGACACCGGGATGACGCGTGCCCTCGAAGGTCACGCGCATGCGCTTGGGCTTGCGCTGAACCAGCGATTGCGTGGCCAGCACATGGATCACCTCGGTGGCGCCGATGCCGAAAGCGATCGCGCCCATGCCGCCGTGCGTGCAGGTGTGGCTGTCGCCGCAGACCAGCAGCGTGCCCGGCAGGCTGACGCCCTGCTCCGGCCCCATGACATGGACGATGCCCTGGCCCGGCTGGCCGAGATCGAACAGCTTGATTCCCCAGCGGGCGGCCTCGTCGCGCATGGCATAGAGCCGCGCCGCATAGGGTTTCAGCGTTTCGTGCGTGCGGCCAGGTTCGGTCGAGATGACGTGATCGAACGTCGCGAAGGTGAGGTCGGGATTACGAACCTGGTAGCCTGCGTCCTTGATCGCCTGCAGGCCACGCCCACCACCATCATGCATCAAATGACGGCTGACATGCAGCAGCGCGTAGTCATCGCCCAGATCGGCGATGACGTGACGATCCCATATTTTATCGAACAGCGTTTGAGCTGCCATTTTTCGCTTCCTCCCGGCGCCGGCTTGCGGCGGCCCATCACCCCCCAATCGGAGGTCTCCGATGGACGGCCTGGGACATTTGCGCGGATGAGATACCCCATCACCTTTTCTGTTCGCATACAACCGCACTCTCCGCGCTCGCCTCAGCTGTCGAAATGAGCTCATTGGTACTGAAGATGTGGGCGCCCTGGACGCGCCGAGAGACCAGAAATTGCTTTACCATAGTATATCTAATTTAAGATTTACATGATAGTGTCTGCCGATCGATGAGTCTCCGCGTTGGCGTTCGAGGGAAGCCGATGGGAATCAAATGGGCGGTCTCACACCCCCAACGGTTGATTACCGCCGTTGGCGAGGTTTCGGTAACGGCCACCGACATACTTCGTTGCACCGACGAGTTCGCGAAGACTGGAATTAGCATTTATCGCAAGCTCTTCGATCTGACCCAGCTTACGAGCGCGATAACTCAGGCGGACCTGCGGTTGGTGGCGGCCCGTTTGGCACCGAATACATTCGAGCGCGCGTTCGGACCCACAGCTATTGTCGTCGTCTCGGAGGCCCTTGCAGAAACGGCTAAAATCTTCCAGGCCATGATGGCGACGAGTCGGCAGGTACAGATCTTCCGCGACCCATATGTGGCGCGGGTTTGGCTCGACGTGACCGCACCGGCCGGCGAGATCCCAGAGATAGCTGCCAGGCAGGCACCCAACCACGCCCCCAAATTGCATTAAACAAGCTCGGCATGAGTATGCGCCTACTCGAGCACCGTTTCGTGCAAGCAATCAAACGACGTCCGACCACCTTACGAACGTCAGAGTCATACGACGCAATCTTGAGTGGCGAATTGACGAGTAAACCACCCGCCCCTTGCTATGCACCAACATCCTGTTGGGTTACTGTTCATTCACGATCTGATTGAAGTGCAGCGGTTACGCAACGACGTGGTCAAAGAAAATGCAAATCGGTTTCAACCTGCCGAACTCCGGCCCGCTCTCTCCTGTTGCGGTCATGACCGAGATCGCCACGCAAGGCGAAGCGATGGGCTTCGAGTATCTCACCATGACCGATCACATCGTGCTGCCCGACACGAAGGTCCCCGGCTATCCCTACTCCGAGAGCGGCGAATTCTACGAGGATGCGCCGACCGAACGCCATGAGCAGTTGATCAGCATGGCATATGTCGCCGCCAAGACCACGCGCATCCGTCTGGTGGCGGCGGTGTTGGTGGTGCCGCACCGCCCCGCCGTGCTGGCCGCCAAGATGCTCGCTACACTCGACGTGCTGTCCGGTGGGCGGCTGGTCGTCGGCATCGGCGCCGGCTGGCTGAAGACTGAATTTGATGCCGTCGTCGGTACGCCGTTCGGCGAGCGCGGTGCGGTAACGGATGAATATATCGATGCGTTTCGCGTGTTGTGGACGGAGCACGCGCCGCGCTTCGCCGGCCGCTACACCAGCTTCGACGGCATCGTCTTGGAGCCCAAGCCCATTCAGCATCCACACCCTCCGATCTGGGTCGGCGGCGAGGGCGGCCCGGCCGTGCGCCGTGCCGCCCGGGTCGGCGACGCCTGGTATCCGATCGGCAGCAACAATCGGCATTTGCTCGATACCCTTCCGCGCCTTCGCGCGGGCATCGCCAGGCTGCGCAAAGCGACTTCCGACGCTGGCCGCGACCCTGCATCGGTCGGAGTCGGCTATCGCGTGAAGCGCTACGGTGCTGCGGTACCGCCGCTCGCCTCGGACGGCGAACGTCGGCTATTCTCCGGCAGCGAGGCCGATATCATCGGCGACCTACGCACCTTGCGTGACATCGGCGTCACCGCAGTCGATATCGATTTCGGGCGACCGGACGCCGCTGCAGTAATCGCCGAAATGCGCCGGTTCAGGGCCGCCGTGATCGAGAAGATTTGAATCCAAGGCGTTCAACCGGCTGAAGGGCCCTTTGGCGCTCTACAGCCCTGCTGACACTGGAGTTCGGCCGCTCTAACATCAGTCGCAATCAGGAGGAGGAAACGCGGCAATGACTGTGACCATCCGCCAAGTTGGACCTTGTTTTGCAGGCGAAGTCGATGGCATCGACATGCGCAGGCCACTCACACGCGACGAGGTGGCAGCGATCCACGCCGGCATGGACAGATATGCCGTCCTGGTGTTCCACGACCAGAAGATCGACGATGGGCAACAGCTCGCCTTCACGCGCAGCCTGGGCGAGATCGAGCATGCCATAGGCACCAGCCTCCGCGCGGCCAACGAGCAGCGCCTGCCCACGACCTTCGCCGACGTCTCCAACCTCGACAAGGACAACACGCCGTACGCCCGCGACGACCGCCGCCGGCTGTTCGCCATCGGCAACCGCCTGTGGCAC
>Ga0193752_1002640_pt1 | contig 13167 bp, 7 predicted proteins | sample H1c1metaG_FD_144924 | JGI IMG/M metagenome (GOLD analysis project Ga0193752, IMG submission 144924) | Soil microbial communities from a riparian zone of the East river system, Colorado, United States - H1c1 | ecosystem: Environmental > Terrestrial > Soil > Riparian zone | place: USA: East River... | reverse complement strand
GTCGCAACGGTCGCGGCGGCGGTCGGTGCGGGCGGTTTGGGAACGTACATCTTTCGCGGCCTGCGGCAAAACGACAACAATCTGCTCATCGCCGGAGCGCTTGCGTCGGCTCTGCTCGCGTTGCTTTGCGACTTTGCTCTCGGACAGATCGAAAAGGCTTATAAGATCGGCGAACGTCCGACGAACCGCAGACGTTTTGCCGTCACCGCTGCCGCTGCTGTATTCGCCGCGATCATCGGTGTCAGCTATTTCACAAATTCGGCAGCTACATCCGCAACCAGCTTGAACGGACAAAAGATCGTCGTCGGCTCAAAAGATTTTACCGAATCCGTCATCCTTGCCGAGATACTTTCGCAGATGCTCGAAAAACAAGGCGTCGCGGTCGAGCGGCAATTCGAACTGGGCGGCAACCTCGCACACGAAGGGCTGCTTTCGAAACAGATCGACGTCTATCCCGAATACACCGGCACCGCCTACACCGCGATCCTCAAACATCCGCCGCTGACCGATCCGCAGCAGGTTTACGATAGGACAATGGCCGAGTACGCCGAGAAATTCAAACTCTTCTTGAGCCCACCGCTCGGCTTCGCAAACGATTTTGCAATACTTGTGCGCGGCGAAGTAGCTCGAAAGAATAATTTGAAAACGATCTCGCAAGCCGTGTCGATCTCGAAAACCTGGCAGGCCGGGTTCGGGCAGGATTTTATGTCGCGGGCGGACGGCTATCCGGGGTTTTCGAAAGCGTACGGATTTGCGTTTAGCAAACAGCCGCGCGAGATGGACCTGTCGCTCACGTATCGGGCCTTGCAGTCCGGCGAGCTCGACATCATCGCCGGCAACTCCACCGACGGCCTCATCGCCGCCCTCGACCTATTCCAACTAGAAGACGACCGCCACTACTTCCCGCCCTACCAAGCCGTCTTCATCGCCCGCCAGGACGCCGCCGAAACCCTGCGCGAAGCATTCACAAAACTAACCAACGCCATCTCAACCGACGACATGCGAAAAATGAACTACGAGGTCGACGGCAATAAACGTTCACCAAAAGAGGTGGCGGCTGATTGGCTTAATGTGAAGGCATTTTAGTAGAATCGGCGTACACCGTTCACGTTCCAGTTTGGCAAGGCGAAAAGAATGAATAAATATCCGATTAATATTGTTTGGAGTGAAGATTCGTGGTTCCATCTTTATGAACTTAACCACTAATCACACGAAACAGATCAAAGGCCGAAATAGTTGGTTCAAAGTGGTCGTTCCAATAACCGGCATTTATTTACCTTGCAACTTTCCCGTAAATGTTGTAATCTCACAATTTGATAATTCCTTCTCTCTTTGTCGACGGTAATTGCGCCTCAGTCGTTGCGGCGTTTGGATAGTTCGAGAGATGGTTCGTTAATGACTGTCAGAAGTGGCCCTTTAGTTTTTATGGCCTTCAAACGTTGGTTCATCGCTGCAACCGTTACACCGAGATTTACACCCCGCGTTAGATAACTTCTTAAAATAAATCCTGAAGAACCGCGCATGCTCAATATTTGTTGAGTTGTGCGTTACGCCCTTACTAACGTGCGGGCTTCTGCATAATATTCCTGCATCTATAATGCGGGGATGGCTACCCGGTTCATCGGTTGATAAAAGAGATAAAGATAATACAAATGAATTTTAGTGAATTAGGCTTGCAGCCGTTTTATACGGATAAGTGCGAGTCATTGGGTTACACTGAGCCTACACCCATTCAAAATCAGGCTATTCCAGTTGTTTTGGACGGAGGCGACGTTATCGCCTGTGCCGAGACCGGAACCGGCAAGACCGCAGCATTTTTGCTGCCGATCCTGCAAAATTTAGAGCAGTTCAAAGGCAAAAGAGGAACAAAGGTTTTGATCCTTTCGCCGACGCGTGAACTTGCCAATCAGACCGAAGCGGCTTGCCGTCAGTTCGCTCCTAAGGGCATTACCTGTGCGGCGGTTATCGGCGGTGCCGGTTATGCACGCCAGATACAGGCCCTCAAACAGGGCGTCAACATCCTCATCGCTACTCCCGGTCGTCTTATCGACTTTATGGAGCAGGGGATGCTTAACTTCAATAATCTGAGCGTTTTAGTGCTTGACGAAGCCGACAGAATGCTCGATATGGGCTTTTTGCCCGCCATCAAGCGTATCGTCAAAGCTATCCCGGAAAACCGCCAAACGCTGTTCTTCTCGGCCACTTTGGCATCGGACATCGAGCGTATCGCAATGGCGATCGTAAAAGACCCGACATTTATCGAGATCTCGAAACGCGGCACCGCTGCCGTCACGATCGATCAGAAAGCTTACCCCGTAGCACAGCAATTCAAAATGCCTTTGCTGCTGGAACTGCTTGAAAAAGAAGACTTTGAGCGTGTTTTGGTCTTTACGCGAACCAAGCGTGGGGCCGACCGCATCGCTCATGTTCTGGAAAAGCGTTCGCACAAATCGAACCGCATCCACGGCGACCGCTCGCAAGCGCAGCGTGAGGCTGCACTTCGCAGCTTTAAGGCCGGAAAGACGCGTGTTCTGGTCGCTACAGACGTCGCTGCCCGCGGCATCGACATCGATTCTGTGTCACATGTGATAAACTATGACATTCCGGTCGTTCCCGAGGATTATGTCCACCGGATCGGACGTACTGGAAGAGCGGGTAATTTGGGGCGTGCGATCACCCTTTTCACGACTGCCGAAGAGCATTCGATGAAGGCGATCGAGCAGCTCACCGGACAAGCTGTCGAGCGTGTCCTGCTTCCCGATTTTGGCGGCGTAATAAGCGCCGCGGTTCAGCCTAAGGCAAATAATCGTCCGGCGGCGAAAACATTTCGCTCGTTTGGCGGACGCCGACGCCGATAGGCTTTTTGAGGAAAGATAATGGCTATTAAAGTAGAAAAATATGCAGTGGGCGATCAGCTTCCGATGATGTGTTCTGCCTGCGATTCCGACCAGAGCCACACGGTTCAGACGGTCACGAAACTAGGCAAGATCACGTCGGCGATATGCGATACGTGCCAAACGGCAAGCACGTTCAAGGGCGGCGTCAAGACATCGGTCGCGGTGGGCAGCAAAGGCAAGACGGCAGGGCCGTATGACCGCACCCGGCGTTACAAAAAGGGCCAGGCGATGATGCATGATAAGTTTGGCCACGGCGAAGTTACTGCCGTGCTCGAACCGCAAAAGATCGATGTCCTTTTTGGCGATATGACCCGCAGATTGATCCACTCACAGGAATAGTTTTTTCCTGTATTACAAATAAAAAAGAGGCTGTCCTAAAAAGGCAGCCTCTTTTGTTGTTTTGATTTCTTTTTGATCTGTTTGGTGTATTTCGTGGAAAAAACTTCTTAAGAAAATATCCACGAACACACCAAACTTTTTCTTTGTTCCGTGTTTTTCTGTGTGTTCTGTGGTTCCTGCTTTAAATTAACCACAGAAATCACAGACAGCACGGAAAACACAGAACAAGATGAATACTATCTGCGACGAAGCAGAAATCCGATCACGAGGCCGAGGGCGGCCGAGATCAGGATCGTCTGACCCGGCTTCTGTCGGGCATATTCCTTTGCATCTTCTACGATCTCTTTCGGATCCTTGTTCTGCAATTCCTTAAACTTGTCGCTTGCCCACGCAGCCTTTTCCTCGGCAAAAACCTTTGCCTTGTCGGCCGCTTCCTGAAACTTTTGTCCGTATTCCTGTGCCTGCATCTTTAGATCTCCTAAAAACTCGTCGTCCAGATTGCCCGTGTTCGATTCCGGAACGACCGGTACCAAACTCTGTTCCAATTCCCTTTCCGCCTTTTTCACTTCTGCTTCAAATTCCGACATTTTTCAGATTCCTCCGGCCTTTAAATTCCGCCCACTTTACCTTCCGGGCGTCCACGGCTGTTTCTGATGAACCCTGCCTGTAAATAGTTGTAACGAAATTTTCGATTCTAATGTTCCAAAAATGCAGAAGCCCGCGCGTGAGCAAGGGCGATACATCCAACTGAACAGTTACGCCGCTCTTCTTTTGAATTCTTTCTGAATCACGTCGAGCGTTACGCCCTTGCTCACGCTCAGGCTTCTGCAAAATGACGAATTTTGAAAATATGCTTGACAACGCTTTGCCCGAAATGTAAATCTTATGAATTCGATAAGTGAGTAAGCACTTACTTAGTGCTTTTTTTGGAGCAAAATTTGATTCACGATTTTTTCAAATGTGACCATAATGGCCGAATGACGGGCGACAAGCGGCGCGAGCAGATATTGCAGTCTGCTTTCGACCTGTTTTCCAAACGCGGCTTTAGCGGCACAACGACCAAAGACATCGCGCGGGCGTCAGGCGTTTCGGAAGCGATGGTTTTTAAGCATTTTGCTTCAAAAGACGAGCTTTACGGGGCCATTCTCGAGGCAAAGAAGGTCAAACACGGCATCAGCGGCTTTCCATGGGAAAGCAACAAGGCCCTGATCGACGCCATGGCGGCGAACGACGACTTTGGCGTTTTCTATCATTTCGGACTCCAGGCGATGGACAAGCACCAGACCGATGTCAGTTTCATGCGTCTGATGTTCTTCTCGGCGCTGGAGGAACACGAACTCGCTGAACGCTTTTTTAACGAGTTCGTCACCCAGATCTACGATTTTATCGGTGCGTATGTAAAGAAGCGGCAGGACGCCGGGGCCATTCGCAAGGTTGACCCGCGCATCGTCGTCAGGGCATTGCTGGGAATGCTGATACACCATTCGCTGAACAACATTCTGTGGGACAAGAAACGGCAGATCATTGATATAACGAATGAAGAAGCGGCACGAAATTTTGCCGAGATACTTCTTCGCGGAACTTTAGAACAAGAACAAGCGGGCTAAACGATATTTTTCTCCGGGAGGCGGAGGCTTTTTCATAATGATGAGAACAAAGCAATTCTATTTCGCAATGCTCGCGCTAGCCGCGACAAGCTTGGCAATATTCACCGGCTGCGGTTCGAGTGCAAACTCGGCGACGGCGGCCAACGCAAACAATCAGCCGACGACGATCGATGTCACGACCGAACAGGCGATCATCAAACCGATCCCGACCTATATCGAGGCGACCGGCAATTTGGCCAGCGATGCACAGTCTGACGTCGCACCTAATGTCAGCGGGCGCATAATCGAGGTCAATTTCGATATCGGCAGCTACATCGGCCAGGGCGACGTGCTTGTGCGGCTTGACCCGCGCGATGGCCAGCTCCGCGTCGATCAGGCAAAGGCTCAGGTCGAAGCCCAGCGAAAGACGGTCGATCAGGCGAACGCCAATGCCGATCAGTCGCTCGCTAATCTTCGCCAGACGCAGGCAAGGCTCGGCATCACCGACGGCCAAACATTTCAAATAAAGGACTTTTCGCAGGTCAAAACATTCACTGCCCAATTGCAGCTTGCAGAAATTGAGCTTCGACGGGCCGAGAAACTTCTCGAATCGGGTGACGTTTCAAAGTCCCTGTATGACCAGCGCAGATCGCAGCGTGATGCGTTGATCGGCAACCTCGACGAGGCTCGTTCGAATGCCAATATTGCGATCAAGGCCATCGATACTGCCCGTGCCGCGTATGAGGCGTCAAAGGCAGGCGCCGCAAGCGCAAAGGCCGCCATCGGTACGCTCGAAGCCCAGGTCGCACAGGCCCAAAAGTCCGTGACCGACACTGTGATCCGCTCGCCGATCAGCGGTTACGTCTCGGAAAAGGTCGCGGATGTCGGCGAGTATATTTCGCCAAGCACACCGAATTCTAAGATCGCGACGATCGTTCGCACATCGACGCTTCGCATGAAGATCGACATTCCCGAAGCCGAGATAGGCAAGGTCGCGACCGGCCAGGGCATTTCCCTTTCGACAAGCGCTTACCCCGACCGCAACTTCGCCGGAACCATTGTTCGCATCGCCCCGAGCCTGAACACGACCGCACGAACAATGTCCGTCGAGGCCGAGGTGCAAAATTCCGAAGGCCTGTTAAAGCCGGGCCAGTTCGCTATCGTCCGCATTACGCAATCTAAGCCGGAACCTGCGGTCGTCGTTACGGTAAAAGCTGTCAAAACCGTCGGCGATACCAATTCGGTCTTCGTCATTAAAGACGGCATCGCCCGCGAACAGTTCGTCCAACTCGGCCTGCTCGAAGGCGATATGATCCAGGTAAAACGCGGCATCATCGACGGCGACCGCGTCGCAACCAGCAACCTGAATCTCTTGACCGACGGAATTTTCGTCCGGCAGTAAAGAAGTTCAAGGTTCCATGTTCAAGGTTCAAAGTTTTTAGGAACAACATTGAATGGGAAAGATTGAAAAGTTTGAAGACATTGAGAGTTGGAAGTTGGCGAGAGAGGTCACACGGCTGATCTATTCGGCAAGTACTGCTGATCGATTCGCCCGCGACTATGCTTTGTGCAATCAAATTCGGCGAGCCAGCATATCGAGCCTTTCCAATATTGCGGAATGATTCGAAAGAGACGGAAATAAGGAATTTATCCAATTCCTGTCTATCGCAAAAGGCTCGTGTGGAGAGGTCAGAGCACAATTATACGTTGCTCTAGATCAGGGATATATTGACGAGGAATCGTTCAAGACAATATCCGGCAAGGTGCTTGAAACCAGCAGATTGATAGCGGGTTTCATGAGGTACCTTCAACAGTCGGATTTGCGAGGCAGCAAGTTTCACAAAGAACCTTGAGCCGTCAAAACCTTGAACTTTGAACCTGGAACTTTGAACTTTAAAGAATTATGCAGTGGTTAGCAGAAGTTTGTGTAAAGCGTCCGGTTTTTGCCACGATGTTGATCCTTTCGCTGGTCGTCGTGGGAGCCTTTTCGTTCATCAGTTTGGGCGTCGATCTTTTCCCGAAGATCGATTTCCCCACGATCACGATCACGGTCGTTAATCCGGGCGCATCGCCGCAGGAGATCGAGACCGAGATCACCGAAAAGGTCGAAGAAGCGGTCAATACGGTCAGCGGTATCGATGAGCTGCGCTCGACCTCGATCGAGGGCATTTCGCAGGTTTTCGTCCAGTTCGTGCTTGAAAAGGACGTAAATGTCGCCGCTCAGGAAGTTGAGAATCGCGTCCAGACGGTTATCCCAAATCTGCCGGAAACGGCCGAGCAGCCGACGGTTCAGAAACTCGACACCGATGCCGCACCCGTGCTGCGAATCGTCGTTTCTGCCCCGGCCTCGATCCGCGAAGTTACCGAGACCGCTAAAAATAAGATCAAGGAACGCATCGAATCGGTCGATGGCGTCGGCCAGATCACGATAATCGGCGGTCAGGAACGGCAGATAAACGTCTGGGTCGATCCGGATAAAATGCGTGCGCTAAACGTCACGGCGGCGCAGGTTTCGAACGCGCTGCGGATCCAGAACATAGAGTTTCCGAGCGGCCGCCTCGACGAAGGGCAAAAGGAAACGAGCGTCCGCACGCTGGGCAAGATCAGAAAACCCGAAGAGTTTGACAATGTGGTGGTCGCGACCCGCGGCGAATATCAGGTAAAGGTCAAGGACATCGGCTATACGGAAGACGGCGCCGAGGAACTTCGATCGGAAGCAAGGCTAAACGGACAGCCGGCTGTCACGCTCATCGTTTCAAAGCAGTCGGGCACGAATACAGTGGCCGTTGCCCGCGAGATCAAGGCGAGGCTTAAGGAAATAGCTGGCGACGAAGCGACCGGCGTAAAAGGCACGCTTCCGCCAAATTATCAGGTCCGGATCGTCGGCGACAACTCGATCTTTATCGAAAATTCGCTCGCCGCTATCGAAGAACATTTGGTCGTCGGGTCGATCCTGGCGTCTATCGTCGTGTTCCTTTTTCTCTGGAGTTTCCGCTCGACATTTATCGCCGCTTTGGCCATACCGACCTCGATAATTTCGACGTTTGCCCTTGTCTATGCGATGGGCTATACGCTTAATTCGATCACGATGCTTGCGTTGACGCTTATGGTCGGCATCGTTATCGACGACGCGATCGTGGTGCTCGAAAATATCTATCGATTTGTGGAAGAGAAAGGCATGGAGCCTTTCCAGGCGGCGATCGAAGGAACGCGCGAGATCGGCATGGCAGTTCTCGCAACGACGCTTTCGCTGATGGCCGTGTTCGTCCCCATCGGATTTATGCAGGGCATCGTCGGACGATTTATGTCGAGCTTCGGTTTGACGGCGTCGTTCGCGGTCGGCATCTCGCTGCTCGTTTCATTCACGCTCACGCCGATGCTTGCGGCCCGCCTGATCAAGCGAAAGGACACGTCGGAAGAGGCCGCCGAACCGCAGATCAGCGGCGACGGCATGATCGAAAAGCCCAAGCCTAAACCCCAACACAGCGAAGATTCGAAACACGTTAGTTGGTTCCGGCATGTCGATTCGGTCTATACCGCGATGCTGCGGTTCTCGATGGCCCACCGGTGGGTGATCGTAACGCTCTGCGTACTGGTATTTTTGGCTATCGTGCCGCTGTTTATGTTCGTCGGGAAAAACTTTTTACCTGTTGACGACCAGTCGCAGTACGAAGTCTCGATACGTGCGCCGGAAGGCTACAGCCTCGGGGCGACCTCGCAGTTATTGGAACGTGTCGCTGTCGAGGTACGGAAAATGCCGGGCGTTACCGATACGCTTGTCACGATCGGCGGCGGAGCGGCACAGGTCGTCAACAACGGCACGGTCTATGTGAAACTGAGCGACGTGGGTGACCGCGCGAAATCGCAGGACGATCTGATGGCCGATTCCCGCGAGCTTTTGAAAAGGCCGGAGTTTAACCCCGACCAGTTGCGAACGGCCGTCCAGCCGGTTGCCGCTTTCTCCGGCGGCGGTTTCCGCAACGCGAACGTCCAATATCTTATCGGCGGCCCCGACCTGAAATTGCTCGAAGAATATTCGGCAAAGCTGCTCGAAAAAATGAAGACGATCCCGGACGCCGTTGACGTCGATTCGACATTGATCAGCGGCAAACCGGAGGTGCAGTTGACCGTTGACCGCGCGACGGCGGCCGATCTCGGCGTCAATGTCGGCGACGTATCGCAGGCGCTGAACACTCTTGTCGCGGGACAGGAAGCGACGACCTTTAACGAGGGGACCGATCAGTATGACGTGGTCGTGCGTGCGGTCAACACTTTCCGGACCGATGTAGAAGGCTTAAAACGAATGATCGTGCCGTCATCCAAGCTCGGCTGGGTTACGCTCGACCGGCTTGTAAAGGTTTCGGAAGGCACCGGCCCTAGTTCGGTCGATCGATTGAACCGCCAGCGTCAGGTTACGCTTTTGGCGAATACGCGTCCGGGCGGATCGGCGACGAGCATTACGTCCGCTATCGACGGATTCGTTAAGGAAATGAACCTGCCGAAGGGTTATACGACGGGCTATGTCGGACAGTCGAAAGAGCTTGGCAAGTCATTGTATTACTTTGCTTTAGCAATTACGCTTTCGTTTATTTTCATGTATATCGTGCTGGCCGCTCAGTTCGAATCGTTCATTCATCCGGTCACGATCCTGTTGACGCTGCCGCTTTCGATCCCGTTCGGCATCGTCAGTCTGCTCGCAACCGGACAGACGGTGAATATTTTCTCGGGCCTCGGGCTGCTGCTACTGTTCGGCGTCGTTAAGAAAAACGCCATTTTGCAGATCGACCATACGAACAATCTTCGTTCTCAGGGAATGAGCCGTTACGACGCGATCATCCAGGCAAACCGAGATCGCTTGCGGCCGATCCTGATGACGACGATCGCTCTTGTTGCCGGCATGCTTCCGTTGGTCATATCGACCGGCGCCGGTTCGGGAACGAACCGCTCGATCGGCGTTCTGGTCGTCGGCGGACAATCGCTCTGTTTGCTTCTTACGCTGCTGGCGGTGCCGACATTCTATTCGTTATTCGACGACCTGGCCGAGATGCGGCTGTTCCAGTATGTAACGCGTTTTTCCGATTGGCTGTTCGGCGGCATCCGACGCAGATTTTCCGCCGTGACGAGTTCGTTGTTCAGCAGACAGTAAACGGAAAAATATTTCCTACAAAGTGATTGATTTTTTTAATGGCTATTAACGAGACAAAAACTGACGTATTGATCATAGGTGCCGGCCCGACCGGCCTCGCTCTCGCTTGCCAGTTAATTCGTTACGGCATCGATTTTGTGATCATCGACCGAAACGAAACGACAACGCCGCATTCCAAGGCGATCGGCGTTCAGGCCCGGACGCTGGAGATCTATGAGCAGATCGGTCTTGCCGACAAGCTGATCGAGCAAGGCTGGAAGGCCGACAAGGCCCGGCTGTTTGTTGGCGGCAAGCAGCGTGGCGAGGTAGATTTTTCGGAGATCGGCGCTGGAATGAGCGCATATCCTTACGTGCTTATCGCCGAACAAGGCCTGCACGAAGCGATCCTTTACGACTTCATTAAGTCAAACGGTCGCGATATTCGCTGGCGGACCGCGCTCGAATATTTTACGCAGGATGAAGCCGGTGTCGTTGCGAATATCAAGAATGAAGCAGGCGAAACCGAAACGATCTCCGCAAAGTTTCTTGTGGGATGCGACGGCGCGAAAAGCCCTGTCCGCCATTCACTCGGCCTGACGTTCGAAGGCAGCACGTTTGAAAGAATGTTCTACGTCGCCGATGTCGATATAGATTGGAGTTTCGGCCACGACGCTCTTCAGGTGTTTCTGATGAAGCACAATCTGCTCGCGTTTTTCCCGATGGTCGGTGAAAAACGATGGAGGATCGTCGGCACATTTCCAGAAGATTTTGCCAAAGACGAAGGCGAAATACTTTACGAAGAGATCGAGGCTCAAATAAAACTGGATGCTGAGATCGATATCGACATTACGAAGGTAAATTGGTTTTCGACGTACAAGGTCCACACTCGTCACGCCAGCAAATTTTCCAAGAGCCGCTGCTTTCTTGCCGGAGATGCGGCGCATATTCACACGCCCGCCGGAGCGCAAGGGATGAACACCGGCATTCAGGATGGCTACAACCTTGCGTGGAAATTGGCGTTGGTCATTCGCGGTTCGGCAGGGTTGGACCTTCTCGAAAGTTACAATCAGGAAAGACTTGAGAACGCCCAGAGCCTGCTGAAAACGACCGACAGGTTTTTCAACCTTGTCGCCAGCCCCGAACCGATCCTGACATATTTGCGGATGCACGTTTTCCCGTATGTTGCCGGCGTGGCATTCAGCATCGACGCGGTCAGGAAATTTATGTTCCCGCGGATCTCGCAGATCGGCATAAATTACCGGAACGGTTCCCTGAGCGACCATGCGGCCGACGGCGAATTTGACGTGCGCTCCGGCGACCGGATGCCATACCTGAATTTGAACGGCGAAAGCATTTACGACCGGCTGCGGGCGCCGAAGTTTCATTTGCTTACGTTCTATGACGGGGAAAGTTCGCCGTCAGAAGACAAAACGATCAGGCAGCCGTATTCGGACCTGATCGATCACAGCAAACTGCCCTTATATCCGCAGGTCGCCGAAATTTTTGGAACGAAAAAGTCGTTCAACATTCTGCTCAGGCCGGACAATTATATTGGATTAATTACATCGGACGTTTCACCGGCGCCGGTAGAGAAATATTTAGAAAGGTGTTTATGAGAAAGGTATTATACGCAGGCTTTATATTATTGCTGAGTGTCGGGTTTGCCATCGGGCAAGACCCTGCTCCAACGCCGACGCCTGCGGTCGACGACAAGCAGACGGTCTCGCCGGAAAAACTTCTGGGCGTTCCGCCCATCGCGCCTGATTATCGCTCTGACGACCGCAGCCTGCCGGATCTTGGCCGCGTCGGCGTCGATATGATGGACCAGCGTTCGCTGACGTTGAACGACGCCATCGCCCTCGCGCTTGAGAACAACAACGATATCGAGGTAACGCGAAAGAACGTAAAGATCGCCGAATTCGACCTGCAGGCCGCACGCGGTTTTTACCAACCGAGATTTACAGGCAACACGTCATACGAACGCGCGACCACGCCGAACGTCTCTATCTTCAGCGCAAATCCGAAGATCACACAGGGTTCGCTGGTCGGCAACGTCGGCGTCACGGGTTACATTCCGCGTTTCGGCACGGTGCTTCGCGGCGACGTAAATAATCAGCGTCTTACGTCCAATAACCAGATCTCGATCCTGTCGCCGCAGAACAACGCGAGCCTCGGATTCACATTGACGCAGCCTTTATTCAGAGGACGCGGTTTCGACCAAAACCGCCGCGTGATAGAGATAGCAAAGCGCAATCTTTCTCTGACCGACACGCAGTTTCGCCAAAAGACGATCGACACAATTCTTACCGTTCAGCGTGCCTATTGGGACCTCGCATTCTCATTGCGCAATCTGCAGGTGCAGCGTGACGGCGTAAAGGATGCAAAGGACCAATACGATCACAACAAGCGTCTTGTCGAAGAAGGACAGCTTGCCCCGATCGATATAGTCGCCGCCGAAACGCAGGTCGCCAACTTCGAGCAGGCCGTTTACGAAGCGTTGAACACCGTCAATCAGGCCGAGAACTCGTTGAAAAATCTGATCTCTCCAAATAAGGACGCCAAGATCTGGAGTGAATCCGTAACGCCGATCGATCCTGTCGATCTCACATCGCCGGGAATAACGCTCAAGGAAGCGCTTGACGCAGCTCTGGCAAATCGCCCCGAACTCGAACTTAATCAGGTGCAGAAGGACATCAACGGCATTGACCGCAAGTTTTACCGCGATCAAAAGAAACCGCAGATCGATCTCGTCGCAAGCTACAATTCGTCCGGCATCGGCGGCTCGCAAAATCCCGGTTTTTCCAGTCCGTTCGGAACTGTGTGTGATCCGGCCGATCTCGATTGTCTCGCCCGATTGGCACAGCAGCAGGCAAATATCGCCATCTTGACCGGCAACGCCTATTCCGGCATTTTTGCCAACCGCTATCCGACCTATCGCGTCGGCATCCAGTTCAATCTGCCGCTGTTTGGCGACAAGACCGCCGGTGCAAATTACGGCAAATCGCTCGTCGAAGGCGAACGACTCGACACCCAACGGGCTCAGCTTGAGCAGAACATTCAGGTCGATGTCCGCAACGCGATACAGTCCGTGCGGACGGCCGAGGCAAGGCTTCGCTCGGCGGCGATCGCCCGCGAAAATTCGGTCAAGCAGTACGAGAGCGAACAGCGAAAATTGGACGCCGGACAGACCGACATCTATAAGGTGCTCGAACGCCAAACG
>Ga0193752_1002639_pt1 | contig 13179 bp, 11 predicted proteins | sample H1c1metaG_FD_144924 | JGI IMG/M metagenome (GOLD analysis project Ga0193752, IMG submission 144924) | Soil microbial communities from a riparian zone of the East river system, Colorado, United States - H1c1 | ecosystem: Environmental > Terrestrial > Soil > Riparian zone | place: USA: East River... | reverse complement strand
GGATTGTTCGCCTTTACGATCATCAGATCTATACTCTCCGGTTTGAACGTGAATACATCGATGAGATGGACAACATTGGCCATGGTCCGGTATTCAGGTGGCTGGCAGCACACGAGCTCAATCGTCACCCGCAAAAGGTTGGTCGCGGCAGCATTCCAGAATGGATCGCCCGTGGTGCGGCCCATCGCCGTGTAGATAAGCAGGCTACTTACCTTTTTTATATCTGAGAGTGAGCGTATCCGGGCAAGCGGATTGAACCCGCCGAGTTCTGGTTTGGTATAGTTTAGATAAAGCACTCTTGCCCCACAAGAATGCCAGGGACCGCTGCATTTCTCGGCGATCTCACCGGCTGGATCATGCACCACCAGACTACTACTGCCCATCATGCGGAGACAGCTGGGGATTAGAATAACCGAGGACTTTCCGCCCCCAGTTTTTCCAGTGACGATAATTCCTTTGTATGAATTTTCAATCGAGAGCGATGCGTGTCCATCTAAACAGAATCCTTTGTGGCTGCGACGTAGGAGGATAGAGCTACTTGCGAAGTCGGCATCCAGCTTGGTCTTTCTACCATCGTTACCTATGCTTGCAATAAAGTTGGCGAGCCAGTCAGCGAAGCTTTCGAGGGCAAGCCAAATCGACTGCATTACATTATTTGTGTGCGTGCCCATAGCCGGTCATAGATTCGAGAATTTCTCCGATTTTTTCAAGGATGAAGCTGAGGAGCTTGCAGGTGAAGGCAAGAAGGAGTGCGCTTATCTTGAGCAGTGCAATGCACAGGAGCTTAATTAGCTCAAGCATGAAATTTGATGATTGATGTGCCATTTGAATAGTGTTGCGGAACTCCAGAAAAGTGAATCCCCGTCGTGAACTTGTATCTACTCGTCATTGAGCTGAAAGTTGTCATTATGGGCCTGTATCTTAATCTTTGCGCCCCTTTTTTCAAGCACCATGTGATACATTCCGACCATGTCCATGAAGCGTTCATCTTCCTCGCGGGTACGAGGTTGGAATACGAATATGATTGTGATTCCGTCCAAATTTTTTGGAATCGTGCACTGCTGACTAATCCGGTTACCAACTGCTTCCGGATCCTCTTGCAATTCCTTCATGTCCTCTAGCGAGTACGCGTTGAAAACTGAATTGTTCTCCGAAAGGTCGCTATAGACAATCAGCAGCTTTTTCTCGTAGCGACTACTGGCCAGTCTACGTACCTGAGATACAATCGTGCAGAAGCACATGGACCTGTTTTCAGATTGCTGATTACGGAACCGATTCGGTAGCTCTCTGAATACCGTTCTTACATTGTCGTAGAATTTAGTGATGAGCTTATCTCTGTACTGGGGATCATCCGCGGTGTTGTCTTCCTCAGTAGTCTCGTCATCTGCAAGGTGGAGCGGCTTAACGGGATTGAGGAGTCGGCTGGACAATACCACAAAGTCGAAGGCGGCTTCTTGTTCCTTGTTTTGTGGGAAATCGTACAGATTCAGAACTGGGTCAGCAAGCGGCTGAAGCAGGAAAGAGTCGGTCACGTCATGAACGACTACAATCTTGGTCGATTTTGGAATCTGATTGTTCTCCTTTTTCGAACATCCGACAAAGAGGATGCAGAGAATCGCAAAGTGGATATGCGTTTTCATGATTACGTTGATTTTGTTTGTGCTACTATGGTTTGCTAGAAGTTATTACTCGGGCTTATAGTTTGCCGTGAATACTGAAGTGTATTCATGCTGCGGGAGTTTGATAAAACACTCAGGATATTCACCGTCGCTTCGAAAAGCCGTGTTTCGTTGGGCATACAGGTTCAGCGTTCGAACACCTAATGCGATTAGGCGCGCTTGATGTCCAATTGCATACCCAAATCCGGCTGTAGCCTGATCCTTATCTGCAGTTGACTGTGATTCGATTTCGCTGATTTGTTGGTAACGCTGATTAATACTTGCAGAAAGTGATCCAATAGCTTCAGTCTTCTCTTTGTACACTTCCTCCCGCAGAGCTTCATCATTAGATTTATAGTAGACAATCGACGCATAGAGGCCGAGACAGAATAATGTGAAGCTGGTAAGGCAAATTGCCCAGAAGGCGGCGCAGTCAGGTTGCCCGGTCTGGAGGATTGTTTCTGAAGAATCCAGTGGAGTAATTGACTCTGGATAGCGAGATCGGGTCCGGAGGCCGGCTAAGCCATAAAAGAAGCCGAGGGCTGCTGCATGAATGAGGCTATTCCACAGCCAGTAATGTGCCTTGGAGTTAGCCTTCCTAAGGAGGCGGGCACCGAGGTGAGCTCCAACCAATGTAGCTACCGCAACGCCACAAGCAGCAATAGTGGCATATTCTGTTGGCAGTGGTATGGCTCGGAACGCCGGCTGGGCAAGCACTCCTTCACTAACAGCCATAACACCGAGGCCGGCATGAGTTAACGTCCGGCGGAGATTGTGCCATCTGTTTGGCATGATACGCTGCGATTCTTTGTTCAGGATGTCAAGACGGATCTCATCATCGATAAGAGATTTCCGGATGGACCGGATTTTCTCCAGTGCCGCTTGGTTCTTTTTCTTAGTCAGGACGACATCGGTCAGATTTTGGCTGTAAAGCGCATGTTCCGTGAGCGAGGCCTGTACTTGATCAAAAACAGTGTTCGCAAAACGAATCCGGAATTCACTCTCTGTAACCGGCAGATTGTCTAAGCCATCTGCCTGCCCTTGCTTTTCTGCTGTGGCCAAAAGGAGCGCTTTAAGCTGCTCATACTGCTCGTCTGCCAAGGGGTCCACATGGCCGTGCAGACTAGTGTTGACTTCGTTTTTCATTTTACCGAGTGTTAAAAGGTTTCCCAGTACTCGATAATATTCCCCATCAATCCATCAAAAGTTATGATCAGGTAGATTGTCCTTTTAAGCTCCAACTCTGTAATAGCTGTCGCTCTGAATTCTCTGATGGAGTAGGATTTGAATGGTGCTGATGCCGAGGTGACTCGACCATCGTAGTCTGTGACGAAATCGCAGGTGTATCCATATTCCTGCGCTTCCTGAAAATTCTGGGGCGTTGTTTTTTGTTGCATATGAGAGTCGATTTAATTAAAAGGCCTGTTACCGTAGCGGTGACAGGCCATCGACTTATCCACAGCAATATATTGACGATCAGTACCTTGCGGTATTAATATACTGCTTGGCGGGGTTTGTTTCGAAGCTGGTCCCGCTAGCCCAGAACAAGCACCAAGATTTGTTCTTGGGCTTTTTTTTAAGTCAGCACTTCATGCTAGCTAGAAACTGATCTGGAAGCAGAACAAAAGTATCAACCCTGTTTTACAAATTAGATAGATTCTTATATTTCCGTTTCTTCCGCAAATTCTGATTCTAACGAGGTTTCGCCGTTTTGCTATTTTTCCGATTATAGGTATTTATCCGTTTTGAGCTTCCCGGTATTGACAATTACAATTCGAGCGTCTTTTTGGAAATCTGATTCCATTTTGAAAAACAACGCCAAACCAACAAGTCCAGATGCTTCGCCAACTAATTTATGTTCAGAACGAATATGCTTGTTTGAACCAAGTACAACCAAAGCCTGCTTTACTTCCTCGTCCGGAACTTCAATAATGGCTGTATTGGAATTGCAGAATTTGCCTCGATAATCATTTATATTAAATTGAGGTGGATAGTAGGCAATTAACTTATCCATGATCGACATTTCTCCTTTAGCTGGTGTCGCACCTAAGAATGTGCAATCTTTCAACTTATTAATATCACCGAAAAACCTTCGTTCCGTTCCATTTCCTGTTACTATTCGCTTTGTGATTTCAAGCACGTTTTGAAAAAGAAGGCCGGAACCAAAAGGAATGATACAGTAATCCGGATTCTGATTGAGAATTTCAAATGATAGCCAATCATAGAAACCAAACCGCCTTTTGTTGAGTTCCTCATTCTCATTAAGTAGGCTAATCTCAATATCGTCCGCACCTGCCCGCAAATATTTTTTTACTTCTTCCACCTTAAGTTGTTTTCCCCTCAAGTCATGGAAGTCAATTTTAGCTCCGAGAGTTTTTAGCGCTTGTGGTATTGGCGTATTTTCTTCATTTCCTCTGTGGAGACCAGATTTTCGATCAAGTAATACTTTTAAGCTCGGAAGTCCATATTTTCTTAAAAGATATTGTAGGGCAATTGCTCCAGAACCACTCGACATCATGCATAGACGTGGAATTTCCTTTTCGCTCCCTGAAGATTTCTTGAATTTTATAAGGGCGTCCTTGTAGTATTCGATTATTCCCCAGGCCCATCGATCCTTTACCGTGCCAGTAATATTATAGCTCTCATCCTTTATCCAGATTTGTTTGAAATCCTTATAGTAGAAAGGCAAACTTGGTGTAGACGGATAGTTCGCGTTTTCAATGGGAAACTTAGGTAGATCAATTCCTCGTAAGTTGTCTATAGAACTCATAATTCCACTTACTTTCTTGATTCCCTCCGAGTAGAAATCTGTCTCGCTCTTTTCAATTCTAAATTCGTTTTCATACTCGGCATCGGGGTCATCTACAACATATCCATAGAGGCCATTTAGGTAGTGTCTATCGCAATGAAAAAAGCGGCTATGAAAGTCGGATAACAGCTCGCTAACCAGTTTTTTTTGCAGATAATTCTGCGAGATGCGGACGCCCGTTTTAGAAAAGATCTCGTCCGAGAGTTTTTTTAAGAATAACCCTCTGTTCATAGAATATACTAAACCAGATGATGACGAGAATTTCTTCATTGCTTTATTAAAAAGCCCTTTGACGTCTTCACGAATAACAATTGCGGCCATAATGCAAGTTTGAAATGTTTATTATTTCATTGGGCTATAATTTCTTTATGCCCTTAGTCGATATCTAAGAGTTCTGGAAGTGTAATTTTTAGAGCGTCGGCTACATTTTGTAATGTTGTTATGCGGGGATTCACCCTACCTGATTCGAGGCGGGACATGTTGCTTTTTTCGTAGTCCAGCTTAGCGGCTAACTCTTGTTGCGAGAGTCCCTTTGCCTCTCGCATCTCCTTGATTCGCTGGCCAATTTTCTTCAGGAAAATTTCTTCTTTCAATGGTTATCAAAATTGATAACCAAGATTTCGGAATGTTGTAAGTTTGTGGTTATCGTTTATGATAACCACTCCGAACAATTTGCTAAAACGGTAAAGTCACTAAACATCCAACCTGCCACCATAAAAAATCGATCAATTTATGAAGCGTTCAACTATTCGCTCACTTATCCTGCCATCAATCACAGCAACAGCCCTGTGTATGGCAAGCTGCGCAACCGTGTTCACCGGGACGAGGCAACGAGTGGCTTTTGCATCTATTCCGTCCGGTGCTAGGGTCCAAGTGAATGGCATTGATCGAGGAACAACACCTATGAAGGTCAAATTAAAAAAGGGTCATACGGGACAGGTCATTACTATCTCTGCGCAAGGCTATGAGTCACGGACTTTCCAACCAGAAACCAATTTCAATGCAGCAACTCTTGGGAATATCATCCTATTCCCATGCTTTGGGATCGACCTTCTAACAGGTGCGATGTGGAAATATCATCCTAAAAAATACAACATAGAATTAGAGCGAAGAAAGTAATAGTTGCTAGGTCACGCCATGATGGAGCTGGGCATGTATTTACTGCCGGTAGCCAGTTTGCTACGAGTTTCCCTTCATTCTTCCAGGCTTGTAAACCCCTGGTTGTATATTCAATAAAATCTGTAAACCTTCATCCGTATAGCGTCCAAACACGTAAAGCTACTTCAGGGTAAGACAATAGGCAATTATTCTGAACAATTGGCGGGATAAGTCCCGACTGAGAACCGTATTTATACAACGAAAACCCCTATTTATTCCGAGTAGGTTTGGAGCATGTACACAAATCGACTACTGTAGTATTTAACACACTCAAGTCTGTGAACAATAGTACCTTTTAAAAAATCGGTGTTTATGAGAATCCTTATTTTTTTTTTATCATGCTTCATGCTTCATTCCGGTTGTAAAAAGGATGATGAGCCAGAACTACCGGGACCTACCCAGACTGGAGCCAGAACCTTTGGCTGTAAAGTCGATGGGAGGCCATTCGTGACCAGTGGCGATCAGGATGCAAACTGGAGCAAATCAGGCGTAGTTTATTTTTTATATACCGACGGTTCAATTTCAGTTGATGCAAGACAAGCAAACCCGCGAGAATACATCCGTTTTAGATTCAAATTTAATAACGCGCCCGGCACGTATTATTTAAATGATCTATTCCAGTATAAGGGGTTTTATACTGATCTAAGGAGCGGATCTACGGCTATTAACGGAGGTAATGAATATAAGACTAGTGATGTAAATACAGGCCAAATCAATATCACGCATTATGACGGTGATATTATTGCCGGCACATTCTCGTTTAAGGCTGCCAATGATAGCGGAGAGATCGTGCATTTAACGGAAGGCCGTTTTGATATTCCACGATAGTAATATTTAAGTACACTCAACCAATCCTGTAAACTCACACACGCACAACCAACCCTATGAACCGATTTCTATGCTACATTTTAGGATTATTTTTCGTCTCTACTTCTGCCTATGCTCAATCGGATGATTCTACAATCTTCATCCCTCACAATGATCGCACGTATACGCAAATATTCGACAGCCTTACAGCAGGCCTAATACCCGCGCGCGTCCCATATGGTGTGCTCTACGATCGCGTATATCCTTGGTCCGAAGCTGCTGCTTGGCAAAGTGGAGATACTACCTCCATGTACAGGCTGTTCCAGACTTGGCACGATATGGAATATAGCCGGGTAGACACGACCGCGCCGGTTACATATGATGCTATGCGGCAAATTGTTAACAACATGATGCTGAGCGGTCATCTTCCCGTGCTATTTATCAGCTATGATTTTGCCCGGATTGACCTTTCGGCAGTGCAAGATGGACGTTTAAGTTTTGCAGATAGTATTCTTACAGACAACAATTTTGGTCTTCCACCTTATACGACGCATCATGTTAATATGGCTGGATTGCCAATTACTGATGTTTGTGCAGAAGATACATTGATTTTAGAATATAATAATGATTTGCATCGGTTGTCTAATATTAATAATGCCGTTCTTAGCATTAGGGTTACCGATGTTACTGAAGGCTGGCAGTGTTCGTTAGAACCCAATAATACACAGTCTATTGTGTTTACCCAGCTTGGTATTCATGAAATTATAGTTGAGATTACGTTGGGGGACAGTAGTTTGCTTACCAGTCACCAACTCATTAGGGTTAAGAATGCGAGGGTAACAAATAATGGCAATTTTTGTGACCCGGTGCACAGGGTCGTCGCATCCACGATTCCCTACCAAGGCTTTGGCGAACAGTATGCCACCACTAGCAATGCAGATTGGCACATCTACTATCACTTAGATCAAAATGGTCATTGTGAATACACACTGAAAAAGCCAATCATTATTATAGATGGTTATGATCCAGACGATGCCACGACATACGATATGATATATGATAGATACTTAGCCTATTTCCCCGGAGGTAGTAAGGCGCTTTTAGGTGATTCTCTTCGTGTAAAAGGTTATGATGTTATTATTCTCAATTCACCGAAATTAGGTGAGCAACACTCAACCAGAATACTTGTTCCGGATACCGTACGACAAGAAAATTCACCAGGAAATTTTACAACTTCGAACCATTCCGGCCGGAATGGTGGAACAGATTTTATTGAACGGAATGCCTTTGTATTGGTAAAGCTTATTCAACAAATTAATGATTCGCTTACTGCGAACAGTAGTAATAATAAGTTAGTTGTTGTAGGTCCAAGTATGGGAGGGCAAATTAGTCGATTTGCACTTGCATACATGGAAAAGCAAGATTCGCTTGGTGTCCCCAAAATGAGCCATAATTGTCGCCTTTGGATAAGTTTTGACAGCCCGCATTGGGGGGCAAACATTCCAATAGCCCTGCAAAGCTCCCTATACTATTATGGCACGACCGGCAGGAATGTTGGAGCCAAAGACGCTTATAACTCCAAACTGTTTAGTCCTGCAGGCCGACAATTACTGATCGAGCAGTATGGAGGGCTTTATGATACCGAATATGTTCGAGGGTTATACAAGGCAAGTCTTGCAAACAATGGTTTGTTCAATTCAGGAGGATATCCAATGGGATTGCGAAAAGTTGCGTTGTTAAATGGAAACGGAGCGGGTATTCAGGATTTTAGTGCCGGAGCACTATATGCTGACCTGCGTGGAAAGCAATGGGGTAGGGAGATTTTCAGATGGAAAAATTGGTTTATGCCTGGGTATAATGCTACGTCAAATTGCACTGATCTAACTATAACAATTACTCCGCCGGTAATCAATAGCTCTTCGTTTGCGACATTCTTAAGCTATCTGTTTGGAAATTTCAATGTAGTCGTCCATAATTCAAATAATGTAACTAACATAAATCCACACGGCTCTATGGATGTTGTGCCTGGGTCAAACTATAATTCCATTTACACATCCTGGAACATATTTGATTCGGTTCTCCAACTGACCACTAATACAACGTCAATAACACATACGCTTATTAATACCCATACATTCATCCCGACAATAAGTGCCTTAGGCTTTTACAACCCAAACTTTGCGTGGGATACGCGAGTGGATGACCGCGACCTCGTTTGCAATAATGAAATTCCATTTGATAATTATTATATGCCCAAGACAAATGAACAGCATATAACGCTTACGCCTGAGAATGTCGATTGGCTCAAGCAGGAGATTTATAATGGCGATACGTTTAGTAATTGTCCTCATATTTGTGCCTACGCAGATAATTGGCCTTCCCAACTTTGTCATGGAAGCACCTATCAATTAAGTGTAAATGACGTTCCTTCGGGATATACAGTAAGGTGGGAGACCGAAACAACAGCCACATGGCCGACCTCTAATCTTGTCCCTAGCAGTCAGACCGGTAATCCAATGAACGTTACAGCAAATCGTCAATTTATTAATAATCCAAATAACAAGCTTATTGCTTATATTGTTAATCCTTGTGGAGCTGATTATAAGATTGAAAAGACGTTTGGAATTACCAAGGCATCAGCACCTCCCCCAATTATTACGATAGATTCTACGCCTACTTCGGGCCGGTGGATTGCAAATCATGCTTTTGCCGCTCCTCCGTCAGGTGTTACCACAAGTTGGACTGTATACAACTACCGCACAAACATTAGTGACAATGGATCCAATTCCGGCATTGGCGACGTCCTAGCTTTAAATGGAGATACTGTAGCATGGTCACTTTTTGCTACAGGTATGAATAGCTGTGGCAATGCCACATATTCTGGATCTTACAGAATAAATTCTGATGGAAGCAAGACCGATTTAAATATTCCTCTGGCCAGGATTGTGTCATCCGGAAATACACTCTCGGTTATTCCAAACCCTGCCTCCTCATTCTGGGCAATCTCATATACTATCACTGGCACGTCTCATATACCTGTCAATGTTGTTATAACAGATCTTAATGGCAAACGGCTGTTAACTACCAAGATCATAGATCCTCATCACACGATAATATCGTGTGAGCATTTCGCAAGCGGCCTGTATATAGGTAGCGTACAGTTTGACGATGGAGCGACCGAAATTGTGAAGCTTCGCAAGGAGTAACGATTCAACCTAAAAAATAAATTGAAAATCCGGTTAACGCGCCGGATTTTTTTATTTGCTCTAGTTGCGCCGAGATGATTAGCGCTGACTGCTCCCGGCTTGTGCCGTCCGCTATCAGCTTGGTTAATAGGACTCACTCGGCACGCCTGCGCATAAAGTCCGCCAGACCATTACACCACCTTTCTCTTTGGTTATTAGAAGAGAGAAAGGAGTTGTAATGCCCTCCAGGTGCAATCGCTTTTGCGATGTGCAGTCTGTCATACTTTATGCCGTTGCATGCCTGCCTCGTTCGAGCAGCTCCCGCGTCCATAGACCGCTTCATGTATTCAGCCGTCTATAGTCCACCCGCTGCTTATGTTTCTTATGCTCGCCTGCGCGGCCACTGCCTGCGTTCAAGGCCGTGCTTCGCACTCCACCCCTCATACCTCCGGTATACCAACGCACGGCCTTTCACTGAGCTGCCCCTCGCACGTTGCTACGTGCTGCCGGTGCAGCCCAGCCTGTGGCTGCTCGCAACTTCATTCCTTCCGCAAAGCCTCCAGTCATTCCGTTTTGAAGGCGAGCTACGTGGTTCAGATCGAACAGGACCAAATTATCTGTTATGGTAGTGACTCATTGTGAATTCTAAGTGGATTCCGTACATTTATTACCCCACTGACAGTCATTTACTTCTGACTTTAGCTTGAGCCCTTGAGTTTATGCTTGCACTGGGAATACATCCTTTGCAACAAGCCCCAAATGGCGCATTACTTCCCCGATTTCGTGGTAGTTATTCATCCTGCATCGACATACCCCGATGCAGTTGTTACTGCTTTGAAAATAAATAAAGCAACCGCGCTGAATGTATTGACTTATGCGGAATGGCTAAGCCATGAGCCTGTTACCGAACACAATCTGCTTTACATTCGAGAAAATGGGGAAATGCTTTACGCAAAAAATGAGGCTGAAAAATTACAGATAAGACGTGAGGTAGAATCTCTGTCTTAAGGTCTGTTCGCATCTTCTTTAATAGCCACAGGGCATATTATTTTGCACCCTGTATCCTACTATATACCGTAGCATCCCCGCTTCACAGTGTCGATTGGCTTCCGTGATTAGTTGAAATAATTCAGGTGACGCTCCGCCCGCGTTCCTGGCTTCATTAAGTAGCTGTTCTAGGCTCCTGAGTAAACTTCTGCCTCAGTTAACGCGCTCTCCACTTCTTTTGCCATAGTTACTGTGCCAGTCATAAGCTCGATTTAGACTATTGATAGTAAAGTCGAGCCTTCGCAACATACTTGAAGTTAATTCGAATTGTCTCCGGGTCGGTGTAACTCGTTGTAGTCACCTTTATTAGGGTCTATTTACTTCAATGAGGGGCAAAAGATACCTGGCTCTGCCTACTATTACGTCGCCGGACTACGTCGTGTTACACTTGCAACAGCTATGAATTTCTCGCACAAATTCATGTAGAGTCTCGCAACTCAATTTGATCGTTCGTGATGAAGTTCGCTAATGGCTTTATACCCTTTTAATTACATGCTTATTTATTAGCGACCTTAGTATGTACGCGCCTCATGTGTATACCGTTTAAAAACGGTAGCTGAGGCTAATGTTGTAACATATTTTCAATGTAATAATTAGCAAAATATTGGTTTATGGTGCAACAACTTCTTGAAATGCCAAAACCTTGTAATGAGTTTAATCAGTTGCTAAGCAATATTCCTGTCTATTCCAGTTGGAAAGCTCATGAACTACAAACTGTTTTTACTCGCTTTAGAGGAATCGTGGTGGAAATAGTCCAGTCAGAGGACTATAAAAGCTTCCGATGGCTAGCCGACTATTGCCCCGACCTTGACGGGAGGATACAACAGATGCTAGCCGAAACGGAAATGGTGAGGCAATGCAGGCAATTCAACAACATTGTATTTGAACTACAGTGCGCCATAGAAGTGATTGCAGGCACTTTTGAGTGTGACAATCAGGAAGAATTCAATTCCTTTGTATTTGCAAGGACTAGCTAAGTCGCTTAGCTTGGCATTTGATCATCAAGATTTCTCTGGTTTGTCTCCAGGAAATGCTCGTAAAATTGTATTGTCATTTTTCTATCCGTACATTTCGTTGATTAACGATATTTCTAACACGCGATGCAGGTAATTTATGTAAGTATTTTAATTCTCGCGCTTGGTATCTCCGTGTGTTAATGTTGGGTTATACACTGTGTACTGCGCATTTGGAGAATCAATACCAGCGGCTTTTAAGAGTCGATTTTCCTTTCGTTATGGGAGATCTGGATAGTTGAGCTATCAGCTGTAAAAGAAAAACTCCGCCTTACGGGGCGAAGCTTTCTTTGTGTGATTAAGGGAATCTTCTTAAAAATATATTATCCAAATGAAAGAAAAGAATCGGACGTCGGAATTTTTGTCTCGCCTTCTTTAGCCGTGCCTACCACGTGCTTAACGAGTTCCGTTACAAGTCACTGGAGGAAAGATGGCGTCATCAACGACATCCGAATCTACCAAGCGTTTAAAACCCGTTAGTCATAAGCGGCTACTGGGATAACTTGCACGCCGGTTGAAACGGGTGAACCGATTGAAACGGGTGAAGAGCCGGAGCGAAAGCTCCGGCTTCGTTTTAGCCAAAGCGTTTAGTCATCGGTTCAAAATGGGCTGCCTAGCATCCAACGTTATTTGAAGATCATTGATGTCTTATCAATTCAAAACTCTGAGTATGTAATTTAGTTTCCTGGAGAGTTACGGTCTTTTCCATTGCGTTTACAGGTAAGAATTTGTATTACAAAAGCCGGAGCGAAAGTTGCGGTGTTATTTATCGACCACTCGTAGTTACGAATAAATGCTGAATAAATTGCCCGTATTAATCCCAGTGTAATACCGTTTTTGTGTCCTGTCGTGTGCTAGGTACACAGGTTATGTTTACCATTTACCTATTTTATCTAATCACCTCTGCCAATCAATATATGCAAAACGACATATCGTTTTTATTCATGGATTGTGGATACACGCTAGCTCATGGCAACCTTGGATAGAGTTTTTTAATCAGCATGGATACGAAGCACTAAATCCGGGATGGCCAGGAGATTCACCAACTGTCGAAGAGTGTCGAAATAATCCGGAAGCAATTGCGAACAGGGGCGTCAAGGAGATCGCAGATAGTTACGCTGAAGTCATTGAATCGTTGCCGTACCCGCCTATTGTTATCGGGCATTCTTTTGGCGGACTCATTGCACAAATATTACTAAGCCGAGGCGTACCAATTGCCGGTATAGCTATTGACCCTACGCCAATAAAAGGCGTATGGCAACTGCCATTTTCAGCGCTTAGAGCTTCATTTCCGGTACTGCGTAATCCGTTTAATCGGAAGAAGGCCATGTCACTCACCTTTGATCAATTCAGATACGGTTTTGCTAATGCTGTTCCTGAGGAGGAGGCTATGGAGCTTTATATACGCTGGAACATACCGGCACCGGGCCGGCCACTTTTCCAGGCCGCTGCAGCCACTTTCTTTGGGTCAGAAACCCAAGTAGATACAGCTAACACCACAC
>Ga0193752_1002638_pt1 | contig 13183 bp, 12 predicted proteins | sample H1c1metaG_FD_144924 | JGI IMG/M metagenome (GOLD analysis project Ga0193752, IMG submission 144924) | Soil microbial communities from a riparian zone of the East river system, Colorado, United States - H1c1 | ecosystem: Environmental > Terrestrial > Soil > Riparian zone | place: USA: East River... | reverse complement strand
GACATCTCGTATCCGGTGACGGTGAGGACGAGGGGGACCGACGTAGCCCCGAGAACGACGGGAGACGTGACCTGAAGCGCGAGGGAGGGCGTGGGCGGTGTCGGAGGTATGCCCCCATACTCGACCCCCCCGACGCGGGCGTACACCAGCGTATAGCGCACCCACGACTGGGAGTTGATCGTGCCCCCCCCGTTGTGGTAGTACTCCAGGTACCCGATGTCGGCGGCAAAGCGCTGGAGGAGCATGCTGTACGCCGGCCCGTAGTCGTGGTAGAACCTCTTCACGCCCGGCACGCTCACACTCTGTGTGCCGATGGTGACCGTCTGGGGGGAGATGGGCTCGTCGACCGTGAACCCGAAGGGCGGGAACTGAGTGGACCCGTGCTGCTGCACCGGCGGCGTCATCTCGCCCACGCTCGTGAACCACGTGTCGCCGTCGCGTATCCCCCACGCCCCGTAGCTCGTCGTCGTGTCGCCCCCCACGATCCGGTCCACCCGGAAGCGCGGGAGCACCGCTCCGTTCACCACCTCCTCTCCGACGACGGTCACGACGACCGTCGCGCTCCAGTGCGGGTACGACGGCCCCGGGGCCCGGAAGGTGTAGGCATACACCCACGTGTCGCCGAGGGCGGCCGGGATGAACCGCTCCCACGCCACGGAGTCCGCCGGCGTCTGCGCCGCGGCCGGGAGCGCGAGGGACAGAAGGAGGAGGAGGGTGAGCGGGCGGGGCATCGGCCGGGAGGCGGAGACGTGTGAGAATAAGGTGCATACCTGCCCGATTCAAGGGCGGCACCCCGCACGCTTACGGCTGTACCCCGCTACAGGCCACGGACGAACCGCCGCGTGAGCACGCCGTCCGGGCCCACGACGCGGAGAACGTACGGCCCCGCCGGGAGCGCCCCCGTGCCCAGCACGTAGACCCCCTCCTCGCCCGCCTCCTGCGCGCCGAGCGCCTGCGACAGCACGACGCGCCCCAGCAGGTCGACGACCTCCACCCGCGCCGCCCCGCCCGCCGCCAGCGTCAGCGTCGCCGTGAGCGAGGCCCCGGCCGGGTTCGGATATACGAAGAGCGCCGTTTGCGGCGTGGGCAGCGGTGGCGGAGCGGGCCGGGGCTCGATGGTAAGCGTGGCCTCGCTCACGAGTTCGCTCGCGACCGCCCGGACGGTGTACGCCCCCGGCGCCAGCGCCGACACGTCGAGGGGGATCTGGCTCGTCCCGACGGGAATCTGGCCCAGTTCCTGCGAGAGGACGGCGGCCCCGGTGGAGTCGACAACGTCCACCCGTACCACCATGGGAGATTCGGTGACGGTGAGGGCGAGCGTGGTCTGAGGGGCGCCCGCGGAGACGACGGCGGGATCGAGCGTGACGGCGAGCGTGGCGGTCGGCGGCGGAGGGTTCGCGATGGTGAGGGCGCCCTCGCTCACGATCCCGTCTGCGACCGCCCGGATCCTGTAGTTCCCCAGCGCCAGCGTCGACACGTCGAGCGTGTGGTGTGTCGTCCCCACGGGCACCTGGCCCAGCCCCCGAATCAGGGCCATGGCCCCTGTGGAGTCGATGAAGTCCACGCGGGCGCCGAGGGGAAAGAGACCGGTGACGGTGAGGAGGAGGTCCATCGCCGGATCCGTGACGTAGACGACAGGCGTCTCGACCACAAGGCTGATCGCGACCGGCGGCACGGCCACCCCGTAGTCCACCCCGCCGACGCGGGCGTGCTGGAGCTCGTACGTCACGGCCCTGGAGCCGCACGTGCTCGACGCGTAGTACCGTCTGTAGTAGAAGAGGCCGACGTCCGCCGCGAACCGCTGGTTGACGTCGCTGCGGGTGTCCGACGCCGCGAACGTCTTTACGGCATCGACGCTCTCGGCCCGTCCCCCGATCGTCACGGTCGTCGGGCTCACTGGCTCGTCGTTCGTGAACACGAAGAGGGGAGAGGGCGGGCTGAAGGGGTTCTGGTCGAGCGGCCAGAACATCGCGTCCCCCACTGTTGTGAACCACGTAGCCCCGGCGCTCATCCGGATCCACCGCTCCAGCTCCAGCGTGCCCCAGCCCGCCCGGCTCGTCCGGAAGTGCGGGACGCGGTCCCCATCGACGACGGACTCCCCGACCACCTCCACGGTGGTGACCCATCGGGTCGTACTGCAGAACTGGGTCGTAGTGACGACGTAGGTCCACGTGTCGCCGATGGCGGCGGGGAAGAACCGCTCCCACGCCACGGAGTCCGCCGGCGTCTGCGCCGCGGCCGGGAGGGCGAGGGCCAGAAGAAGCAGGAGGGCGAGCGGGCGGCGCATCGTCTGCGGGTGCGGGAGGTGTAAGGATAAGGTGTCCGGCGATGGGCGTCCAAGCGCGGTCGGCGTGAAGGCCGCCGCGTAACTTCGCCGCCCTCACCCCACCCGGGCCCCCGGCCCCACCCCCCGATGGATCTCGTCTCGGTCGGCCGCGGCCTGCTCGGCATCGTCGCGCTCCTCGCCCTCGCCTTCCTCTTCTCGAACAACAAGCGGCGCGTGGACTGGCGGCTCGTCGGGGTCGGCCTGCTCATCCAGATCATCCTCGCCGTCTTCCTCCTCCGCGGCGACGAGATGGGGGCGGTCTTCGCCCCGCTGGGGTGGCCGCTCGCGTTCTTCGACCTGGCGAGCCGGTTCTTCGTCGTCGTGCTGGAGGCGACCACGGCGGGCGCCTCGTTCCTCTTCGGCAACCTCGCCCTCTCGCCGGGGGTCGAGGGGAGCATGGGCGGCTTCTTCGCCTTCCAGGTCCTCCCCACCATCGTCTTCTTCGCGGCGCTGACGTCGATCCTGTACCACCTCGGGATCATGCAGCGGATCGTGCAGGGGATGGCGTGGGCCATGAGCAAGGCGCTCAAGACGAGCGGCGCCGAGGCGCTCTCGGTCGCCGCCGACATCTTCGTCGGGCAGACGGAGGCCCCGCTGGTCATCCGCCCCTACCTCAAGGGCATGACGACCTCCGAACTCCTCGGTGTCATGGCGGGCGGTATGGCGACGATCGCGGGCGGCGTGATGATCGCCTACATCCAGATCCTCGGCGACTCGTTCGCGCAGGCGAACAACATGGCGCTCGACCCGGCCCGCCTCCTCTTCGCCCGCCAGCTCCTCGCCGCGAGCGTGATGGCGGCCCCGGCGGCCATCCTCTTCTCGAAGATCCTCATCCCCGAGGTCGAGGAGTCGGAGACGATGGGGAGCGTGAAGGTGCCCATCGAGAAGCAGGCGGAGAACGTCATCGGCGCCGCCGCCGCGGGCGCGGCCGACGGCCTCAAGCTGGCGCTCAACGTCGGCGCCATGCTCATCGCCTTCGTGGCGCTGATCGCGCTCGTGAACCTCGGGCTCGAAGCCGTCGCCGGGCTGTTCGGCTACACCACGTCGCTCCAGCAGATCTTCGGGTTCATCCTCCAGCCCGTTGCGTGGGTGATCGGGGTGCCGTGGGAGGACGCCTCGCAGATCGGCTCGCTCATCGGGCAGAAGGTGGTGCTCAACGAGTTCGTGGCCTACCTCAGCATGGGGGACATGGTCGCCGCGGGCACGCTCGGGCCCAAGAGCATCATCATCGCGACGTTCGCGCTGTGCGGGTTCGCCAACTTCTCCTCCATCGCCATCCAGATCGGCGGCACGGGCAGCCTCGCCCCCGAGCGCGTGCCGGACCTCGTCCGCCTCGGCATCCGCGCCGTCTTCGCCGGCACGCTCGCCAACCTCATGACCGCCACCATCGCCGGCGCGTTTGCGTGATGAGCGATGAGGGGAAAGGAGAGAATGGGGAGAGAGGAGAGAGAAAGCAATAGAAACAATCCGCCTCTCCTCAGATGAGGAGAGGCAGCCGCGAGCGGAGCAAGCGGCGGGGAGGTTGACCGGACTGGCAGTGCCCGTCCGATCAGCCCGAGATGAGCAAGAGGCACGTAAAACGAGACCGCCCCTCCTCAGACGAGGAGGGGCAGGCCCGCGCCCGTGAGCGACACGAAGTGGCGCGATGTGCGCGGGGCGGGGTGGTGTGATCGGTGCGCCAGTGCCCGCCCGGTTCTACCACCCCCAGCCCCTCCTGTCCAGGAGGGGGGCTGAAACCCTGCCACACCGAGTACCCCCACCCTCCCATCCCCATGACCCCGAAGCCCCTCGCCCTGCTCGCACTCGCCTTCCTCGTCGCCGCGTGCAGCTCCGGCCGCCTGCCGGACCCGCCGGAGGCTGACCGGTCGCGCGGCTTCCAGGCCATCCCCGAGGTTGTGCGCACGGCGGCGCGGGCCCATTTCGAGGCCGAGGGCTTCCGCCCGGTGGCCGGAACTGCACGGGGCGGCGAGGCATGGGAGCGGGCCGCCACCGGCTCGGGGGCCATGATCGGCCCCGCCACCGAGCGCATCACGGCCACCGTGGCGCCGGGCGAGGGCGGCGAGGGGTCGCACCTCGTTCTGCTCCTCCGCTACACGCGCGCCGACGGAGCCCAGGTCTCCGTCACCCCCCTGCTCACGCGCATGGAGTACGCCCGTCACCTCGACGGCATCTCCGCCCGCGTCCCCGCCGGGCGCTGAGGTTTCGGAGGGGAAGAAAGGAGGACGGGTGCCGCGTAGACCGAGAGCCTTTCGCTTCCTTTCCTCCTCTCTTCCCCTCTTCCTCTCTGTCTCCCTCCCCCGCCCTGCTGGCCGTCGACCTCGGCGTGCGCACGGGGCTCGCGTTCTACGGCGCCGACGGCCGGCTCGTGGCCTACCGTTCGCAGAACGTCGGCTCGCGGGCGCGCCTCGTTCGCGCCGCCGCGTCGGTGCTGGAGGCGCACCCCACGCTGGAGCGGCTCGTGCTGGAGGGCGGCGGCGACCTCGCCGAGGTGTGGAAGCGTGAGGGCACGCGCCGCGGCCTCACCGTCCGCGTGATCGGAGCCGAGGCGTGGCGACGGGCGCTCCTGCTGCCGCGCGAGCAGCGCCACGGCGCCGACGCCAAGCGCCACGCCGACCACGTCGCCCGCGCCGTCATCGCGTGGAGCGGCGCCCCCGCCCCCAAAGGCGAACTCCGTCACGACACCGCCGAGGCTATTTGTACCGGGCTCTACGGCGTGCTCGAAGCGGGCTGGCTCGCTGCGCTTCCGGCAGAGCTACGACGTTGAGAAGCACGCAGGCACGCTTACGTGCCCCTCATTCCGCCAGCCGCACGAGGTAGCGGTTCCGCACGAGGGCCACGACGCGGATGCGGCTGCCGGCGGCGATGAAGGCGCCCTCGGTGGTCACCTCCACGCGCTCCCCCTCGACCTCGGCCACGCCCGTCGGGCGCAGCGGCGACAGCGCCACGCCTTCGCGCCCGAGGAGCCGGCCGCGCGTCGCCCCCGCGTCGCCGTCTCCCCGGGGGATCGTGTCCATGAGGATAAACTTCTCCCACGCCCCCGAGCGCCACAGCAGCGCCAGCAGGAGCCCGCCGACGACGAACGTGCCGGCCAGCGCGGCCAGCCCGCCCACGGCGCCGCCCTGAACGAAGGCGTAGCCCACCCCCGCGCCCGCCGCGATCACGCCGGCCACCCCGAGCACGTTGAACCCGGGGACGAGGTACACCTCCACCACCACGAGCGCGAGCCCGACGAGGATGAGGACGATGGGGATGAGGATGGTCATGTGGCGGGGGCGGCCTGGGGCGCGCGCACGGGGTGCACCTCGACGCGCGCGCCGCGGACGCGGGCGACCTCGACGTCGGTCCCGGCCGCGATGAACGCGCCGTCGGAGACCACGTCGATCCGGCGCCCGTCGATCTCGGCCGTGCCCGCGGGGCGCAACGGCGTCACGGCCCGGCCGCGGAGACCGAGCAGGGTGTCGTCGGTGGGAGCGGAGGTGTAGCCCTGGGCGCCCGCAAGCTCCGACGACAGGATGAGGTGCTGGAAGCGCGTCGAGCGTGGGAGGTAGCGCCCGAGCGAGAACGCCAGCACGATGGTGAGTACGACGGCCGCGGCGAGCGTCGCCGTCGCCTTCACGAGCTCGTGGGCGCCGGGGAAGTCGAGCCCGACGTTCCCGACGAGCGCGGCGATGAGCGAGAGGATCATGAGCACGGTGCCGACGATCCCCATGAAGCCGTGGCCGGGAATGAGGAACACCTCCACGAGCAGGAACGCCACACCGAGCCCGAACACCACGATCTCCCAGCTCTCGACGAGCCCGAGGAGGTAGTGCGGCGCGAAGAACAGCGCCGCGCCGAGCAGGGCGATCCCCCCGGCGAGGCTGAGGCCGGGGGCGTGGAGTTCGAAGTAGAGCCCGCCCAGCATCATCAGGAGCAGGATCGTCGCCACCGCGGGCGAGCCGAGGAACCGCAGGAGCCGCTCGGGCCGCGAGGCCGCGTGCTGCACGAGCGGGCGGCCCGAGGCGCCGGCCGCGGCCACGACGGCGGTGACCGTCGGGAGTTCGGCGTCGGCCATCCCCAGCCGCACGGCCTCACGGGCCGAGAGCGACAGGAGCCGCCCGGCCTCGACCACGCCGGGGATCTCGATCCGCTCGTCCACCATCGCCTCGGCCAGGCGCGGGTCGCGCCCGTTGGCCTCGGCCGTGGAGCGCATGAGGCTGCGGACGTAGCTCTGCACCTTCTCGGTGGCGTACGCCCCCGAGGTATCCACGGCCGTCGCCGCGCCCATCGAGGCCCCCGGCGCCATCACGATGCGGTCGGCCGCGAGGGCGATGAGCGCGCCCGCGCTGGCGGCGTTGCGGTCCACGTAGGCCACCGTCGGGATGGGCGTGGCGAGGATCGCGGTGCGGATCTGGTCGGCGGCGTCGATGAGCCCGCCGAAGGTGTCCACGTCGAACAGCACGAGGCTCGCCCCGCCCGCCTCGGCGTCGGCGAGCGCGCGGTGGACGTAGTTCGCCAGCGCGGCGTCGATGGGCCCCTCGATGCGGACGCGGTACACGGGCCCGTCGCCCAGCGGGCGCGCGAAGACGAGCGAGGCCACCGGCGCGCCCTCCTGCGCCACGGGCGCGGGGGCGGGGCCGGCCCCGGCAGCATCGGCGGGCTGCGCGGCGGCGCGCCCGGCCGGAAGGGCCAGGACGGCGGAGAGGAGGATCGCGAGAATCCCCGCACAGAGGATCGGGCGCATCGGAAGCAGGGCGGGACAGCAGAACCTACGGCCCTACGCCCGAAAGGGATTCACCCGGCCCGGCGGAGCCGGGCGGTCTTTGGTCTTGGAGCTTTGGACTTTGGGAAAGACACCAGGCGCTGGGGCGTTTTCCAAAGACCCAAGATCAAAGACCCAAGCTCTATCCCCCTACGCCTCGATGACGACGGGGGCGCCTACCTCGATGATCTCCCAGAGCCAGTCCATGTGGACGTTGCGGAGGGCGACGCAGCCGCGCGTCCAGGCCCGAGCCCGAGCCGTGGATCTCGATGAGCCCGCCCAGCGCCGTCCCCATCGGCGGCTCCTCGAAGGCGAGGTCGGCCCGCACGATGGCGGCGTACTCGTCCTGCGAGATCACGCCGGTGCGGTACCCCTCCTCGGCATCGACCTGGTTCGGGTAGTTCAGCACGAACGCCCGGTGGTACTGGCTCGACGCGTTCTTGCGGCAGATCCAGTACGTCCCCTCGGGCGTGCGCCACTCGTCCTGCCGGTCGCGCGCCGAGCGGTACGTCTTGTCGCGCTCGTCCACCGACACGTCGGCCGGGAGCACCCGGAGCAGTTCGGCGCCGCGGTAGACGTACACCATCCGGTCGCTCTTGTCCACGCGGATCCACACGTTCGAGACGGCGTCGGCGGCGACGTAGCCGCGGGCGTGGCCCACGGCCACGAGCGCCCACGGGCCCTCGACGGCGAGCACGCGGACGCCGCTGCGGAAGTCGAGCCGGTCCATCACGCGGCCTCCCAGGCCGGGCGCCGTGCGGATGGGCTCCTCTTCGCGGAGGACGTAGTAGGCGGGCGCCTGCTCGACGGCCAGCGGCCGGTCGAAGCGGTCGGAGGGCCGGTAGGGCGTCGGCTCCAGCGTCGGCGCGTGCGCGGGCGTCCGGGCCCCGGGCGCGGCGACGACGGCGAGCACGCCATCCGGCACCCCACCCTCTCCGGGCTGGAGCGTTCCGGCCGTCTGCGCTGCAACGGGCACCGCAACGGCGAGCGCCGCCCCGAGCAGGACGACGAGGAGGGCGGCGGGCCGCAGGCGGACGGGGGGGCGCGTAACCATGAGATGGGCGAAAGATAGGGGGGTGCCGCACGCGCGCAAAGGGCGGTGCGGGCCCCTCCCCCGCCGCAACGGCCATGCCGGACGATTTCGCACGGCCTCCCCGCCCCCGCACGCCCCCCCGCTTCGCCCCCTAAAGGACCACCTCCTGTGCCCCCGCCCGCACCCGCTCGTTGTGGGCTATGCACACCCGGTACGCCTCCAGCACCCCCTCGATCACCGCCCCCTCCGTGACCGTGCGGGCGGCCTCTTTCGCCTCGTCCGACGCGTTCCGGGGCGCGAAACCCCACCCCACGGCCCCCAGCGCCTCCGCATCGCCGATGGTATCGCCCACGAACGCCACGGCCTCCATCGGTAACCCCTCGGCCGCAGCGAGCCACGCCACGGCCTGCCGCTTCGTGAGCGCGGCGGGCACCACGTCCACGGAGTGGGCGGTGTAGTACGGGTGGAGATCCGGGAACCGCTCTGTTACGAAACGACGCGCCGCGGGCAGCACGCGGGCCATCGCGGCGGTGTCGGCGGAGACGATCCCCGCCTGCGCCCGCTTCCCGTAGTCGAGCGTGAACCCCGCCTCGCGCGCGACGATCTCGGTCAGGAAGTACGCCCGCACGGCGTCCAGTTCGCGCTCGACCTCGGGCGTGAGGGCCGGATTCCACGTGATGGTGCCCGTCGGCAGGTGGAACCGCCCGCCCCCGCTCTCGAACAGCACGGGCGCATGCAGGTCCAGCGCCTGCGTCACGGCCTCGACGTACCCGTAGCTCCGCCCCGACATCAGCGACACCCGCGGCAGCACGCTCCCCGCTTCTTCAGCTTCCCGCGCCCACGCCCGGATCTGCCCGAACCCCTCCAGGTCGAACGCCCGGTACGGCGAAGCGAGGCACCCGGCGATGTCGGCGAGGAAGAGGCGGATCACGGGGGGAAGCGATGAGCGATGAGGGAGGAGCGATGAGGGAAGAAAGGGAGAGAGGAGGAGGGGAGGAGAGGAAGAAAAGGGGAATGGAGAGAGGAGGGCGTGCGTGTTGGCGGCTACCGCCCGGTCCACCGTAGGGGCGTGTGGCACACGCCCTGCATTCCTGCCGGTTGGCGACACCACATCTTTCCAGCCCACGCCATCCGGTCTGCTGTAGGGGCGACGCGCTGCGTCGCCCTCCGTGGACTCGGCTCATACGCTTATTGGGACGCCCTTCCAGGCCCAGCGGAGGGCGACGCGCCGCGTCGCCCCTACGAAAACCCTGCTCCCGTAGGGGCGCTGCGCCCGCATTTGTCTCCCTCATCGCTCCACCCGCATCACCACGCCCACCGGGTCCACCAGCGGGGCCTGATCGCCGGGGAGGGTGGCGCGGCCTGTGCGGGCGTCCACGAACCGCTCGCCCTCGCGCTGGCGGAAGCGGAGTTCGAACGGCAGGCCGCGCAGCGTGCCCGCGTCGCCCGTGACGCGCCACGTGAGCGTGCGCGTCCCCTCGTCCCACGCCGTCGTGAGCGTCGGGATGTTCGTGCCCGACACCCAGTAGGCAAAGAAGGGAGAGAGATCCTGCCCGCTCGCCCGTTCCAGCGCAGCGCGGAACGCTGCCGTGGTCGTGGGGCGGGCCTGCCGCGTGAGTGTGCGGAGGGCGCTGTAAAAGGCGCGGTCGCCCAGCTTGAGGCGAAGCAGATGGAAAACGCTCCCGCCCTTGCCGTAGACCGTGCCGGAGAGCGCGTCAGAGGGATTCCCGAGGCGGGCGGGCAGGAGCGCGCGGCGGGCGTCGTCGTCCGGCAGGCGCGACATCGCCACGCGGTGCTCGCGCGCGGCTGGGGCGCCGTCGAGGCGCTCGTAGACCACCGTCGTGAGGTAGGTCGCCGCCCCCTCCGCGAGCCAGAGGTCGCGCCAGTCCGCCGGGCCGAACCGGTTGCCGGTCCACTGGTGCGCCGCCTCGTGGAAAGCCACCTCCTCCAGCGTCCGCCCCGCCGCGGCCGTGTAGAGCCCCGCGCGGAGGAACGGCGCCCCGGCGTCCTCCATCCCGTCGTAGTCCAGCGGCACCTCCACGGTGGTGAACGTGCCGTAGGGGTAGGGCCCGAGCAGGGCACTCAGCGTGTCCAGCGCGGCGGGCACGCGGGCCAGCAGCCCCGCCCGCGCCGAGTCGGCGGCGAGCAGCGCGTGCCGCACGGGCACCGTGCCCGAGGCGTCGTCCACGAACGCGAAGTCGGCCACGGCGAAGGCGAAGGTGTAGGCGGGCGCCGCCCGCGCGAGGCGGAACGGCCAGCGGCGGTAGCCCCCGGGCGCGTCCGTCACCGGGCCCGGTGTGCCCGAGCCGACGACCTCCCACCCCGCCGGCACCTCGACGGCGAGGGCGAACAGGGCGGGGTCGGCGGGGTGGTGGACGGCCGGGAGCCACCCCGCCCCGCGCTGCGGCCACCCGTCCGTGTACACCACGCGCTGCCCCGCCGCCTCGCGAGCGTAGAGCCCGTCGCGTGGCACGCCGCCGTAGCGGATCTCTATGGTCGAAGTGTCGGTCTCGGCGTCGAGCTGGATGAGCAGTGCGTCGTGGCGCTGCGTGAACGACGCCGGGCGCCCGTCGAGCCGCACAGTGCGCACGCGCATGGCGTCGTCGAGGGCGAGCGAGACGTGGGCCCCCGTGCGCGGGCGGCGGAAGCGGAGCCTTACGACGCCCTCCAGCCGGAGCGTGGCCGGGTCGAGCCGCACGGCGGCGCCGTAGGCCACCACGTCCACCCCCGGCGTCGGCGCCACGCCCTCCGGCGGCCCGTCGCCCCGGCACCCGGCGAGAGCGACGAGCGCGAGGAGCACGAGCCACGGGCCGGGCATCCGTAGAGGGGACGGGAGGGACGTGGGGGCGTGCAACAAGCCGGGGTGGCGCTACGGAGCGGGACGCGTCAGATTACCGCCGTCGAGGCCCACCCCTCTTGCCCGTCCCGCGCATGCTCGCCCGTCTCAAGCCCCTCGCCCCCATTGCCGCGTTCGCCGGCGGCATCGGCCTGCTTCTCTATTACGCCCTCTTCATCGCCCACACGTCCGGGACCGGCGGCTGGAGGCCGCTGGGCTCGCCCCTCGACGAAATGGAGAGCCTGTCGCACCTCCTGTCCTCTGTCGCCCTCGCCCTGGCCGTACTGGGCCTCGCCGCCCGGCTGGACGGCGGGGACGCCGTCCTCTCACGCATCGGGGCGGTGTTCGCCGGACTCGCCCTCACGGCTTGCGCGATCATGCTCGTCCTGTCGCTCGCCGATACGGGCATGCCGAGGTTGATCACGTTCATGGCGGATCGGGGGCTGCTCCTCGGAGCGCTCCTGGTGGGCATCGCCGTGCTGCGGACCCGTGTACTGCCGCGCGCCGTCGGCGTCGCGCTCCTCGCCTACGCCCCGGGGACGGAACTGCTGAAGCTTGCTCTGGGGGCGTTGGAGGGAATGACCGGGCTCCCCCTCTTCCCCGCCCAGCTCGTGGCCGCAGCGCTCGTGTGGCTCTACATCGCCCTCCGCCTCAGGAGAGAGCGGGTGTCGCTCGCGGCTCCGGCGGCGTGAGGAGGCACGCCCGCACCACCCACCCCACGAGCACGCCCTGAAGCGGCAGCCGGAGCCAGAGGATGGTCTGGAGCGGCTCGGCGCCCCCGCGCGCGGCGTGGTCGAGGGCCATGTAGACGTTGGCGGGGTAGACGGCCACGAGCAGCAGCACGAGCCCCCACCCCGCCCACCGCTTCCACCGCGTGAGCACGAGGGCCCCCAGCACGATCTCGGCCACGCCCGATAGATACACGAGCACCACCGCCCCCGGCAGCCACCCCGGCAGCCACGGCGGGACGATGGAGGCGTAGCCGTCCGGCCGCACGAAGTGGTTCACCCCTGCGCCCACGAATAACACCGCGAGCGTCCATAGACTGACCGTACGACGGGAGGGAAGAGGCATCGGAGTAGAGGCGGAGTGGTTGATCCGGCCGGGACGTGCACACCTCATTGCTTCACCCCCGTCGTCATCCCGAGCGAAGCGAGGGATCTCAGCGCGGTTGGTCGCGCTCGCCACCACCGGTCGTTGCAAGCTCAGCTATCCGCGCTGAGATCCCTCCTTCGTCGGGATGACGACAGGGTGGGGTCGAGGGCGCCGCCTCCCAAACACGTCATTGCGAGGAGCGAAGTGACGCGGCAATCTCCGGTTGGCAACCCCGCTCAGATGAGCTACTCTGCCATCCTGAGATTGCTTCGCTCCGCTCGCAATGACGGGGTGGGAGCATGAGGCGAGAACGAGGCGGCGTGTCGTGCCGGATCTACCACCCCCCGCCCCTCCTGTCCAGGAGGGGGGCCTGAATGCCTACCCCTGCGCTTGCTGCGCCGCCAGCTTGTCGTCGGCCGACTGGCCGTAGAGGCCGGGCACGGGCACGTCAAGGAGGCGGAGGTAGACCGTGAGCTGGCCGCGGTGGTGGATCATGTGGCTCAGCGCGAACCCGCGGAGCACGCCGAGCCGGGGGCGGCTGAACATCTCCCGCTCGCCCGCGCGCAGCGTCCACGTCCCCTGCAGCACCTCGTCGTCCACGTTCGCGGCAGCCTCGCGGAACGCGGCAGCCGACCGGTCGAACGCCTCAAGAATCGCCTCGCGGCTCTCCAGCGGCTGGCTCGGGGGCCGCGACGCCGCGTCGAACCCGTCCGCGGTGAGGATGGTGGCTCCGTAGAACGGGAGGTTCGTGAGGTGCGTGGCGAGGCTACCCAGCGACATCGAACGCTCGTGGGGCCGCCAGCCGAGGTGCTCGTCGGGCAACTGCTCCAGCATGCGGCGCGTGTTCTTCAGTTCGTGGTCGAGGTCGCCGAAGGCGACGGAGAAGAGGGAGGGCATGGGGTAAGCGAGATGGGGAGAGGAACGACTCCCTGAATCCCTCACCGCGAATCCGGGATCCCGAAGGGGCACCGGGGGCCCGGCGCGGCGTAGCATTGGGCCCCGAGACCGCAGCCCCGACCCGATGGCGACCAGCACCGCTCCCGCCCGCCCCCCCCACACCGGCCACGGCCCATCCTCCGGGGACGGCGCCCCGGCTGCGGCCCCGCACGAACTGCCGCGCAACCCCGGCACGCCGTTCGGGGCCGCAGCCGG
>Ga0193752_1002637_pt1 | contig 13189 bp, 9 predicted proteins | sample H1c1metaG_FD_144924 | JGI IMG/M metagenome (GOLD analysis project Ga0193752, IMG submission 144924) | Soil microbial communities from a riparian zone of the East river system, Colorado, United States - H1c1 | ecosystem: Environmental > Terrestrial > Soil > Riparian zone | place: USA: East River... | reverse complement strand
AGGGAATCCAAGACGGCAGTGATGGGTTGATTGGTAAAACTGCCGGTAAAGCTGAGTGCCTCCAGTGAATGGTCTTCGAATTGAAAGTCCAGGCCATACCACCTGCCCAGGATTCCGGTAAGCTCTTTAAATGAAATATCATTGAAGATGAGCATGTCGTTCAACCAGGCCAATTCGGGTATGATGCTATCTGCGGCAGGCCGGCTGAGTTGGACCAGGTTGATCATGGTTTCGTTGGCAGCCTGTATTCCTGATGATGAACTGTCGGTTGATTCCGGCAGGCCATTCCGAATCGTCAATTTCTCATTTGGCTGCATATTGATCTTTCTTCCCTTCATATTATTCAGCGTGGCTTCGATGCTTCCATTTAGTAAAATGGCTTCCGCGCTGTGGTCCTCAGGATAGGACTTGATGTTGAACCGGGTGCTCACGACTCTAATATCCATGGAGCTGGTATGAACGATGAGTGGTTTGGATAACTTTCGTGTGACCTCGAACCAGGCTTCGCCGCTAAGGGTGAGTTCTCGAACCTTGTCGCCAAAGTTCTTGCCATAGCTCAGGGTGCTGCCTGAATTCAACCTGATCCTCGTGCCGTCGGGCACGGTTAGTGAGATTCTGGATCCTCTGGGAGTGGAGATCTCACTAATCGAAGGAGGGCCGGGTTGTGGTTCCGGCATTACAAGTGCTGCTGTTACATAGATGACGAAGGCGATGAGGCTGATCGTGATGAAACCGATCAACATCCGTGTGGTTGGTATGTTACGGGGCGGGGGAATATCTGTGATCTCTTCCTGGTCATTCGGCTGGGCGAGATCGACGGGTAGCTGGATACCCCGCTCCTTCATCCGTTGCAAGTGGGCCTGGTAGGCTTCCTGTGATTCGCCTGATGTATCGGGTGGGTTGCGATGCCAGAGTTCGGCGATGGCATGCAGGGAGAAATACAGCTCAGGGTCGTTTTTCAGGATCTCTTCCAGTTCCCTGAGTTCTTCGGGTCTGGCTTCACCAGTCATTTTTCTTCCCAATAAGACCCAGGTTCTGTCGTGGAGCATAACGATGTAAAGACAACCTTTACGAATCAATCTACTAAAGGTTTTCTTTTTTTTTATTTCCAGCCACTTTTTCCTTGAACCTGCTTTGCCACTTTTTCCTTGATGAAAAAGTGGCCAAAAAATCAAGGCTGTCGTTGAAAAGCCTAAAAAACGCATCTGCGGACTAAAGAAAAACAAGTCACAGCTTCAGAATATGTCCGGACATTGGTAGGACTTACGGGCTAAGAATATATCCGGGCTGGGGGAACAACTGTTTTTCTTTTGCGTCCTTCGCCGCGTTTTTCTTAACGACTCTTCAACGAAGGCCTTTGCGGGTTTTGAATGGAATTTGAAATGTTGGTTTTGGGTAATGGGCTGAGCGCCTCCTTTGGGCTTGGCGTGAAATTCGACATTTTTTAGAATTTTAGCTCCCTCGGCTTCAGACTAAAATTAATCGACTCACTGATCTTCCTGAGCGCGATAGCCAGTTGATTGTCGATGGTCTTGACTGAAATGTCCAGAATCTCCGCCACTTCGCGATAGGGCAACCCATCCTCGCGAACCAGCTTGAATACCAGTTTGCATCTTGGGGGAAGACTTTGAATCGCTTGTTGAATACGTTTCATCATTTCCCCGGAGATCATGATCTGTTCAGGATTCAAAAAAGGGGAACGCTCCTCCTGCTTAAGTTCATCAAGGCTAAGGAATTCTGTACGCTTCTGTCGGTCGAGGTAATTAAGCGCAGTATTTTTTGTGCTGATGTACAGATAAACACGGAGATTCTGAATATGGGTGATGGTATTTCTTTTCTCCCATATCTTTATGAATACGTCTGAAACTACCTCTTCCGCCAGTGATCGGTAAGGAATGTATGAAAGCGCAAAATCAACGAGCGGAGTATAATACCTGAGGAAAACCTCCTTGTAAGCAGGTTCGTCATCGTATGTAGCGATACGTCTTTGAAGCTCCAGAATGTTGTCCGTGATTATCATTAGCAAGCAGGTCTGTAGACCCCGGGGAAGGTAAATTAATTTTCTATAAGAAAACCCGCGTCCCATCTTTGTTTTTTTCTAATTTTGGCGCTCCCCGAATAAGGGGTCAGGACCCTTAGCTCATTTGGTTAGAGCAACAGACTCATAATCTGTGGGTACTCGGTTCGATCCCGAGAGGGTCCACGAGAATCAGAAAGAGAAAGAGAAAGAGGGCGAAAAGAGCTTCGGGCGCCCAGGCTTTGTCGAAGGCGGGAAGAAAGAGAGCGCAGAGCGCTTCAACCCTGTTAATTTCATTTTACCTCCAGTTTCTATAGACTTTCACCCAATCAACCCAACCAGCATGAATGCCAGAATCCCTTTGCTCTTTGTCTGTCTTTTCCTCTTCCTGTCTTCCCGTGCTCAGCATCCCGATAGCATCCTGCTGAAAAACTACCGCCCGGTATCTATCTATAAAATACCACAATCGAACATAAAGAAGGCCGCCTATCCTGTGATCGACATGCACTCCCACGACCACAAGGAAACAGACGCGGCTGAATGGGTTAAAACGATGGATTCTGCAGGAATACAAAAATCCGTAATCCTCACCTACACCACCGGCAAGGCCCTCGATTCCCTGATAGACAAATACAAAGCCTACCCCGACCGTTTTGAAATCTGGTGCGGATTCGACTACACTGGTTTTGGTCAGCCTGGCTGGTCAGATCGCGCCGTAAAAGAACTGGTACGCTGCCATCAGAAAGGCGCCAAGGGCGTCGGTGAACTGGGCGACAAAGGCGAAGGAGAACTCTACTCCGATCCTGTCCCCGGCAAAGGCATCCATATCGATAACCCTGCCCTCCAACCACTGCTCCGCAAATGCGCTGAACTAAACATGCCCATTAGCATCCACGTGGCCGAAGACCAATGGATGTACGAAAATCCGGATTCAACCAATGATGGACTATTGAACGCCGCCAAATGGCATGTCAATATGAATGTGCCGGGCAAACTGGGTCATGATGAATTATTAGCCACACTCGAACGCGCAGCCACCAACAATCCAAAAACGACATTCATCGCCTGTCACTTCGCCAACTGCTGCAGCGACCTCAACAAACTGGGCGCCATGTTCGACAGGCACCCAAATTTATATGCCGACATTGCCGCGCGTTTCGGCGAAGTCGCTCCCATTCCCAGGACCACAGCGGCCTTTATCGCCAAATACCAGGACAGGCTCGTCTATGGAACCGACATGGGCCTGGATTCCGACACTTACCAGATAACTTTCCGGATCCTCGAATCTGCCGACGAGCATTTCTACGCCTTCGACCACTTCGGCTACCATTGGGCGTTACACGGACTTAATCTTCCCAAAAAACAGCTGCAGAAGTTGTATCACGACAATGCCGCGAAAATCCTGAACCGAAAATAAATTGTAACCCGTAATGTTTGTGTGGATGACCAAATGATTCAGCCGGACTCATCGTCCCAAAAAAATGTTGCAGAAATCGTATCACGACAATGCCGCGATAATCCTGAACCGCAAATAAATTTGTAGCCCGGTAAGGTTTGTGAGGATGACCAAATGATTCGGCCGCATTCAATCTTCCCAAAGAGGGATCAGAGAAATAGTATTACGAAACTTTTGTTGGAAAGTTGTTGGGAAAAGGCTCAAAGTAGGTAAAAGGAAAAACTAATATATTCTTAGCCCGTAAGTCCTACATGCCCGGACTTATTCTCAAGCTGTGACTTGTTTTTCTTTAGTCCGGAGATGTGTTTTTTAGGCCTGCCGTCGGCAGACAGGCTTTTTCAACAGCCATGATTTTTTGGCCTCTTTTTGATCAGCAAAAAGTGGCAGAGAACGTTCAGGCAAAAAGTGGCATAATAGCCTAAGCCGCCAAATGATCCATTTGCTTTGCGTCCTTCCACCGTGTCAGCTTGCCGACGAGGTCATCTATTTTGATCGGCTTGCCGAGGTAATCATTCATACCGGCTTTCAGACATTCTTCCTCGTCGCCAGGCAATGTATTGGCGGTTAACGCAATGATCACGGGCTGATGCTTACCGCTCGCACGGATTTTTCCTGTCGCCTCGATCCCATCCATCTCCGGCATCTGCATGTCCATTAATATGATATCGTAGTTCTTTTGTGCAGCAGCACGAAACGCCATCAGGCCATTTTCAACAAGATCAGGCGCATATCCCATATTCTGAAGTATCTGGAGGATCACCTGCTGGTTGACCGGATTGTCTTCCGCGACTAAAATCTCATAAGGAAACCGGACTGCAAAATCTGCCGGCATTTTCGAAGGCGCCGCAGTCAATTCAGGACCTGAATTATTCTGCAAAGCCTTTTGTATCTGTCTGTACAATATATGCTGGCGGACTGGTTTTGTGAGTATTGAACTAAAGAGCTGAAGGTTTTGACTGGAACATTCATCGCCGATGGAACTGAGCAGGATCAATGGAAGATTGGAAAAATACCCCCTGATCCTGCCAGCAAGCTTCAACCCATCCTCATCGGGCATTTCCATGTCCGTTATCACAAGGTCAAAGCCACTTTCAGCGGCTAAAATGTCGAGTGCTTCTACAGCAGAACTGGCCCTCACAGGAATCATGCCCCATGAAGTAAGTTGAATATGCAGGATTTCGAGGTTCGTATTGTTGTCATCCACGATCAGCACTTTTTTCTCATGCTGAAATATCGAACTATAAACCTGGGTTGCAGGCAAGGTTTTCAGGCTCTCGGTCGATTGCATGGTAAAATGAAAAACAGATCCCTTACCCGCCTCGCTCTCTGCCCAGATCTTTCCCTGCATAAGCGCCACCAGTTTTTCTGAAATAGCCAAGCCGAGACCACTGCCCCCATACTTACGCGTAGTAGAAGAATCCACCTGCGAGAATGCAACAAAAAGTCGGTCCAGCTTTTCTTCAGGTATGCCAATGCCTGTATCACGCACCTCAAATTCCAGTTCAATATGGTCTGCGTTTGAAGCAGAAGTCAGGTGGACACCAACAAAGATCTCTCCCTGATGGGTGAACTTGACGGCATTGCTGACAAGGTTGGTCAGCACCTGCTTCAGGCGCATCGGATCCCCAATTATCTGTGCCGGAACGTTGGGATCAATAAGGTACATCAGGTCCAGGTCCCTCTCTGCTGTCTTGGTGCTGAAAATATCAAGTACGTCTTCAATGCAGCCGCGGAGTTCGAAATCTTCCTTCTCCAACTCCATATTACCCGATTCTATCTTGGAAAAATCAAGTATGTCATTAATCACGTTCAGCAGACTGTCGCCACAGGTGGCGATAGTGTCAGTATACATGCGCTGCTGGTCCGTTAGCGGAGTTTCAGTGAGCAGGGAGGTCATGCCGATCACTCCATTCATCGGGGTTCTGATCTCGTGGCTCATAGTGGCGAGAAAGATACTCTTTGCCTTGTTTGCCTTTTCCGCTTCTTCCTTTGCGAGTTCAAGTTGAATATTGGCCTGTACAAGTTCCCTGTTTGATTGTTCAAGCAGGGCCTGATGCCTGATTCTTTCTTCACTTAACACAGCCTCCTCTTTCAACCTGATCATTTGCACGGTCTGCAAGTATTCACGCTCATTGTACTTCTTTAGATGATAACTCCAGAGACCCGAAATAAAGAAAATCACGCTGGCCAGCATTGTGTGGATAAGGAAGGTTTGCAGGCTGAAATAATCCAACTGGGTAAAATACACAATTTCGTATCCGGAATTTTGCAAATATCCAAAGATGGAATGATGAAGGACAACAATAATCATCAATGGCAACTGCAGTTTCCATTTCTGGAAGGTGATCAGGATCGCTGAACCAATGAATGCAAAAAAGTGCATCTCAAACAGTCCGTGCATCTGGTAGATGTATTGCGCCATAAAAATTCCCAAAACGGCGCTCAATACATAGCCGGAAAGATCAGAAGAAGGAAATAAAAACTTTGTAGAATAAAAGGCTATGAGGGAGAGTCCGCCTACACCGAAAGCGATGCTCCAGGTATTGTAAAATCCTGCAAATAGCAACCCTGTCAGAAAATACAGCGGTAGAAAATAGTTCATTAACCGGTCAGACCTTTTCTTCACCTCTAGCTGTCGGACAGCCTTGTAGTCTGATTTTTCCATGGGGTTGTAGTGATGCATAAACAATTATTGTTTTGTACAGTTTGGCAGCTCGCAGCCATAGGCCTTCAGTGCAAACTGATCAAAGAAAATATTATGATTGGTATTGAGCAGTCCATCTATCGCCTGCTGGGCGTAGGCGGTCTTTTTTTCCGTGCAGTAGCGGCTCCTGTTGTAATTACCGCGGTAATAAAGTTTTCTCGATTTGTCGAGCAACACGGCCTGGGGGGTTGAATATACTCCGCATGCTGCCGCAAGAGAACTGTCAAAGCTAACGGGGATGTCTAAGTGAAATTTATCCCGGATCTCGTCGCTGGTGTAGCGGGAATTGTTCAGCACCACAATGGCAAAGTCGACTTTGCTACTATAATCCTTTACCAGGGTTTTGAAATATGGAACATTGAATTTGGAACAAGGGCAATCGGGATTGAAGAAGTGGATAAACAGCGGTTTACCAGTTTCAGAAGCAAAATTATGAGGTAATGAGATCGCAACCCCTGTGCTGACGGGTTGATAATGTTCAGGAACGGGTGTAGGGAGGGTGTACTTCCATTCGTTGTACCAGAACAGTGCCGTGATCCCCGTAACGAGTAATCCCAGCCAGAGCATCAAAACAAAGGTTTTCATAGTTATGAAACTTAGGTACGAGATTGGATTCCTGATCGATAAACTTCCGGTCGACAGCTTTCGTCCACACCTTCCCACCTCTTGTCAACCCATAAGCGTTTTCTACTAGTCAGTCCCAACCTTACCGTAAACGTTGATTAACTGAGAATAGTCTTGATAGAGGAAATATTTTTGAGCGATTTTTAAGCGGGAAGTTAATCCTGATCAAGCCTGTCTTCACAAAGCAGGGGTCCGCCTGAAAGGTGAGTGTACACTTTATGAATATTAAGCATTCATGTCCGCTTTTTCGCCTTTGATGGAAATTGGATTTTTATCGGCACTTAGTAATATTACGAGAAAGCTTAATACCACTTTCGCGCCGCATATTATTGTTTTAAAATGATCAGGGAGATCCATTCTAACAGTTTTTTGGTACCTTCAGTCAAAGCTCGCCAATTATGAAAAAACCTTTACTCCTCCTTGTGCTTGCATTTATTACAGCTCTCGTAAGCGGTTACCTCAAATTACTTCATGATCAAAATGCCGAAACTGTATTAACCATTGCCCTGAGCGGAATCATCGCTGCCACCCTCTGGCTGACCATCATGTCCTTCTTTGCCAAATCCAATCTCCACGGGTCAATCAAAAAACCTTTACTCCTTTTGATCTTTTCTTTTCTTGGATTTCTGGCAGGTGCCTATCTTAAAATCGTTCATCTCGAAGGAGGCAACATGCTGCTTACCCTCGGTCTGATCGGCAAGGTAGTCGCCACACTCTGGCTGATAGTCATCGCCTTCCTGCCCAAATCCACGATGCCCGCAAGGCCAGGGAACCAGGTGGAAATCTGAACCTGAATTACTTGCAGTTTTCCATTAAGGGTATTAGTTTAGCGCCTTAATCCTAACCCCTATCACTATGAAGAAATACTTCGTTGCATTGGCGCTATGCCTCGCGCTCAACACCCTTTCTGCCCAATCACTGATGCATTCTTTCGGAGCGAATATCTCGGTCATCACCGGGACAACTGGCGACCAGTACAACAGTTCCAACTACACGATGTCTCAGACCATGTTGTCTTATTTTCCCCGTTACACTTTTGTTGAAAACGACAACTCCTCCATCAGCCTCGGCGCACCGCTGGGTATCGGATTTGGAATTGCCTCCAATTCCTACTATGAAGATTATGGATTGTCCTTCGCATACGACATCCCGCTGGTTTTGGATTACAACATTGGCTGCAAGTCAACACCGGACAATGAAGGAACCTTTGGCGGTTACTTTGGCGCAGGCTTTGGCTACTCCAGTGTCGCCGTTTCAAAAAGCGAATCATCTGATTTCAAAGGCAAATCAATTGGACCCATTTTCAGGGGTGGCGTACGGATTGGATCAAACAATGAGGCCTGGGGAGGCCACGCCATCACCATTGGCCTCTTCTATAAAAAAGGAATCAACGCAGGCGCCTTCCAGACTTTTGGCTGTAATGTGCTTTATGATCTCTAACGCATTAAAACCCGAATGATCTCTTCAGAATTATCCTGACCAGTTCCAACAACAGGTTTTGTCGGATTTTTCCAAAGACGCGTCGATCCTTCACGCTAGTTTTGTGAAAGACATGAAACAACATTCTTTCATCTGGCTGGCAATGATTATCGCGCTGGGCACATGCCGGCCAAAACATCCTCATTCAAACATGGAAGCATCAACCTCAGTCGATCAACTCTTCCCCGTTAAGCACCTCAGTATTGCCATCCATACCACACCGGAAAAAGTCTATGCACTTATTTCTAACCCAAACAGCTTGCCCAGCTGGGCTCCGGGTTTTGTGAGCTCTGTAAGCAAGCAGGGAAATGAATGGATCGGCCAGACAGTTGCAGGGCCGGTTAAGATCTTCATTACACCCGTTAATACCCTGGGAATTGTAGACCACAAGGTCATATTGTCCAATGGCGATACGATCGAAAACCCCATCCGCGTGCTGCGCAATAACCACGGTGCAGAAGTAGTATTCAGTTTGTTCCGACTCCCCGGAAAAACGGATGAAGAATATCTTCGGGACGAAGGGCTCGTGAAAAAGGATCTGCAATTACTGAAGGAAATCCTCGAGCGATAGATTTGAAACACACAATATCAGGCCTTCTTACACACAACCGAGAAGCACTGATTGGTTAAGGGTTTCCTAAATCACTCACACTGCTTATTGCAAGACCTTAAATTGCCGGGACATTTATTCCTATGCAAAAGAGATATTTGCTGCTCCTGCTATGGGTATCCGCGGGCCAGTTATTATTCGCGCAGGAGATTAACCAGCAGCTCGACAATTACCTCACCAAACCTACAAGAAAATCGACCTTCAGTGGAACGGTTATCGTGGTTTATAAAGGGGAAACCCTGCTACACAAAGGCTATGGGCTTAGTGATGTTGTCCATCATATTCCCATCGACACTTCAACCATATTCCGAATCGGTTCCATCACAAAACCCTTCACCGCCACAGCCATTCTCTATCTTCAGGAAAAAGGAAAACTCTCCTTAAATGATCCAATTGCTAAATATCTCCCCACGTACCCGCATGGCAACGATATCACCATCACTCATTTATTAACACACAGTTCCGGCATCAAAGAATACCTGTTTACCAAAGAAATCGAACAACTCCCCGATACAGCCCCCCCGATTGCCCTGAATAAATTGATCAGCTACTTCAAAGACGTGCCACTGAGCATGGAGCCGGGAAAAAAATTCTCCTACTCCAATTCCAATTATATTCTGCTGGCCGCAATCGTCGAACAAATCACAGGGATGAAATTCGAACATTTTGTCCGCAGCATCATCTTTGAACCATTGGACATGACCCGATCGGGTTATGATTTTTTGCGGGTGGACTCAAATCAGAAAGCAACCGGATACGGGAACATTTCAAAGCCGAAAGCAGTAATTGATTTTGATTCAACTTATGCGCCAGGCAGTGGTGCCATGTATAGCACCGCATCGGACCTCTACAAATGGTACCGGGGGCTGATGTCGGGCACGGTCCTGAAGGATTCCACCCGGGAATCGGCCTTTGTTCCGAAACAATGGAAATACGGCTATGGTTGGTTTGGCTATACACTGTATGGAAAAAGATGCATCTCCCACGCTGGCGGCGTTCCGGGATTTTATGCAAACATCCAGTTCTTTCCTGATGACGATCTCTTCATTGGGCTGGTGAGCAATTCATCCTATGGACATATCGAAACCGACAAAATAGCGTCTATTGTTTTTCAAAAAAAATTAAAAAGTTCTGGGTTATAGACTTAGTTACTTTTTTTCTTGATAACACTGTTTACTTTTTTTTCTTTGATAAAAAAAAGTAACAAAAAAAATCAAGGCTCTCAGGCAAAAAACTAAAAACCTGATCTTCATGCTGAAGAAAAACAAGTCACAACTTTAGAATATAACCGAGCATTTGTAGGACTTACCGGCATAGAATATGTCCGGGCATCAGTAACATCTGTTTTTCTTCTGTCGCACTCAGATCAGGTTTTCTTCACGTTTTTTGCCTGAATGCCATTCCATATTTCTTCCTCGCCTTCCAACTTCGCCCGCCGTAGCCTTGGCGAAGACGGATCAGGTTTTCTTCACGTTTTTTGCCTGAATGCCGGCCGCGCCGGCCCTTCGGCAAGTTTCCTCAACACTGATGATTACTAATTGCATTTGCGCATTCAGAATAAGGCCGGCCGAAGGAAAAATTTTCAAGAGCCGCGGAAAACGGCGAAGATGACGATTAAAAATATGCAGACGATAGTCGTAACAGCAGAAGAGAATTACCACAGCCGATCGGAGCATTCCTTCGCCGTAGCGGCACGCAGAAAATTTTAGGCCTTATTCTGACAGCGCCCGGTTTTTTTGATTACTTTTTTTGTAAAAAAAAGTAGACAAGAACTTCAAGAAAAAAAGTAAACAACCGTTATTTCGTTGCAATAAACTTCAGGCAAGCAGGCTTTGATACATCAATCCTCAGACCGGTGTCGGTAAGCAAACCCGACTGCCGATCTCTTTTAAAAATCACCACCTGGTTGGAATTCATATTGGCCGCCAGCAGGAATTTACCACTGGGGTCGATGACAAAATTCCGGGGAGCCCTGCCCAACGTGGACTGACGTCCTGCAAGTGTCAGCTTTCCACTCTCATCTATTTTGAATATCGAGATCGCATTCTGTATTTCGCGGTTGGAGGCATATAAGAATTTCCCATCGGGAGAGACATGAATATCCGCGCCTTCAATTGTGCCGCTAAATCCGTCTGGAAGCATGGAGACCCTTTGCAGAGGGCTAAGCTGTCCTTCCGAATATCCATACGCATCCACTGAACCGTCGAGTTCATTCACCACATATACAAAATTTCCATTGGGATGAAAGGTCAAATGCCTTGGTCCCGATCCTGGCTTCACTTTTACAAAAGCCGGATCAGCCGGGGTCAGCGGCTGTGCCGCCGTTGAATCAAAACGATAAACAAATACCTGGTCCGTACCCAGGTTGCATACCAGCAGGAAATGCTGATCCGGAGACAGTATAGCCGAATGCGCATGTGGCTTGTTCTGATTGTCTTTATTGATACTGCTGCCCTTGTGCTGGATGATCTGGCTGCCGGCATCTGTCAGATGATGACGATCATCAACACGAATTGCGGCTAAACTTCCCCCGCCATAATTCGCCGCAAACACAAAATTCCCTGACGTTGTAGCTTCCACGTAACAAGGGCCGCCGCCGCCGGAACTGGCCTTGCTGTCGAAGGTGAACACACCGGTAACAGGATCGGCCTGAAAAGCATAAATACTGCCTGCACCCTTGCCTGTTTCACTCACAGCAAATAAGGTCTTGCTATTGCTTCTGTAACAGAGGTAGGAGGCATTGGGTATACCGTTAACACTTGATGTTAACTTACCCGCACCGGTATTCGTATCAAAAGAATAATAGCGGATGCCTGTGCTGTCCTGCGACCCCGTGTAGGATCCGATGAGCAGGCCGGTGGTTTGACCATAAGCCTGCACAGAAAAAGCCAGGAGAACTAATATGAATAGTTTCTTGTTCAAATCATGAGAAATTAAAAATAAAAAATTATAAGCTTTAGTCTTTTATTGCAGTTGATTTCACGCAGAGAGATTAGTTCTTATTTCACGCAAAGGCGCAAATCTGCCTTCGGCAGACGCAAAGGCGCAATAAAATGAATACGTATCTCTTGCGGCTTTGCGCTTTCTTTGCGCCTTTGCGTGAAACTATCTTCCACAAACTCAGGTTGCTAAAGGCGGACCACTGGGTATCATAAACGGTTGCCTTCCTTTTTTCTCCTTTTGTTTGACAGCCGTAAAGGTGGCTGTACGGTATTCACCCATGAATACGGATCCTGAGATCGATTCAGCAGTCGCCTCACCGGAAAAAATAAACGTAATATGATCACCCGGAGCACGATCAACACTGCGCAGCTTGATCGCCTTGCCAGACAGCGAACCTTCCATGTCGCGAACGGAAAAATCTCCCTTGTGCGAACCGCTGATCCAGTTGCCATCCTGCTGAATGGTAAAATTGTGCATCGAAGCGCTACTGAAAAACTTCACCTGAACATCCCATCTTCCGGTCAGGTTCGCTATCGGCGCTTCCATAGCGGTAGACTTTGGCTCCCGCTTCTGCGAAAGAATTTCACGGACCCGGTCCGCAACCACTTTCTCTTCACCCGCCTGCATCTGTCCACTGGTGATGTCGATACTCGTCTCACCGGTCTCACCAACTTTTGCTCCTCCGCTTCCCAGCGCGATCCTCGGCTTGGTCTTGCCAAGTTCCTCGGCCACTTCCTCACCCGTAATGTGCAGTTTATCCGCATCCCATTTAATCTCCAGTGTCGGACTGTGGTTGGACAATTCTGTTGGTTCATTGACCTGCGCAGTTACCCCTTCTACTTTTGTCACCACCTTTGAGATGCGACCCAGTCGTTCGAGCCACGTGTTCCATTGCTCTTTGTGATCCATAGATACCCATGCCTCCACAGCTGCAAGCATGCCGATCATTTCTTCCCTGCCCACCTTATTGTCGCGACCTGGACCATGATGCGGCGAACTGGCCTGCCAAGCCGACATCAGTATATCCTTATTGCCAATCAAAAGGCCGGCACACTGCGGCCCGCACATCGCCTTGCCACCACTGTAAGCCACGATGTCGGCGCCTTTCTGTAAATGAACATTCGGAACGGTGAGGTCCTCGGCCGCGGCATCCACCAGCACAGGAACCTTGTGCTTCTTTGCAATCGTACTCACCTGCTCCAATGGAAAACCCTCCGCTTCGGATGTGAGATAGATCATGGCAACTCCGGGATTCACCTTGGCCTCCAGTTCCTGGATCGAATACACATTGGTAATTCTCACACCAATATTCCTGATCGCATGATCATAAACGTTACGTGAACTGATGGGTATGAT
>Ga0193752_1002636_pt1 | contig 13191 bp, 10 predicted proteins | sample H1c1metaG_FD_144924 | JGI IMG/M metagenome (GOLD analysis project Ga0193752, IMG submission 144924) | Soil microbial communities from a riparian zone of the East river system, Colorado, United States - H1c1 | ecosystem: Environmental > Terrestrial > Soil > Riparian zone | place: USA: East River... | reverse complement strand
TACCCAGCGTACGGCTAAACCCTAAGGCATCGGCGCCGTAGCTGGTCGCCATCGCGATCAAGGTGCGCGCGGGCACGCTCGAGAACCGCTCCGCCAGCGCGCGGGCGTCTTCGAGCACGTCGAGGCTCGGGCAGCTGGCCAGCGAGTCGGTGCCGAGCGCGGGCTTGATGCCGACCTCGAGGATTGCGACCAGCGGCGGCAGCTTCACCTCGATATGCAGGTTGCTGCGCGGGCACAGCACGACCTTTGCGTTCGCGGCCGCGACCACGCGCAGCTCCTCGGGCGAGGCTTCGGTCAGATGCACGCACAACACGTCCGGCGCGAGCGCCCCGAGCGACTGCGCATAACGCACCGGGTCTACGCCGGGCGGCGGCCAATCGGCGACCACGCCGCGCTCCTTGAGGAACGCCGCGAACGGCCCGCCGCCGTCGAGCAACAGCTTGCGCTCGGCCGGGTGCTCGCACAGGTGCAGCGAGGTCAGCTGATGCGCCGCACGCGCGCCGGCGACTACGGCCTTGAGCACGTCGGGGTGCAGCGTGTACGAGGTATGCGGCGCCAGCGTGTAGCTGAGGTTGTCGGGCCAGCTGGACAGCGCGCCGCGCGTGTCGTTCGCCCGTCGCAGCATGGCTTCGGCCGACTCGCGTCGCGAGCCGAACACCTCGTGGAAGATGCGGCCGGTGATCGGCGTGGTGCCCAGGTACGGCACCGCCGCGAGCGTATTGCTCACTTCGCCCACGGCCGCCGTGCCGTAGCCCAGCAGCTCCGACACCGCTCGATCGATCGCCTCGATATCGTGCTCCGGCGCGAGCCGCTCGCGCGCCGTCATCATCTCGGTGACCCACGGCGTAAAGCCGCGACCACCTTTGACCTGCCCGCGCAGCGCCGACAGCTCGATGTGCACGTGCGCGTTGATCAGCCCCGGCATCAGCACCGCGCGCTGCGTCTCGAAGCGCACGCTCGGATGCGCGCGCTGCAGCTCCGCGCGCGGCCCGACCGCGACGACCTGCGACGCGTCATCGAGCACCACCGCGCCGTCGGCGATCGGCGCGCTAGCGCCGTCGCCTAGCACGACGAAGGTGGCTGCGATGCCGCGCATCTCTGGATTCCTCAGCTCGGCTCGTTCAAGAGCTCGTAGCGCATGTTGCGACGCGCCACCTTGAAGCCGCTCGCGTGCACGTGGCGCTCGATTTGCTTTGCGTCCATGCCGAAGGTCGTGCCCGCAGCGGACACCACGTTCTCTTCGAGCATCGTGCTGCCCATGTCGTTCGCACCGTAGCGCAAGCCGAGCTGGCCGATCCCGGGCCCTTGGGTGACCCACGAGGTCTGAATGTTGGGCACGTTGTCGAGCACGAGCCGCGCCAGCGCTTGCATCCGCAGATACAGCGCCGTGCCGGTCTCGCCGGCGACGTGCTTGGTGCCCTGCTCGTGCTGGTAGTCCCAGCAGATGAACGCCGTGAAGCCGTTCGTCTCGTCCTGCAGGTCGCGGACCTTGAGCAGGTGCAGGATGCGGTCTTCCTGCGTGTCGGCGGTGCCGAACATCATCGTCGCAGTGGTCTTCATGCCGAGGTTGTGCGCGACGCGCATCACCTCCAGCCACTCGGCGCTGGTCGCCTTGGCCTTGGCGATCTTGCTGCGCACGCGATCGGTGAGCACCTCGGCGCCACCGCCCGGGATCGAGTCCATGCCGGCGGCTTGCAGGCGACGCAGCACGTCTTCGACCGAGAGATCCTCGATCCGCACCAGGTGCCAGATCTCCTCCGGGCTGAGCACGTGCAGCTTGATCGGAAACGTGGCCTTCATCCAACGGAACAGATCCTCGTACCACTCGAGGTGCAGCGCCGGGTTCAAGCCGCCCTGCATCAGGATCTGATTGCCGCCGGCATCGAGCGTCTCTTGGATCTTCTCCGCGAGCTGCTCGCGCGTGAGCACGTAGCCTTCGCTGTGACCGACCGGGCGATAGAACGCGCAGAACCGGCACGAGGTCGTGCACACGTTCGTGTAGTTCACGTTGCGGTCGATGATATACGTGACGACTTCTTCCGGATGCAGCGCGCGTCGGCGCAGGTCCGCAGCGATGCCCAGGTCATGCAGCGGCGCGTCTGATGCCAGGCGCATCGCTTCCTCGAACGAGAGCCGGCCGCCGTTCGCGGCGAAGTCGAGCAAGTCGTCGATGCTGCGTTGCGAGACGGCGCTCGGACGGTCATCGCCGAGGAACCTCAGCTCAGCGTGCGGCAAGAGCTTCGCTTCGGCGGCGCGGCGCAGGAACTCGCGCAGGCCTTCGATCGCGCGCTCGTCGAGCGGGTAGCGGATCGAGTCGGTCAGGTAGCGCTGGTGCTCGCTCGGCTCGCCGCCGTGGCTGCGCGACCAGGCTTGCGCGATCCGCGTGCGATCCGAGAGGCCGGCTTCGAGGGAGCCTTGCAGCACCAGCGCGTCGCGCGCCGAGAGCACGCCCTTGCGCGCCACCCACACCGCGAACACGAACGGCAGGCCGGTCAGCTCTTTCCAGGCTTGGCCGAGATCGACCTCGTGCTTGAAACGATTCTCGTTCTCGAGCGCGGGATCGCCGATCAGCAAGCCGCCGACGGTGCCGCCGACGCGCTCCGCGATCTCGCTGGCAGGGCGCGCGCAGTACCGCGGCTCCTTGCCGTTGCAGCGCTCGCGAACGATCAAGCGCGTGAGCACGACCGAGGTGCGGCTCGAGGAGTCGAGCAGGATCTCGGTCATCTCCTCGATCGGCACGTCGCCTACGACGCGCACCGAGCGGACCGGGCCATCGCAGCCGATCGCGACCTCGGGGACGACTTCGAGCCCGCCATGCGTCGCCAGCGTCGCGACAGGAGCGAGCGCAGCGTCGGCTTCGTCTTCCATCAAGCGCCGCGCCAGCTCCGCGGGCGTCGCCAGCGACAGCTGCATGCGGTCGTCGCCAAGGCCCGAGAGCAGCCCGTGCAGGATCGGCTGCGCGTTCAGAAAGCTCACGCCGACCAGCCGCAACCGCCCGGTCTTGTCCGAGCGCTTGCCGAAATCCTTATAGCGGTTCTCTACGAGCTTCTTCATGACGCAGCTCCTGCCAGAACTCTCAAGCTTTTGCGCTCCGCGTTGCGCTCGCGAACCTTCATCGAAGCTTCCGGTGCCGATGCGCGCGGCAGCTCCTCGACGATGCCGTACTCGGTGTCGCGCTCGACCGGGATGCGTCCCGCCTCGCGGATCAAGCGCACCAGCTGATCGCGCGTCAAGCCCATCGGCACCGTGCTGCCCGCAGAGTGGTAGATGGTCTCGCTCACGATCGTGCCGTCGAGATCATCCGCGCCGAAGCGCAGCGCGATCTGCGCGGTGTCGATGCCCATCGAGACCCAGTACGCCTTGATGTGCGGGATGTTGTCGAGCATCAGCCGGCTGACCGAGATCATGCGCAAGTCATCGATCGCCGTCGGCTCGGGCAACTTGTGCAGACTGTTGTTCTCGTTGTGGAACGCCAATGGGATGAAGCACTGAAAGCCGTGCGTCTCGTCCTGCAGCTCGCGGATCTTGAGCAAGTGATCGACGCGATGCTCGAACGTCTCGATGTGACCGTAGAGCATGGTCACGTTGGTCTTCATGCCGATCTCGTGCGCGGCGCGGTGCGCGGCCAGGTACTGCTCACCGGTCGCCTTGTCGGGCGCGATGCGCGTGCGCACCTCGGGGTGGAAGATCTCGGCGCCGCCGCCGGGCATCGACGACAGGCCGGCGGCCTTGAGGCGGGTGAGCACTTCCTTGTGCGTCATCCCGAACTTCTCCGCGAAGTAGTGGATCTCGACGCCGGTGAAGCACTTGAGGTGGACGTTCGGACGCACGCGCTTCCAGCCGCGCAGCAGCTCCTCGTACCACTCGAACGGCAGCCCCGGGTGCAGGCCGTTCACCATGTGCAGCTCGGTGAGCTTCGGATCCGGGAAGTCGGCGAGCGCCTTCCACGCCTCTTCGTGCGTGACCGTGCGCGCGCCCGGCATGTGCGCCTCGAGCTTCGCGAACGCGCAGAAGCTGCATGAGGCCTCGCACACGTTCGTGGCCTCGTAGCGCATGTTCACGTTGAAGTACGTGCGGTCGCCGTTGAGCTTCTCGCGCGTCTCGTTGGCGAGCGCGCCGAGCTTGAGCACGTCGGGCTCGAGCATCAGCGCGAGACCGTCGTCGTACGAGAGGCGCTCGCCCGCGCGGTGCTTGTCTGCAATCTCGGTGAAGGTCATCACGGCTGCTCCTTCGTCCAGGCGGAGGAGTGCGTGGCTGCCTCCGCGGGGCTCTCGTCCTGGAAGCGCGCGGTCCGCCCCGAACGCTTGATCAAGCCCATCAGCTCGGTTTTTCGCGCCTGCGGGCCGTCGAGCAGCGGCAGCGTCTTCTTCGAGCTGACGAAGTCGCCGATCAGCGTGTCCGCGCCGAACACGAGCGCGGTTTGCGACAGCTCTAAACCGATCTGCTCGCAGCTCACGGCGATGCCCTGCTTGCAGGGTGTCGCCAGGCGCGCGAGCGCGATCTGCACGAGCACGTCTTGGCCCGTGGGGCCCGCCGCAAGGTCTCCATCGAGATCCAGAATGACGATATCGGTCGCGAGCTCCGCGGCTTGCGCCGTGAGCACCAGCACTTCGTGGCCGCGGTGCTTGGCACGGACGGCGTCCGCGATCCCAGCCACCACGAGCACATCGGCGCGTCCCAGTCGCGCCAGATCTACGACGCCGAGGCCCTTGCCCGTGAGCGCGCGCTCCGCGACGTCCATGAGCGATGCGCGCTCGATGGCTCCCGTCAACATGCGTCCCATGGCCATGATCAAGCCTCCTGCTCCTGCAACACGACGTCCTCGCCCCAACGCCGCGACAGCGTGTTGGGCAAACCGATATGGTCGAGCACCCGCGCGAGCACGCTGTCCATCGCGTCCTCGAGCGTCTGGGGCCGGCCGTAAAACGAAGGCGACGCCGGGATCACCACCGCGCCGGCGCGCGTCACCGCGAGCATGTTCTCGAGGTGGATGCTCGAGTAAGGAGCTTCGCGCGGCACGAGCACGAGCTTGCGGCGTTCCTTCAGCATCACGTCGGCGGTGCGCGTGAGGAGATCGTCGCTGATGCCGTGGGCGATCCGGGCGATGCTGCTCATCGACGCGGGGATCACGACCATCGCATCGGCAGCGGATGAGCCGCTCGCGAACGGCGCGCTGTAGTCGCGGCCGCCGAACGTCGGCAACGCGAGCGATGCGGTGCTCTCGTCGCACTCGTGCACGTAGACCTGCTCGGCGGTGCGCGAGAGCACCAGCGAGATCGCGACGTCCTTCGTGCGCTCGCTCGCGCGCAGCACGTGCACCAGCCGCCGCGCATACGGCGAGCCCGAGGCACCGCTGATCGCGACGACGAGCTTCATTTTCTACCCCACACGATCGAGGCGATGCCGAGCGTGAGATCGAAGCCGTGCACGTCGCGAAAACCAGCCTCGATCATCGCGACCTCGAATTCGGTGCGGGTGAGAAAGCCCTTCATCGAGTCGGACAGATAGCGATACGCCTTGCGCTCGCCGGAGATGAGGCCGCCGACGAGCGGCAAGACGCCTTGCGCGAAGCTGGCGTGAAAGGCCCGCGTCACGAGCCGCGTGGGCTTGAAGAAGTCGAGCACGAGGAACACGCCGCCCGGCTTGAGCACGCGGTAGGCCTCGGCGATGCCAGTCGCCGGACGCGACAGGTTGCGGATGGCGAAGCCGCAGGTCGTCGCCGCAAACGCGTTGCTCGCGAACGGCAAGCGCATCGCATCGGCGACCACGAGCGAGCACGGCCCCTTCGGCTTGCCGCGGCCCTTGAGCAGCATGTTGCGCGAGAAGTCGCCGGCGATCAGCGTGCGCTCGGGCCAGCGCGCCGCCATCGCAGCCGCCAAGTCGAGCGTGCCCGCGCACGAATCGAGCAGCGGGCCTTCGGCCATCTCGGCGGCGAGCACATCGAGCGCGCACTTACGCCAGCGGATGTCAGTGCCGCCCGACAGCAGCCGGTTGAGCAGGTCGTACGTCGGCGAGACGCGATCGAACATCTGCTGCACGGCCGCCGCGTGACTCTCGCCGCTGGCGTGCCGCGCGCTCAAATCCGGCGCCAGCTCCGCAGCCGCAGGATCCTTGGCGATGGCCGTTCCGGGCATCTGAGACATCAAAACCTCGGGATTTTGGGGCCGGCTGAACGTACAACTTTCAAAAGTTTTTGAAAGCTCTGCACGGGTTCTAGGGTCTCCATCCCCACCCCGTCAAGCCAACCCACACCCCCGCACACGCTTAGGGGACGGTTCTCGGAAGTTCACTTATTGGTCTCAGGCTTGAGCCCAGGAACCGAGTTTTCGAGAACCGTCCCCTATTTCCTCGCGGCTCGCCCCAAGCTGCGGCCCATGCTACCCGCCTCGGCCCCATCCCTATGAACGACGTCAGCTCGCATCCCTACGCCGATTTCTTGAACCGCGTGCAGAAGCCGTCGCGGTACGTGGGCGGCGAGCACAACGAGGTCCGTAAGGACTGGTCCGCGGTCAGCTGCCGGCTTTGCCTGGCATTCCCGGATGTCTACGAGGTCGGCATGAGCCACCTCGGCTTCAAGATCTTGTACGGCCTCATCAACGGCGCGCCCGATCTGCTCGCCGAGCGCGTGTACGCGCCGTGGGTCGACATGGAGGCCGAGATCCGGTCGCACGGCGAGAAGCTACGTTCGCTCGAGAACGCCCGGCCGCTCTGCGAGTTCGACGTCGTCGGCTTCTCGCTCCAGTTCGAGCTGACCTTCACGAACATCCTGACGATGCTCGATCTGGGCGGCATCCCGCTGCGCAGCGCCGATCGCCAAGACCACCACCCGCTAGTGATCGCCGGCGGCCCGACCGCCACCCACCCCGAGCCGCTCGCCGCGTTCCTCGACGCCGTGCTGCTCGGCGACGGCGAAGAACGCACGCCGGAGATCTTGCGCGTATGGGCGGCCGGTCGCGACGCCGGTATCCCGCGCGCCGAGCGCCTGAAGCAGCTCGCGCAGCTGCCCGGCCTGTACGTGCCGAGCCTGTACACGACCGAGCTCGAGCCGATGACCGGCATGCACGTGGTCGCCCGCCCGCGCCCGCAGCCCGGCGAGCAGGCCCCGCCCTTCCCCGTGCAGCGCACGTTCATCGAAAACCTCAGCGCGTATCCGTTCCCGAAGCGCGCACCCGTCGCGAACACCGAGACCGTGTTCGATCGCGTATCGGTCGAGATCGCTCGCGGCTGCACCGAAGGCTGCCGCTTCTGCCAGGCCGGCATGATCTACCGCCCCGTCCGCGAGCGCGAGCCGGCTGAGATCCTCGACGTGATCGATCACGCGACCAAAGAGGAAGGCTACGACGCCGCGTCGCTCACCTGCCTCTCGACCGCCGACTACTCGGCGATCGCCCCGCTGATCAAGTCGGTCACCGACAAGATCAAGCCGCGCAAAGCCAAGCTCTCGGTCGCCTCACTGCGCGCCTACGGCCTGGCCGAAGACGTGCTCGACGACCTCGCAGACGGCAGCGCCAAGGGCCTGACGTTCGCGCCCGAAGCCGGCACGCAGCGCATGCGCGATGTCGTGAACAAGAACGTCACCGAAGAGCAGCTGATGGAGACCGCGCGGCGCGTGTTCAGCCGCAACTTCTCCAACATGAAGCTGTACTTCATGATCGGCCTGCCGACCGAAGAAGACAGCGACGTCGTCGGCATCGTCGACACCGGCATCCGCGCCGAGAAGATCGGCCGCGGTCTGATCGGCAAAAAAGCCCGCGTCACCGTCAGCGTGAGCACGCACGTCCCGAAGCCGCACACGCCGTTTCAGTGGTGCCAGATGGACAGCCACGAAGAGGTGAAGCGCAAGCAGTACATGCTCAAGGATCGCGCGCGCCACAGCTACGTGAGCCTGCGCATGCACGATTCAGAGGGCAGCTGGCTCGAAGGCGTGATCGCGCGCGGCGACCGCACGCTGTGCGATGTGATCGAGGACGCGTACAAGAACGGCGCCCGCTTCGACTCGTGGGACGAGCAGCTCAAGCTCGACGTCTGGCGCGCGGCGTTCGAAAAGCACCGCGTGGATCCGCAAACGTATCTCGGCACGATCCCGGTCGATGCGCGTCTGCCGTGGGATCACCTCGACGTTGGCCTCGAAGAAGGCTTCCTCGCCCGCGAGTACCGCAAGGCGCTGCAGAACCGCTTGAGCCCGCCGTGCGGCAAGGTCGCCGGCACGTTCATCCATCATACGAACGAGCAAGACCACGAGGCCGATACGCGCCGGCTCGTCTGCTACGACTGCGGCGTCGCGTGCGACATGGGCCGCATGCGCGAGCGCCGCGGCGAGCTGCTGGTGCAGCTCGGGGCGAAGGCGCCGCGGGTGAAGGAAGAGGAGATCGCCGCGGACGAGAGCACGGCGGAGAAGCCGGCTCGCAAGCACAAGCGGAACAAGCCACCGGAGCGCGTGCCACAGGGTGCGGCGCTGCGCGTGCGCTTGCAGTTCCAGAAGCTCGGCCGCGCCGCGTACGGATCGCACCTCGACCTCGTGCGCCTGCTGCCGCGCTTGTTCCGGCGCTTGGACATCCCGCTCTACTACTCGGAAGGCTTCAATCAGAAGCCGGTGTTGAGCTTCTCGCCGGCGTTGCCGCTCGGCACGTTGAGCTTGGGCGAGTACGTGGATCTCAAGCTGGTCGCGAGCGCCCAGCCGGATTGGGAGTCACTGCCTGAGCAACTGTCGAAGGAAACGATCGACGGCGTGCGGTTCGTCGCGGTGCGCGTGCTCGGTGCCGACGGCGCTCAGGACGCCAAGCTCAACCGCGTGATCGACGAAGCGCGCTACGTAGCGGCGCTGCCGCGCGCCGGCCTGCGTGCGCTCGGCCTCGAGAACGAGATCGCGCTGCAAGCGCTGATCGACGAGAAGATGAAGACGCCGCTGGTCGTACGCCGCAACGTCGAAGGCATCGGCAAGCGGATCGACGTGAGCAAGCCGCTGATCAGCGCGCGCGCCGGCGTCGGGCAGGACGTGCTCGAGCGCGCCGGCTTGCTCGGCGAGCTGATGCCGATCGCGCTGCGCATGCGGCTGGTTCAAGACGGCTCGGCCAAAGCGACCGAGGCGATCGAAGCGCTGCTCGGCGTCGACATCCCGGTGCGCTGTGTGCGCGAAGGCCTGTACTGCACGTTCGCGGGTCCGGACGTGACGCCGCTCGACCTTCCGGAGCTACGCGCCGCGCACGGCCTCAACCTAGTGCTCGAGCGGACCGCCACTGCGGATACCGGCGACAGCGACGGCGATCACGAGCCGCAGCCCGCGCTGGTCGAGGAATGAGCCGTCGATGAGCCGGATGGACGTCCTCAAGAGTCTGCTCCGTAGCACCGCGCTCGCCGCAGCCGACAAGGTCCGCAATTCGCCGACCACCGCGGCTGCGCGCGACATCATCGAGCAAGCGGGCATGATGCGTACGCGCATCACAGAAGCCTCGCTCACCGCCGCCGTCGCGCGCGCCGCCAACGCCACCGCGGCGACCGTGCGCGCTCAGCAAGGCCGGCTGCTGATCGACGCGACCTTCGACGACTCCGACAAGCCGCTGCAGGTCGCGATCTGGCCGGCGAGCTTCTCGTTCGCACCGCTCGGCGCCAAAGAGATCACGTTTGGCGTCGATCCGATCGAAGCGCTGCGCGATCCGCGCGTGCAAGACGTCTGCGCCGCGCTCGCGACTGAAATCGCCCACGCCATCTGGCGCACCGTGATCGGCCCGGTGCTGCCCGGCGAGAGCACCGCGTTCGTCAGCTGCGAAGGCGACCACCTCGTCGCCGACCTGCGCAGCGTCCCAGCGGTCCGCCGCAACCAAGCCAAGAAGCTCGCGATGACCTTCATCGAGGCGCTCAAGCCGCAGAAGATCGAGATCGAGGCCGGCGAGCTCCGTGTGCTGATGAAGCTCGCCGCGTAACGCGTTCTCCGGCGCGCTCAGCGTGTGGCTTCAGCGAGGAAACCCGTCGCGCGGCGCGTGGGCTACGGTGCCGGCGAGGAGCGCTGAGCATGAGACAACCGCTTTCGCGATGGATGGTCGGTGTGGTCATCGGTTTCGTGCTGATCGGCTGCAGCTCCGATCCGGACTCGATGGAGAGCGACCCCGTGCTGAATGGCGGCGCGCCTCAGCAGCCGACCGGCGGTTCCGGAGGCCAACCGGAACAACCGATGGCGGGAGGATCATCGGGCGCGGGCTCTGGCGGCACTGGCGGCAATGGCGGCTCGACCTTACAAGGCGGTGAGCCCGCTCCCGCCGACGAAGATGCGGCGACGATGAGCCCTCAGCAGGATTCGGGCACCGACGCGCCATCGCAGTCGGGCGATGCGGCGGTCGACGCCGATGCACCGGTTGAGATCACGTGCCCTACGAGCGCGCTCGAGCCAGGCGACGAAACGCAATCGCTCACGCACGACGGCATCGCGCGCGAGTTTCTGATCCACGTGCCGCCCAGCTACGACAACACGCGGCCCGTTCCGCTCGTGCTCAACTTCCACGGCGCCACGTCGAACGCAGAGCAGCAGCGCTCGCTGTTCTCACAGATGGACGTCACCGCCGACGCGAAGGGCTTCATCGTGGTGTACCCCGAAGGTGTCGGCAGCTCATGGAACGCGGGCGCATGCTGTGGGGACGCCGCGAGCCAGAACGTCGACGACGTCGGGTTCGCGCTCGCGCTCGTCGAGCACATGAAGAGTCGCGCATGCATCGATCCGGACCGGGTCTACGCCGCCGGCTTCTCCAACGGCGGCCGGATGAGCTATCGCCTCGGCTGCGAGGCCGCCCACGTGTTTGCAGCGATCGCGCCGGTCGCCGGCACGAAGTCGTTTCCTGACCTCAACAACACACCCGGTTGCACGCCATCGCGGCCGCTTTCATTGATCGACTTCATGGGCTCGGCTGATTCGCGCATCTCGGCCCAGCCGGGTCAGATCGCCGAGTGGGTAGCTTTCAACGGCTGCACCGACGCTGCACCCGCGGAGGTCTACCGCAACGGCGAGCACTACTGCCTTGCGTACACCCAGTGCGAAGCCGAGACGAGCGTGACGTATTGCGTCGTGGACGGCGGCGGTCATTGCTGGCCGGGCACTACGCCGTGCGTTCTCGGAGCCACCTCGAGCGCGAGCGAGCTCTCCGCCAACGAGCTGATGTGGGAGGTCTTTGAGCGCTCATCGCTGTAGATCTCACTTGAGGCGTTCCCAAGCGGCGCGCTCGGGTTCCTAAAGGGCACCGTTTCGACAGGAGAACAAGCCCATGAAGCGTTGCCACGTCGTCGCCAGCGCGCTGCTATTCGCAGCGCTTGGTTGTGAGCCGCAAGCCACGACCGAATACGAAGGAGACCCGATGTTTTCGTTGACCGGACGCGTCTCCGTTGGGTTGACGGAAGAATCCGGGGGGCCGTTTATCCCCTCGATCGCGTTCAATACGCCGGATCAGGACCGGATCGGCTTCGTCGACGCACAGGTGCAGGGCGAGTTCCCGGCGCAGTTCCAGCTCGAGCTGTTTGCGCCGCCGCCCGAAGAGCTGATCGGTGGCTTCGACTTCGAAGACCTGCCCGAAGAGCCGCGCCACACGGTTGGCTATATCTCGGCGGTGACCGCGGATCACTTGCCGTGGCTGTATCGTGCCGGGAGCCTGCTGGGCGCCGAGCTGGACCCGAGCATCGAGGCCGATGAGAACGGCTGCGACGAAGACGGCTGCTATCAAACCTTCACTGCGACGACCGTCGACTCGGCCCATACGGGCACGATCACGCTGTTCCGCGCAGGCGATGTCGACAACTTGTGGGATCCGTTCACACCGGGCGTCGTGCTCGTCGCGAGGACCGGCGATCCGATGTTGGTCTCATACGCAGACGACCCGATGTTTGCGGGCGTGGCCGCCAACTACGCGCTCGCCTATCTCGAGAGCGACGCGCCGGCCGATGGCGTAGTCGCTCACCGCTTCGGCGCCGCACCCGGCCAAGTGCTCTCGGCGGGCTATCACTTGCTGCGCTGGGAAGAGGGCTCGCAGAACGAGGCCGAGGAGATCGTCAAGCAAACGTGCCGCGACGGCGCGATCCAGATCGCCGTCGATCGCTACAACGTGGAGCACGGCACGAACGTGAACACGAGCGACATCTACGTGCAGGCCGATCTGTCAGGGCCGCCCACTGTGGGGGAGCACACCCGTGCGCTGCGCGGCGAGTGGTTGCGCGTGCTGGCGGAGATGGACTGCCCGTACTACGGCAACGAGCTCAGCGTCGTGGAGGATCCGGAGCAGGAGATCGTGTCGCTCGAAGTGCAGCCCGGACTGAGCTTCACGAAAGTCGGTATCGATAAGGTCCTCGACAGCCTTCCACCCGCGCCTTGAGCGAGACATCGCCGAGCTTAGAGCTGCTCTATCGCCAGCATGCGCCGGCGGCGTTTCGCCGCGCCCGCCGCCTGCTCGGCGATGAGGCCGAAGCACACGAGATCGTGCACGACGTCTTCGTCTCGCTGCTCAACGATCCCGGACAACATGCGGGCAGGAGCAGCCTCGCCACATTCCTGTACAGCGCCGTGACCCACGCATGCTTGAACCGTATTCGCAGCCGCCGTACGCGCGAGCGGCTCGCCTCCGAGCGGCCGCTGCTCCCGGGCAATGAGCCCAGGCTCGACCCAGAGCATCAGTTAATCCTGCGCTCGGCGCTGCGCGAGCTGCCCGAGCTGCTCGCCCAAGTCGCCGTCTACTACTACATGGACGAGCTCACGCAGGACGAGATCAGCCTCATCCTGGGCTGCTCGCGCAGGCACGTCGGCAACCTCTTGGAGAGGCTCTTCGCTCACCCCGCCCAAAAGGAGCTGCGCTCATGCAGTTAGAAGATCGCTCCGACTGTGTGACCGACTTTGGCTTTGACGCGTGGTTCGCGGGCGAAGGCTCAGCCTCGGAGCGCGCGCGTGTCACGGCACACGTTCAAAGCTGCACGCGCTGTGGTCTGCGCGGCGAGCTGCTCGGGCAAGAGCGCGCAGTGTTTCTGGCCAAGGCGCCGACCATCGCGGCCAACGCCGCGCTCGCGCGGCGCGACCGAGTGCCTAAGAGCGCCGCGCGCAGGCTCGGCGCGCCGGTTTGGCTCGGGCTGTTGGCCATCGCGCTGATCGGCGCGTTCGGCTCGCAGCTCGGCACTTCGGCGTTCTTCGAGACGCCGCGCGCCGCGCCGCCCGCGAACGGCGGTGAG
>Ga0193752_1002634_pt1 | contig 13199 bp, 7 predicted proteins | sample H1c1metaG_FD_144924 | JGI IMG/M metagenome (GOLD analysis project Ga0193752, IMG submission 144924) | Soil microbial communities from a riparian zone of the East river system, Colorado, United States - H1c1 | ecosystem: Environmental > Terrestrial > Soil > Riparian zone | place: USA: East River... | reverse complement strand
TACCAGGTTTTGATACCTGTTAAAATCCAGGGTAGCTCTCCACAGGTTAACCTTCGCCGTCTCGATCTGTGCGTCAATGGTGTTGATTGATGCCTGCGAGCTGGCAATATTCGCCGTAGCCGCGGTAGATGATGACCTTGCGGAACCGAGATTGCTCTGAGCCGTTGCCAGCGCGGCCTCGGTCTGTTTCAATTTCAGTGACAGGTCCCTGTCGTCGAGTAATAATAGTGTGTCGCCCTTTTTAACATGCTGGTTGTCTCTTACGCGCACTTCCTGCACATAGCCACTGATCCTGGAGATCACGGGGCTGATGTTGGCTTCTACCTGGGCATCATCTGTTTCCTCGTGATGGAGGGCGTGTATGTATTTTGTGATGCCGAATGCACCACCTCCTACAATCAGCACTAACAGGATGATCACAAAGCGTTTACTTTTCTTTTTTGGCGCTTCTGGTGTCTGGTTGCTCATTTTTTATTCTGTTTGAACGTTGGTATTATTGATTTGCTGTCTGAAATTCATTATCAAGCTGTCCGCAAACTCTCAGCAACTTGCTGTAGGCAGCTGCCGCGTCGGCCTTAGAAAATGCATGGTTTAATTTTGTCTGCAGGCGCGCTATGTCCGCGTCGAGCAGGTCGGTAGTGGTGGCCAGGGTGTTGTCGTATTTGTTTTTGACGATCTTATAATTTTCCGCCGCCTGTCCAACTGCTTTGTTGTAGCTGTCAATCTTTTTCAGAGCGAGCAAGTAACCGAGATAGGCTTCGTGCACCTCATATTTAATTTGATCGGCAAGAGCGCTTTCCTTTGCCTCTGTTTCCACCTGCCTGGACTTAGCCTGCTGATACTTGGAATTGTTCTTCCACAATGAGCTGATGCTGTATTTTACACCCACGCCCACATTCATGGCGTTCACAACCGTCAGCAGATTGGGCACGTCCGCTGCAATGTATCCCCCCGTAAGCGCAAGCGAAGGGTACATCTCGCTTTTCACTGCGTGCGCATCCGAACCGGCGGCTTTCTTACGCAGACCAATAGCCGAAAGATCCTTTCGTTGCTCCATCGCTTTTGAGATAAGCGTTTCCACTGGCTCCAGTTTTTCGGGATTTGTATTCCAGGAGATATCCGGGTCGATACTTGATGTTTCGGGCAGGCCCAGCATCAGGTTCATGTTGATATTGGCCAGCTTCCAGTTGTTCTCCGCATCCATCAGGGAAACTTCGATATTTGAAACCTGCAGCTCTGCCTTCAGCAAGTCATTCCTGGGAATAACCCCATTGCGTTCGAGGCTGGTAAATTGTTTCACTCTTTCCGTTGCGCCGCCCAGGTTTTCCTTCACCAGCTCAACGGCGGCCTTTGCCTTATACAGGTTTTCAAAGGCATTGATGATGTTGAGTACCACCGCTTCTTTGTCAGACTTTTCATCCAGCCTGGAGGCTTCCGCCAGGTATCGGGCCGATTCAATTCCATATTTTATTTTTCCTCCCGAATAGATAGGCAGGGAAAGATTCACGATGCCATAGACCGCGGAACTGACCTTGCCCTGCTGTTCGGCAGGGGATCCGTTTCCACCCGAATTCATTTTTACTTTCAGGTCGACGTCGGGACTGTTCAGACGGATGTAGGAGCCGGATACCGATCCATCAGGAAGTCTGTTTTCCTTGGCTTCCTTCAGAGCGGCTTCGGCTTCATTGATCCTCGCCGCGCTTGCCTTGAGGTTCTTGCTGTTCTTCAATCCCAGATCCACCGCCTGAGGGATGGTGAGCTTCGTGGCCTGCTGTGCACTCAGCGAAAGCGTGGAGCTCGTGAGCACGGCCAGGATACCAATGGTGGTAAACAATTTTTCTCCAATCATACGAGTAGTGTTGCTTTGCACAGGTCTTTGATGTGCGTGTTAAGTTTCTTTTTAATGAGCGTGTGTAGTTCCGCTTCTGGCATTGATTTGATGCCATGATATTCCACATAGAAGTCCAGACCAATGAATGTGTGAATGGCCGTACCAAAAACAGTGTTGATCAGCAGGATCACATCAATGCCTTTTTTAAATACTTTTTTGTCCTGACCGTCCTTAATCAGTTTGGAAACCAATTGCGAATTCTTCATCTTCATGTCCCGGATCATACCGGAAATAATTTCATTATTCCCCATAGAGTGCTCCGAAAGCATGAGCTTGTAGAATTTCTGTTTTTCAACGATTCGGTCGATATAGTCTTCTATGACAAATTCCAGCTTCTGGAACGGCGCGAGCGAATCGTTTTTGAGGAGGGCTTCAATTTTTTCGCTCAGTGTTTCAGTGCGACGCAGGAAGATAGCCTGCAGCAGTTTTTCTTTTGAGCCGAAATAATAGGAGATCATGGCCACATTCACGTCGGAGGCTTCCGCGATGTCTCTTACTGAGGTGCCGTCAAAACCGCGAGTGGCAAAAAGCTGCTCCGCTACGGCCAGTATCTTCAATTGTTTTTCTGTGAAGCTCATAAAAGAGTCACAAAACTAAACAAATGTTTGATTAAATTAAACGTTTGTTTGAAATATTTCTTTCCTGAAATTGTATTTATTTCACATCCAATGTGTTATTGGATGGATTTACGTCGGGTAGCAATTCATCCGGGTCGATGATGACCTGCTGTATTTGTGTTTTGGATGGATAAATAAACTTCCAGCTGCCACCGTGCTGCCAGACTTCAACCGGCAGGGTCATTCTCCCTTTTTTACCGTCTATTTCTTTCACCTCAACAGTGGCTGGCATCGGTAGTTTCTGCAAGTTGTTAATGGTGAGCACCGCTCCTTTGGTGAAGTCGCCGTCAACATAGCCAACCTCCGACACAGATTGATCGATCTTCCAGTTGTTCAGGAACCAGCCCCTCCAGAACCAATCAAGGTTCTCGCCAGAGGCGTTCTCCATACAATGAAAGAAATCATAAGGCGTGGGATGTTTGAATGCCCAACTGTCCATATAATAGCGGAAAGCGCTGTCGAACCTTTCCGGGCCGAGGACAACGTCACGAAGCAGCTTCAGCCCCATGCCGGGCTTGTAATAGGCCGCTACCCCAAGATTGTAGCCTTGCAGCACGTCGGGAGTCGTATAGATACTTTCAGCAGTTGGGCTCAGTAAGTAACCCTTCAGGTTTCGCGCGTTCATTCCCCTGGCGGCGTATTCCCCGTTGTTGAATTTCTCCTGGGCAAGGGAATTGATAAAAGTGTTGAATCCCTCGTCCATCCAGGCATACTTACGTTCGTTGGTACCCACGATCATGGGAAACCAGTTGTGTCCAAACTCATGAGAAGTCACACCATACAGGCTAGACCTTCGGGCCCTGGCAGAACAAAACACAATGCCGGGGTATTCCATGCCTCCCACTACTCCGCCGACATTCACAGCCACCGGATAAGTATAAGGATAGAGATAATCGGAATAAAATTCTATTGAATGTTTTACATATTCGGTGGACCTGCTCCAGGCTGTATCCTGGGCCACCTCCGCTGAATACACAGACATTGCCAGGGCTTTGCGGTTGTCCGGAAGATTCATCCTTGCATCCCACACAAACGCCTTTGAAGAAGCCCAGGCTACGTCCCGGGTATTCTCGCAACGGAATTTCCAGGTCAGTCTTTTTGCTTTCGGCCTGCTGGCAGGATCCTTTACCTCGGCAGCCGTCCTCAGCATAACGGTCTTGTCGCTGCTTTTGGCCCTGTTCCAACGTTCAAGTTGAGTTGAGGTCAGCACCTCCTTGGGATTGAGCAATTCCCCGGAACCCACAACGACGTGCGAAGCCGGAACATCAATCTCATAACTGATGTTTCCATATTCCAGGTAGAATTCTCCCTGGCCCAGGTAGGGCAAAGCATTCCATCCTACTATATTATCATAGACACACATCCTCGGATACCATTGAGCGATCTCATAGATCTCACCATTTTCCGATTTCAGCCTGCCCATTCGGTCAGTTCCATATTGTGGAATCTTAAACGAATACGCGATCCTGAAACTTGTTTTCCCTCCTTTGGCCTTGAGGGGTGCAGGCAACCGGATCTGCATGCGGGTATCATCAATAATATATTTCACCGAATCGGCCTTCCCATTGGTGACCAGCCTCACAGATTGAATGTTGTAACCTCCATCAAAGTCTGCATCGTTGGCCCAGCGGCCCCCGGTAATGCTGGTCGTCGCTACTCCCCGGGATTTTTTGCTGTATATATTCTGATCGAGTTGCAGCCATACAAAGGGCAGCTCAGCAGGACTATTATTCGTGTAAGTGATCAGCACTTCGCCGGTTATTGTTTGGGACACATCATCCAGCTTCGCCTTGATCTCATAGTCGGCATTGTTCTGCCAATAGTCGGGACCCGGGCGGCCATCGGCGAGCCTGAACTGATCCCCCGTATTGGGATAGAAGTCGGCATTGAAGGTTTCATGTGGATCGAAAATCGCGGGGCTCTGCGAAAAAAGTTCCGCGCCGGGAAAGACTGAAGCACAGATGACAAGTACTACGATGCACTTTTTGAACATAAGCGAAATTGCTTTAATAGGGGACAAAAATAAGGCAATCGCGCCCATTCTGCCTTTGGTGGCTGAATTTGTAACTTTGTATCCACAACGCAAGCATATGTCTGTAATCGAGCAAACACTTCATAAGGTGCTTCACGGGTTGATGAAACGGTATAAGGAAAGGGTGCCCGACGTTTCCATCATTCTTAATGCACTGGTGGAGGAGAAAGTGATCAATTCTCCATTTGAGATCGAGAACGACCACATCGCTTTCCGCACCCTCGGCGTGCCGCATCTTGGGATTGCTTCACTGGAAAAGGTGTTCCTGCATTACCGGTATACCAAAAAGGACAAATACTTCTTCCCGGAAAAAAAGCTGGACGCATACTGGTATGCTCCGGCCAACCCCAAGGATCCCCGGATCTTCATCAGCGAACTAAGAGTGAAGGATCTTTCTCTCTCCGCACAGCGACTTATTCACTCATACACCAATGAAATCAGCACTGACCCGGTGGACGGCCTCAATCTGGACAACGCCGATTTAGTAGATAAGTTCCTGCACAGCGGATTGTGGCGTTTACCATCCTGGAAGGATTACCAGGCGCTGGCCAAAGAAAACGAGTACGCAGCCTGGACAATATACAACAGGTATTACCTCAACCATTTTACTATCAGTGTCCACAACCTGAAGGCCGGTTACAACACGGTCCCGGAGTTCAATGCCTTCCTGGAACGTCTTGGCATACTTCTGAATAATTCATCGGGCAAGGTGAAAACAAGCCCCGACGGCGGCCTGCTACAGAGTGCCACTGTGGCCCAAACCATCGAGGCGGCCTTTGCAGATGGCGACTTGCATCTTATCCCGGGCTCCTATGTGGAATTTGCTGAAAGAAAAATTTTGCCTGAGTATCAGTCAATGAATGCTGAGGAGATCACCCGGCAACACCGCCGGGAAGGCTTCGAAGCAGCCAATGCCGACAAGATTTTTGAGAGTACCTATGCGGCACAAACCGACAGGGCACGGTCCTGAATAGAAAGCAAATTATTCAACAACGATCTCATCAAGCAAGACCGCATTTGCTATAGGATTTTCGATATTCTGTTGCTGAGAAGAAAGCATCTTAATTCTTACATACCTGCCCCGCTCATTCAGATCTTCTTTTTTGTATTCTTTTATATGACGAAGTTTTTCTGTGGGTAGGCTGTCATTTATTATTTCATCGACCACATGAAAATCTTTATTATCATTTGAAACTCCGATTTGAATATTCGCTGGCAGCAACACATTGTTCACCATATCCTCCAGGCAACGGAAGCCGACGGATGACAGTAACCGGCTTTTTCCCAAATCTACCGTTAGTGAAAATGCCGAATCACGGATATCCACCCATTGTCCATCGTAGGGTTCAATACTGCCGTGCAGCCCATCGGTTAATCTTGCAAGCAATGTCTGTAAGGCGCTGTCTTTTGCAAGAGCATCCAGCATCACCAGCGAGCCCGTAGATGGCGCGATGGTAAAATGGGCTGCAGACACCTTACCCATCAGTGAATCCTGTTCATAAAGCGCGGCCTGGACGTCTCCTGATTGCTGAAAAATTAACGGGCCTGCATAAATCGGACAATGGCCACTGACATCCTCTCCATCCCGGTTATACCTGATGACGTGCTTTCCCGAGGTCTGGTCTTCGAGTACAACCTTTATGGTTTTTGTCGCTGAATCAAACTCGGGGCGAATATGCACATTGAATATCGACTTTGCATAGCTGATGCCCTGTTTGTCGAGCCGCGCAAACTGGGATTCGGTTTTATCGATCAGCTTCCGGTAATCCTTAGCCGCTTTTGGCGACCACAGTGCTTCAGAAAGGGCGAACAGCCGCGGTAATAGCATATATTCCACCCTGGCTGGCGATTCTACATTTTCGGTCCAAAGACACCCCTGACCACCTTCAATAAGTACCGCCCGATCCTCGTCGAGTTCCGCAGGAACGGGTTCAAAAGAGTAGGTCTTTGCGAGGTTGAGCGCAGCATAGGTGATGTCGGGCTCCAGCTCGGGTTCCGATTGGTAAAAATCGAAATACACATAGCTGTACGGTGCCATCACCACGGTATGTCCGGCGTTGGCAGCGTCTATTCCTCCTTTGGTTCCCCGCCACGACATGACGGCCGCATTTTTTGAAATGCCCGAATCCATGATCTCATCCCACCCGATGAGCCTTCTTCCTTTCGAGGAAATGTATGCATCGATTCTGTTGGTGAAATAATTCTGCAGTTCTTTCCAGCTGTTCAGTCGTTCGTTCTTCATGCGCTGCTGGCAGCGCGGACAGCTGAGCCAGGATGCAGGCTTCACTTCATCCCCACCGATATGTATATACGATGAAGGAAATAATGCGATCACCTCATCAAGCACACCCTGGAGAAATAAAAATGTGGAGTCATTGCCCGCGCAGAAATTGTGTTTCAGGTCTCCTGGATAACCACAGGGTATTCTCAGTGGCACAGGATTGTTCAAACAGGTGTATTCAGGATAAGCCACCAACGCCGCCGTCGCATGGCCAGGCATTTCGATTTCCGGAATGATATTGATAAATCTTTCACTGGCATACTGGATCAGTTTTTTTACGTCTTTCTGCGTGTAAAACCCTCCATAGGTAGCCGGTTCATCGGGTCCGGTAACCGGAGCGATGGTCATGGGAATATTTTCTCTTTGCGCCCTCCACGCCCCTACCGAGGTGAGCTTAGGATATTTTTTGATCTCCAGTCTCCACCCATGGCTGTCGGTGAGGTGCCAGTGAAAGGTGTTGATCTTATAGGTCGCCAGGATATCAAGATACTTTTTCAGGAAATCGATAGAGAAAAAATGCCTGCTGACGTCCAGGTGCATCCCCCTGTATTTGAACCTTGGATAATCGACAATATCAGCACAGGGGATCATCCATTTTTTCCTGGAGATTTTTCGGGCTGATACAAATTCAGCCGGCAGCAGTTGCCGCAGACTCTGAAAAGCATAAAAAATGCCGGCAGGGCTGCTGGCAAAAATCCGCACCATTCTCGGGGATATGTCCAGGTGATACCCCTCCGGCTGCATGCCCTTGGCCTGTATGATCTCCAAATAATTGTCTTTCTCTGGTGAAGGCGCTGTCCTTTTTAATGCCAGTTTCATCCCGGAAACCGCGGCAAATTCCCTGAGAAATTTTTTGGTGATCGCATCAAAGGCACTGTCGGACGACTGTAATATGAACTGGGTGGACGCAGTGAACTGAAATACACCCGCCCGGCCGCTCACCTGTGCGGGCTCCGGGATGATGTGGACGGGTGCCTCATTTGAAAACCCCCATCCCGGAATAAGCACGCTTAAGATAACCGTCAGGCAATAGATGTACTTACTCATAAAGGGCAGTTGAATACACCTGCAATTAGCCGCTTATTCTACATTCCACCAAACTCTTGTACTCGGCTTATCCGGTCCGCCCAACATCCCCACCGCCGCCTGCACCGCCGCGGGGTTGGTCAGGTACTCACTCTCGATATATGTGAACCTACGGATATACTCCGGCACCGGCAGGTCGGGGTTGTCCGAATTGACCAAGGGGTAGATCTTTGGATAACCTGTTCTGCGGATCTCCGCCCAGGCTTCGATGCCATCAGGATACAAGGCCAGCCATTTCTGGGTCAGGATCTGCTCCCTTTGCTTTTCTGGATCTGACGCAAACTTCACGGGTATGTCCGTCACAGGGGGAGAAAGCAGGTAATCGTTTAATGCAGCGGGCAAGGCAGTGCCTTCGGTATAGGCTGTTATTGCTGCTTCATCTTCAATACCCCACTGCCGCATTGAAGTGGCGATGCCCTCGTTATAAAGTTCTTCCACGGTTCCCCCCATGTCCCAGCCATTCAGAGCGCCTTCTGCCCTCAGGAAAAAGGCTTCCGCGGCATACATCACCGCCAGCTTATTTTCATTTGCCTTTCCTTCGACATAACGGGGACCCACATTCGAAAGATTGTCGCCATTGTTTTTTGGGCTGGCTACCAGCTGATCGATGGACAGTCCATTGCGCAAACCAGCATAGGCTGAATCATTCGGTGAGGGACTGTAGTACTCCTGAAGCCTTGGGTCATTGTATCCTTTGAAAAAACTTTCCATGGATGCGCTCATCCTGAAACCACCCCAGGGCGACATCAGGTTCAGCCCATTTGGAGAGGAAGGCCCGACATCCATCAGGGCATCATCGGCAGTGGCGGCCATCACACCCGCAGCCACTGCCTTTTCGGCTTCAGACTTCGCCCTCTCCGGACTTACGCCGGATATCCTGATTGCCAGTCTCAGTCGCAGCGTGTTGCCAAGCTTGGTCCATGCCGGTATTGAGCCATGAAATATGAGGTCGTTGTCCCCAAAAACCTTTCTCGACTGGTCCGCTGCTGTCAGCGTCGTGGACGCGGAATCGAGGATCTTGAAAAGATCATCGTATATAGCTTCCTGTGAGTCGTAGGGAATGGATAGCTGACCGGTGCCCGCCTGGAAATAGGGAACAGGGCCGTAGAAGTCGGTGCAGGAATGAAAGATATAGGCCTTCCATATTTTTGCGATCGCATTAGCTTCCGGGTCAACTCCCTCCGTGGCATCGATCACCAGTTTTAGTGTGGGCCAGGTATTTGAATACAGCGACCCCCACTGGTAAAAAACCCAGTCGGCCTTCAGCACAAAACGATCTGTTGGCGTGCCCGGATCGATCACCGCAAAATACTGGCTCCAGTAGTCGACAAACAGGTTTCTGACCAACTGGTAAATACCCGGATCTCCATAAATGCCCTGGTATTCGGCCTTCGCAAATGCATTGGGAATAGTTGCGGGCGTGAGTCCGCTCAGTGTTGTAGGGTCAGTATTCAGTTCTTCGAAATTTTTCGTGCATCCCGATCCGGTAGCCAGGAAGATCAGGACTATGATTGAGGTTGATATATAAAAATTGGGGCGTTTCATCTTCTGAAAGATTAGAGATTAAAAATTGACTTTGAGGTACAATCCTAAACTGCGTGTTGTTGGAATAGCAGCATATTCTACACCCTGGTTATTACCCGTACCCAGCGAAGATTCCGGATCGAAACCATCCGCCTTGTTGGTAATAAAGAACAGGTTCCGCCCGATCAGTGACAGTGAGGCGCCCCGGAAAAATGAATTGCCCAGTTTCGAAGCCGGAATCGCATAACTCAGCGAGGCCTCCCGCAATCTTGCATTGGTGGCGTCATAGGCAAAGAGTTCACCAACCGAATTTTGCGTGACGTGTGTCCAGTATTTCTCCGAACTAACGGCCACTTCATTTTTTCCACCCGATTCATTTACCGAGTTGGGAATGATGAATCCAGTCTCGCGGTTGGCTGCCGTACGTTCCGAAACACCCTTTGAAGCCAATAATAACTGGGTGCCTGACAGGATCGTTCCACCCTTGCGCACATCTATCAAAAAAGAAAGTGAAAATGACTTGTAACTGAAAGTGTTGGTGACTCCCCCGGTCCAATCGGGATTGTAATTACCTACATCATATTCCTGGTTGGTGTTAATTAGTGGCAGCCCTTCGGGCCCAACTATAATCTGCCCGGATTCATTTCTTTCCATACTCGCCGTGAACAATTGGCCATACTTCCCTCCTTCCACCACCTGGATAGATCCAATCGCCTGCGGTGAACTCAGCAGAGTATTCTTCGACAGCGAGTCGAGCACAATAACCTTATTCCTGTTAGCTCCGAACGTGAGGTTGAGGTTCCATTTAAAGTTATTCGTGTTGATGGGTTTGGCATAAAAAACAAGTTCAACACCACTGTTCCTGATATTGCCCGCATTGATCGTGCGTTGCGCATAACCCGAAGGATCGGGCACCGGGATGGTCAGGATCTGGTTCTTCGTATTGGTTTTATAATAAGTGATCTCGGCGCCGATCAGGTTCCTGAACAGTGCAAAATCCAGTCCTCCTTCAAACGAGGTGGTCTGCTCTGGTTTCAAATTGGGATTCTTGAGCGTGCGGTCGATATTCAGAAAACCACCATTGCCGCCGGGAGCAAGCACAAAGGAGGGCTTTATATTGTTGAACCCGGTACCATTGCCGACGAAGGCGTAGGAGGTTCGCAATTTAAGGTAGGAAAGAAATTCAGGCAGTGTAACCATGTCGCTGATCACACCACTGAGGCCAGCTGAAGGAAAGAAGTAAGAAGCATTGTTTACCGGTAACGTTGAGCTCCAGTCATTCCTTCCGGTTAGATCCAGGAACATGTAGTTTCTGAATCCAAGTTGTGCAGACGCATACACGGACTGTCGTTCAGTACGGCTGATGGGTGCATAAGGAAAATAAAAATCCTGCCTGTCGGACAGTGCCAAAGCATTGGCTGTGGCAAAAAGATTGGGCACATTCAATCCCTGGTTGTTCAGCGTACTTCTTTCGAAATTGAATTTTTCAATACTCGCGCCCGCATTTACATTCAGGTCCAGGTCTTTTGTCAGATCGGTGTTGTAGTTCAGCAACACGTCATTGTTGAACTGTCGGTTGGATTCCTTGTTGATCACGTAGTTTCCGCGACCCACATAATCACTCAACCAATAACTGTCGTTGTAGTCCTTTTCTTCACTGTTGTCGTTGTAATAATCGATACTGCTTCTCAATTGAAGACTGAGGTGTTCGTTGAACTGGTATTTGATCGCGGCAAGGCCGAGTATCCTGTTCCTTCTTTTCTGATAGAGATTGCGGTAGACTGACCAGTAGGGATTTTGAAAGGATGGCGTTTGTTCAGCCCAGTAATTCTGTGTGGGTGCAGCATCCGGGTGAAGGGTTTCAAAGTTCCTGATGTCATCCAGCCTCAGACTCCTCGGCATCGCGAATATCGTGGACACTGCCCTGTTACCAACTCCGGAAACAGGCCGGTTGTACACGTCTTCAATAATATAATTGGCTTTGAGGTCTACAGTGAGTTTGCTGGTAAGGTTGATGGATTCCCGCAGGTTGAAGTTATTGCGGCGGAATTCGTTGTTGGGTATAATCCCCTTGCTAAGCGTATTGGTGTAAGAAAAATAGGTTTGTGATTTTTCGGTGCCACTGGAGAGAGCCACGGAATTAACGAGTTCCGATCCGGTGCGGAAAAAATCCCTGGTGTTGTCCTTCTGTGGGCTGAGAGGCTGCGACTTTCCAGTCCAGTCGGTCACAGCCGTTCCATCGAGGGCCGGACCCCAGCTGTCTTCACTTTTTGGCACAAAGACACCCGCATTGCCCTGACCATAACTGTTTTGCACTTTTGGTAAGATCATAGCCTTCTCTGTAGTCACCGAACTGGATATCTGAACGCCAAGCCCTTTGCCGACCCTACCCTTCTTTGTTGTGATGATAATCGCACCGTTTGCCGCGTCTGATCCATAAAGCGCGGCCGCGGACACACCAGTGAGCACACTCATGTTGTCGATGTCATCGGGGTTGATGTTGGAGATGCCATCGCCATTATCCCTGCCTCCGAACAGCGCCACATCTGCAAAGGCCTTGGCATCGTTGTCTATCCGCACCCCATCCACAATGATCAGGGGCTGATTTGTGCCTGCTATGGATCTGTTCCCGCGGAATATTATCCTGTTGGAACCGCCGGGTCCTGAATTCGTTTTATTGATGGTCAGTCCCGCCACTTTTCCCGACATCGCGTTGGTTACATTCACATTCCTGGACTCGCTGAGGTCGGTGCCCTTGAGTGATTGCGCCGAATAGGTCAGCGATTTTTTCTGGCGGTTGATGCCCAACGCAGTGACTACTACGTCGGTCAGTTGCTGTACTTCCGTTTCCAATGTGATGTCGAGGGTTGGCTGGTTGCCCACTCCCACAGTCGTGCTCTTATATCCCACATGGGTGATTTCCAGCTGAACATTTCCATTTGCCACATTCAGGGTGAAACGTCCCTGGTCGTCCGTTGTGGTGGCATTCGATGTACCAAGCTCCCGAACAACAACTCCGGAAGAGGTGGTCAGTGCCCCGGCCTGGTCTTTTAGTCTGACGGTTCCTGAAACGCCAAAAGGCATCGCCGGTTGTGTTGTCGAAATCACGATCAGTTTCTGATTCATGATCCGGTAGGTAAGACTGGTTTCCACAAATAATTCATTCAGTACTTCCTGGATCGAGGCTTCCTTTACCGAAATGGACACTCTTTTGTTCTTGGGTAGAATGTCGTCGTTGTAAACAAAGCGGTATTCGCTAACCTTCTGGATGGCGCTGATCGCTTTTTTAATCCCGACATTTTTGATGGAGAGATTGATATTGTTCTGGCCATAGCCTGAGGAGAAAGCCTGCAAACTCAGAACAAAAATGAAAAAAGTGGATAGCTTCATTATAATCAAAAACTTCAGGACCGCCCTTCTCCTGAGGGCTCGTGTTTTTTTCATAATTTCGAAATGAATTGTTAGTTAAGAGGGAAGCGGCCGAAATGAAGCCGGTTCCCGATTTCGGAGGGAAATGTTACCAGCATTTCCCTTTTTTTATTCACCTGGTGAATTCATGAAGTTTTTGTTTTTAGTTAGTTTTGAATATTCTTTCCTACCCACAACTCATTGCCTTTGATTGTATAACTGAAATGATTAGACAGTTGCATGGCTTCGAGGGTTTCCCTGATCGTTTCTTTTTCGATCACACCGGAGAACCTTCGTTTTTTCAGGGACTCATCGGTGAAATGTATCACTATGTGATACCAGCTCTCCATCTTTGGCGCA
>Ga0193752_1002633_pt1 | contig 13199 bp, 9 predicted proteins | sample H1c1metaG_FD_144924 | JGI IMG/M metagenome (GOLD analysis project Ga0193752, IMG submission 144924) | Soil microbial communities from a riparian zone of the East river system, Colorado, United States - H1c1 | ecosystem: Environmental > Terrestrial > Soil > Riparian zone | place: USA: East River... | reverse complement strand
CCTGCCGGAAGTGTGGCAGCAGCGGGTGATCCCGCCGTCGAAGCTCGTCCCGAACATCCCGGAGCAAGCTGACTCGCTGATCCTAAGCTTGCTCAGCCTCGATCCGAACGCGCGGCCCGTGTCGATCGCCGACGTCGTCGAGCGCTTGTCATCGCTGTGCAAGCTACCGCCGGAAGACGAGGTTACGCAGCGGGCGCTGGCCGACAGCTATCTCTCACACACGCTGCTCGTAGGCCGCAAACCAGAGCTCGACAAGCTCGAGCAGCACGTGTCCGACCTGAGCGCCGGCAGAGGCAGCGCGGTGATCGTGCACGGCCCGAGCGGCGGCGGGCGCACGCGCTTGCTGCGCGAGCTGGTGCTGAAGGCGCAGCTTTCCGGCGTGCCCAGCATCTTCGTCGACGCCGCAGTGAGCCGCTCGGCGTACGGCACCGCGATCGCACTGCTGCAGCGCGTGCTCGACGTCTCGCCGGAAGCCGCGCGGGAGGCGAAGGCGCAAGCCGCGGTGCTGACCCAGCTGGACGGGTCGATCGCCGCGCGCCTCGGCCACCACGTCGAGACCCAGCAAGCCGACATCTCGGGCTCGTGGCGTGCGCGCGTACAGGAAGCGTTGCACCGCGTGTTCGCGGCTGCGTGCGGGCTCAAGCCGCTCTTGCTGGCGATCGATAATGCCGACGAGGCCGACGATCCCTCGCTGGCAGTGCTCGCCGCGCTGCGCTCGCTGACCGCGAACAAGCTGGTGCTGGCGCTCAGCTCCGAGACGCTGGGCCTGGGAGCCGACGTGCACGAGCGCGGTGAGTCGTTCTCGTGGCGCATGCTGCGCGAGCGCTGCCAAGCCATTCCGCTCGCACCTTTCGCGCTCGACGACACCTACGACTTGATCGGCTCGGTGTTCGGTGGCGCACCAGGCTCGACGCGGCTCGCGCAGTGGCTGCACCAGCGCTGTGCCGGCTTGCCGCTTCATCTCGTCGAGCTGCTCCGCAAGCTCCACGTGATGCGCGTCGTGCGCTACATCGACGGCACGTGGGTGCTGCCCGCCGAGCTCCCGAGCGCCGACATCCCAGCAGGCCTCAGTGAGCTGCTCGCCGATCGCTTGAGCGACCTGTCGCCGAACGCGCGCAACCTTGCCGAGGCGCTCGCGATTCAACGGCACTCGCTGACGCGCGCGGCCTGCCTCGAGCTGGCGAAGGTCGAGGTCAACGGCAATGGCGCGTCGCTGCTGCTCGATGAGCTGGTGCGCGCGGACATCTTGACCGACACCCACGAGGGCTTCCGATTCACGCACGGCGTCCTGCGCAACGTGCTCGCGACCCGCATGTCGGCGGAGCGCAAGCGCACGCTCCACATGCGCGGCGCAGAGCAAGCGCTGAAGGCCGCGAGCGGCGCAGACACGGTGAACGCGCGGATCGCTGCGGGCTGGCACCTGCTGCAAGCCGGCGAGGAGAGCCGCGGCGCCGACCTGCTCGCCGACGTCACCTACGATACGGTCGGCATTCGCTTCGCGTTCGCGGACCTGCAGATCGCCGCGCCTGCGCTGGCCGCCGCGCTCGACGTGTACGCGCGGCAAGGCCGCTCGATCTACGAGCGCGCACCGCTGCTCGCCGCGCTGGCGCAAGCCGGCTACTACGAAGACCGCAGGTGGGCGCTGCGCTACGGCGATGAGGCGCTCGAAGCGGTCTCCAAGGTCGCCGGCATCGAGCTCGCGAAGAAGCTCCAGCCCAAGCTGGGTAAGACGCTGGGCCTATTGGTGGCGCTGGCGACGGCCTTCGTGCGGTTCAAATTCCGCGCCCGCCGCTTGGCGCGCTACGGCTTCGCAGACCTGCTCATCTTGCTGTTCGGTGTAGTCACCACGCTGACCGGCGTCTCGGCGATCGCGCTCGACGTCAAGAACGCCGAGCGCATCGCGTCGACGCTCGATCCGTTCAAGCACCTTCCGGAGCGGCTCACGCCGGTCGGCATTCGCCAGTTCTGCTACAGCTTGCGCGACATCGGCCGCGAGCAGCAGGCGCACGCGCTGCGGGTATGGGCCACGCTCACCGAGCGCTTCAACGACAAGCGCTACTACCCCACCCTGCCCGACCGCGCGCGGCCGCTGTACATCGGCGGGTTGTGGTTCGCGCGCGGCGTGTTCGAGTCGATGCGCGATGGCCGCGGCGCGCTCGACGCCGCCGATGCGCTCGATCGCCTCGGCATCAAGCTGTACCGGATGATCGCGAGCGAGCTGCGCATGCTCCACCACTTCAACCGGGGCGAGGTCGCGCTCGGCGAGCAGCACCGCGCGCAGGTCGAGCTGCACGCGATTCAGATCGGCTCGGCGTCGCAAGTGGAGTACTTCGAGCCCGCGGCGCTCATCTTGCCTTACACCGCGATGAGCGACTCCACGGGCGCGCGCGTGGTCGCGCAGCGCTTGAGCGAGCTCGCGGACACCACGCCCTCGCTCGCGCGCTACGCCGAGCTCGCCGGGATGGCGCGCGAGCTGGCGCGCGCGGATCTCATGGTCTTGGGCACCAAACAGATCGAGCCGGCCAGCGAGCTCTGGTCGCTCATGGAACGTTCGCTCGCGCTGTGCATGAGCTACGAGCCGCGCGCGCTGATCGGCTGGGCAGCGGCGCTCGGCTTCTGCGCGCGAGCTCTCAACCTCGCCGGCCGCCATGAGGACGCGCTGCGCGCCACCGAGCGCGTGCGCCAACACATGGAGCCCGAGGATCGCATGTTCGTCGCGCTGTTCCTCGCGGCCGAGCTCGAGCACGCGGTCGCGCTCGCGGGCGTCGGGCGGACGGCAGAATCGCACGCGCTGCTGGACGAGCTGCTGCACATCCATAGCAAGAGCGACAACCCGCTGACGCGCGGCCGCATCCATGAAGCGGTCGCGCGCGTCGCGCTGATCGACGGCGAGCGCGACGTGTTCACCCATCACCTCGCCGAGACGCGCAGCTGGTTCCGCGCCACCGACACACCTTCGTTGATCGCCCGCTCCGAAGCGCTCGCCGCGTACGCACGGCGCAGCTCGATGCCCCCGCCCGAAGGCTCGCTGCGGCCGTTGTCGACGGTCGGCACCGACAGCCGAAGCGGCAGCCAGATCTCGGAGAGCGCCGTGGAGGTCGTTACCTCCGCGCGCCGCGTGCGGCGCAACCAGCGTGGCGGTATCAGCATCCAGCCCGGCACGATCGCCCCGGACACCGAAGAGATCGCGACCGCGGTGCTACCGGACGACTCGATCAAGTCCTGATTCAGGCTCTTTCCACGACACGCTCGCGCGCTCTAAGCTCCGCCGCGAAACGAGGGGGCCGAGATGGAACAGCGCGCGATCGACTATGAGCTCAAGGGCGTTACGATGTGCGGCGTCGCCTGCATTCCAGACGACGCCAAGGGCAAGCTGCCCGGCGTGCTGGTCGCGCACGACTGGCGCGGTCGCCATCAGTTCGCGATCGACCAGGCGCGGCTGTTCGCCGAGATGGGCTTCGTAGCGCTGGCGATCGACATGTACGGCGACGCCAAGGTCGGCACGAATCTGCAAGAGAACGTCGGGCTGTCGAAGCCCTTCTATGAGGATCGCGGCCTGATGATGGCGCGCGCCAATGCCGCGCTCGCTACGCTGAAAGCGATGCCGGAAGTGGACCCGTCGCGTACCGCTGCAGTCGGCTTCTGTTTCGGTGGGATGTGCGTGCTCGACCTCGCGCGCAGCGGCGCGGACCTCCGCGGGGTCGTGTCGATGCACGGCCTGTTCGTCGCGCCGGCTGCCGAGCTGTGCAAGCCGATCCGCGCCAAAGTGATGGTGCTGCACGGCTTCAAGGACCCGATGGCGACGCCGGAGCAGATGGTCGCGCTCGGCCACGAGCTCACCCGGCTCGGCGCGGACTGGCAAGCGCACGCGTACGGCAACGCGGCCCACGCCTTCACCAACCAAGCGGCCAACGATCCGTCGCGCGGCACCTTCTACGACGAGACCACGCGCAACCGTGCGTTCCGCTCGGCGTTCGATTTCTTGGGCGAGATCTTCAGCTGACGTTGAGCAGCTTGCGGCGCAAGCGTCCGATCCGGCGGCCGTGCGCGAGCGGCCCTTCGATCTCGAGCGTATGGCGGGCGTGCGTGTGCGCTGCGCCGAAGTCTTTCAGGTTGTGCTCGTACACCTTGGCGAGCGCGTGATGCACGAACGCCGCCTGCGGCTGAGTCTGCGTCCGCTCGAGGCACGCGCGCAGCGCGCTCAGCTCGGCCGCCACGTCGCCACGCTTCTTGGACGACGCCGCGACCAGCTGATGCGCGGCGCGCACGACGTCCGACTCGGCGCCGCCGCCCGCCGCTGCGCGCGCGAACGCCTCTGCACGCTCGAAGTCGCGCGCGCGCAGCGCCACCTTCGCGAACGCGAGGTGCTCCACCGGGTCATCCTCGAGCCGCACCTCGGCGAAGTGCGACACGATCCGCGGCAAGATCGCGGCGAGCCCGATCAAGTCGCTCGCGTTGTGCTCGAGCACGCCGAGCAGCGGGCTCACGTCTCCGCCGCGGAGATAGTCGAGATACAAAAGCGGGATCAGCGAGCCCGGCACGTCGTCCTCGCGGTAGTGCCCGAGTAGCTCGCGTTCGACCTCGCACAGCCGCACGCTCTCGAGCTTGGGTTTCAGCAACCGCCGCGCGCAATGCAACAGGTCGAGATGCGCCGCCGGCTCCGCGAGCGGCACGCGATTCAAGATCGAGCGCGTGCGCAGTAGCGGCCAATCGAACGACTTGCCGTTGTACGAGACGATGCAGCTCGCATGCGCCAACCGCTCAGCGAGTCGGACGAGCATCGGCCGCTCCTCGCCGAGCTGGCGCAAGAACAGCTGCTCGACCTTGAGCGCGCCGTCCTCGAAGTACGCGAGGCCGATCAAAAACGGCACCGTACCCGTGCCGCCGGCGAGGCCGGTGGTCTCCGTGTCGAGCATCACCATGCGCGTCAGGTCGACCGAAGCGAGCTTCGGATCGAGCGCCAGCTTCGCGACCAGCGAGGCATCGACGCTCAGCGCGCCGCGCACCGCGACGTGCCCGTGGCAATGGTCGGGCTCGAGGTACGTTTCGACGACGTGCAGCGGACCATCCGGCGTCTCGTGCAGCACGCCGACCGGGATCAGCTCGGGGCCTCTGCTCCGTCGCGGGCTTCGCGGCGCGACCTCGCCCGTATGCCGAGCGCGGTTCGCGACCTCGCCGATCATCGAGCGCAGGCGCGCGATCCGATCGAGTCGCGCGTGCGCGCCATCATCGAACGACCGGCCGTCCTCGAACGAGCGCACGACCTCGCTGCGTACGACATCTTGGACGATCGAATGCGGCAGTCGTGCGAGCTTGTCTTTGAGGCGCACGCGTAGCTCCTAATGCGTTCCGGTCACGGCCAGGTCGGTGAGCAACGCGAGCGCGACCGCGCGCCGCGTCAGCTCATGCCGCTTCGGGAAATGCAGCGCCGATGGCGCTTGCACCACCGCGCCCACGCACGCCGGGCAACCTTCGTCACACGAGCAACCTTCGATCGTCGCGCGCGCCCGACGCAGCAGCTCCTCGCGCGCCGCGAACAGCCGCGGCGAAAGCCCGATGCCGCCCGGGATGCGGTCATACAAGAAGATCGTCGGATCGAAGCCGGGATCGCCCACACCGAGCGTGCCCTTGCTCGGCACACCGTCCGGCTCACTCTTACTGCCCAGCGTGTGCCCGATGTCGCCCGGATCCGTCATCAACCCGATGCTGGCGAGCGTGTGCAGCACGTGCGCGATCCCGCGCATCGCGTCGATCACCTCGGCGCGCGCCGCGTTTTGCCGCTCGACGACGTGCTCCGGCACGGTCAGCCAGAACGATGTCGTGTGCATCTGCATCTCCGGCAGGTGCACGTCGCCGTAACCGACGTTCTCGTGCGTGTGGTACTTGATCTTCTTGTAGCCGACGACCTTCTCCACGACGCTGACCTCGCCGCGCTCGCACAGCGCATGGCCGATCGGCGCTTCTTCGGCGCGCTCCAGCACGCTCACCCGCACGTGCGTCATCGCGTCCGTGTAGTAGTCGGGCGCGACCTTGCGCACGAACGCCTTGTGATTGTCGAAGTCGAGGCGCTCGACTTGATACTGCTCGCCCTCGTGCTGATAGATCGCCTGCTCGTGCAGCATCGTGTGCGTCGCGCGGAAATCCATCTCCGCGATCGTTTGCTCGCGTTCGACGTCGATGATCACGAAGTTGTCCCAGCCCACGCTGCGCAGTGACACGTCGTTCGCGGGATACGCGTCGCTCGCCCAGTGGTAGACCTGCTTGCCGTCGCGGCCGGGCGCAGCATGGAGCAAGCGGTGATCGCTCAAGTAATCGAGCGCGTCCTGCACCACTTCCCCGGGCACATCGCGAAACGCTTCGCCCGCTGCGAATGGCAGCTCGAACGCGGCGCATTTTACGTGTTGCACGAGGATCTCCGCATTGTCCGGATCGATCCGCGCTTCTTCGACGGCGCCCGACATCAAGTACTGCGGGTGCTGCGTGACGTATTGGTCGAGCGGCGCGCTCGAGCCGACGAGCAACGCCAAGCTCTCACCGCCGCGCCGGCCGCCGCGACCGAACCGCTGCCACAGCGACGCCAGCGTGCCCGGATAGCCGGCGCACACCACCGCGTCGAGCGCGCCGATGTCGATGCCCAGCTCGAGCGCGCTGGTCGCGACCACGCACGACAGCTGCCCTTCACGCAGCCCGCGCTCGATGCTGCGCCGCAACTCCGGCAAATACCCGCCGCGGTATGCAGCAACGCGGTCCGCCGGAATCCGCTCGCGCGCCAGCTTATCGCGCAAGTACTTCAGCATCACCTCGACGTTGTTGCGCGACTGCCCGAACACCAGCGTCGGCACGCCCGCGCGGATCAGATCCGTGGTGAGCCGCACCGCCGCCTTCACGTAACTCTCGCGCACGCCGAGCTCGGCGTTCACGACCGGCGGATTGTACACGAGCACGCGCCGCGCTCCCTCCGGTGCACCGCTCTGCGAGACCAGCTCGACGCTGCGCCCCAGCATCCGCTCCGCATGCTCGCGCGGATTGCCGATCGTCGCCGACGCCAGCACGAACACCGGCTGCGAGCCGTGAAACTTCGCGACCCGATCCAAGCGCCGCAGCACGTTCGCGAGATGTGAGCCGAACACGCCGCGATACGCGTGCAGCTCATCGATCACGACGTACTTTAGGTTCGCGAACAACCGCGCCCACGCGGTGTGATGCGGCAAGATGCCCGAGTGCAGCATGTCGGGGTTGGTGATGATCACACCGCTGTGCTGGCGCGCTGCGCGCCGCGCGTCGCCGGGCGTATCGCCGTCGTACGTGATCGCGCCTTGCGCTAAGCACGCGTCGCTCATCATCTCGCGCACGCCCGTTTCTTGGTCGCGCGACAACGCCTTGGTCGGAAACAGATACAGCGCGCGCGCACCGGGATCGCGCGACAGCGCTTCGAGCACCGGCACGTGAAAGCACAAGCTCTTACCCGACGCGGTCGGCGTCGCGATCACGACGTCGCGTCCGGCGAGCGCGTGATCGATCGCTTGCTGTTGATGGCTGTACAGGCTGCGTACGCCACGGCGCTCGAGCGCGCGCAGCACGCCCTCATGCAATGTGCTCGGCAGCGGCACGCTCGTGCCCTCGCGGCCGTCGAGGCGCTCGTGCAGGGTCACGTTTCGGAACACCCGCGACGACGCCTGCCACTTCGCCAGCACGGCGGGCAGCCCGACCGCTTCCCGGCGCCAAGGCGGCTCGACGTCGGCCTCGAACGCATCTTTCTCAGCGAGATCACGGGCTTCCCACAACGCCATGGCCGCGACTGTATTAATGCGCAGCCCTAGACGCAAGATCAGCTTTTTATTTCCCTTGCACGATTGTTTCCCTTGGTTAACTATTGGCTCGTGGCAGATAGCAACCCGAGCGATGAAAAAGCCGTCGAGCTGGTGCACCAGAGCATCGCGCGCCTGCAGCGGCTCTCGGATCTGTTCGTCGCCCGCCGCGAAGAGCTGGCGCGCCGCGTCGGCCTGACCGAGCAGCAGTGGCGCGTGCTCGAAGAGATCTCGACCGAGCACTTCATCCCGTCGATGTTCGCGCGCAGCCAAGACAGCTCGGCCGCCGCGGTCTCGAAGGTGCTGCGCCAGCTGCTCGACAAAGATCTGGTGCGCGTCTCGATCTCCGAGAACGACGGCCGGCAGCGCGCTTACGAGCTGAGCCCAGCGGGCAAGCGCGCGATGACGCGCCTGCGCCGCTTGCGCCAAGACGCCATCGAGGACGTTTGGCTGGCGCTACCACACGCCGAGCTGGCGCGCTGGAGCGAGCTGAGCCGCGAGATCATCGAGCGCATCGAGCAACACGCCGAGCGCGAGCAAGCGCTCTCGCATGACAGCGACAAAGCAAATCAGGAGCGAGCCAATGGGTAAGAGTCTTTACGAGAAAGTTTTTGATAGCCATACGGTGCGGAAGCTTCCGTCGGGCCAGTATCAGCTCTTGATGAGCTTGCACCTCGTGCACGAGGTGACCTCGCCGCAAGCGTTCGCGATGTTGCGCGAGCGCAAGCTGACGGTGATGCATCCGGAGCGCACGTTCGCGACCTGCGATCACATCATCCCGACCCACACTCAGCTCCGCCCGTTCCAGGACACGCTCGCCGAGCAGATGCTCGTCGAGCTCGAGAAGAGCTGCAAAGAGCACGGCATCCGGTACCTCTCGCCGGCGAAGGGCGAGCAAGGCATCGTGCACGTCGTGGGCCCGGAGCTCGGCCTCACGCAGCCCGGCATGACGATCTGCTGCGGCGACTCGCACACCTCGACGCACGGCGCGTTCGGCGCGATCGCGTTCGGCATCGGCACCTCGCAAGTGCGCGACGTGCTCGCGACGCAGACGCTGGCGATGGGCAAGTCGAAGGTTCGCCGCATCGAAGTGAACGGCAAGCTCCGCCCCGGTGTGTACGCCAAGGACGTCGTCCTCGACATCATCCATCGCTTGGGCGTGCAAGGCGGCGTCGGCTACGCGTACGAGTACGCGGGCGACGTGTTCGATCGCTTCTCGATGGAGGAGCGCATGACCGTCTGCAACATGTCGATCGAAGGCGGCGCGCGCTGCGGTTACGTCAATCCCGACGCGACCACGTACGCATATCTCAAGGGCCGCGAGATGTCGCCGACCGGCGAAGCTTGGGACCGCGCGGTCAAGTACTGGGAGTCGCTGCGCTCCGATCCGGACGCGCACTACGACGACATCGTGCAGATCAACGCCGAGGACATCGAGCCGGTCGTCACGTGGGGCATCACGCCCGCGCAGTCGACGCCGGTCGGCGCGATGATCCCGCAGCCGACCTCGTTCCACGCCGACGAACGCGGCGTGGTCGAGGAAGCCTACGAGTACATGGGCTTCCAGCCGGGCTCCGCGATCAAGGGCAAGAAGATCGATGTCGCGTTCATCGGCTCGTGCACCAACGGTCGCTTCTCCGACTTCGAAGAGGTCGTGAAGCACCTGAAGAAGAGCGGCAAGAAGGTCGCGAGCGGCGTGCGCGCGCTGGTCGTGCCCGGATCGCAGACGGTCCGCAACCAACTCGTCGCCGCCGGCTACGACAAGGTCTTCGAAGAAGCCGGCTTCGAGTTCCGCGAAGCTGGTTGCTCGATGTGCCTCGCGATGAACCCGGACAAGCTGGTCGGCCGCGAGCTGTGCGCTTCGTCGTCGAACCGCAACTTCAAAGGCCGCCAGGGCTCGCCCACCGGCCGCACACTGCTCATGTCGCCGGTGATGGTCGCGGCCGCCGCGATCAGCGGCTCGGTCGCCGACGCCCGCGAAGTCTTCTCGATCCACTGATCCGCAGGAAGGAACACAGCCATGCAAGATCCAAAGAGAGCTCAAGTCACCGGCACCGCCGTTCCGCTCGCGGGCAACGACATCGATACCGATCGCATCATCCCCGCGCGCTTCCTGCGCTGCGTGACGTTCGACGACCTCGGCGAGCACGCGTTCGAGGACGATCGCCTGCAGGTCGGTCGGACCGGCGGCACGCACCCGTTCGACGACGCGGTGTACGCCGATGCGACGATCCTCGTCAGCAACCGCAACTTCGGCTGCGGCTCCTCGCGCGAGCACGCGCCACAAGCGCTGATGCGCTGGCACAAAGGCATTCAAGCCGTGATCGCCGAGAGCTTTGCCGAGATCTTCTTCGGCAACTGCGTCGTGCTCGGCGTCCCGTGCCTGTGCGCGACGACGGCGGACGTAAACACGCTGATCGCGGCGATCAAAGCCAACCCGAAGCTCGAGGTGACGGTCGACGTCGCCAAGCAGCAGGTGCGCTTCGGGGACCGCAGCATCTCTGCCACGATCCCCGATGGTCCTCGCGAGCAACTCGTCAGCGGCCTCTGGGACACGACCGGCGAGCTGCTCGAGGCGAAAGCCTCGATCGAGGCGACCGCGAAGACGCTGCCCTACTTCGCAGGCTTCTGAGCAGCGAGCTTGTCACGGAGCGCGCGCAGCGCCTTGCGCGCGCTCTTTTGATTTTCACCCGTGAGGATGCTCGAAGGCACCGGGAGATCCGGGTCGACGATCATCTGGATGGCGACGAGCGTGCGGCCGTCGGCTTGGGGCGTGACTTCCCACAGCGCCTGGAAGAGCTTCACGTTGCCCTTGGTCATCGTGCCTTCGATGACCTGCGTCGTGCCGTCGGTCTTCTTGGGGCGGAGCTTCAGCTCGGCCCAGATCGTGGCGGCGCCGTTCATGATCTCGAGTTGCACGTACACGAGCGCGGAGCTACCGCGCTGCGAGAGCACGCGCGAGGTCGTGAAGTTCGGAAGGAACGTGTGGTAGCCGGCGTAGTTCTCGATGATCGCCATCACCTTGTCGGCGGGAGCATCGAGCATCATCACCGCGCGGCCCCACTGCACGCTCGTGCCGGGGTACGGGATGGCGCTCGAGTCCATGTTGCCCTTGCGCACGTTCTCGCTTGGGACCGGAGCGCCCGCTTGAGCCGACGCAGGCGCCGTCGCGAGCGCGAGGCAGCAGAGGAACGCAGCAACGATTCGAGACATCGCGGGGCTCATACGGGTGTGTTGGGTCATGCGTAACACGGCTTGTCTCCTCGCGGGCTGCGACGTGGCCTTTCACCAGCTCTTCACAACCCGCCACCGCCGAGGAGGAGACCGCCGTCCACCGGCAGAATGTTCCCTGTTACATACGGAGCAGCCAGCAGATAACCTACACTGTAGGCAACGTCCTCGGGCGCGCCTAAGCGCTGGAGCGGATGGAGCTCGCGCAACGCGCTGAGCTGTGTGGCGATCCGGTGCGTCGCGGCCTCGGGGTCAATCGGGCGGTCGCCCTCCGAGTACCGGACGACGCGCAACATGTTCGTGTCCACAGGGCCGGGCGCCACGGCGTTGACGCGGATGCCACGCGGCGCCAGCTCGAGCGCGAGCGAACGAACCGCAGCGACCAGCGCTGCCTTGCTGGCGCCGTACGCGAGCGTGAGCGGCGCGGGCTGAAGCGCGAGCGTGCTGGCGACGAACACCATGCAGCCGCCGCTCGGCAGCACGCGGGCGGCGCTGAGCGCGATGCGCATCGGGCTCGCGAAGTTGACGGCGTGTTGCCGCTCGATCGCTTCGGGCGTGAGCGCTGCAACGTGCATGTACTCGACGACACCGGCTGCGCTCACGAACATGTCGAGCCCGCCGAGCGCAGCAGTGGCTCGCTCGACCAAGCCGTCGGCCTGAGCTGGGTCGGCGAGGTCGGCGGTCAGTGCGCAATGGCCGGCCTCCGCGGCACCGAGCACCGCCTCGAGCGTGGGCTGTTCTCGGCCAACCGCCGCGAGCCGCGCGCCCGCTTGCAGCAGCAGCTCTGCGATCGCACGGCCGATGCCGCGACTCGCTCCGGTCAGCAACACGCGCTTGCCATGCAGCGCGAGGGCAGCCGTCACGAAGCCGGCCCCGGGGAATGCGCGACCTGAATCTCGTCCGCCTCGATGAACGGCGGCGAGTCCACGCACAAGATCGATTGATAGCGCCGGGTCGGGTTGCGGTAGCAGTGAGCCAAGCCGTGGGGCCACTGTTGGACCGTACCCGGCGCGACCGGCTTGCCCTGGCACAACAGGCCGCGCGTCAGCACCATCTCGCTCTCGTGCATAACGTGGTGCTGATGGAGTGGGATCTCGCGGCCGGGCGCGATGTTGAGCCGGTAGATGCCTGCATCGCGCGTCTCGAAGATCACGTCGACCGTTCCGAACGGCTTGGTCTCACTGCCGATCGGCGCGAAGCCGGCCTCGCGCTCGATCTCGAGCGACGGGATAGCGCGGCCGCCCAGCGCAGTGGGCTTGGTCAGGATCACGCGCACCTTGGTCAGCGCGGCCCGCTTTTCGGCCGGTGACGGAGGCGCCAGCAAGTACGCGCAAAGCGCGTGCGCGGCGGTCTCCAGCATCCGGAAGCGACAGCTGCGAAGCAGGAACGCTAGCTGCTCGCTCAGCGCCGCGTAGCTGAAGCTGAGGCTCAGCTTCTCGCGAACCGCCGCGGCCTCGACGTCGAGGCACAGGTGAACCTCGAGTTCGAGCGGCTGCGCGATGTCCCGCTCGTGCGGATACACGCCGACGACGCAATCGACGCGCAGACCTCGAACTCGTATCCAATCGCTGTTGGCCATGCGGGGCTGCTGGAGTCTAGACGAGCCGCCGGCGGCGGGCAGGTCCGGAAGTCCTAGTGGGCCACGAAATTACGTCTTAAACGGCGGCCCGAACCGGCCCGGCACGACTGCTCAGCCGCTCGTTCGGTGCTAGAGTCCGCGCCCCATGAACGGCAGTGGTCCCCATTCTCTCGAGGCGTTTCGCTCGGTGCCGCGCACCGGCGTCATCTACGTGATGACCGAAGCGGAGCGGCTCGGCTTCCGCATGCATAGCGACGACTGGTGCAACCTCGGCCAGGGTCAGCCCGATACCGGCGACTTGCCTGGCGCACCCGAGCGCCGCACCGCGATCGAGATCGGCCTGCACGACCAGGACTACGCGCCGGTCGCAGGCCTCCGGGAGCTGCGCGAAGCGGTGGCCTCACTCTACAACCAGCTATTCCGGCGCGGCATGCCGTCGCAATACACCGCCGAGAACGTGTGCATCTCCGGCGGCGGTCGCGTGTCTCTGATGCGCGCGTGCGCCGCGATCTCCACGATCAACCTCGGCCACTTCCTGCCGGACTACACCGCGTACGAAGAGCTGCTCGACATCTTCCGGC
>Ga0193752_1002632_pt1 | contig 13203 bp, 12 predicted proteins | sample H1c1metaG_FD_144924 | JGI IMG/M metagenome (GOLD analysis project Ga0193752, IMG submission 144924) | Soil microbial communities from a riparian zone of the East river system, Colorado, United States - H1c1 | ecosystem: Environmental > Terrestrial > Soil > Riparian zone | place: USA: East River... | reverse complement strand
TTGGCCGACGCCGGGTTTCAGCCGGGCTTGTACGCAAAGGCGCACGTCGCGAAGCCGCTCTGGCACGAGGGCCTATTCTCGCTCTGGGTGTCGAAGCTCACGGCCCGCTACGGTGTGCCCGGTAGCCCGAAAGTCCCGGTATATCCAAAGGGAATTCGGCTATCCACGATCAGTCGCTGAGTCGGTGTAATAGTTCTGCTGCTCGTGCGTCGGCAGATGAAACGGGCTTCGAGCCCACAGCTGGAGAGCGACATGACCGAACGAAACGAACCGATGAGGGCGACGAACGTGAGCTCCGATGCCCGCGCAAAGGCAGCTTGTGGCTGCGCATCCGCGGCTCCGCTCGCGAGCGGCGTCGACCGCGGTTGTCCCTGCGGTGACGCGTGTGATTGCGGCGACGCGTGCCAGTGTCCGGTCGGGTGCAGCTGCGGCACGCGTGCGTGACGCAAACGCAAAACCAAGCGAGCGCTCCGTTGCAGTACACGCAGCGGAGCGCTACCGCTTGACTGAGGCGCTACACTGACCGTCATGTCGACCGACACGAGCCAAACAAGCGACACACAAACGCTGACGCCCGATGCGATCGGGCGGCTCGTCTCGAGCCATGCGCGTTTCCTCGCATTTCTCGAGCGGCGCGTCGCTTCGCGGGAAGCGGCCGAAGACATTCTCCAGGAAGCCTTCGTGCGCGCGCTCGCTCGAGGGGACGCTCTGCGAAGCGAAGAATCCGCGCAAGCCTGGTTCTATCGCTTGCTGCGAAACGCGATCATCGATCACTACCGAAGAAACGGCGCGGAACAGCGTGCCTTCCGCGCCGTCGCGTCCGAGCCCGAGGGTGAAGCATTACCCGCCGACGCCGCGCTTCACGGAACGGTGTGCGCTTGCGTGACCGAGTTGATCGAAACGCTCAAGCCCGAGTACGCGCAAGCGCTACGCGAGGTCGATCTCGCCCAGATCGATCTCACGAGCTACGCGAAGGGCCTCGGCATCTCGAACAACAACGCCTCGGTACGCTTGCATCGAGCGCGTGAGGCGCTGCACAAGCAGCTCGTGTTGAGTTGCGGCACGTGTGCGACGCACGGTTGTTTGGACTGTCATTGCGACCCGAGCGGCATCAAACGCCACTGTCAGCCGTAGCATCGCTCGCGTTTGACCCGAAAGCGCTCGACGCCTGCCACCACACTCCCGAAACCGCGCACTCGTTTTTAAATCGCGCGGTGACTCTGGAGGCCCGATGCTTGGTGCGCGCGCTCTGAATGGTTTCGTCTTGCTCGCGGTTTGCTCATTTGCATGTGCGAGTGACCCGAAATCGACTGATGATCCGACACTGCTCGCTGGTGCGGGTGCAGTCCCGCCCACGACGAGCGGCACCGGTTCACCGACTCCGATCGCAGGCACTGGATCGGCCGCAGGCGCCACGAGTGTGCCCACTGCGGGTGCGTCCGGGGCCCGTGCAGGCCAGGGCGGTACGACGCCGCCGGCGACTGCAGGCGCGAGCGGCAGCGCGAGCGGTGCTGCTGGGAGCGGCGGTGCTCCGACGAGCGGAGGCGGCGCGTACGTGACGATGGGTGATTGGCACGGCTACGGATTTACGAGCGCGAACGGGATGGGCTCCACGATCTCGCCGATGAACTTCGACGCGCTCATGCCCGGACAGCCGCTGTGTGCGAAGGGCACGGTTGGGGCGGCTGCGGACTACAGCGGCACGGCGCTGGTCGGGATCAATCTCAATCAAGCGACCGGCACCGGGACGATGCCGTCGACGGTCATGATGTCGAAGGCCGGCGTGTACGTCCAAGTGAAGAACACCGGCGGCTCGACCCTACGCGTGCAGATTCAAGGGCCGAATGGTTCGACCGACGCGATGGATCGCTGGTGCGCGCCTGTGATGGGCACGAGCGCATTCATTCCCTGGGCCACGTTCAACACCGCCTGCTGGGATAGCACCGGCACCGCGTACTCGGGCCAGCCGCTCGTAGCGGCGATGGTGATCGTGCCAGGCGGTGCGATGGATCCCGTGATGTTCGACTTCTGCATCGAGCAGCTGACGGCTGCGGACGCCGCTCCGGGCATGAGCGGGACCGCGGGTGCTGCTGCGATGGCAGGCAGCGGTGCACAGCCGACTGCGGGCACGGGTGGCGCACCGATGGCAGGCGCGAGTGCCGGCGCAGCAGGCTCGAGCGGCACGACGCAGCCCAGTGGCCCACTCGGTCCAGGCAGCTTGAGCGGCAGCGGGATGATCACGGAGAGAAGCGGCGCCGTGATGGTGATGCGCGACGGCCGCAGCTACTTCGTGCAGAACAACGTCTGGGGCGACGCCGCGACGATGCAATCGCTCAGCTACAACGGCACGACGTTCGAAGTGAAGACGCAAACCGGTTCGAACCAGGCGTCGGGAGCGAACGCGATGGGCCCGGTGTCATATCCATCGACGTTCATCGGCTCGAACTTCAACCGCGCGACTTCGGGTAGCAACTTGCCGAAGCAGGTGAGCGCGCTCAAGTCCGTGAAGACCGGCTGGAGCAACAACGCGAGCTCAGGAATCTCGGGCACGTACAACGCCGCGTACGACGTGTGGTTCAGCACCGGCATGGGTGGCGACGCGATGGCACCGTCCGGCGGTTACTTGATGGTTTGGTATTCGAAGCCGAACGGCGCGCAACCGATCGGTAGCGCCGATCCGACACCGGTCACGATTCCGGGTGTCTCAGGCACATGGGAAGTCTGGCTCGGCCAAAACAACGGCAAGCCGTGCATCTCGTACGTGCGCACGCAACAAACCGAATCGCTCGAGTTCGACTTGAACGCGTTCATTCAACACGCGGTCACACGCGGCGGCTCGATTCAGAGCTCGTGGTACCTATCGAACGTGTTCGCTGGCTTCGAGATTTGGAGCGGGGGCGTCGGACTCAAGACGACCGCGTTCTACGCGATCGTCGAGTGAACGCGAGCGACCGAGCGCGATGAAGTCGGGTGTGAACGACCAGACGAGCGCCAAAAACGCTGCAGCTACGAGCGGCTCTGCCCAGGGCCGCCAGGCTGCGACGCAGCCGACAGCCAAGCCCAACGACACGAGCGAGTACAAAATCCGGCCGAAGCTAGTCCGCCGTTCGCGCACGTCGCGAACAGCGAGCGCCCAACGCGCGAGTACGTAGACGTAGCGCAACGCGCCGATCGCGAGCACCCACGGGCCATAACCCACGGCCACGACGAGATACACGCAGCACAGCATCACGACGTGGCTGTCCGTCTCCATGTCGAACAGCGCACCGAACGCTGAGGTTTCGCCGCGACGCCGCGCGATCCACCCGTCGACGCCGTCGAACGCGTAGACGAGCGCTGCGACTGCGCCGACCCAGATGCCGCTGTCGGCTGCAACCACGAGCACGAACAGCACCGCAAACAGGCGCATCGCGGTCACGAGATTGGCGAGCCCGACGCGCCATCCGCGCTCGGGTCCGTAGCGGAGCCAGCACAACGCCATTGCGACACTCGCGGTCACCAGGGAGGGACCGAGGCTGCCGAGGGCGCTGCTCGCTGCCGCACCCGCGAGCGCCGCCGCTGCGTTCGCCAGCATCCAGCTCTGGATCCCGTTCGGGACCATATTCCACGTAGAATTCGGCAAAGACATCACAGTGTCACTGAGGGACGGCACAGGTGTGCGTCAAGGCGCTAGACGAATTCGCCGGCACTTTTTCGAGGCGTGCTTATCTGCAATTTTATGAACCGGAAATCGAATTCGGCGTAGACCCCCGGGATCGAACCCGTTTCGTCGACGCACCTCGAAGGCGTTGGAATGGCGCTTCGAGGGCCATTCCCGAATCGGGTTGGCTCAACTAGATTACTCGTACGCATTGGGTCCGATGCACTGGCTGGATGAACTCGAACGGTTGAAGCAGACGGGTGCCACGGCAGCCCGCCCGTTCATAACAGCGGCGTTCGCGATCAGTCACGATGGTTGCCTCACGCGCACCCGCGGCGAGTCCACGCTCATCAGCGGCCCCGAGTCACAGCGCGTCACCCACCAGCTGCGCGCGCTTCACGACGCCCTGTTGGTTGGCGTCGGCACGGTGCTTTCCGATGACCCAGCGCTGACAACGCGGCTCGTCGAAGGTCCTTCACCGCTGCGCGTGGTGCTGGACTCGCGGCTGCGGGTGCCGGTCACAGCAAAGCTCTTGAGCTCGACCTCGCGCGCAGCTTGGTTGGTGACGAGCGCGTCAGTTTCGGGGCCGAAGGGGCGCGCTCTGCTCGATGCGGGTGCGGACCTGATTCAGGTTCCTGCGTCTGCAGGCGGGATATCGATCCCGGTGCTTCTCACGGTCCTCGCGACGAGTGGGGTTCGCTCGCTGATGCTCGAAGGCGGCGCGGAGGTTCTGGAGAGTTTTTTTCGAGCGCGCCTAGTCGACTACGTCGCGCTCACCGTTTCTCCGCGCCGATTGTCGAATCCGTGCGCGGTGAGTCTCGGTAGCTGTACGAGCGCGGTACTCGCGGAATGGCGTGCGCGCAGTCGGCGCACAGAACTCGGGGCCGACCTGCTCCAAACTGGGCCGCTTTCACCGCCCGAACGCGAACCGAGTTGGGTGGGTCAACGTCTGGCCGCACCATGACCGCTCCGACGCTGGCGAAACCTCGCGCGCTGTTCTTCACCGGGCCTCGCACGCTCGAGCTGCGTGAGCTCGCACGCGAAGTTTTGCCGCCCGACTCCGTGCGCGTGCGCACGACGCTGTCCGCGATCAGCGCCGGCACCGAGCTCTTGTTTTACCGCGGCCAGCTCGAAGCCGGCATTCCGATCGACGCGACGTTGCCGTGGGCGGGCACGCTCAGCTATCCACTGCGCTACGGTTACGCCGCCGTGGGCTGCATCGGCGAGGTCGGGGCTGCGCTCGACCCGGGCTTGCTCGGCCAGCGCGTATTCGCATTTCAGCCGCACCAGGAAGAGCTGACGGGCCGTTTCGAGCACTTCGTGCGCTTGCCGGACACGCTGAGCGACCTACGCGCCGCGTTTTTGCCGAACATGGAGACCGCGCTCTCGCTCGCGATGGACGGAGCACCGGGGTTCGGCGAGCGCGTCGCCGTGATCGGGCAAGGCGTGGTCGGGCAGCTGTTGGCGGCGTTGCTCGTGCGCTCCGGGGCAGAACACGTCGCGTTGTTCGACCGGCGGAGCGATCGGCTCGAGCGCTCGCGCTCACTGTGCGGGTCGGCTCGCGCAGAGTGGGCGCCCTCACCGGAGCCGGCCCATCACGACCGCTTCGATCTCGTGTACGAGCTCAGCGGCGATCCGAGCGCGCTCGAGGCAGCGCTGTCGCTCGCGCGCTACGAGGGTCGGATCGTGATCGGTTCGTGGTACGGCAACAAGTCTGCGCCGCTCGACTTCGGGACGCGCGCGCACCGCAACCGCAACACGTTTTCGTTCAGTCAGGTGAGCCGCATCGACAGCCGGCACGCTGCGCGATTCGATTCGGCGAGGCGGCTCGGGGTGGCATTGAGTTGGCTCGAGCGTTTGCCGCTCGAAGGGCTGGTGACGCACCGGTTTGCGTTCGAGCGCGCGGCAGAGGCGTATAGTCTGCTCGATGCCGGCGCAGAGCCTCACCTACAGGTGTTGATCGACTACGGAACCGGTGCTTAGCTCGTCGTGATTAGGAGGCGTGATGTTTCGAGTAGCAATCAAGCGGCCGTGTAAGGCGTTCCACTCGCTGATCGGCGGAGACTGGGGCCGTGAAAACGACCACCATTCGCACGACTACGAGGTCGAGATCATCATCGAGGGCCCGGAGCTCGACCGGCACGGCTACTTGTTCGACATCGCCGAGCTCCGCAAGCACGAAGAACGCGTGCACGCGCGCTACCTGAACGCGAACTTGAACGAGCTGCCGGAGTTTGCCGGCCAAAACCCGAGCGTCGAGCGCTTCGCGAAGTACTTCGCCGAACAGCTGCTCGAGGGGTTGCGCCTACCGGGCGCGACCGACCTCACGATCAAGATCTACGAAGACCCCGAGACCTGGGCGAGCTATCGGACCCGCATGCCATGAAGCTCGCGCTGCTCTTGCCGCGCGCTTCCGGTCTAGCTCGCCGATTCCCGTCCGGGGGTGATGTCTACGATGCGCAGCTCGCGCTCGCGCTCGAGCGGCGTGGCCATGCCGTCGATGTGTTGCGAACGCCGCCCGAGCTCGATGCGCGCGCTTGGTCCGTTCGGCTCGGCGCGCGCGACTACGCTGCGGTGCTCCAAGACGAGCTCGGTCACGCGGACTACCTGCGGCTCAATCGCCGGCTTGCCGGCCGGGTTCGTGCGATCGCGCTCGTGCACGTCACGCGCGCGCGGCTCGAGCCTGCGGCGAAGAGCGCGGCAGTCGAGCGAGCGTTCTTGCAGTCGGTGGAGAGCGCACTGTTCGTGAGCCGGCAGGTTCGCCGCGAGACGCAGCGCTTGCTCGGGGTGCGAGTGACGTCGCGCGTCGCGCACCCGGGCTGCGATCACTTTCCGCGGCAGCGCACGAAGCCGCGGACGGCGGCGGGGCCCGTGCGCTTCGTCTGCGCTGGGCACCTGCTACCGAACAAAGGGCAGCTCGAGCTGCTCGATGCATTTGCGGAGGTTCGCGGTCGCTATACGCTTGCGCTCGCAGGTGATGACGGGCGCGACCGGCGTTACGCCGCACGGGTTCGTCGCGCTGCCGCGAAGCTGGGAGCGGCGAGGGTGAAGCTGCTCGGGCCGCTGACGGCGGCGCAGCTCTTGCGGCTCTTTCAGCGCTCCGATGCGTTCGTGAGCGCGTCGGTCTACGAGTCGTACGGGATCGCGGCCGCCGAAGCGTTGAGCGCAGGACTGCCGGTGGTCTCGTGGTCCGAAGGCGGCCTGTGGGAGTTCTTGTCTCCGGGAGGCGATTCGATGCAGGTCGCGCCTCGCGATCACGGCGGTCTCGCGCGTGCCGTGTCGCAGCTGTGCGCGGATGGCGAGTTGCTCCGGCGCTTGCAGCGCGGGGCGCGCCGATCGGCTCGCGCACTTCCGTCTTGGGATGACGCCGCGATGCGTCTCGAACGACTCTTACCGAGCGAGCGCCATGCTGCGGCTTGAGGCGACACTCGGGATCGCGCGCTCGCTCGCGATGTACTACGGCCAGCCCTGGAAGGTGCGGCGCCGGCGCGAGTTTTACCGCGAGTTCATTCGGCCCGGCAGCTTGTGCTTCGACATCGGCGCCCACGTCGGCAATCGCATCAGCAGCTGGCTCGGGCTCGGTGCGCGCGTGATCGCGTTCGAGCCGCAACCCGACCTGATGCAGGTGTTGCGATTTCTCTACGGAAAAAATCCGGACGTCAGCTTGCTGGAGTGCGCGGTCGGTGCCCGCCGCGGACGGCTGCAACTACAGATCAGCAGCGCCACGCCGACGGTGTCGAGCTTGTCGAGCGAGTGGATCGCCGATGTACAACGTGATCCACGCTTTGCGATCTTACGCTGGGATCGCTCCGTCGAAGTCGCCGTCGAAACGCTCGACGAACTGATCGCGCGACACGGCGCGCCGGACTTCTGCAAGATCGACGTCGAAGGTTTCGAGCTCGAGGTCCTCACCGGGTTGTCGCGCCCGCTGAAAGCCTTCTCGTTCGAATACATTCCAGTCGCGATCGAGCGCACGGTCGATTGCGTGAAGCGATTGAGCGAGCTCGGTTCCTACGAGTTTCGAGCGTCGCCGGTCGAGACGATGCGCTGGGCCCACCCGGCCTGGCTCGACAGTGATGCGATGGAACGCTGGCTCCGCAGCCTTCCGCTGCAGGGCAACTCGGGTGACGTCTACGCGCGGCTTCGCAGCTCGTAGAGCGCCATCGCGAGTGGCGCTTCCAGCCTAGTCATTGTCGCAAAGCCCCGCAGGGTTCGAAGGCGTTCGGGCATATCGTCCGGCGTATGGGCAGCTGTGAGCCGCTAGCATCATCCTCGGCGTCCGGAAGTGACCTCGGCCTCGTGCCCGCGCTCGAGCCCCACGTCGGTGCGAACCTCGCCCGGCTGGTGGTGGAGCTCCTGCACGATTCTGGGCTCGACGTGAGCGATCTGTCCGCGCTCGTGCCGCCGGTCGATCCGATCGCGCGCATTCCCGCGTCGAGCTTGACGACGTTGCTCGAAGTCGCGAGCCGGCGGCTCGGCGATCCGAACGTCGGCTTGCACGCCGGCGAACGCGCCGATGTCGGGCGGCTCGGTCTCTTTGGTTTGTTGCAGCAAACCTCGCCGACACCACGTGCGCTGGCGCCGGTGCTTCGCAAGTTCAGCCGGCTCTTGCACGACGCGTCGGTGTTCGATCTCCGCGAACGCGGCGACCAGGCGGTGTTCACGTATCGCTGCGAGGATGCCGATCGCCAGTCGGTCGAGCTCGTGATCGCGGCGCTCGTCGCCTGCACGCGCAGGATCTGGCCGAGCTGCCCGCTGCAAGCAGTGTTCTTCGCCCACGCAGCTCCGAGCGGCAGCGATGCACACGCGTCATTTTTCCGCGTACCGGTTCACTTCGATGCAGCGTGGAGCGGCTACGCGATCAGTGCCACGCACTTGGACGAGATCGGAGTCAGCGCCGACCCGGGTCTACACGCCGCGCTCGTCGAGTACGCCGAACGCGTGCTCGATTCGATCGACTTCGTCGCGGCCGTGCGACACGCGGTCGGCCGCGGGTTGATTCGTGGGGCTTCGGGAGCGCCCTGGATCGCGGCCGAGCTCGGCATCTCGTCGCGAACGCTGCACCGTCGGCTGCAGGAAAAACACGCGCGGTTCTCCGCGATCGTCGACGACGAGCGCAGCCGGCGCGCGCGCACTCAATTGTCCGCGAACGAGCGCGTGGCCGAGGTCGCACAAAAGCTGGGGTTCGCGAGCCCCGGCGCTTTTCGCAAAGCATTCAAACGCTGGACCGGTCAGACGCCCGTGGAGTTCAAACGCGGCTCGACCGAGCAGTAGCTTCAGACTCGGCTTCGCGGTAGCACGGGCACAGGAGTGGGTGAATGGAAGGGACGCATCACTTGCGCATACTCTGTTTGGTGGCAGGTGTGCTGCTGTTCGCCTGCGCCAAAGACCACACGGGCTCGCTGCCGGTCGCAGAGCCGGTCGCGGGCGCCGCAGCTGAGGGCGGCCAAGCTGGCGCGCCTGCGAAGCCGCCAGCGCAACCCAAGCCTGGCAAGGCTGGCGTGCCTGGCACGAAGGCGGTCGCGAAGTTCGAGCCGGTCGGCGAGGCAGTGTCGGACCCAGATAACGCGCTGCGCGGCACGGCGACGTTTACGGTGACCGAGAGCGGCGTCGATCTCGCGATCTTGGTGCGGCAGTGCACGCGATCTGGCGGGATCGACGTTTTCATCCAAGAGGGCGGGGACTGCTCGGACGCGACGCTGTCCGGCCCGCACTGGGCGCGCGGGGAGGGTATTCCGCAGGTCACGTGCCTCGGCGTGAGTGGTCAGGGTCGCGGTTCCCTCTCGCGCTCGAGCGAGGACGACAAGCCGTGGAGCATCGGTGGCTCGGGCGCGACGGACGTCCTCGGGCGCGCGATCGTCGCCTACGACGTGCGCTCGGGCGCCCCCATCGCGTGCGGTGTGATCGGCCAAGACGAAAGTGCGCCCGCGCCGACCGTGCCGGATCCAGACATTCTCAGCAGCGTGCCGATGGTGGGTCGCGCGCAAATCGCTGGCCTGTGTTTCGGCGACAGCATCGTGCGCGACAACGAACAGGCCTGTCCCGACCCGAAACTTCTCACCGCCTGCGCGCAGGAACACTGCCAGCTCGATTCGTGCGTCGCGATGTGCGGCGACTACCTCGCCTGCACGACGAAGGAAGAGGATCCGTGCTCGGTCGCGTTTACGTGTGAGATCGACGGGCCCTGCTCGAACTGCCAAGGCGTGGTGCAGCAGTGCGTCCTCAGCTTCTGCGCGGACCAGGTCACATGTGCCTCGCCAGTTTCGCCCGACGGGCCCTGCACCAAGCTCGAAGCGTGCTGCGGTCTGCAAGGAGACATGGCCGACTCGTGTCTCGAGACGGTGCGCCTAGTCGAGAAGCTCAGCGGCGACCCGAGCTGCTACGGGTTGTTGCACGATTGGGACTTCTTCTCGCACCTGCCGGTGCCGTGCACGTTCGAATGAGGGCCCGCCCGATGCGCGTGACAAGCTGGTGGATGGTCTGCGGATTGAGCGCTGCGCTGATCGCGTGCGGAGACGACGACGATGCGAAGCCGTCTCGTCCTGCAGCGGATGGCGGCGCGATGCAGTTGCCGGACAAGACGGCGGGGAAGGGTTGCAAGCGCGACTCGGATTGCCCGAACGGCAAGTGCATGAAGGAGCTTCAGGTCGGCTCGATGACCGAATCGCGGCCGGCGCCCGGTGGGTACTGCACCGTCGCATGTGAAAGTGATGGGCAGTGCGGGCAAAACGGCGAGTGCAGCGTGCCAGCACAAGCCGATCGCGGGATGTGCCTAGGCACTTGCCGGCAGCAATCGGATTGCCGTGAAGGCTACGCGTGCGTCGGCGGTGGGAACACGCTCGGTATTCAGGTGTCCGGTAGCTGCGAGCCGATGCAGAAGGCACAACAACTCGGGAGTCGCGTGGCAGGTCGCGAGTGCGGGAGCGACGACGACTGCCTCGGAGGGTCGTGCGCTTCAGCGAGCACGGTCGGTGCGGAGTACCCTGGAAACTACTGCACCGGTCGCTGCTGGAAAGACTCGGAATGCGGCGAAGGTGGCGCATGTCTCGCACCGACTGGCAGCTCGGAAGCGGGTTGGTGTTACGACGCGTGCGAAGCCGACACCGACTGCAGTCGCGGCGGGTACCGCTGCTCTCAGCTGTCGCCCGGATTCAAAGCGTGCTTCCCGGCGCCGGATCAATTGCCGGACGGCACGGCAGGCAAGGCGTGCACGAGCGACACGGACTGCGGCGGACAAAAAGACACGTGTCTGAGCGAGCTGCCGTTCAGCACGTTCAGTGCGTACGAAAACGTCGCGGCGCCCGGCGGCTATTGCACGGTCAAGTGCTCGCTCGATGCCGAGTGCGGTGCGAATGCACAATGCATCGCTCGCCCGCTCCAGGGCGGTCTGTGCTTGAAGAAGTGCACGGACAAAGCAGATTGCCGCGAAGGCTACGGCTGCGAGGTCCACGGACGAGATCTCAGCGACGAGGACAAAGTCTGCGTGCCTCGGCCCGACGACCCGTGAAAGATCGCACCGCGCTCAGTCTTCGTCCACGCTGACGTTCGGCAGGATCCGCGGCGGACCGGTGGTGGCCTCGCGGTTTTCTTTGTCCGAACGCAGCAGTACGTAGGTTTGGCGCACGCTCGAGTCCGACTCGCGCTCGCGCAGCATGGCTTGCGGCATCGGGAACATCTCGCGCGTTCCATCCGCTGAGATTCGCGCGCCATGCGTGTACTCGGTCCAGCTGTGCCAGCCGTCGTCCGAACACAATAAAGCTCGCGTCAGAAGCCAGCCCTTCAACTTCGTTTGAAAGTCGTTCTGCTCGGCCTCGATCGAGAGCGGCTGCACCACACACGCGTACTTCGACACCGCCGGCATCGCGAGCTCGACGGTTTCCTTCGGCGGCAGGAGTTGCCAGACCGGCGTCTTGATCTGAATCGGCTGGTTCTGATTCACGAACGCGCGCCAAGTCTCTTGCGCGAGATCGGGCGGTGGCACCGGCGGCTTGTCCTTCTTGCGCGACTGCCACGGCTGCGGTTCCTTGAACGCAGCTTCGGGCGGGCGCGAGCGCGGCGCCGCTTCGGGCTTCGCAGCCGACAGCGTCGCGCTTGCGGGAGTTGGCGGCGCAGAGGGCTGCGGCGGGGCGGGCTCGGCTCGCGATCCACAATGGGCGAGTGCGAGCCCGACTACGATCCAGATCGGCTTTGCGAACATCGTCAAGGAAGGGCCAGAACCGTGAGTGTTCGGCCGGCCACACCGCTCGACCAGCTCAGCCCTTCGCCAAACGCGACCCGGCCATTTGCGATCGAGAACGTGCTGGCGATCGTGCCGCCTTTCGACGGCCAGCTCTTGATCAGCGCGCCGGTGGCGACGTCGAATGCTTCGAGCTTCGTGCCGTTACCGACGAAGCCGACTCCATTCGCAACGCTGATGCGCCCCCAAACCAACGCGTCGAGCTTGCGCATCCAAGCGATGTCGCCGGTCGCGCCGTCGAGCCCGTACAGCGTGGAAGGCCCGCCTTCGTTGCAGGCGAAGATCATGTTCTTGCCCGACCAGGTCGAGTTGGTGAACACACCCTTGCTGCCGTCGGCTGTGCCCGGGCACAACATGCGCGTCCACACCAGCATGCCGTCTTCACGCTTTACGGCGTGCGCCGAGCCGCCCTTGTTGCCCGCGGAGATGAGCTTCGTCATCGCGCCGCCCACCAGCGTCTCGTAGAGCACTGGATTTGCACCGAAGTCGGCATCGGGGCCGCTGCCGCCAATGCCACCGAAGGTATCCGACATCACGCGCTGGGCTTTCCACTTCACCGTGCCCGTCATCAGATCGAGCGCGATGAACGAGTCCGAGGTGTCCGTTGCCGGCGCCCCGTAGTTGTTGCCCGTGCCGACGTAGGCGGTGCTCACCGTCGCATCACCCGAGGGTGACGACCACACCGATGCGCCCTTCGCGCCTGCCGGCACGGTGTACGTCGTCCAAAGCAGCTTGCCGGTCTTGCGATCGTGCCCGGCGATGTAGCCGCGGAACGTTCCGCCTCCGAGTTCGGCGCCGCCGCTCGAGCCACCGACTACGACGACCTCACCGACGACTGCCGGCGACGACGTGCCGTCTCCAGCCTGCATTGCATCGGAGTCGACGGCCCACAGCTGCTTGCCGTCCATCGCGTTGAGCGCGACAAGCTTGCCGCCCGAGCCGTTCAGATAAAGCGTCCCGTCGGCGTAGGCCATCGAGCCCGTCGTTCCGACCATCGCCCGCCAGATTTCCTTACCCGTCGCGGCTTCGAGCGCGCGAATCGCCGAGCCTGAGGCGTAGATCGTCTCGCCGATCATCAACGGCGCGCCGTAGACGTTGCCGCCCATGTCGACCGTGTAAGCCACCGCGAGGTTCGCTGCGTTTTCCTTCGTCAGCTTGGTCTCGTAGATGTTGTTGTACGAGTTGCTCGCGTCGAACCCCATCGACGTCCACTCGCTCGCGCCCGGTGTGGTTGGCGTCGTGGGCATCGTGGGTGTGGTCGGAGTCGTGGGCATCGTGGGCGTGGTCGGAGTCGTGGGCGTGGTCGGAGTCCCTGGCTCCTGATCGG
>Ga0193752_1002631_pt1 | contig 13205 bp, 12 predicted proteins | sample H1c1metaG_FD_144924 | JGI IMG/M metagenome (GOLD analysis project Ga0193752, IMG submission 144924) | Soil microbial communities from a riparian zone of the East river system, Colorado, United States - H1c1 | ecosystem: Environmental > Terrestrial > Soil > Riparian zone | place: USA: East River... | reverse complement strand
CTCATGGGCGGGCCCCAATTGCATTTCTCGGTGGCGCGGGCGTTTTCGTGGATCAGGTGTGGATTTTGCTGCACCATTTGGCGGACGGCCTCGATATCGTCTCGCCAGATGGCATCGACTAGATCGCACGCCTGTACAAGCCGCATCCAGCTTGGCACATCATAGCTTCGGGCGAGTGCGAACTGAGCATCGGCGAGTTTTACGTCGCCCGTCGCGGGCGGGTTTGGGTGATAACGGTTGAGGGACGCGATCGAATCGGCGTCGCCTTCGCGAATGGAGCGAAGCAGGTCCTTGGCCTGATTTTTTAATTGTTCGAGACTGGGACGTACCGGTAAACGGTGATCTGATAACATAACGAGCCTCCTTAAGGTAAGTGCCCGATGTCCGCTAGAACCGGGAAGGAGGTTCGCAGTATGGAACCTGATATTGTTCTGCCAGGTGGACTCGGTCCTGTCCGCGGACGGGAGGCGGCCTGTACGCCTTAGCGAACAGGATATATTCGGAAGGATGCGGAGTCAAGAATTTCTGGCCACGAATTAACACGGATAGCACGAATGTGGTATGAATATGGGATGATCCGCTTCTCACGAGGACAGATTATGGGTGCGCTTATTCTTGCCGGCGTTGTCTTCCTTATCGCTCTGGCTAGAGCTTACCTATAAATAAAAACCACGAAACAACCTTTCGATCATTTCGTGGTCAAAAATTATCTTTCGATCATAATTACGCGCCGGCGGCCTGTTCGGCGGGAATGCGCGCGTTGACCCAGTTGATTATATCGCCCATCACGATCTCTTTATCGATATCGTTGAGCAGATCGTGATAATGACCCTCGTAGAGCTTCAGGGTCTTATCCGCCGATCCGGCATGGTCGTAAAAGAACTGGCTGCCATCCGGCCGTGTCGCCTTGTCCTCGGTGCCGTGCATGATCAGTACCGGGATCGTTATCCTGTCGAAGCATTTTTCGAGCATCTGGTCGGCGCGTATCATCTCGGCGGCGGTTTCGGCCGGCTGCGATTCGCCCTTGATAAGCGGATCGGCGTTCATCGAATCGACAACCGCCTGATCGCGCGAAAAATCCTTGTTGTTCAAACCAAATACGTGCAGATGCGGCGCGAGATAGGCGACGCCCTTGAGCGCCGCCAGAACGAGATCCGGCACCGGGAGTTTGAAGGCGAAGCTCTCGCAGATCAACCCGGCAAGGGCCGTCGGGTTTTCGATCGTATAACCGCACGCGATCACGCCGCCCGCGCTGTGGCCGAGCAGGTAAACCGGCAGGCCCGGATTCTCGGCCTTTGCAGCGTCGATAAACGTAGCAAGATCGCCGGTAAAATCGGTAAATTTATCGACGTAAAAACGCTCGCCGTCCGACTTTCCGCGGCCGCGATGATCGATAGCGTAGGCGGCAAAACCGGCATTCGCGAATTGCTCGCCGGCCCAAAGATACTGGCCGCTATGCGAATTAAAGCCGTGCGAGATAACCACGACGGCGCGTGCTGCGCCCTCGGGTTTCCAGTTGCGTGTAAAAATATTCAGACCGCCAATTCCTGTAAAAGATGATTCGTTCATTGTTCTCTCCTGCCTCGGTAAATGATGACTATTGTTGGTTTACGGCTCCGCTGCTCACATTCTCGAAAGGGGCGAAAAGCGAAGATATTTAGAGCCCGACTTTCCGCAAAAGTCGAAGGCCGGACAATCGTGCCCGATATCATGGGTGAAGAAAGCTAATAATAAAATATTTGGTTAAAGAACACAACAAAATCATTTTAAGGGTATGGAGGGGACTTGATATGCTCCAAAGCATGGGCGGCGGAAAATCGAACTTTTTCAGAGGTGTCTTCGAGGGCGAGAGTAAGAGTATCGATAACTTCGGATGACGGGAAATTTGCCAATGATTCTGCAATGTGGTCCCTTACCATATCCGATTCCTCCTTACGAAAAAGCTCGAGGAGCGGGGCGCCCGCGCGTTTGTCGCGAAGGCATCCCAGAGCATAAGCCGCGGCTGCGCGCTTGTTTTCCGCGGGCGAACTTAAACCTCGTAACAGGGGAGTAAACGCCTCTTCTCGTCGGGAAAGGCCCAGGGATTTCGCGGCTTCCCAGAAAATCAGCCGGTCATCATTCTCGAACTCCTTTACAAGGGTTTGAAGGTCAAAATCGTGCATTCGTTTTATTTGGACGGCTTATCGCTCATATAAAACACGATTTTTCCGCCATTCATAATGTCGGCGTGGGTTAGATAATTTCTGATGAGCGCTCGCCCGTTCAGTTCGATCTTGCTGACATAGACGTTTTTGTCGCTTTGGTCTTTCGCCTCGATAGACAAGGTACGGTCGTTCTCGAGTTTCAGCGCAGCGGTCTTGATAACCGGGCTGCCGAGCGCGTACCTATCCGACCCCGGCGCGACCGGGTAGAATCCCAGCGCGGAGAACAGATACCATGCCGACATCTGGCCGCAATCGTCGTTGCCGCCGAGCCCGTCAGGCGTCGGGCGATACTGGTTTTTGAGTATCATGCGGACGCGTTCCTGCGTCTTCCATTCATCGCCCGTCCAGTTGTAAAGATATGCGACGTGATGCGCGGGCTCGTTGCCGTGAACGTAGTTGCCGATGATGCCCTCGCGGGTGATGTCCTCGGTCTCGGCGAAAAACTCATCGGGCAGATGCATGGTGAAAAGCTCGTCCAGATGTTTTGAGAATTTCTCTTTACCGCCCATCAAACCGATCATCGAATCCGGATCATGAGGCACGTAAAGGCTGTAGTTCCAAGCGTTTCCCTCGATATATCCTTGGTCGTGGGTCGATAGCAGGTCGAACCGCTCGCGGAATTTGCCGTCGCTCATTTTGGGTCGCATAAATCCTGTCGAGGCATCGTAAACGTTCTTATAATTCTCGCTGCGCTTTATAAATTCCTCATAGATCGCCTTCCGTCCCAGCTTTTTCGCAACCTGTGCTATACACCAATCATCGTATGCATACTCCAGCGTTTTCGACACCGAAGAGGAATTCTTGTCCTCCGGCACATACCCGAGCTTCATGTAATATTCAAGCCCGTCGTAATATTTCGTCCGCGCGGTCTGCGCCATCGCGTCGAGCGCCTTATTCGATTCCGCTGCCGGGAGGTTTCCCTTCATGATCGCATCCGAGATAACCGAAACGCTGTGATAACCGATCATGCACCAATTCTCGTTCGCGTAATGCGACCACACGGGCAGCATCTTATGCACGCTCTGGTCATAATGCGCCATCATCGAGCGCACCATATCCCGGTTGCGCGCCGGCTGGACGATGTTAAACAGCGGGTGCAGCGCGCGGTAAGTGTCCCACAGCGAAAAGGTCGTGTAATTGGTAAACCCCGCCGCTTTGTGCGTGTTCTGGTCGAGTCCTTTGTATTGGCCGTCCGTGTCCATGTAAACGGTGGGCGAGAGAAAGGTGTGATAGAGCGCGGTATAGAAATTCACCATGTCTCCCTCCGAGGGCGCGGTAACAGCGATCTTCCCGAGCTCACGGTTCCATGCGGCCTGGCCCTCCCGTTTTGTGCGCTCGAAATCCCAATGAGGCACTTCTGTTTTCAAATTCCGCATCGCACCCTCGGTCGAGACGGGCGAGAGCGAAAACTTGATCTTTATCTTCTCGTCCTTCGCTGTTTTGAAATCAAAATAAGCGCGGATCTGTTTGCCCGCCATCTCCGGGAAGTTCTTTGTTTGGTCAAACTTCCGCCAAAACCCCTTGTAATCTTCCTTGCCGAAATTCTTAAACCCATAGCTCTTAAACGGCTTTGAAAACTCCATCGCGAAATAGACCGTCCGCGTTCGCGCCCAGCCGTTCGTCTGCCTGTAGCCGACGATGGTGTGATCGTTTTCGACGCGCACAAAGGTCCACACGTTCTTGTCGTCGTAATTGTAGATTCCGTGCATCAGGTCGAGAATGATGTGCGAGTTGTCGGACGCCGGAAAAGTGTATTGATGAAACCCGACCCGCGTCGTGGCGGTCATCTCGGCCCAGATGTTATCGTCCTCGAGCAAGACCTTGTAAAAGGCGGGTTGCGCGGTCTCGTTCGCGTGAGAAAAGCGGGATCGAAAGCCGTCTTCGGGGTCGTTCTTCTCGCCGGGCTCCAACTGCAGGTCGCCCACTGTCGGCATTATCAGAAAATCGCCCAAGTCCGAGTGGCCCGTTCCGCTAAAATGCGTGTGCGAAAACCCGACTATCGTTTTGTCGTCATACTGGTAGCCCGCGCAATACTTATACGCGTCCTTGTTATACTTGCCGCCGACGTTGTGCGGCTGCTGGTCGGTATCCGGCGATAGCTGCACCGCGCCGAAGGGAACGGTCGCGCCTGGATAAGTATGCCCCATCTTCTGTGTGCCGATCAGGGGGTTAACGTGGCGGATGAAATTCGTGTCGGCGCGCTGGGCGATAACGGCGGATTGTAACGCGAAGAGAAGCGATAGGATAAGGATTCTTTTCATTTTGTTTGGCGACCAGGTCCGTTTAGATAATCGATTTTCAATGATGATACGATTTTCGCGCTATGCGCTCAATGCAAGCTGGAAGCTTGCGGTCCAGTCGTGGCGTTCCGGATGTCCTGCGTTGGCGTTTTGCTCATTAATCTTTATCTTATTCATATGGCAAAGCCTATCTACTCCATCGTCGGTCCAACCGCCTCCGGTAAAACCCAACTCGGCGTCGATCTCGCGCTGCGCGTCGGCGGCGAGGTGATCAACTGCGATTCGGTGCAGATATACCAGGGGATCGAAATAGCCACCGCCAAACCTACCGAGGAAGAAAAACGCTGCGTGCCGCATCACCTGATCGCCTATGTGCCGCCTGAGGTGAATTACACGGCCGCCGACTGGGCGCGGGACGCAGCGGAGAAGATCGCCGAGATCGAATCGCGCGGTAATATCCCCATTCTTGTCGGCGGCAGCGGATTTTACCTGCGTACCATTCGAACCCCTCTGTTCGAAAGCCCAAAAACCGATGACTCATTACGCGAAAGATTTCGAGCGATCCAGGCAAAATACGGCGCTCCGTATCTTCACAAAATGCTCCGGCGTCTCGATCCGGCATCTGCCGAAAAACTCTTTCCCAACGACTACGTCCGCGTTATCCGCGCGCTCGAGGTCTATTTCCAGACCGGCAAACCCATCTCCGAACAGCAGCCCAACAGGATCGACCCGCCCGAATTTGCGGCTAGAATTAAGGTGTTCGTCCTTAACCCGACTCGTGAGGTGCTCTATGCAAAGATCGACCGCCGCACCGCGCAGCATTTTGAGGCCGGGCTTGTCGATGAAGTAAAAAACTTGCGTGCCGGCGGCCTGCGCGACGATACAAACGCGCTGGGCTCGCACGCTTACCGCCGCGTTTGCGAATACTTGCGGGGCGAGCGTGACATGGATAGCGCGATCGAACAAAGCGCGCGAGACGTGCGTCATTACGCAAAGCGGCAGATCACGTGGTTCAAACGCGAAGAAGGTGTGATTTGGCTCGATGGTTTTGGTGATGAGCCTGAAATTTTTGATAGACTGTTATCAGAGATTGAATAAAATGTGGGTAAATTGATAAATTTTTTGTATAGCCTTATAAATTTGGTATAATTTTATGCGCTATTATAAATACAACTAAATAAACGAGAAACCGCTATGGAAAAACAAGCCGCCCAAAATATTCAGGATGCATTCTTAAATTCGGCACGGCGCGAAAGGATTTCCGTTGTCATCCACCTTTTGCATGGCGCGACGCTCTCCGGCAGAATAAAAAGCTTCGACAAATTTTCGGTCCTTATGGACGTCAGCGGAACGGATGTCTTGATATTTAAGCATGCGATCTCAACGATCTCGCAGGAACGAAAACCGGTCCCAAATCAATAGGTCTTGCAGGGAAAATTCATAACTTTCGAGGGGATTGACGGCAGCGGCAAGTCAACACAGTTGCCCATGCTGGCTGATGAACTGCGCCTGCGTGGGGTGGACGTGCTTGCAACGCGCGAGCCGGGCGGAACGCCGCTCGGGCGGCATTTACGCAAAGCTTTTCTGGAGACTGAAGAGGTAGTATCGCCACTGGCAGAGCTGCTGCTTTTCGCGGCTGACCGCGCCCAGCACGTAGAATTTGTCGTAAAACCTGCGCTGGCCGAAGGCCGGGTCGTTATCTCGGACCGTTTTGCCGATGCGACCTACGCCTATCAGGGCGCGGGCCGCGGATTCCCTGAAGACACGGTAAACAAGGTTATCGCACTCGCCACCGGCGGGCTTAAACCGGACCTGACGATCTTCTTCGACCTCTCGATCGAGAATACCATCAAGCGAATGAGTTCGCGGCTCGATTCCGGGCGGCAGCAAGACCGCATGGATGTTGAAAATGCCGAGTTCTACGAGCGCGTACGCGAAGCGTATGAGAAGCTGATTGAAATGGAACCGGAACGCTTCCGCGTCGTCGATGCCAATGGTTCGGTCGAAGAGATCCACACCGAGGTTTTGAAAATAGTGTCAGAGTATTTGGGGTTATAGACTCCGTCGTAGCGCCGGCGACCCGCCGGCTGTCGTGTGAGCGACTCGCTCACACATGAACGCTGAGCATTCGAATGCACGTTTCGTGATGATTCGTGTTGTTTAGTGGTTCTCTTTTTGATTTTTTGTTAGAGCTGACGCCATCTTAAATGTCGTCTATTATTGATATCGACCTCGCTAGTTTATGTTTGACGATCTGATAGGGAACGGTCCCGCCAAAACCATCCTTGGACGCCTCGTGAAAAACGGCCGCGTGCCGAATTCTTTGCTTTTTTCGGGGCCCGATGGTGTTGGCAAGAAAGGGTTCGCGCTCGAGATCGCTAAGGCGCTGATATGCCGCGAGCAGGGTTGCGGGCACTGCCCCGCGTGCCGCCGCGTTGCCGCCTTCACGCCGCCGAAATCTGAAAAGAAAGAAGATTACGAGCGCGTTCATTTTACCGAGCACCCCGACGTCGGGGTCATCCTGCCCTATAACCGGAACATCCTTGTCGACGCGATCCGCGAGCTCGAGCGCGAAGCATATTTTCGCCCTTATGAAGCCGAGGTGCGCGTTTTCATCATCGAAGACGCCGACAAGATGAATGACAACGCTTCGAACGCGCTTTTGAAAACGCTCGAAGAACCGGCGCAGACATCGTTCATTTTCCTTCTCACCTGGCGGCCCGATTCGATGCTTCAAACCATTCATTCCCGCTGCCAGGTTATCCGCTTTGCTTGCCTTGAAACAAAAGAGATCGAGAAATTTTTGGTCAAAACAGAAAAATTCTCGCCTCTCGATGCCGGGCTTGTGGCCAGGCTGTGCGGCGGCAGTATCGGCAGGGCCCTGGAGATGGACGTCGAAAAGTTTTACGCGGCGCGTGAATCAATGCTCCGCGTGGTCGAAAGCGCGATCACCGGCGCGGGGCGCGTCGTTCTGCTGCAGACGGCCGAGATAATGAGCGACGCGAAAAACAAGGACGCATATGAAAGCTCACTCGAAATTCTGCAGGCCATTATTCGCGATACGTGGATACTAAAGGTCGGCGGTGATGCGGGCGACATCGTCAATATCGACCTCGTCGATCGCCTCGAAAATCTCTCGATTAGGGCGGACGCCGGGCGGCTATCACGTTGGATGTCCGAAATCGAGCTCCTGCGCGAAAGCCTAATGGTAAACGTAAACCGAAAGATCGCAACAGATGCGCTGTTTACCCAGATGGCGGCTTAGAAACTTCTTTTATTCCGACGCGATTATTATTATAATCTTTGAACCCATCAAGGAGTTTTCTCGATGCTTATTAGATATCTTGTTCTCACCTTTCTTCTATGTGCGACTGCGAGCCTTAATGCCCAGGATCCGACGCCTACAGCCTCGCCGAGCCCCTCGCCCGGCAAATATACCGTAGTTGGTCCAACAGGTTATCAGGGATCCACGGAAGAAAGGCCGCCCATTCCACCGGGTACTCGTTCGGGCGGGGTATTGAATGGAAGAGCGGTCTCATTGCCAAAGCCCGTTTACCCGGAGGCGGCCAGGGCGGCAAAAGTGGGCGGTGCAGTTAGCGTTCAGGTCCTTGTTGATGAGCAGGGCAGCGTTGTGCGGGCTTACGCCGTTTCCGGGCAAGCCCTTCTTCGGCCTGCTGCGGTAGAGGCGGCCAAAGGAGCCAAGTTTTCCCCGACCATTATAGAAGGACAGCCCGTAAAAGTATCAGGAGTAATAACTTACAATTTCGTGGCACCCAGAAAGTCCCAGGATGTCCTTTTGGGATTGGGGTACAATCTGGCCGAATTCGAGTTAACAAAAACTTACTATATCGGGTTAGTTGAGAAAGAGATCCCAACGGTATGGACCGAGGAACAAGCTTTGCTCGAAAAGATAGGTGCAGCGGTTAGAAAAGCGGGACAATCGACCGTGTCGCTTGCCCGAGTGCCGGAAACCCCAAAGGTATCGGTTGCTACAGATAAAAGCAGCGAACTAAAGACGGAAATAAATGCCACGGGCCCTCCGCGTGATACCGATCGTTTTACCATTCTCGGGACTTCTTCCGGTAATTCGGGAACGAGCATCGACGCTGAAACGGTTGCTGACGTAGTCAGTCTTCAGGCCGCTATCGCCCGGCGGCTCACTAATCCGATCGCCCTATGGTATTTCAAATTGGGGCAGTCGCTGGCGAATCTGGAAAATCGAATATCGGACAAGGCAAGTTTCGAACAGGCCGTTTTAGACATGAAAACGGCCTATTCAAAAACGCCCCCTTCCGCCGCGGAATCTTTGCAAGTGCGGCTAAATGAAATAATAAAGGTCGCCGAAACTTTAGGCTCTGACGCTTCACAGACAGAAACTCTGAGACATCTTATTTCGAGCGTGCGCGATTTATAATCCTATTTATTTTAGGGAACAAATACCGTCCGATGGTGTCTAATCACTGTTACAACACCATAATTTAGATTTTCGGAGGAGGTTTCAGGATGAAAAAACTATTTCTCGTTTCATTTATCGTCTCGATGTTTTTGATCGGCATTGTCTCTGTTTCGGCACAGGAAACGGCCCCTAAAATCATCAGGGGCGGCGTTTTGAACGGCAAGGCGATCATGCTTCCCAAGCCGGCATTCCCGGAGGAGGCCAGGCGCGACGGTGCCTCAGGGCCGGTAAGGGTAGAGATCACGATCGACGAAGAAGGAACCGTGATCGAGGCCAAGGCGCTTGCCGAATTCAAAACAAAAGGCGCTGACGGCTTTGAGGAGATCAGAACGATCCATCCCGCCCTCCAGGAAGCATCCGAGAACGCAGCACTGGGCGCTAAATTTGCGCCGACGAAGTTGAGCGGCCAGGCGATCAAGGTGTCCGGCACGATCGTTTATAATTTTGTCAGCTCCCCGCTGGCGGACGATAAGACCGTGCCCAGACCGGTAAGCGGCGGGGTTTTGAACGGCAAGGCAGTTTACCTTCCGGCGCCGGTTTATCCCCCGGCAGCCAAAGCCGTACGCGCTGGCGGAACGGTAACGGTCCAGGTAACGATCGACGAGAATGGCATGGTGGTCTCGGCCGCGGCCATATCGGGAAGTCCGCTGCTGCGTGCTTCGTCAGTCGAAGCGGCGAAACTTGCGCAATTCTCACCAACACTCGTGGACGGTCAGGCTGTAAAGGTTATCGGCGTGCTAACATACAATTTCGTTCCGGCCGATTCTAAAGAAAACTAAATACTAGGAGTGCGGACACTGGGAGCGCGGGCATCCTGCCCGCAATGAACGCGAAAGCGTTCAAATGACCTGTGTCTGGCTGGGCTGCATGCTAACTTTATTACAAAGCGATGACTATTCCCGGAAAGAGCATTTTTCTTTTTATTCTCCTGGTATTCCTGTTTCCAGCGGTTTACGGCCAGAGAGCCGACCGGCAGCAGCAACGCTATACGCTTACGGGTTGTCGATCGGCACCCGAGCCGAAAAAGATCTGCGGTTATTTCCAGCCCCGTTCGGGAAATGACCTCAGCCCTCAACCCACGACACCGTGCGACCCCTATGAAATGGGCGGGTATCTCAGACGCAGGGCTGTTAGAATTCCGGTCCTTCCGTTTCCGGACAATTTTACGGACCGCCAACGTGGGCGCTCGGTGAGCGTTATAATGCTGGTCGATGAAAACGGAAAAGTAATATCGGCAACCGCCCCAACCGGTCCTCCCGTTCTCCATGAGGCAGCCGCAAGTGCCGCAAAGAATATAAATTTTCGTCCCGTAACTATTTTAAGGAAACGAGTAAAGCTATCGGGATGGATATATGTTCGTTTCGCGCCAAGGCCGGTCAAGAGAAGAAAATAGCGCGCACGGCAGAGTTCCTGCTACAATTCTACGTTCAGGAGTACTTCACCCATGTTTCAAAAACTTATTGTTGCGTTGATTGTTGTATCGGCTTCGGTCGTCACGTTTGCACAAGCTACGACGTCCCCGGTAAATGACGGCCCGGCGGTGACTACCTTCCAGGGGCCGGTAAGGTCGGACGGTCAGCCGCCGAAACAGATATCGGGCGGTTTGCTAAACGGGAAGGCGCTCAGCCTTCCGACGCCGGTTTACCCCGCTGCGGCGCGTGCCGATAAGGTGAGTGGGACTGTCAGCGTTCAGGTTTTGATCGACGAGGAAGGAAAAATTATTGCGGCATCGGCCGTCAACGGGCCTGCCTCGCTCCAGGCGCCGCGGTTGAAGCTGCGAAAGGCGCAATATTTTCACCTACTAAATTGAGTGGCGAACCCATAAAGGTTAGTGGAGTTATTACGTATAATTTCGTATTTGAATCGGGCGGGATAAGCACCGCGAATCCAAATTACAGCAATGCAATTCTGATGCTTGGATCGCTACTTTCAATTGTAAAATCGGAAAGCGCTCTAATGAAGGGATTCTATACCGGAGAAGGTGAAGATTTTAATTCTCTTTTGAAGGGTCTGGCCGCCGAGGTGCCGATGGGATTGAAAAGCGAACAAGCTCTTTTCGATGAACTCGCGCACGCTCCCGTGTCCGGGCAAGCTGCCGTTGCGGGACGGATATCGACCGCGATCGGTAAGCACCTTTCCGAGGAGCAAAAATGGCATTTCGCGGTTGGCGAAAAACTGATCGTTGTAGCTGTAGAAGTGGTCCGCCTGTCGAATGACAAACCCTCAGGTAGCGATGGCCCGTTCGACGTGGAAACCCTTCGTACCCAACTAAGAGACTTTAAGAAAATAGTCGATTCGTCGCCTCCGGGATTGGCTCCTGAGAAGCTGACGAGGCTGCGAAACATCGGTCTTTTCGCAGAGAAGCAAAATCTTGACACACGTGACCGGTTGTTCGAGTTAACCACCGCGTTTGCCGATTTTATGGACCACCTGCCTATATGATCGCCGCTTTTCATTTCGCCTCGGCACCCGGCTCACTTATACTTTGAAATTAGATGGAAAAGGCCTCTGAACAAGGAACATTTGCGATCAACCGCGCAATGGCTGCCATAGCGGTAACCGGGATGACCGTGGGTTCGGGCATCGTCTGGTATTTCAATCCTGCAAACGTCAATTTTCTTCCCGTTTGCCCGCTCTATTCGATGACGGGCCTCGCATGCCCCGGCTGCGGGTTGACCCGCGGATTTCATGCGTTATTTCATGGCGATGTGATCACCGCGCTGGATTTCAACGCGATGCTCCCGGCCTACGCCGCATTCTTCGGTTACCTGTTTATTTCGCTCGCGCTGTATGTTTTTCGCGGGCGTGGGTTGTCGATGGATATCTTTAAGATGAAGTGGACCTACACATTCCTGGGCGCGGCGCTCGTCTTCACGGTGCTTAGAAATCTTCCTTATTATCCTTTCAGCGTTTTATACCCTTAAGAAGCGATCCGATAATTTCGTCGAAAACGCGTAGTTTCTTCGGATAGCGCTATTATCGCCGCCATTTGCGCGTTCCGTTCCAGGAACGGAACGAAACGTAAACTAACTCTTGATTGGGTTTATGGTGACATTTTTGTTCCATTCCCTGGAACAAAGTGGAACGACAATAGCGGATATTATGTGATCTGGACCAGCTTTTTATCTTCGAGCAGCGACTTTGCCGAGTCGCCTTCGCTCCGGAGTATCTCGACCTCTTTCACAAATTCCTCGACGATATCCGCACCCGATACGCGCCGCATCGGCACGCCGTTTTTGAATATCATCCCGACGTTGCGGCCGAAAGTGATGCCGAGCTGCGAATCATGCGCTTCGCCCGGGCCGTTTACCGCGCAGCCCATGATCGATAGGTGCAGCGGCTCCTCGACGTGGGCCAGTCGGCGCTCGACCTCGGTGACGATCTCGACAAAATTATCTATATCGAGCCGCCCGCAGGTCGGGCAGGCAACGACCGTTACCCCGCGCTTACGAAGCTCGAGCGATTTCAATATCTCCCAACCGACGCGCACTTCTTCGTGCGGCTCGGCCGCAAGGCTTACGCGGATGGTGTCGCCGATGCCATCGTGCAGCAAAACTCCCAAGCCGATAGCGGATTTGATCGTGCCGCCAAACGGCGTACCCGCTTCGGTAACACCGAGGTGCAGCGGATAATCGACCTTCGTTGCCATCAGGCGGTAGGCCTCGACCATGCGGTTCACGTCAGACGCTTTCAGAGATATAACGATATCGCCAAACCCGAGATCTTCGAGAATGCGCACGTGCCGCAGTCCGGATTCGACCATCGCTTCCGGCGTGGCCGTGCCGTATTTTTTGAGCAGGTCCTTCTCGAGCGAACCGCCGTTTACACCTATCCGGATGGGTACTTTTTGCGCCTCGGCAGCGCGGACGACCTCGCGAACGCGGTCGATATGGCCGATGTTGCCGGGGTTAAGCCGGAGCTTATCGATACCTGCTTCGAGGGCAAGAAGAGCGAGTTTGTAATGAAAATGAATATCGGCAACGATCGGGACATCAGTCCGCTTGCGGATCTCCTTCATCGCTGCCGCGGCATCGTTATCCGGGACCGCTATACGAACGATCTCGCAGCCCGCCAGGGTCATTTCTTCGATCTGTCGGATCGTCGCGTCGACATCGGTTGTGTCGGTCTTGGTCATTGACTGAACGACAACCGGCGCGCCGCCGCCGATCTGTATATCGCGAACTTTTACGGCTCTCGATGTTCTTTGCATAAAGCTATTTTTTCTGCTCGACAGCAGGCGGTTTATCTGTGGATCCGCTGCCGCCCGCAAGCCGTGAGAAATCAAGGAACAACACGAATACCATC
>Ga0193752_1002630_pt1 | contig 13206 bp, 9 predicted proteins | sample H1c1metaG_FD_144924 | JGI IMG/M metagenome (GOLD analysis project Ga0193752, IMG submission 144924) | Soil microbial communities from a riparian zone of the East river system, Colorado, United States - H1c1 | ecosystem: Environmental > Terrestrial > Soil > Riparian zone | place: USA: East River... | reverse complement strand
CCAGTCGTGCCAGCCTGCACAAACCCTTGCCCAGGTATTTATTTTGTTGATCACTTTCGCATCCTGCCAATGCCCCACTACCACTTTCCTGTTTATCCGCATGCGGCTTACCATAAAACCAAATTCCCTGTCGCCATGGGCACTTTGGTTCAGGTTCATAAAATCCATATCAATGGTATCCCATGGGATATCACGATTGAACTGTGTGTGCAGCTGAAGCAACGGTTTTTGTAAAATTTTCAAACCCCTGATCCACATTTTGGCAGGAGAGAAAGTGTGCATCCAGGCAATGATGCCGATACAATTCGCTGCTGTATTGGCTTCCTGGCAAACAGCAAATATTTCTTCGGTAGATTTTACCACCGGTTTGAATTTTACCTGTACCGGTATATTGGCGGCATCATTAAATGTTGCTGCAATTTTTTTGGAATGTACGGCAACCTGCTTCAGGGTTTCTTCGCCATACAGGTCCTGGCTGCCCGTTACAAACCATACTTCAAATTTTTTCAGATTGATCATTGTAGTTATTTTTTATCATTTAATAATCCTGACCGCAAATATTCTTCCGGCTGTTTTTTTATAATTGGCTTCAATGCGTATGCTTATCTTCTGTTTATTATCGGTTAATGATCGTGGAATGGGATAAACTTTATCATAAAACCTGGAAGTTTGTCCGCCGGGCCAGTTCTCGGTCTCGATCAATTGCCCGTCTATTTTTATATCAAATTTCCTGTCCTTATCATCACCAATATAAGTGAGCAATAAATTATTCTGGATGCCGGGCTCTACTTTCATTTCAAATACAAAATAAGATCCGCTCCTTGCTTCACGCCCGGGCCTGCCGAGGGCTTCATCAATATATGATCTTTCACCTGCAACTAAATTATGATCCCTTTCGGGCTGCATTTCACCAATGCGGAAATTATCGATGGTCTTCTCTTCAATTTCTTTCACTCTCTTTTTTTCTGCTTCGTATGCATTTTGCCTGGTCAGCCATTCTTCGTTTGTAAAATAATCCCAGTACACTGAGTAATATTCATCGTACACTTTATAAAAAGGAACCAGTTTGACCTGTAATGGTTTGGCAACCTCATTGATCTCAAAAGACAGGCTTTCATTTACTGCAGGCTTTACCCAGTCGTTTATATTTTTATTGCTGGTGAGTAAAACAGGTGTACCGTATATGGCATCCGGCATTTGTTTTCCTAATTTACCCGCCAACACAACGGGCCCGTATTTGAATGCAATGCGGTTGGCATTGTCAGGCATCGCTTCGCTGTAGAGATCCATTGCAAGATCAGTAACTACAATATCTCCATCTTTCCATTTCATCTTTGCTGTAAGATATCCTTCGCTGCTTAATTCAGTGGTTACAGTTTTGCCGTTCACATACAGCACCGGGTTATTTCTTACCCATGCCGGCCTGCGTATCTTTAAAGTAAACTGTGTTGGCTTTTTACAGGAGATGACCAGCTTTACCTCTTTTTGATCGGGAATGAAATTTAGTTGCCGGATAGTTACTCCTTTTTGTTTCCATTGCAGTACAGAAGGAATAAAAAGATTCACGAACAAAGTATTGTTGCCATCATGACTGTAAATCTGTGTTGCATATTTTGTATGATTCTCCATGCCGCTGCCCACACAGCAGGTAAATGTATTTGTTGAATCGCTGAAAACTTTTTTAGCGCCCATCCGCAGGGGGACAAAATAAGTGGTCATGCCATTGGTTGGGTTTTGCGAAGCAAGGATATGATTGTACAAAGCCTTTTCGTAATAATCCATTAGCATAGCTGATGGTGCAGTTGTAAAAAGTTGCTGCGTTAATTTCAGCATGTTATAGGTGTTGCAGGTCTCACAGGTATTATCACTCAGGCGGTCATTGAGTTTTCCGGCAGCACCACAATATTCATAATTACTGTTGCCGCCAATTACATAACTGTGGTTGTGCACCATGGTTTCCCAAAAGAAAGAAGCAATGGTTTTATCTCTCTCATTTCCTGTTAATTGATACTGCCTGGCACTGCCAATGGCCTTGGGCACATTGGTATTGCTGTGTTTGCCGGGCATGGGATCGATACGTTGTGCCAGTTTGCCCATTACAAACTCATCATAGAATTTATAGGAAAGGTCTAAATATTTTTTGTTGCCGGTGATGGAATAGATATTTGCCAGCACATCATTCATACCACCATATTCACAGTTCAGCATTTTTAACCGCAGCGAATCGGGGAGATGGTCAACGGTATTGTAGGCCCAATCAGCCATGCCGGTAACAAGGCTCAAAGCTTTTTTATTGCCGGCAAATATCAATTTATGAACCGTGTACCAGGGGCTCCATCCACCATTCAGGTCGAAGCCGCCGGACTTTATTTCTCCTTTGGCAACTTTTCCAAAAATAGAATCTTCATTGGGAATAGCGCCAATATAACCGGTACGCCTGGCCTGCTGGCATCTTTCCAGCTCATCAACAATATAATTGATGCGGTTTAAAAATTCCTTGTTGTTGGATGATGCGTATAGAATAGCACAGGCAGAAATATAATGGCCGAGTGTATGTCCCGACAAGCCTTCACTTTCCCAGCCGCCATACACAGAATCTTTAATGGGCAGACCGGCATTTTTATAAAAGCGATGGAGTAAGCGATCAGGTTTTAAATACAGGAGGTAAGCACTATCCATTTGCATGGCATGCTTGAAAGGGCTGCTTAATAACTGTACATCACTTATATTGAATGCATATGCTTTTACCGGCACCACTGGTTTTACCTTCATCCGCTTATCATTCTTTTCAGGCACATAGGTTTGTGCTGATACAAATGCCGGAACAAAAACCAACAAAAATATTTTAAGAACAGCTTTCAGATCTTTTTGATTTAAAATTTAAAAGTTTACTTTAACATCGGTCATCTTTTCCGGCAGCCATACCTGCATCTGGTTCTTGCCCCTGTTGCACCAGGTATAATAGGGTATGGCTATAATATCTTTTTTTACTGTTTGCAATCCAAGACCGTCGGCGTTAATAACAACAGCAGGAAGGTTCATCTTCAATGCAATCACTTTTTCATTCAACACCGTAAATGGTTCTTCTTTAATGATTGTGTTTGGTGGAAAAACAATGTTCAATGCTTTGCCATCATTATCTGCGCCTTCAATACAATATACCAGCGGGCCACGCTGTAATGCAATACGCCCCTGGTTAGTTTTGATTTCTTCTCTTGATGCAACCTGTTTTACTTTCATCGCCATATCATAGTCAACCACATCTCCTTTCTTCCAGCCGCGGTTAATGATGTAATAACCATTTGCTTCTGTGAACTCAGCTGGCTTGCCATTTACTGTAAAAGAAATAGGGGATGATATCGCATCAATGCCTGTGTAGTTATATAAATTTCCCGGAACGGCTGTACCCGAACACCAGCCTGGTTTACGAATGTGCAGGGCGAATGAAGCCGGTTTAACCGGATCAATATTTATTTTACTTTGCCATCCAATGGATAATTGGTTTCCATTTTTACAGCCACTTCATTCTTACCGATATTTAGTTTTGTATCGCTGCCAACAAAAAGATTGACCCAGATACCGGTTTCATTTTTTGCATACACATAATCGCCCAGCGAAGCAATGAGCCTGGCAATATTTGCCGGGCAACAAGCCGTACCAAACCATTCACGCCGGGAGCCCCTGCCTGTTGATGCCAAAGGATTGCCGTAAAAAAAACGGTCGCCGCTTAAACTCAGTCCATCCAATGCACCATTGTATAAACTTTTTTCCAGTACGTCAATATATTTTGCATCGCCGGTAAGTGCATTCATACGCTGGTTCCAAAAAACCATTCCCACTGATGCACAGGTTTCGCAATAAGCCTGTTCATTGGGCAGATCGTAATCAACAGAAAAACCTTCATTGCTGCCCGATGAACCAATGCCACCGGTTATATACATGTTGCGGTACACTACATCCTGCCAAACAGTTTCCATGGCTTTCATATAATCCAGGTCGCCGGTAAGTGCGGCCACATCTGCAGCGCCCGTGTACATATACATGGCTCGTACGGCATGGCCGGTAATTTCTTTTTGTTCTTTTACGGGCAACACATCCTGTGCATAGGCCGTGTCTTTCCACTCTGTCCAGGTATAGCCTTTGGCCAGGCGATGGCCTCTTTCAGATAATAACCAATCTGCCAGCTTCAAATACTTTTTATCGGATGTTACTTTATATAATTTAACCAATGCAAGCTCCAGTTCCTGGTGTCCGGTAACCCAATGGCTTTTGCCCGGGCCAAACAAAGCATCGAAATGATCTGCCCATTTGATACATACGTCTAAAAATTTTCTTTTGCCGGTAACATTATAATAAGCAACTGCTGCTTCTATCATATGGCCTGCATTGTAATCTTCATGCATGCTCATATCTGTATAGCGGTCCTTCAATCCTTTTAATGTATACCAGGTATTGAGATAGCCATCGGGTTGTTGCGCTGCTGCAACAATGTCGATCCATTCATCTGCTTTTTTCTCCAGTGCTGGATCGGGATTATTCTTTAAGGAATATGCAATTGCCTCCAGTGCTTTAAATACATCGCTGTCGTCGTAAAAAATTCCTTCATGTTGTTCTCCCTTATTGCGTGCAACTTTCTGAAAGTTCTTTATCCTTGGCGTTGCTGTTTCTGTTTGATAGATACAGGCTTTTAAAGTGGCCGTGGCAACTAATTTTAATTTAGGGCTCCAGAAATTATCGGTGATATTTACTTTGGAAAAACTAACCGGTTCAAATTTTAATAAAGCCGTTTGTGCAGAAGCTGCAATATGCAAAATCATCACCGGCAAACAAATGGTTAATATTTTCTTTAGTTTCATGGCCTTAATAATTAGTGTTGTTATTTCACAGAGAATTTATAAACCGTTGTTTGTGTATAGGTTTCACCGGGGTTTAAAATGGTATTCGGAAATGAAGGCTGGTTGGGGCTATCAGGAAAATGCTGTGTCTCCAAACATAAGCCTCCGTGCAAAACGTAAGGTTTTCCACCATTACAACCGGTCAATGTACCATCTAAAAAATTACCGCTGTAAAACTGTATGCCGGGCTCTGTTGTAAATACTTCCATCATTCGCCCTGTTGAAGCAAGTGAAAGTGCAGCGATCTTTTGGAGGCCCGTACCGGTTCTGTTCAAAACCCAGTTATGATCATAGCCGCCTTTTACACTGTCTATTTCTTTTCCGATCAGTTTTGGAACAGTAAAATCAAATGGAGTATTTTTTACGGCATCATGTTTTCCCAGTGGGATCAATTTATCATTTACAGGTGTGTACTTATCTGCACTCAACATTAGTTCATGACCGAGGATCGTTGAATCGGCACCTGCAGATAAATTAAAATAGCAATGATTGGTAAGATTAACAGGCGTTGCTTTATCAGTGGTTGCTTTGTATTCTATCTTTAATTCATTGGCAGATGTGAGTGTGTAAATAACTTCCACATTTAAATTACCGGGATAACCTTCTTCGCCATCCTTGCTCAGGTAAGTTAACTTTAAACTGCTGTCGCCAGCCTGCTTTTCGGCGTTCCACATCACTTTATCATAACCTTTTAAACCGCCATGAAGGGTTTGGCCATTGTTGTTTGCCGCCAAAGTGTATGTTGCACCATCTAAACTAAATTTTGCATCGGCAATACGGTTGGCATAACGACCAACCAAACAACCAAAATAAGGATTGCCTTTTTGAAGATACCCATTCAGCGAATCGTATCCCAATATCACGTTGCCATCTTTACCATCTTTATCTTTTGTGATGATCCTGGTAACGGTACCACCATAATTAAGAATGCTCACCTGCATACCGGATGCATTGGTAATGGTATATTCTGTAACGGCTTTGTCTTCAAAATTACCAAAGGGTTTTTCTGTGATGCTTGCTTTGGAAGAATCACTATCATTTGTTTTACCACTGTCGGATGAATTGTTGCAGCTCATGCACAACAGGGTTGATGCAACAAGTAAAAAAAAGATCTGTTTTTTCATTGAACTAAGTTTTTATTGTCCGTAATAGGCATTGCCACCATGTTTGCGCTGCCAGTGTTTGTTGATGAGGGTTTCTTTGAGTGTTTTGGCTTGTGGATTTATTTGTTCGGTAAGCAAGGCCATTCTTGCGATCTCTTCCAGTACAGCAGCATTGTACACGGCTTTATCTGCAGTTTTGCCCCAGGTAAAGGGAGCATGGTTTCCAACCAGTATCATTTCAATTTCTTCGTAAGAAAGATTGCGTTCCTTTAAACAATTGATGATCTGGAAGCCGGTCTCATATTCATAATCGCCGTTGATGAGTTCATCGGCCATGGGTGGGGCACAGGGAATATTAATGGTATTGTGGTCAGCATGTGTTGTTCCGAAAATGGGAATATCACGCAAAGCCTGCGCCCATGCTGTGGCGTAGGTGCTATGTGTATGAACGATAGAACCTATTGTTGGCCAGTGTTTGTACAAAACAGCATGAGTATTGGTATCAGAAGAGGGGCGAAGGTTTCCGTCAACAACATTCCCGTCAAGATCAACGATAACTATTTTTTCAGGAGTAAGGTCTTCATAAGGAACACCGCTGGGCTTAATGGCAAAAACTTTCGCATCCCTGTCAACCACGCTGATATTTCCAAAAGTAAATAACACCAAACCGAGCTTTGGCAACTGCATGTTTGCATCATAAGCTTCCTGTCTTATTTTTTTATACCCATCATTTTTATTTGAGGAAGAAACTACGACTGTTTGCTGTTCAATATAATTTCCGAGTTGCAAATATTTGTTATATCGCTTTTGATAGATGCCTGTTTTTCCGGTGTCAGGAATATATTCTGCATCAAATCCTTGTCCCATGGCCTGCATGGCAGCTTCTACATTTGGGTAAATACCTGCAACTGTAGCCGCAAACATGGCCGCACCGGCAGCGCATGTTTGTTCAGACTTATGAATACGTATCGGGCTGTTCATAACATCAGCCATCATCTGCATGATAAAAGGAGATTTGCGGGCCACACCTCCCAGGCCTATCAATCCTTTTACCGGAATGCCTTCGCTGATAAAACGATCAACGATTGCTTTGGCACCAAAACAAGTTGCTTCCACAATGGAGCGAAAAAGTTTTGGAGCATCGCTACCAAGATTAATACCGCTTATAACACCTTTCAATAACTGGTTGGCATCAGGTGTACGTCTTCCATTCATCCAGTCAACAGCCAGTTCATCATTTTCATCAAGCGGGAGTTTTGCTGCGGCTTCTGTTAAGGCCGGTATCAGATCTTTGCGTTCTCCTGTTGAAGTCCAGTTCAATAAATTATTGAACCAGGCATAGGCATCACCAAATGCGCTTTGGCCGGCCTCCATGCCCGTCATACCGGGAATTACAGAACCGGGAACCTGTCCGCAAATACCTTTTACCAATTTTTCATTCACTTCATTAGATGGAGCTACAAGAATATCGCAGGTAGATGTGCCCATTACCTTACTGAGATAATACGGTTCGATCTGTCCGCCTACTGCACCCATATGTGCATCAAAAGCGCCAACACCGATCAGAACATCATTTGGTAAACCAAGGCGCTCAGCCCATGTTGCACTGATAGTTCCTGCGGCTTTATCTGATGCGTATGTATTTGTAAATAATCCTGAAGTAAAACCTTTGAGCAAGGGATCTATTGCTGTAAAAAATTCATCAGGTGGTAATCCTCCAAATGCTTCGGCCCACAAAGCTTTATGGCCTGCAGCACAAACAGACCTTTTCATTTCATGCACATCTGCAGCACCGGTAAGTAAAAAAGGGATCCAGTCGCAATGCTCCACCCAACTGTAACATGCAGCGCCGACTTTTTCATCAACTCTTAAAATATGTAACAGCTTTGCCCAAAACCATTCGCTGGAATAAATACCACCAACGTATTGTAAATAATCCGGTGTAAATTTCGTAGCCTGCTCATTTATTTCTGTTGCTTCTTTGGTGGATGTATGATCTTTCCACAAAACAAACATGGCATTGGGATTCTCTTCAAAACCGGGCAGCATTGCAAGCGGCGTCCCTGTTTTATCAACGGCAACAGGAGAGGAGCCGGTTGTATCAACTGAAATGGCTTTTACATGTTGTGCAATTTCGTTGCCTGCTTTTTGCAAACAATCCCTGATAGTAGTTTCAAGTCCTTCCACATAATCAAGCGGGTGCTGCCTGAACTGGTTTGATGCAGGGTTGCAGTACATGCCTTTTTTCCAGCGGGGATAGTAAAATACCGAAGCGGCTATTTCATTTCCATTGGCTGCATTGATAAGCACAGCCCTTACAGAATCGGTGCCGTAATCAACACCTATCACAAAGCGATCGTTAGTCATAATAAAGTATGAGTGTCAAAATAACACTTATTTGTTAAACAGCGAAAAAAACAGGGTTTATTCTGCACACATTAGCTGAAAATATTACGGGTAGGGAGAAAGCTCATAAAAGCATCCCTGTGCTTATAATATTTCCGCTTATCAAGTTTATAGTAAAAGGCACCCCGCCGTGAGTTTGCCTTTTCTTTGTGTTTTTGTTTGATGAGCAGTTTTGCAGATAAGAGCTTGCGGTTAAAATTCCGCTTATCCAGTTTCTTATCATACACTGCCTGGTATAAATTAAACAATTGAGGAATGGTGAAGCTATCCGGCAGAAGTTCAAATAACAATGGATGCAGCGCTGCTTTGTATTGCAGTCTTTTTTTTGCTATATCCACCATGTGGCGGTGATCGAAAATAAGGGGAGGAAGTTTTTTTACCGGTACCCATTCAGGATGATGATCATCGCTGAGTTGTTTTTCATATTTATGTATATCCACGAGGGCAAACCAGGCAATGGAAAGGGTGCGTTCAACAGGGTCCCGGTTGGGGTCACCAAAAGCCTGCAACTGTTCCATGTACACATTTTCAAGCCCGGTAAGTTGCCTGAGTATCCTGGCTGCAGCATTTTCCAAACCCTCTTCCTGTTCTACAAATCCGCCCATCAAACTCCACTTACCTTTTTCAGGTTCTAACCCTCTTTGTATCAGCAATAGTTTCAGTTCTGCCCCGTCAAAACCAAAGATGATACAATCAATGGCTACCAATATCCTGGATTGAGCTGCATATTTTTTCATGAGAACCAAAAGTATAGAAATTTAAGAATACTGTATTTTATTTAATAGTGCAATGGTTTAAAAGGCTGTCAGGTTGAGCTTGTCGAAACCGGGGTATACTAAACTAAACCGTCTTCGACAACAGTTCGACAGGCTCAGTACAGACTGACAGTAAAATTGTTACGGGTAAATTTAAAGCTGCTATTTATTTTGGGATTCTTAATATTGATTTCTGAAATCACGAGTTCATCTCATAAAAAAAGGGATTACCTAAGTAATCCCATGTGCCTGCTTATGATCCTGTATATTTTTATGCCGACATACTGATCTCTTCAACTGCCCTTCTTTTATTGCCCTTTATCAACCTGAAACCTGAAGGTGTGAAACCGGTATTCTTTTTAAACTGTAATGATAAATGAGCAACGCTGCTGTAATTCATTTTATGAGCGATCTGTGTCATGTTCAGTTCCCCGTACGCCATCAATTCTTTAATGCGTTCTATTTTTTGTGAGATGATATATTTTTCAATAGTGATACCCTCACTATCGGAAAATACTTTTGACAGGTAGTTGTAATTAAGGCCCAGCCTTTCACTCAGGATATAAGAATATTTGGTGCTTACCCTGTCTTCTGTATAATAGATCATCTTTATAATAATGGCTTTTATTTTTTCAACCAGTATTATACGCTTGTCTTCCATTACCTCAAACCCATATTTTGTAAGAGAGTTCCTCAATTTAGCATGCTCGGTAGATGTGAGATTTCCCTGTAGTTCGATCTCTCCGAGGTCAATGGAATTATACCGTATACCCAGGTTGGCCAATTCGCTCTGCACAAATAATTTGCAGGCTGTACTTATCATGTGTTTTACAAAGATTTTCAAGATTCACTTTTTTAGGGTTAACAATATAAATATTCACATATTATCCTTCTCCGGATATAATTGCAATGGAAACATTTCTAATACCGTGCCATTATTGTACGTTGTTTTATACGTGAAAATCAGGTAATAAGACTGAGTAAGTGTGGAATCTGTTCCACAGACTGAGAAGATAATTCTTCAGGAATTTGAATAGGCGAAGGAGGATCTATGCGGTTCTTATATTAGAATTTATCGTTTGCAAAAAATAATTAAGGTCGTATGGCTTTGATATAAAAGCCTGGGCATTACAATTCTCTAAACTTTTTTCCATTTCTATATTGGCTGAAAAAAGAATGACAGGTATGTCCCGGGTATCATCCTGTGATTTTAATCGCCTGCAGATCTCCCGGCCATCGGCTCCTCCCAAAGAAACGTCGAGCAGTATAAGATCAGGATTGAATTTCTCTATGGAATTATCAATACCCTCCCAGCGGGATAAGGTCTCAGTTTCAAACCCATTCAGGGTAAGCGTCATTTTTACCAATGTCAGAATATCAATATCGTCATCAACAACCAGTATCTTTTTCATAATATTTTTTTATGATTAAGTTTATTATATGCCTTTTACATTTCTGCATACACCCCGACCGGCAAAGCAAAATAAAAAGAAGACCCTTTCGTTTCTTTTTCGGCCCATATCCTTCCTTTGTGACGGAGTATGATATCCCTGCAGATATATAATCCAAGCCCTAACCCCGAAATGTGTACCGATGAATTCTTTGTTCTGTAAAAACGCCCGAATATCTGGTTGAGTTCATCTTCCGGAACGCCTATCCCATAATCCCTGATCTTTATTACTAATTCTGTTCCGTTGTTCTTACTGCTTACAATTACTTTGCTTTCAGGCGCTGAGTATTTAACAGCATTTGATAAAAGATTGATCAATACCTGCTCTATTTTTTCCTTGTCGGCAGATATCATTTGATCCTCGTGATCATCTTCCCTGGTAATGCTATGTGTTCGGGCAACCATTTGAATAGCAGCGATCGTTTCATCTAACAGTTCAACCATATTGAACCTGCTAATATTCAATTGTAACTGGCCGCTCTGGATCTTTGAAACATCCAGCAGGTCTTTAATTAATTTCTCCAGTTTGTGCGTACTCTCCAGGGCTTTCTGCACACATTGTTTATTGGGTTCTTTATCTTCCATTACATTCAGCAGGTCGAGGTATCCTTTAATACTGGTTAAGGGGGTTTTCAGTTCGTGGCTTGCGATACCGATGAACTCATCTTTTCTTTGCTGGCTTTCATTCACTTCTTTCATCAGGTTATTAAATGTTCTTACCAATACACTGATCTCATCTTTGCCATTATCAATGATCGGGATATCATAATTACCTGTTTGCCCAACCCGTTTAATGGCATTTACGAGATATAACAGCCGTTTGGAAATATAGGGTTGCACTGCAAGCGCAATTAAAAAGGAAATGCATAGTGCTGCGATCAATAATATAGCAGCCATTTCGGATTTGGATTTTTTTAAAGCAGAGAGTTCGGACAATTCCACTACCAGTGAAACCCTTCCGATCAGTTCATCATTATTCATGATATTGTCTCCAACGAAAAGAAGTGTATCCTTAAAGACCGGTTCTTTTAAATATTTGATCAGGAGTGTATCGGGGTTGGCCGCACCCGGTCTTAAATAACCCGCAAAAAAATTATTATGCTTATCCAGTATATCGGCCCTTACAATTTCCGGGGCCACATTTTTAAGCCCTGCGAGGATATCCTTCGCAGCTTCATTGTCCTCGAAAAGAATAGTGGATACACTGTTTATACCGATCACATGTGCAAGGCTGGTAACACTCTTTACTTTACGCTCTTTATAATCACGGATATCTGTGAAAATGTATGCCATAAAGAATATGGCCAGTACAATTACACTGGTAAAAACCTGCATGAAAACAAGTTTATTCCTGATCGATATGTTACTTAAGTTTATCAATTCATTTTACGATAGTTAATCTACAATAATTGCGAGTTTTAACAATTGCGAGCTTGCCTTCAGGCCAGCGGTATACAGCGTTTCTGCGTTGATCTCAAATTTAAGTTTATCATTTACCAGTACGAAATTAATGGCGGCGCCCTGCCTTGCAGCATTTACCTTATCAGCTATAACGAGTACTTTTTTACCGGCTCTTTCAGTAACAGATCTTACAGGCCCAGGGTAATCACGGGGAATAAAAAGTATATGGCAGGTGCTGATCTCTTCGGGGCTGTTGAAATGCCGGAGAATTATTCTTTTATTTTTTACAAAGTTCTTTTTTGCAATGGCTTCAATGGTTGCATCCAGTGCAGATGAACCCATGATGCCGATGATAAAATTGTCTTCAGCATTCAGGTTATCCCATTCTATATACTTGGTAAAATTATAAATGAACACTGCCTTCAGGCTTGCTTCCTGGTTGGCAGTTTGTCCCCACACACTTACCTGTGTAAAGCAGCACAACAACAATAAAAATGAAATTCTTCTTAACATACAGGCTTGTTAGGGGATAGCTAGTCGTTGTTTAAATTAAGACAAATTTTAAATAGCCCGTTGATCCTGGGTTGCTCCAGCACGGTGGAATATATGAATCCATCTGCAGTCCGGAATCCCGGATCAAGATATTTAACGTTAAAAAGGTTTCGCACAGTAATACTGACACTGATGCGGTTCTTAAAAAACCTTTCGGTGGTGAAGCTGCAATTGGTAAGAAAATAGCCATCAACCGGTCCGAAAGGATTTGTAGTCTGCACTTCCCGTTTGCCCACCCAGTTATTGGTAACCGCAAAAGTAAAAAGCTCTTTCACATAGAAGCTCGCCCCAAAATTACCCTTAAGCCTGGCGATAGTTGGCGTGCCACGGGAAACGCCGGTTATCATATTTTTTGAAACCGCATCCTGGAAAGTAAAATTTAAAAATCCGGAAATGGATTTGGTGAAATTCACATCCAGCTTTGCTTCCAGCCCGTGAGTAGTGATCTTGCCCGGGTTCTTATCTGTCTGCAGGTTTACCAGGTTAGCCAGGAAGATCACATCACTAAGTACATTGCGAAAACCATTGAGCTGTGCATGTACCTGTGGTGTAAACTGGTAGAGTAGGTTTACTTCGTAAGTATTTATTTTTTCTGTTTTTAATTTAAATGTGGTGGGAGCCTGTATTATCTCGGTGTTGGTAGG